>Ga0209056_10003752_pt1 | contig 16086 bp, 18 predicted proteins | sample GraSoiAngelo_114_FD_185876 | JGI IMG/M metagenome (GOLD analysis project Ga0209056, IMG submission 185876) | Grasslands soil microbial communities from the Angelo Coastal Reserve, California, USA - 14_0903_13_40cm (SPAdes) (version 2) | ecosystem: Environmental > Terrestrial > Soil > Grasslands... | reverse complement strand
GGCGACTCGACGATGATCAGCGACTTGGACATGAACCCTCGTGTAACGTCTTTCTCATCTCGCCAGACAGTACCGCTGTCCCGGTAACTGCTTCACGAGCGCTTTCAATTCCAAACCCAGCAGGATGGCCGCGACGGCCGGTGTCGTCAAGCGGCTCCGCTCCGTCAGGTCATCGAGGTGAAGCGGCTCGCGGCTCATCACCTCTAGCACAGTGCGCTCACTTGGTGAAAGCTCCACGTGTTCCGGAAGCGCAGCAATGGGTTCAGTTTTCAGCGTCTGTAATGGTCTGTCCAGTTGTGGCAACAACTCCTCCACGATGTCGTCCACCGTCTCCACCAGCGTTGCGCCCTGCTTCAACAGACCGTGCGGGCCTTGGCTCGTCGGGACGTCGATGGGGCCTGGCACCGCGAAGACCTCGCGGCCCTGCTCCAGCGCGAGGCGAGCGGTGATCAGCGATCCGCTGTCCTCGGCGGCCTCGACCACGACGACGCCCAGCGCCAGGCCGCTGATGATCCGGTTCCGGCGCGGAAAATTCGTCGCACGCGGCGGCGTGCCGGGGTCAAACTCCGTGAGCACGGCGCCGCTGCCAGCAATTTCTGCGTGCAGGGACGCGTGCCCGGGCGGATAGTCCACGTCCAGCCCGCAGCCCAATACGGCGATCGTCCGTCCGCCAGCCGCCAGGGCTGCGCGGTGGGCGGCCGCGTCGATGCCGCGCGCGAACCCGCTCAGGATCGTGAACCCCAGCGCGCTCAGTTCGCCAGCGAGTGTCTCGGTGATGCGGAGCCCGTAAGGCGTCGCTTGGCGGGAGCCCACGATCGCCACCGCCTGCCGGTCTCCTGGTTCCACGGAGCCGTCGCAGTACAGGACGGCCGGCGGATCGTAAATCGCGCGCAGCAGCTCCGGGTAGCGTTCGTCGCCAAGAGCAATGGTGATGTGGTCCTGAGCTTTTGATGCGCTCGGTGTCATGCGTCGGGTCTGTGTCCTGGGTTGCTACCGGGGTGCGAAGGCGCCGCGCAGGACTACATCTTCAAAATATCCAAGGCCCCGGTGCTCCGTCAAGGGCAGTCATCACAGCATCACGATGTCGTACTGCTCGATGTGCAGGGTCGGGTCGGGCTTGACGACGACCTTGACCTGTCGTTCGCGCTCGATTTCCGCGAGGGAGTCGGCCTCTTCGTCCGCCAGCAGCGAGGCGACGTTGGGGTGAGCGCCGATGACGATGGTCCGCTCGTCGGGCGTGGGCGACAGCCGCCGGATGTCGCGGAACAGCTCGTAGCAGATCGTGGTCGGGTCCTTCGTGTAGGCGCGCCCCTCGCAGTAGTGACAAGGCTCCGAGAGCGCGCGGTAGAGGTCCTCCCGCACGCGTTCCCGCGACATCTCCACAAGGCCCAGCTCCGAGATTCTCAGAATTCGGGTGCGGGCCTTGTCGTGCGCGAGCGCGTCGTTGAGCGCCTGGAACACCTTCTCGCGGTTGCGCTCGCGCTCCATGTCGATAAAGTCAATGATGATGATGCCGCCGATGCTCCGCAGCTTGAGTTGGTAGGCGATCTCCTTCACGGCCTCCAGGTTGGTCTTGGTGATCGTTTCCTCGAGGTCCCGCTTGCCGACGAAGCGCCCGGTGTTGACGTCGATGACGGTCATCGCTTCCGTGTGGTCGATCACGATGTGCCCGCCCGACTTGAGCCAGACCTTGCGGGCGGTGGCTTTGGCGATCTCCGATTCCAGGTCGAAATGGTCGAAGATCGGCTGGTCTTTGGTGTAGAGGTGAATGCGCGGCAGCAATTCAGGCAGGTAGCGGCCCACGAACTCCCGGACGGCCTCGTACTGGGGCTTCGAGTCCACCCACAGATGCTGGACCTCCTTCGTGAAGTGGTCGCGGACGGTCCGGAAGACCAGGTCCAGGTCGTTGTGCAGCAGCGCCGGCGCCTTCAGGCGAGTCTTCTTCTCCTGGATCTCCTCCCACGTGGCCTGAAGGAATTCGACGTCCGAGCGGAGCTCATCGTCCGTCACCCCCTCGCTGACCGTCCGGACGATGTAGCCGGACCCCGGTTTGCGGAGCTTCAGCATGAGTTGCTTGAGGCGGGCGCGCTCCTCGTCGTTCTCAATGCGGCGCGAGATACCGATGTGATCCACGTGCGGCAGGAAGACCAGGTAGCGGCCGGGCAGCGAGATGTACGAGGTCACCCGCGAGCCCTTGGTGCCGATCGGTCCCTTGACGACTTGGACCACGAGCTCCTGGCCTTCCTCCAGGAGCTGCTCGATGGGTTTCGACGCGTGACGCTTGGGCTTCGGGACCTCGACGGCCTTGTCCTCCAGCTCCAGGAGCGTCTCGTCCGAGCCGATCCCGCCGGTGAGCTCGGAGACGTGAATGAACGCCGCCTTGTCCTGCCCGATGTCGACGAAGGCGGCCTGCAGGCCGGGCAGGACCTTGACGACTTTGCCCTTATAGACGTTGCCGACGTAGTCCCGCTGCTTGGCCCGATCGATGTAGAGGTCCGTCAGGACCTTTCGGTCGAGGACCGCCACGCGGGTTTCCTCCCGCGCGACATTGATGATGATCTCTAACCCCATATACTCTCCTTGGCAGACAGGTGTAGCGGGACCGGTTGGCGCTCATGTCATCCACCACACTCCGTTAGACCCGTCTGCCGTCATAAAGGTTGAAACGTCACTCAATAAAATAGTGTCAACCGACGTCGTTTCACATTCAGCAAGAGCCCCAAGGCCGCCATGGAGGTCACGGTGGTGGTCCCGCCGTAGCTCATCAGCGGGAGCGGGATGCCGACGATCGGGAAGATCCCCATCGTCATGCCCACGTTGACCATCAGGCAGAAGCCCACCATCGACAGGATGCCAGCCGCCAGAAGCAGCCCCAGCGGGTCCTTGGCCTTGCCGGCGATCTCCGAGGCTAGGAAGATCAAGGCCGCGAAGAGCAGGAAGAGCACGAAAACCCCGATGAAGCCCCACTGCTCGGCGAACACCGCGAAGATGAAATCCGTATGGCCTTCGGGCAGGAACTTGAGCCGGCTCTGCGTGGCCTCGGCGAGGCCCTTGCCGAGCAGGCCGCCTGACCCGATGGCGATCCGGGACTGCAGGGCGTGATAGCCCTTGCCGGCCGGGTCGGTCATGGGGTCCCAGAAGGTCAGGATCCGATCGCGCTGGTAGTCGTGCAGCGACGTCCAGATGAGTTCCCAGGCGAAGGGGAACAGCATGGACGTGAAGAGCACGCCGAGGCCGAGCGCTTTCGCATGCAGCCCGCCGACCAGGACCATCGAGACGAAGATGAAGGTGAAGCTCATCGCGGTGCCCAGGTCCGGCTGCTTCAGGATCAAGAGGAGCCCGGGGAGGGTGATCAGGCCGGGCACGATCACCCGCTGGATCCAGCCGGCGCGCTGCACGTCGGCGAAGTACTTCGAAAGCACGAGGACAAGCACCAGCTTGGCCACTTCCGACGGTTGGAAGGTGAGGGGCCCCACTGCGAACCAGCGCTGCGCGCCTCGGCTGGAACGGCCCATGACCAGGACAAGCACTAGGAGGATCAAGGTGAGCCCGTAGAGGACGTAGGCGTGCCGGGCGAGCGAGTGGTAGTCGATGGCGACCGCCGCCAGGAACGCCACGAGGCCGATGAGGATCCAGGCTAGCTGTTTGGCGAAGAGGGGAGTCTGGCCCTTGGACATCGGGCTTGGGGAGACGCTGTAGATGGAGATCACGCCCACCGCGAGGATCCCCAGCGCCACGAGGACGAACCGCCACTCAAAACTGTCCGGCGATCTGGTGTCGATCATCGACGTCCGAGTCCTTCATGTATTCTTCGATCAGGGCCTTGGCGATCGGCGCGGCGTACGCGCCGCCGTGGCCGGTGTTCTCCACGAGCACGGCGACCGCGATCTGGGGCTCTTCGGCCGGCGCGTAGGCCACGAACCAGGCGTGGTCACGGAACTGCTTGGGAATGGCCTCCTCGTCGGTGCTGAGCTGGCTGACCCGCGCGCCCACCGTCTGGGCCGTCCCCGTCTTGCCGGCGATCGAGATGGACCGGGAGCGCGCCCGGCCGCCGGTGCCGTGCAGGACGACCTCCCGCAGCGCATCCTGCAGGAAATGGAAAGTGTCCTCCTGCAGCGGCACGGGCCCGCGTTCCACCGACGGAAACTCCTGGAGCCGCCCGGTCGCGCGCTCACGGACGGCCCGGACCAGGCGAGGCCGGTGGAGCGTCCCTCCGTTGGAGACGGCTCCGATCGCGACAGCCATCTGGAGCGGTGTAACGGTGATGTAGCCCTGCCCAATGGAGGCGGAGATGGTCTCGCCGACGTACCACGGCTCTTTCCGCACGCGCTGCTTCCATTCGGTGGAGGGCACGACCCCGACGCGCTCGGACGGCAGGTCGATGCCGGTGGGTTGCCCCAGGCCGAACCGGCGCGCGGTCTCGGCGATCGTGTCGATTCCGAGACGCTGGCCGATGTTGTAGAAGTAGACGTCGCACGATTGGACGATCGCGTGGTACAGGTCCATCACGCCGTGCCCGCCCTTCTTCCAGTCCTTGAACATGTGTTTGCCGGAGGGGAACGCGCCCGCGCACCGGACCTTGGTGTCGGCGGACCACTTGTCCGATTCGAGCGCGGCGGAGGCGACCATGATCTTGAACGTGGAGCCCGGCGGGTACTGGCCTTGCACGGCCCGGTTCGTCAGCGGGTGTCGCGTATCCGACGCGATCTGCTCCCACAGCGCGGGCGTGAGCCCGCGCGACAGGACGTTGGGGTCGTAGGGCGGGCTGCTGGCCATCACCAGCACATCGCCGTTCCTGGGGTCCAGCGCGACGATCGCGCCGGACTCGGCGCCCAAGAGCGATTCGGCAAGACGTTGGAGGCGCAGGTTCAGGCTCAGGTAGAGGTCGTCGCCCGGGGTCTGCTCGACCACCGCCACGATCTTCCGCTCGTTGCCCCGCGCGTCGACCTCGATAGTCTTCTCGCCGGGCTTTCCCCGGAGCATGCGGTCGTAGGTCCTCTCGACCCCGGCCTTGCCGACAATGCTGCCCTGGACCAGACCCGCGAAGTCCGGCTCCTCCTGCTGCTCGGGCGACACCTCGCCGACGTAACCCAGGAGGTGGCTTCCCAGGGGGCCTTGGACGTAGTTCCGTTGGGATTCCGCCTGGACCCGCAGGCCCGTGAGCTCCAGCCGATGGCCTTCGAGGAGGGCGGCCTCGCGCAGGGTTAGGCCTGACTTGAGTAGAATCGGGACGTATGACTTGGCCTGCTGGACCAACCGCTTCTTGGTCTCGGCGCGGGGCAGTCCAATCAGCTCCTCGAGCGCGGCAGCCAGGCCCTCCCGATCCCGGATGTCCTCGACGGTGAGGTATAGGTTGAAGCTGGGGACGTTGTTGGCCAGCAACTCGCCGTGGCGGTCGAAGATCAGCCCGCGGGCCGGCTTGAGGTCCACCGTGCGGACCCGGTTCTGTTCCGCGAGCTCGCGGTAATAGGGGCCCTTGACGACCTGCAGGTACCAGAGACGGGCGGAGAGCAGCAGCAAACAGAACAGCAGACCAGTGCGCAGGTACAGCAGCCGGCGTTGCAGGTTTCTGAAGTCCTCGTGCTGGGTGGTGAACCTACTCATAACTGAGCGCGGTCTGCGGCGTGGGGGATGCCCACCAGCGCTGCAGGAGCTTGAGCAGGGCGAGGCTCACCAACGCGTCGTAGCAGGCCTGGGGCAGGATGATGCCACGGGCCGCGAGGAAAAAGCTCTCGCCGGGACCCATGAAGGCTTTGAGCAGGTACATGACCGTGCCGGAGAGGACCGACAGGGACAAGATCAGGCCGAAGGCGAACCCCCCGGTCAGGTTGAGCACGTTGCGGCTGGCGAGCCCGGCGATCAGGCCGAGCATCGGCTTGAGGCACAGGTTCCCCCAATGGACGCCGCCGGAGAACAGGTCCTGGGCGAATCCGATCGCGATCCCAGCCAGCAGTGCGTCGATCTCACCGTGGTACAGGCCGATCAGGCAGACGGCCACGAGCGGCAAGTCGGGGCGGATGCCGAAGAGACTGATCCGGTCGACGAGGACGACCTGGAGTGGGACGAGGAGCAGGATCAGCCAGGCGTAACCCAGGACCTTCATCGTGTCTCCCCCGCGGGCGTGAGCGGGACCGCCGGCTGGAAGGTGAACGGGTTGGCGGGGAGCTGCGCACTCTCCCGCGGGGCGGTGATGACAAGCACCTCTTCGATCTTCGCGAAGTCCGCGTCCAGCGCGATCTCGGCGGAGAGGAACAGCTCCGCCTCGCGCCGCTCGATCTTGGTGATGGTGCCGATCGGCAGGCCGCGCGGGAACCCGCCCGCCAGACCGGAGGTGACGACCTGGTCGCCGACCTTCACGGTCGAGAGCAGGGGCAGGTACTTGATGCGTGCGAGACCCTTCTCCGTGCCCTCCACGATGCCCTCGTCCCGCGTGCGCTGCACGAGCCCCGTGATCGCGTTGTTCAGGTCGTTGAGCAGCAGCACGATGGCGAAGCGGTCGTAGGCTTTCACGATCCGCCCGACCGCGCCCGCCGTCGTCACCACGCCCATGTCGGCGGCGAGGCCGTTCTTGCGGCCCTTGTTGATGACGATGCTGCGGTACCAGTTCGTGGAGTCCAGGCCGATCACCTGGGCGGCGACTGTGGGATAGGGCAGCCGCTCCTGCAGCTCGAGCAGGTCGCGCAGCCGCGTGGTCGCTTGGGCGGTCTCCCGGAGGCGCGCGTTCTCTTGCTGCAGCCGCGCGATGTGCTGCCGGAGTGCCAGGTTCTCCTCACGCATGTGCTGCAACGCCAGGTACCGGTTCACGAGCGAGTCGATCGTCTGGTTGGCCGCCTCCATACCGCGGAGCGGCACGGCGATGACGGTGGCCATGGGCCGGCCGATCACCATGAGGGATTCTTGGCGGGATTCCGGCAGGAGGAGCAGCGCGACCACCAGAAAGAGGAGCAGCAGGAGGACAGCCCGCTTGCCTCCCGCGATCGATTGCAATGAGATCATGTCACACGGCCGGGCCGCCGCGTTACCGCGAGCTGCTGTACTGGGACATCACACTCACTTTGCGCAGCAGATCGAGTTCGTCGAGGATCTTCCCGACGCCCAACACCACGGAGGTGAGGGGGTCGTCCACCGTAATGATCGGCAAGCCCGTCTCCTCCCGCAGGCGCGTGTCCATCCCCCAGAGCATGGACCCCCCGCCCGTCAGCACGATCCCGCAGTCGATGATGTCGCCGGCCAGTTCGGGCGGCGTGTTCTCGAGGGCCACCTTGATGGCGTTCACGATCGTGCTGATCGGCTCGTAGAGGGCCTCCCGGATCTCAGAATCGTCGAGGACCAGCGTCCGGGGAATGCCGGAGATCAGGTCGCGCCCTTTCACCATCATGGTCTTCTTCTCCTCGAACGGATAGGCGGACCCGATCTCCACCTTGACCCGCTCGGCCATGTGATCGCCGATGAGGAGGTTGTACTTCTTCTTCACGTAGTTCATGATGGCGTCGTCCATGCGGTCGCCCGCCACCTTCACCGATTCACTGTAGACGATCCCGCCCAGCGAGAGGACGGCGATGTCGGTGGTGCCGCCGCCAATGTCCACCACCATGTTGCCCGACGGTTCCGTGATCGGGAGGCCGGCGCCGATGGCCGCGGCGACGGGCTCTTCGATCAGGTAGACCTCCCGGGCGCCAGCCAGCTCCGCCGAATCACGCACCGCACGCTGCTCCACCTGCGTAATCCGCGAGGGCACGCCGATGATGATCCGCGGCCGCACGAAGGTGCTGCGGTTGTGCGCCTTCGTGATGAAGTGCCGGAGCATCTTTTCGGCCATCTCGAAGTCGGCGATCACGCCCTCTTTCATCGGCCGGATGGCCATGATGTTGCCGGGGGTGCGGCCCAGCATCTTCTTGGCCTCGGCACCGACGGCAAGCACCTTTTCGGTCTTCTTCTCGATCGCTACCACCGACGGCTCGTTGAGCACGATGCCGCGCCCGCGCACGTACACCAGCGTGGTGGCGGTGCCGAGGTCAATGGCCAGGTCATTGGAGAACCACCCGAGGATGTCTGAGGTGAGGCTCACGCCGTTCCTCCTTTACGACAGGGATTCCACATCGAAGATCTGCTCGTCTACGACCTGCGTGTGGGCTAACTCGTCGCCGATCCGCAGGCCCCGCTCGTTGCCAATGATCAGGAGGGACTCGATGCCCAACACAGCCGCGGCCCCGAGCCAACCCACGTATGGGATCTGAAAGGCCGCGTAGCCGACGGCAAGGGGGACGTTCCGGATGATCGAGTCCCTGAAACCGGCCGGCGCGTGCGACTCAGGGACCCAGGCCTGTAACCCGATGAGACGCTTCCCGATGCTGCGTCCGGCAAAGCCGTCCGCCACCAGGATGTACCAGAAGGCCACCCAAAACCCGTACGGTGGCGTCAATTCCCCCACCCCCAACACGATCAACAGGTCCAACGACTTCGCAATGAAACGATGCAGAACTGTTGCCTTGGGAAAGACGCGGGTGGGTGTATGGTCCTGCTCCCGTTCGAGAATGCCCCCCGTGTCCGGCACGTATCCTGCTCCTGCGGCTAGCCAAGGGATTGTAACAGAAAACGCCAAGGAGAACAAATAGTTGAGTGTCATTGCGTCGACGCCCACGGTTGCGTACAATAAATTGGTCCTGTTCTGGCAGGGGGAAACATGCTGAAAGTCATCCGGGAAAGCGCGATCGAGCGGCCTTGGTTCTACCGGACCCTCATGTTCCTGATCGCCGCGATCTTCGTGGTCACGATGGGGTGGTGGGGGTTTGAGGAGAACAAGGAAGACATCATCGTCCGGGTGGGGGACGACAAGGTGTCGCGCAGCGAGTACCTCCAGACCTATCAGTTCCTGACCGAGCGGTACCGCTACCTGAAACAGGAAGGGGCGATCACCGCCGATATCTCGGAGGACCAGCTCAAGCAGCAGACGATCGACCAGCTCATTGAAAGCCGTCTGTGGATGCAGGCTGCCCGTGAAATGGGCGTCGTTGTCACGGCCAACGAGCTGCGGGACGCCATCATGAAGCACCCCGACTTCCAGCACAACGGCAAGTTCGACCCGGTTCAATACAAACAGGTCTTGGCCCGGTATCATCATAAAACGCCTGAGCAGTTCGAGGCGTCTTACAAGGCCTTCCTGATGCAGGAGAAGGCGCGGATGCTGGTCCGCGAGTCGGTGGCCCCGACCGCGGATGAACTGGCCATGGCGCAGGTGATCCTTGCCAGCCAGCCGACGCCGGCCGTGCCGATGCAGGACAGCGCGCAGACCGAGCGCGCGCTCCGGGCCGTAATGAACCAGAAACAGCAGCGGGCGCTGATGGCCTATCAGGAAGGTCTCCGCGCAGGGACGCCGATCAGCGTGCGACGCGAGCTGATGTAGGGAAAGGTATGGCTGTCCTAACAGGAGGAGGGGGCAGCAGAGGGCGGAGCTTCGCCATGATGGCCAAGGACATCATGGAGGGCTATATCATGTTGAATCCCCTGGTGCTGAAGAAATTCGACCCGCCCTCGTTCAAGGAGCTCCACCAGCACCTGCGCAAACTGCAGACGGCCATCCGCTCGGGAGGGGTGGACCTGACCAATCAAGAAGCGACCCGCATTCGGAACCAGAAGCTGCAGCACCTGCACCAGGCGATGGCGGTCTTGGAAAACCAAGCCAAGCTGCAGAAGATCTTCCTGGGCTGATTAGTTTGTAGAAGCACGGCATGCCGTGCCCCTCCAACTAGGCGGTCCCCGCCGGGCCAGGGGATTGGTCCGGCTGTTCTTCAGGCTCGGCTTCCCGGAGCTTCCCGAACCCCAAGGTGAGCAGCTCTTTTTCGTCGGCCAAGGTGAGCGTATGGCCGCAGCATTCCATGCGTTGCAGCCCGTGGCCGCCGTCCACGACCATCAGGCGCAAGCCGCACGCGTTGGGATGGCTCTTCTTCTCGTCGATGATGTAGCCGACGCCCTTGGGGCTGAGCTTGCGGCCGAACTTGTTGAGACGGGCGGGCACGACGTCCTCCTCCGTCAGCTCGTGGCCGCAGCAGACGATCTTCTGGAAGCCCTCCCCCCCGTGCATCACTTTGACGACCAGCCCGCAACCGTCCGGGTAGCGTTTGAACTCGTCGATGATGTCGCCCTTCTTCAAGCCCATGACAGATCCGCTCAGACGCTGGCCTGCTCGGCGGCTTCCTTGATGCTGTGAGCGACCTCGCGGTGCGCTTTGGTGCCGACGCGCTCGGCCGCGTGCTTCGGGTCTGCCGGCGTGTACGGCAGCAGGTAGCGCTCCTTGGCCTCAAGCACCCGCAGCAGGGCGTGCTCGAACCGCAGCGCTGGGATGTCGCCGTCTTTCGCGGCGCGGTAGACTGCGTCCATGGCGGCCGCCTGGCGATCGGGGTCTTTGCAGATCAGCAGGATATCCGCGCCGGCGCTGAGCGCATGGACGGCCGCCTCTTCGATACTGTAATGGTCCAGGATCGCGTGCATCTCCAGATCGTCCGTCAGCACCAGCCCCTTGAACTGGAGCTGGGTGCGGAGCAGGTCGGTCAGGATGGCCGGGGACAGTGTGGCGGGGTGCTCCGGGTCCAAGGCCGGATAGCGGACGTGCGCCGTCATGATGGCCGCGAGCCCGTTCTGGAAGCAGTGCACGAAGGGCCGCAGCTCGATCTCGTGCAGCCGGTCGAGCCCGTGGGACACCGTCGGCAGCTCCTTGTGCGAGTCCGCCGCCGTGTCGCCATGGCCGGGGAAGTGCTTGCCGCAGGCCAGCACGCCGTTGTCCTGCAGCCCGGCGATCACGGCGAGGCCGAGCGTCTCTACCAATTCCGGGTCGTGCCCGAAGGCCCGGTCACCGATGACGGGATTTTGCGGATTGGTGTTCACGTCCAGGACCGGGGTCAGGTTCATGTTCACGCCGATCGCCCGCAGCTCCCTGGCCGTCACCTCGGCGAAGCCGTACGCCAGGGGGACCGCCCCGGCACGGCCCAGGGTGCCTTGCCCCGGGAACACGGTGAAGCCCTTGGGCAGCCGCGCCACACGGCCGCCTTCCTGATCGATGGCCATCAGCAGGGGCATCTTGGGGGCCAGCTTCTGCAGGGCGTTGGTGAGGCGCGCGGCCTGCTCCGGATCGGTCAGGTTGCGGCTGAAGAGGATCACCCCGCCGGGGTGATAGGTCTTGCAGAGGGCGCGCAGGTCCTCCGTGAGCTCGGTGCCCTGAAAGCCGAGCATGAAGAGCTGGCCGACTTTCTCTCGCAAGTTCACGGCATCGCCGTCGTTAGCGGCCTCGCGCCGCGGAAAGGCGCGTGCCGTCGGCCCGGTTGCAGAGGAACTGGATCAACAGGCGGGCGCCCACGCCCGTCGCGCCCTTCGGGATGTACGCGCGCTCGCGCTCGCTCCAGTCGGTGCTGGCGATGTCGAGGTGCGCCCAGACGGCGTCGCCCGCGAACTTGCTGAGGAAGGCCGCGGCCGTGATGGTGCCGCCGGGGCGCCCGCCGGTGTTCTTCACGTCGGCCACGTCGCTCTTGATCTGCTCGTAGTATTCTTCCCAGAGCGGCAGCTGCCACACGCGCTCGCCGCACCGCTCGCCGGCGTCCTTGAGCTCCCCGATCAGCGGCTCGTTGTTCCCCAGCACGCCGATGGCGTGGTTGCCCAAGGCCACGACGCAGGCGCCGGTCAGCGTCGCGATGTCCACGAGGGCGGCGGGCTTGAAGCGCTGGGCATACGTGAGGCCGTCGGCGAGGATCAGGCGCCCCTCGGCGTCCGTGTTGATGACTTCGATGGTCTTGCCGGAGAGGCTCCGGAGGACGTCCCCGGGTTTGATCGCGTGCCCACCTGGCATGTTCTCCGTGGCCGGGATCACGGCGACGAGGTTGAGCCGCAGGCGGAGCCGCGCGGCCGCACGGACCGCCGCCAGCACGGCGGCGCCACCGGTCATGTCGGCCTTCATCTGTTCCATGTTGTCGGCCGGCTTGAGCGAGATCCCGCCCGAATCGAACGTGATCGTCTTGCCGACGAGCACCACCGGCCGCTCGCCGCGGGGGCCGCCCCGGTATTCCAGGATGACGAACTTGGGCGGCTCGTGACTCCCCTGGGCGACGCCCAGGATGGCGCCCATCCCGAGACGCTCCATCTGCGGCCGATCGAGGACCGTGCAGCGCACGCCCCGTTCCCGCGCCACTTTTTTCGCCTCGTTCGCGATGTAGGTCGGCGTGACGACGTTCGACGGGTGGTTACAGAGGTCGCGCACGTACGTGGTGGCTTCCCCGACGATCTGCCCCTGCTGGGCCCCTTGCTGCGCCTGGGCCAGCGCATTCGAGTCGCTCACCAGCACGGTCATGCGCCGGATGGCTTTGGCCTCGTCCTTCCGTTCCGTGTGATAGACCGTGAACTCGTAGAGGCCCAGGATCGCGCTTTCGACGAGGGCCTGGGCGATGTCGTGCAGGCGGCTGGCGGCGGGCAGCCCGGTCAGGAGCTCGGCGTGGTCCTGTACGGGCATGGCGAACGACACGGCGCCCACAGCGCGGCTCGCCTTGGCGGCCGTGGCCGTGGCTTGGCGGAGCTTCTCTAACGAGACCTCCTTGCGCTTGCCGAGCCCCACCAGCACCACGCGCTTGGCACGCACGCCCTCGCCGGGGGCGACGTGCACGATGGAGACCTGATTCGGCGTACCGGTGAACTCGCCGCTCTTGAGCAGGGCGGCCAGCCGCCCCTTGAGCCCTGCATCGAGCGCCGAAGCCCCTCCGGTCAGGCGCGGCTCGCCCTCGCAGTGCATCACGACAACGGCGTCGGCCGCTTCCTCCTCGACTCGCCCGGTGCGAACCGTAATGTCCATCATGTGTCCGTCATACGCTCGGCTGGGCTCCTTCATACGCCTCGCATCTCGGAATCCCAGATGAACTTGTGCAGTTGCAGTTGGAGGCGGACGGGCAGCCGGTCGGCGAGCACCCACTCGGCGAGCAGCCGCGGGTCCAGCTCACCGAAGACGGGACTGAGCAGGACCGTGTGCGTGTCTGTCAGCGCGTGGTCGTGGATCTTCGCGACGGCCCACTCATAGTCCTCACGGTCCTTGATCACGAACTTGACCTCGTCCGTCGGCTTGAGCTTGGGGAGGTTGGCCCAGAGGTTCCGGTCTTCCATCCCGCTGCCGGGGCATTTGAGATCCATGATCAGAATGGCCCGCGGGTCCACCGGTGTGATGTCGAGCGCGCCGCTCGTCTCGATCAGCACCGCGTACCCGCGATCGGCCAAGGCGGTGACGAGCCCATGGACCTCGCTTTGCGCCAGCGGCTCGCCGCCGGTGATTTCGACTAGCCGGCACTCATAGCGCGCGACTTCGGCGAGGATGCTCTCCAGGCTCCGTTCGGTCCCGCCGTGGAAAGCATAGGCGGTGTCGCACCACGTGCACCGGAGCGGGCAGCCCGTGAGCCGGACAAACACGCAGGGACGCCCCGCGTAGGAGGACTCTCCTTGGATGCTGAAGAAGATTTCGGTGATGCGCATGGAGGTGAGGTCAGCTCCAATACAGGATGGGCCAGCCTCGCCGGCGCGCGATCCTGGTCATGCCGCGAATCGGGTTGACGACGCGGGGATGGCCGACCGCTTCCAGCGCCGGCAGGTCGCCGGGACTGTCGCCATACATGAAGCTGGCGCCAAGGTCGAGTCCCTGCTCGGCGGCGAGCCGAACGGCCGCCAGTCGCTTGCCCTCGCGGTAGGGATACGGGTCCACCATGCCGCCGGTGAAGACTGTGTCTGCGCGCTCCAGTCGTCCCGCAATGACATGATCCATCTTTAGATATGTGGCCAACGGGTCCACGAGAAAATCAGGGCAGCCCGTCAGCAACACCAGCCGGTGCCCCTGCGCGCGGTGCTCCTCGAGTGCACGGCGCGCCTGCTCCGAGATCCGCGGCAAGATGTGCTCCCAGAAAAAGTGCTGGGCCGGGGCTTCGATGGACTCGATGGGCTTGCCCGCCAGATAGGCCTTGTAGCGCCGGAGGGGGTCGAAGGAGAATGGCGGAATATCCCGAAGCAAGACCCCGACGCTGCGCAGGAGGTCCTTCGGTCCCACCAACCCCCGCCGCCAGAGCAGCCGGAAATAGGGGTGCTCGATGGCGGGGCCGGGCACGATCGTATTATCAAGGTCGAAGAATGCCGCGATGCGTGAAGTCATGACGAAAGTGGATTCTACGAGCGATGCCGATGGGTGTCAACCAGGGGTCAATTGACAGTGCAGTCCAGAGACACTATATAATCGCGGGTAGCCCGGATTCTTCATGAACGCCGTAGCGAGGCGGTCGAGACCGAAGGCCGCCGTGGCTTCTCGCAAGTGAGGGCGACGCAGGCGTACCCGCAGTGGTACGTTGAGGAGACCGAGCGAGAAAAGCCGCGCCGGACGAGAGGATCGGCAGACGCAGTAGGTGTTCATGAATAATCCAGGCTAGAGTGCCGAAGTGGTGGAATGGCAGACACGCACGTTTGAGGGGCGTGTGGGGAAACCCGTGCGGGTTCAAATCCCGCCTTCGGCACCAATTCCTTCCGCTTGGACGTTAATCGTTATACGTTATTCGTTAAACGGAAAACCTTGTTCTCACGATTAACGATTCACGTTTAACGTTTAACGCGTATTCCCATGAGTGGCTGGGCTCTCAAAGTCAATGCCGTCGCGGCGGGCGTCGTGGTTGCCTTCGGGTTCACGATGGCGTGGAACCCGATCCCGGTCTCGTGGGCGGTCCTCGCCGGGCTCGGCTTCGTCGCGCTGCTTGTCTGGCTGGGCACGACGCCCAAGCACGTTTGGGCCTGGGCCTGTCTCTTTCTGGGGCTGGAGAGTCTGAGCTGGCCCGCGGTGCAGATGATCAAACTACAGATGAGCGGCGTGACGGAGCCCAACGAGGATCAGATGGTAGAACTGCTCCATGCAGGAGTCTTCGGCGTCATCTTCGCCACCTTCTGGCTCACCTTCGCCTACGGCGTCTTTCGCTGGATCAAGCGCGACGAGTCGCCCGAGGAGCCTCCGCCCAAGCGCTGAAGATGCAGCCCTTGACACTCTCATTCTGTACGTCTAATATACGTACGATTCTGACAAGGAGGGTGTGATGCCCAAAGCTGCCCTGCGGAAAGAGAAATGGACACTGTCCTTCGATCCGCTGCTCAAGACCCTTGTCGTCAAGGCGGCCCGTCGCAAGGGGGTCTATCCGGTCGCGCTGCTGGAAGAGCTCGTCCGAGAGCGGTTCAACCCCTATGGGCACACGGACGTGAAGGACAGCGCAGAGTACCTCGCGACGATCAGAAAGCACTCCCGTAAGCAGACCGACGAGGAATTCCTGGCCGAGATCCGGGCATGGCAAAAGTCTCGGTCCTCGTAGACACGGACGTCTTCATCGACTACTTCAACTCCGGACGGTTCAGTTCCCTGTTCGACTCCTCGCGCTTTACCGTCTATTATTCGGTCGTAACAAAGAAGGAACTGCTCTCCAAGCCGGGGCTCCGGGAGGCAGAACGACAAGCCATACTCCACGAGCTAAGCCAATGCCGAATCGTGAAGCTGACCGAGGCAATCACCACGCTGTATTCCGAGCTGCGGGAGCGGCACCCTTCGCTTGACAAGGAGGATGCCTTGATTGCTGCAAGCGCCCTCGTCAAGAGCCTGCCGTTGGTGACGCGGAACAAAAGGCACTTTCGGATCGTCGTAGGACTGACGGTCCTCGGCGCCTGAAACCTTTCGACCGATAGCACTCTCGCTCGTCACAGCAGGCTCTGCGGGTCCACATCCACGTCGTAGCGGAGGCCGCCGGCTCTGCCGCCTTTCTCCATTTCTGCGAGCGTCGCCTGCACGGCCTGCCGCAACGCGGCCCCGTCCAGGCCCTTCACCGCGAGCTGCCAACGCACGCGACCGCGCGCGCGGGGCGGGGTGGCAGGGATCGGACCCAGTATTTCGAAGTGTGGAGGATGCGTGCGCGAGCTTTCAGCTCGTAAGAGGGTCGCCCACTTGGTCGCGGCGGTCTCGACTCGTTCCTCTTTGGTGCCACTGACGCGCAACCCGATCAGTCGGCCAAACGGGGGATAGCCCAGTGCCTTCCTAGCTGCCAATTCGTT
>Ga0209056_10003750_pt1 | contig 16090 bp, 16 predicted proteins | sample GraSoiAngelo_114_FD_185876 | JGI IMG/M metagenome (GOLD analysis project Ga0209056, IMG submission 185876) | Grasslands soil microbial communities from the Angelo Coastal Reserve, California, USA - 14_0903_13_40cm (SPAdes) (version 2) | ecosystem: Environmental > Terrestrial > Soil > Grasslands... | reverse complement strand
TCGTCTACGGCAGCGGGAAGGCGCAGCGCATCCTGCTCGTGGGCATCGGGAAAACCAACGAAATCACGCGCAGCTCGATCCGGCGCGCCGCGGCGATCGCGGCACGGCGCGCCCGCGGTTTGGGAACCAAGACCTTCTCCCTGGCTGTCACAAAAGAAGCACGGGGCAGTCTCGGCGCCGCCGAGTTGGCCCAGGTGCTGATCGAGGGTGCGGCGCAGGGCGGTTGGCAGTTCACTGAGCTCAAGAAACAGCCGGAGGACCCCAAGCCCGATATCGAGTCGGTCGAGCTGGTGATCGAGGCGGCGGACAAGGAGCAGGCGGCGCGGGGGCGCCGCATCGGGGATGCCATCGCCGCCGGGTATCTGTTCACGCGCAATCTCCAAATGCTGCCCGGGAACGTCTGCACTCCCAGCTACCTCGCCGAGCAGGCGCAGAAGCTGGCGGCGGCGCACGGATTCAAGGCGACCGTCCTGGACAAGGCACAGATAAAGAAGGAAGGGATGGGAGCGCTGCTTGCCGTCGCTCAAGGCAGTGCCGAAGAGCCGCGGTTCATTGTGCTCGAATACCAGGGCGGCGGCACCGGCGCGCCGATCGCGCTCATCGGCAAAGGCGTGACGTTCGATTCCGGCGGCATCTCGATCAAGCCGGCGGCGAACATGGAGGACATGAAGTTCGATAAATCGGGCGCCACGGCGGTGCTCGGGGCCTTCGAGGTGCTGGGACGGCTCAAGCCCAAGATCAACGTGGTAGGGCTGATCCCGGCGACGGAAAACCTCCCCTCCGGCACGGCGATGAAGCCCGGCGACGTGGTGAAGAGCCACCTCGGCAAGACGATCGAGATCATCAACACCGACGCGGAAGGCCGGCTGATTCTTTGCGATGCGCTTTCATACGCCCGGCGCTTCAAACCGGTCGCCGCGATCGACGCCGCCACGTTGACGGGAGCCGTCGTCATCGCGCTCGGCCACCATGCCATCGGCATGCTCGGCAATGACGAGCCGCTGCTCGCGGAGGTACGCGACGCAGGCGAGCGTGCCGGCGAGCGCTGCTGGCCGCTGCCGCTGTGGGACGACTACCGCGAGCTGCTCAAGTCCGACGTCGCTGACGTCAAGAATTCGGGCGGGCGCGCCGCCGGGACAATCGCGGGAGCCTGGTTCCTGCGTGAATTCGTCGACGGCTTCCCGTGGGTACATCTCGACATCGCCGGAACCGCGTACCTCGAAGGGGAGGGGCCCAGCCACGCCAAGGGGCCGACGGCAATTGGCGTCCGGTTGTTCACGGAGTTTCTGCTCAAACGCGCCGGCGCTTGATTCCTGCCTGGGCGAGGGGAGGGCTCTTGGTCCTCGCCCTGTTGCCGGCGGCTCTCGCCGCCCAGGTGGACAGCACACGCCGCGACACGACGGTGGCACGCGACACGTCGGCGCGTGATACGACGGCTGCACGCGACACAACGACCGTCCTGCTCCCGACATTTGAGCCCGCGATCATGCCGGGGCCGCTGCCCAAGGGCACCCGCTACACCTTCACCCTCGACTCGATTCTCCTCTCCAGCGCGCGCACGCTGAGCGACCTGCTCGTCCACATCCCCGGTGTGTTCGTCGCGCGCGGCGGCTGGTATGGGGCGCCGGAGATCGTCTTGTACGGCGGCCGCGGGCCCGCATCGCTCGAGATCTACTGGGACGGCATGCCAATGCAGCCGCTGGGCCGCGACTCGATCTATCTGGATCCAGCCCGGATTCCGCTCGGACCGATCGAGCGTGTGGACGTGATCATGCTGCCGGCCGCGCTTCAGGTGTTCCTCGTTACCTCGCAGTATCGTCCGACGGCGCCGCGCACGCAGGTCGGCGTCGTTTCCGGACGGCAGGACATCGCGGATTACCGCGCGGGCTACGCCACGCGCACCCGGTCCGGATTCGGCGTGTCGATGCTCGCCGACTGGGCCAGCATCGGTACCGGCCAGCTCGGCAACACCACGCCGCCGTTCGGGACGAGCGACATCTGGGTCAAGGCCGACTACGTGCCGCCGGGCGGCCGCGTCGGCGCATCGTTTCAGGTATCGAGCTCGAGCTGGCATCGCGCGTCCGCCGACAGCGTGGCGGGCGTAGGAACCACCACCATCGTCGGGGTGGACGGGTGGCGTCAGGACCGCCGCGACAGACTGTTCCGCCTGTTCGTCGCGGAGCGGGATGACGGGCTCGGCTGGCGACTCACCACGGCGCTGAGCACCAGCGCCATCAGTCACGACACGCTGGTCCCGCGCCGCAACGAATCCCTCGCGAGCGTCGAGGTGAGTCAGACGTGGCGCTCGGCCAACGTGTCGGCGCTCGCCCGGTTCGGCGCCGCCGGCGCTCCGCGGCAATACGAGGCACGGGCGGGGTGGATGCCGATTCGTCCGATCACGTTTGCGGGAACCTTCCGGCAAAGCTTCTACGTCGGCCATCGCTACGGTTGGCGCGTGAACGGCACGGCCGGACTCACGTTGCCACTCGGGTTCTCCGCGCGGGCCGACGTATCCTGGCAGGAAGATGCACAAGCGGCACTCGTGACCACCGATCCGATGCACCGCACGCTGGACGTCGCGGGCTGGGTGGGTTTCGAGAATCGTCTCATCTCAGTCGAGGTTGGGCGCGGCCGGCGCGATCCGTACGCGCCGCTCGGCTTTGCGGTGGGGATCAAGAGCGTGGACTCACTCAGCCCCACGCCCCGCACCGAGTTCGTCGCGGCCCATGCCACGCTGCACATCGCGCCGGGGGTGACACTCTCGGGTTGGTACTTCGATCCGGTGGTCGGAGGCGGAGACTTCGAGCCGCCGCGCCACGCGCGCGTGGCGGCGACGTTCTACTCGAAGTTCTGGCGCGTCTTTAAGAGCGGCATCTTCGCGCTCCGCGGGGAAGTCGCCATGGAATCGTGGAGCCGCTCGACGCTCGGCGGCCTCGACAGCACCGGAGCGGCGCTCGGCATGACCGGATCGAGCTTTGTCGATACCCAGCTCGAGATGCAGCTCGCCGGCGTCACGCTGTTCTGGAGCGTCACGAACATCAACATCATGCGGTCCAGCTACGTGACCGGACTGGGCTATCCGAAGAGCGTGCAGCAGTATGGCGCGCGGTGGTTCTTTACTAACTAACTAAGGGCACCCCCCCCTGACTACATTTAAGGCCCTGTGCCGCGCAGTATGACAGGTTTCGGCTCTGCCGAAGATCGAGTCCTTCGCGGGCGGTTGCGAATTGAAATTCGCACCGTCAACCACCGCTATTTCAACCCGCAGCTGAAGCTGCCGGCGGATCTGGCCGGCGTGGAGATCGAGATGCGCGAGCGGCTGCGGCAGCTGCTCGAGCGCGGGCATGTGGCCGTGACGGCGCGGTGGGTCGAAACGCCTGGTCCAGAGCGCGAGGTCACGATCGACCTGACGCGCGCCAAGCAGGTGGTGGCGGCGGCGCAGCAGCTCAAGAAGAAGTTGAAGCTGAAGGGCACGGTCGATCTGGCATTCGTGGCGCGGCAGCCCGACGTGCTCACCGCAACCAACGGCGCGAGCGAGCAGCCGGTACAGTGGTCGGATGTCCAGCCCATTGTCGAACGGGCCGCGAAAGATGTCGTGGCCATGCGGGAGCGGGAGGGACAGGTGCTCGCGACCGAGTTGAATGCGCGGCTCGACGCGCTCGAAACGGCGGCGCAGACGGTCGAAGCGCAGGCACCGGCCCGGCTCAAGGTGGAGCACCAGCGGCTCAAGCAGGCGGTGGCGGAGCTGACGGCGCAGACGACGATCGACGAGCAGCGTTTGGCACTCGAGATCGCGCTGCTGGCCGACCGGGTGGACATCACCGAGGAGCTGGTGCGGTTCCGCTCGCACGTGGCGGCGGCTCGCGCCGCGCTGCGGGCGGATCAGGCGGTGGGAAAGCAGCTCGGGTTCCTGGCGCAGGAGCTGCTGCGCGAGGTAAACACGATGGGCTCGAAGGCGAATGACGCCCGCATCACGCAGACCGTGATCGCGATGAAGGGGGACCTCGAGAAGTTCCGGGAACAGCTGGAGAACCTGGAGTGACCCCGCGGTTGGTCGTCCTCTCGGCGCCATCGGGCGGTGGGAAGACGACGATCGCGAAAGCGGTGCGAGATCGGTTTTCGGATGAGTTCGGATTCTCGGTGTCGGCAACGACACGGAAGCCGCGCGCGGGAGAGCGCGAAGGGATCGATTACTATTTCTGGTCTCCCGACCAGTTCCTGAAGGGCGTCGCCGAGGGGAGATTCCTCGAGCACGCGGAGTACGCCGGCGAGCTCTACGGTACGCTCAGGGCCGACGTCGAGCGCATCCTGAAGTCAGGACGACATGTCCTGCTGGACATTGAAGTCGATGGGGCGGCGCAAGTCCGGCTGCTCGAGCCGGGCGCGGTGACCATTTTCATCCTGCCGAGCGATCCGCGCGTCCTGATCCAGCGACTCGTGCAGCGCGGCAGCGAGACGCTCCAGGAGATTCGGCGGCGGCTGGACCGTGCCATTTACGAGCTCGGCCATGCGACGTCGTTCAATCGCTGGATCAGGAATGATGACCTCGAGGAGGCCATCCGCGCGGTCGTGAAAGCGGTGGAAGAGAGTCCCGACAAGCTGGTGCGAGATCGCCACGATTTCGCGTGGCTCAAGGGATACTTGAACAGTCTGGAGACAGAGAAACAGCGGCTATATGATGAATTGCACCAACAGAAAGGCTGAGCCATGCGCATCGTGACACCAGCAGAAGTCGCAGGACAGACGCAAAACAAGTATCTGGGCGTTCTCGTCGCCGCCAAATTCGCGCGCTTCGTGAACGATTTCCCGCGCGATCGGTCGGTTGACTGGGAGGAGAAGCTCACCACCCGCGCGTTCGACGAGCTCGTCCGCGGCGGCCTCAAGTACCGCTTGGTGCGGCGGCGGCGCCAGCAGGAAGCCTGATGTCGGTTCCCGGCCGTCACGTTGTGCTTGGCGTGTCGGGCGGAATCGCCTGCTACAAGAGCTGTACGCTGGCGCGCCGGCTGACCGAGGCAGGCGCGACGGTGGATGTCGTCCTCACGGCCGCGGCCGCGGAGTTCGTGCGGCCGGTGACGTTCGAAGCGCTCACCGGACGGCCGGTCCTGACATCGCTGTGGGAGCGCGGCCGCGCGCTCGCGCACATCGATCTCGCCAAACATCCCGATCTCGTGATCCTCGCGCCGGCTACGGCGAGCGTGCTGGCGCGCGCCGCGATGGGCATGGCCGACGATCTCCTGACCACGCTGTTGCTCGCGCGCGCGGACCGGCCCGTGCTCGCCGCGCCGGCGATGAACGACGCGATGTATGCGAACCCGGCGACCACGGCGAACATCGCCACGCTGACCACACGCGGCTGGCACTTCGTGGGCCCGGAAATCGGCGCGCTCGCCGAAGGGCCGAGCGAGCGGCCGGGACGGATGAGCGAGCCCGAGGCGATCTTCGCGGCGGCCGAGCGTCTGCTCGGTCACAACAACAGTAGCAAGTGGTCCGGCAAGCGCGTCGTCGTGACCGCGGGGCCGACGCGCGAGCATCTCGATCCGGTGCGGGTGATCACGAATCCGTCGAGCGGGCGTATGGGGTACGCGCTGGCAGAAGCCGCGCGCGCGCGCGGCGCAGACGTCGTGCTCGTGAGCGGTCCGACGGAATTGGCGCCGCCCGCCGGACTTCCGACGACGCACGTCGAGACGACCGAAGACATGCAGCGTGCACTCCAAACCCTGGTCCCCAACGCCGACGCCCTGATAATGAGCGCCGCCCCCGCGGATTACCGGCCCAAGAGTCGCGAGGGCAAGAAGCGCCCGCGCTCGGCGGGCCCGCTCACCGTCGAGCTCGAAGCGACGCCCGACATACTCGGCTCGCTGCAGCGGCGCAAGGGGATGGTCGTCGTCGGCTTCGCGCTCGAAACGGGGAACGGATTGGCGAACGCCCGCGCGAAGTTGCAGAATAAGGCGCTGGATTACGTGATCCTGAATGACGCCTCTGAGCCCGGCGCCGGATTCGAGGTCACGACCAATCGCGTGACGATTCTGGGACGCAATGGCACGCAAGTCGACTTGCCGTTGCTGCCCAAACGCGACGTGGCCGAACGCATCCTCGACGTGGTGGAAGAAGCGCTTTGAGCGACAGCCGGGCTCTCGCAATCGAATACCTGAAACAGCAGCGGCTCTTGGGGGGAGATTCGGTGATTCTCCCGACCATCTCGCCAACCCCGGACTTGCGTCCGGGGTCAGAAAGCCCAACCGCAATCCCCGCAGGTCTAACCCCGGGGGCAAGCCCGGGGAAAACCCAAATTGCCGCCGATCTTCCCCCAGCGGGCCTGAGCTTCGACTCGCCGTCGAGCGATCTGTTTGCGGTCGACCCAATCCAGCAGACTCAGTCGTTAGAGGACATCGCCACCCTCATCGCGGCCTGCCGCAAGTGCAAGCTGTGCGATGGCCGCACGAACACCGTCCCGGGCGAAGGTCCGGCGAACGCGCGGCTCGTCGTGATCGGGGAAGGGCCGGGCAGGACCGAAGACGAGACGGGGCGGCCATTCGTCGGCCGGGCCGGCGAGCTGCTCACGAAGATTCTCGAGGCCATCAAGCTGCCGCGGGAGCAGGTGTTCATCTGCAACATCGTGAAATGCCGGCCACCGGAAAACCGGCTGCCGCAGTACGACGAGATCGCGTCGTGCCTGCCGTTCCTCTACCGCCAGATCGAGCTGGTCAAACCGAAGGTCATTCTGGCGATGGGTGGGACGGCGGCACAGAGCCTGCTCGGCACCAAACAATCGCTTGGCGCTTTACGCAATCAGGTTCACCGTTTCCGCGGCATCCCGGTGATCATCACGTATCATCCGGCCGCGTTGCTGCGAAACCCCAACTGGAAGAGACCAACCTGGGATGACGTCCGTATCGCCGCTCGCCTCCTCGACAGCTGATCGAGGGGCGGGCGAATGGGCCGGCCGCCAGACTCCGTGGAGTAACGAAGCGGAGCAGGCGGTGCTCGGCGCGATGATGCTCGACCAGGACGCGGCGCTCAAAGCCGCGGAAATCCTGGACGACACGATGTTTTACCGCGAGGGCCATCGGCTGCTGTTCCGGTCGATGATCTCCCTGACCGAGCGCGGCGATGTCATCGATCCCGTGACGATCCGCGACGAGCTCAGCCGCCGCGGCGATCTGGACCGGGCCGGCGGCATGGAGTACATCGCGGCGCTGATCGACGTCGTGCCGACGGCCGCCAACATCGACTATCACGCCAGAATCGTCCGCGACAAGGCGGTGCTGCGCCGGCTCGTGGAAGCCGCGACCGGGATCATCCAGGACGTCTATGAAGGCCACGGCACGGCGGGCGAGGTGCTCGACAACGCTGAGCACCGGGTGTTCCAGGTCGCGCAATTCCGGCGGGCCGAAGAGTTCATTCGGATCAAAGAGCTCATCTGGCCGACCATGGAGCGGATCGAGCAGCTCCAGTCGGGGGCGGGCTCGGTCACCGGCGTGCCAAGCGGTTTCGCCGATCTCGACCGTCTCACGGCAGGTTTCCAGCGCGCCGATCTGGTCATTCTCGCCGCCCGGCCATCGATGGGAAAGACGGCGCTGGCCTTGAACATCGTCCAGCACGCCGCGATCGAGCACAACACGGGTGTCGCCTTCTTCTCGATCGAAATGTCAAAGGACGCGCTGGTGCAGCGGCTACTCTGCTCGGAGGGTCTGGTCGACGCGCAGCGGCTGCGCCGCGGCCAGCTCCGGGATGACGACTATCCGAAACTGGCGCGTGCCGCCGGCTTGCTGGGTACCGCGCCGATCTGGATCGACGACTCCCCGTCCCTGACACCGCTGGCCATGCGGTCGAAGGCACGCCGGTTGAAGGCCGAGCACGACATTGCGCTCGTGATCGTCGACTATTTGCAGCTGATGCAGGGGCCGGGCGACGTCGAGAATCGCCAGCAGGAGATCTCGTACATCTCACGCTCGCTCAAGGCGCTGGCGAAAGAGCTGGATGTCCCCGTCGTCGCAATCTCCCAGCTCTCGCGCGCGCCCGAACAGCGCGGCGGTGAGCACCGGCGGCCGCAGCTGTCGGATCTTCGCGAGTCGGGCGCGATCGAGCAGGACGCCGACGTCGTCTGTTTCATCTACCGGCAGGAGTTCTACGACGGCCCGGTGGACCCCAAGACGAACGAGAGCATCGAGGGCATCGCCGAGGTGATCGTGGGCAAGCAGCGCAACGGCCCAACGGGTACCGTGAAGCTGCACTTCAAGAAAGAGTACACGCGCTTCGACAATTACACCGCGCGCGAGGCTCCCGTCGGTGTCTAAAGGCAAGTCCGTGTTTCGCTGCACCGAATGCGGCGCGGATCAGCCGAAGTGGGGCGGCAAGTGCGATGCGTGTGGGGCGTGGAACTCACTGATCGAGGAAGCCGTCGGCCGGACGGCCGGACGGCCGGACGGCCGGAACGCTGCGGCCTCGGGTGCGTCTCCCGTTCGACTCTCCGAGATGCAATCGACGAGCACGTCGCGCTGGAAGACCGGCCTTGCCGAGTTCGACTTCGTCCTGGGCGGCGGCATTGTCCCGGGCTCCGTCGTGCTCGTCGGCGGTGAGCCGGGAATCGGCAAATCCACGCTGCTCATGCAGTGCGCCGCGCGGCTCGAGAGCCAGGGCGTTTCGACGCTCTACGTCTCGGGCGAAGAGTCGCCCGATCAGCTCCGGCTGCGCGCCGATCGCCTGGACGAGGATGCCGGCGGCATTCACGTGCTCGGTGAGACGCGCCTCGAGTCGATTCTCCATCACGCCGCACAGCTGAAGTCGAGCGTCGTACTGCTCGACTCTGTCCAGACCACCTATACCGAAGAGCTCGAGGGCGCGCCCGGCAACGTGGGCCAGGTGCGCGAGTGCGCCGCCCGGCTCATGCGCTTCGCCAAGGAGTCGGGACCCGCCGTCGTGCTCGTCGGCCACGTCACCAAGGGCGGCGGCATCGCGGGCCCGAAGACCCTCGAGCACATCGTGGATACCGTCCTGTATTTCGAGGGCGAAACGACACTCGATCACCGGATCCTGCGCGCCGTAAAGAATCGGTTTGGCTCGGTCGATGAGATCGGCGTCTTCCGGATGACGGGCGCGGGGCTCGAGCCGGTCGCGAACCCCGCCGCCGCGTTCCTCGCCGGCCGCAGCACCGGCGCCTCCGGCTCGGCGGTCACGGCGCTGATGGAAGGGACGCGCCCGATGCTGGTCGAAATCCAGGCGCTCGCCTCAAAGGCGGGATTCGGCACGCCACAGCGCGTGGCGACGGGGCTCGATCATCGCCGCCTCGCACTGCTGCTCGCGGTACTCGAGCGCCGCGGTGGCCTGCCGTTCGGGAATCTGGATGTCTTCGTCAACGTGACCGGCGGCGTCCGGTTGATCGAACCCTCGACCGACCTCGCGATTCTTGCGGCCCTCGTCTCGACAGTCCACGACCGTCCCGTGCCCGCCGACGCGCTCTTCCTCGGCGAGGTCGGCCTCGGCGGCGAGATCCGTCCCGTTGCCGGCGTCGAGCGGCGGCTGGCCGAGGCGGCACGCCAGGGATTTCGGCGCGTGTTCCTGTCAGCGCGCTCGCGGGGGACGAGCAGCGACATGGAGGTGATCGGGCTGGAGGGAATCGGTGAGCTCACCCGTCGTCTCGCAGCCTGACGTCGGGGTGGTCGTGGTGGCAGCGGGGGCGGGCGTGCGCGCCGGCCCTGGCGAGCCGAAACAATTCCGTCCGATCCTCGGCGTGCCGATGCTGCTGCGCGCGCTGCGCCCATTCACCGGCCATCCGGAAGTACGCCAGGTCGTCGTCGCGTTGCCGCCGGGATACGCCGAGCGTCCACCCGACTGGCTCGGCAAGCTGCGGGGGGAGCGGCTGGAGTTCGTGTCGGGCGGCGCTCAGCGGGTCGATTCGGTCCGCTCGGGGCTCACAGCGCTTCCTGACGACGCGACCATCATCCTCATCCACGATGCAGCCCGGCCGTTCGTCAGCCGCGAGACCATCGACGCGGTGATCGCACGCGCGCGCGCCGGCGTCGGTGCCGTCGCCGCAGTCCCAACCTCCGACACGCTCAAGGAAGTCGGCCAGGGTCCCGATCGGCCGACACCACGCATCACCCGCACCGTCGATCGGGAGCGCATCTGGCGCGCGCAGACGCCGCAGGGGTTCCCGCGGGAGATGTTGCGCCACGCGTACGCGCAGCTCGGCGGCGGCACCGCCAACGGCGGCGCGCCGAGTGACGACGCGGAGGTCTGCGAACGGGCGGGGTTTCCAGTGGAGTTGATTCCCGATTCGCCCTATAACTTCAAAATCACCACAGCCGACGATTTCCGGATCGCTGAGGCGCTGGCCCGTGAGCTGCGGTGAAACCGCTCGCGTTCCAGACCCCCGCGGAAGTCGCGGCGACGATTCCGCGCGTCGTCGCGCATCTGCAGAGTGGGGGCCTGCTCGCCTATCCGACCGAGACGGTCTACGGACTCGGCTCACGGGTCGTACAGGCGGACGTCGCGGCGCTGGCCGCGATGAAGGGTCGCTCGGCCAGCAAGCCTTTCCTTTTATTGATCAGCGACCGCGGCATGGCTGAGGCGCACGGCCTGGCGTTCAATGCGTCGGCGGACGCGCTGGCGCGCGCGTTCTGGCCCGGCCCGCTCACGCTCGTTTTGCCGGGCGGCTCCGGCCGGCTCCCGGATATGCTCCGCGGGCCCGATGGCGGGATCGCGGTGCGCTGGACCTCGCATCAGGCGATCGCCGCACTGGTGGCGGCGCTCGGCTCGCCGCTCACGTCCACGTCGGCGAATATCCCGGGCCAGCCACCGGGTCCCGGGGCTGATGCCATCGCCCGTGACTTCGCGCCGGCGGTCGCCGCCGGGCAATTGCTGGTGCTCGACGGCGGGGTCCTGGGGAACCGGCCTCCGTCCACCGTGGTTGACTGCACCAGGCCGCGGGCGCAGATCGTGCGCGAAGGCACGTTGAGTGTGCACGAGCTCCGTCGCGCCGTCGGCCGGCTGGCGCCATGATCCAACACGTCCTGTTCGTCTGCACCGGCAACATCTGCCGCAGCCCGCTCGCCGCGTCACTGCTCGAGCGCTCCCTGAAGGAGCGCGGTCTCGAAGTGGAGGTGTCGTCGGCCGGGACCGGGGCGTGGGATGGTGCACCCGCATCCGAGGGCGCCTATCTCGTGGGCCTCGAGCGGGGTCTCGATCTCTCCGGACATCGCGCGCGGCTGCTGACGCGCGAGCTGGTGGAGAAGGCCGATCTGATCCTGACGATGGCGCGCCATCACCGCGCGCGGGTAGACGAGCTGGGTGGCGAGGGGCGGGTGTTCGTGCTCGGCGAGTACGCCGGGCGCGGTGGCGACGAGGTGAGCGATCCGTTTGGCGGCGATCTCGGCGTGTACCGCGACACCTGCCAGGAGCTCGAGGCTCTCTCCGCCGCGGTGGCCGATCGACTCGCGGCTGAGAGCAAGCGTGGAGATCAGCGCTAAGACGCGTCTGCTGACGGTCATCGGCGACCCGGTGGCCCACTCCCTTTCCCCCGCGATGCACAACGCCGCGTGTCGTGCCCTCGGGCTCGACGCCGTCTACGTTGCACTCCAGGTCCCGGCAGCGTCATTGCCCGCAGTGCTGGCGATGCAGGCCGCGATCGGCGGTGCCGGGAATGTCACCGTCCCGCATAAGGAAGCAGTCGAACGATCCGTCGCGCGGAAAACGGATGTCTGCACCCGCGTCGGCGCGTGCAATACGTTCTGGACCGAAGCCGGGGAACTCGTCGGCGACAACACCGATGTCGTTGGCGTCGCCGCGGCGCTCGATACGCTCGGCGCGACCCCCAAAGGGGAACGGTGGCTCGTGGTCGGCACCGGCGGTTCGGCGCGTGCGACGGCCGTGACCGCGGCGGACCGCGGCGCGACGCTGTTCGTGCGCTCGCGCGATGCCTCCCGGGCCAAGGCGTTCGCCAAGTGGGCGAGCGGTATCGGCGCGTCGACGAGTGTCGCCAATGGGCCGATCGAGGTTGACGTGGCCATCAATGCGACGCCGCTCGGACTCACGGGACACGATCCGCTCCCGGTGGATGTCAACCACATCCCCGGCGTGCAACGCGCGCTGGACCTGGTGTACGCCCCGGGCGAGACGCGGTGGGTGCACGCCCTGCGCGAGCGCGGGATCGAGGCCGCGGACGGCCGTGAGGTGTTGGTCCAGCAAGGCGCCGCGGCATTCGAGCGATTTTTTCCCGGCGTAGATGCACCAGTCGAGGTGATGCGTGCTGCTGTCGTCCGTGCACTCCGCAGTTGAACAACTACTCCTTCCTGCAGAGTGTCTCATTTGTCACGGTCTGCTCAATACCCGCGATGCCGCCAGAATCGTCTGCCCGCTGTGCCGGCAGCGGTGGCGCGCGGTGCGGCCGCCCTGGTGCGAGCGCTGCGGCCAGCCCGAGCCGCATTTCGGCCCCTGCCGCTTGTGCAATCAGTGGCCAGCTGCGTTGAAATCCGTGAGATCGGCGGCCTGGCTCGATGACGGCGCCCGACAGGCGGTGCACGGCCTCAAGTACGGCGGTCTGCCGCGCATCGCCGACGACCTGGCGCCTGCCATGGGCTCGATCCGGCCCGAGACCGACGGACCGTCGGTTTTGATCCCGATTCCGCTGGCTCGCAAGCGGTTGCGCGAGCGGGGCTACAACCAGAGCGAAAAGCTGGCACGCGCGCTGGCCCGACAATGGCGGATCCCCGTCCTTCTCGACGTCCTGGTCCGCACGCGGGAGACGCCGACGCAAACGGCGTTGACACCGGGGACGCGTCTGGCGAATGTGCGCGCAGCTTTCGCTGTCGCGAATGTCCAATGCTCAATGATCAATGATCATTCTACATTGATCATTGTTGACGATGTCTTCACAACAGGTGCAACGCTTGCAGAGGCGGCCAGAGCCTTAGAGCAAGCCGGCGCTACGAGAGTCATGGGCGTGACGTTCGCCCGCGCGGCGATTCCAGACTTCACGTAAGGGGAGAGTCATGGCGGTTCGGGTAGGGATCAACGGGTTCGGCCGCATCGGACGGAACGTGCTCCGCGCGGCGACGATGGCGAATCAGACCGAGATCGAGTTCGTCGGCGTCAACGACATCACCGACACCAAAACCCTGGCGCACCTGCTGAAGTACGACTCGGTCCACCGGCGCTTTCCCGGCACTGTCGAGGCGAAGGGGGACACCCTGGTCGTCAACGGCAAGGCGATCAAGGTGTCGGCCATCAAAGAGCCCGAAAAGCTCCCCTGGAGGGAGCTCGGCGTCGAGTTCGTGCTCGAAAGCACAGGGCGATTTACCGATAAAGAGAGCGCGTCCAAGCACCTGACAGCCGGAGCCAAAAAAGTCGTGATCTCGGCGCCGGCAAAAGGCGAAGACATCACCATCTGCATGGGCGTGAACAACGAGAAGTACGATCCCGCCAAGCATCACATCATCTCGAATGCGTCGTGTACCACCAACTGCCTCGTGCCGGTCGTCAAAGTCGTCATGGACAATTTCGGATTCAAGCACGGGTTCATGACGACGGTGCACAGCTACACCAACGACCAGCAGATCCTCGATCTCCCCCACAAGGACATGCGCCGCGCCCGGGCCGCGGCGCTCAGCATCATTCCGACGACGACCGGTGCCGCCAAAGCGACCGGGCTTGTCATCCCCGAGGTGAAGGGCAAGATCGACGGCGTCTCGCTGCGCGTGCCGACCCCGGACGTGTCGATCGTCGATCTCACTGCGGAAGTCGAACGTCCCACCACCGTCGAAGCGGTGAACGCGGCGTTCAAGAAAGCCGCGGCCTCGGGTCCACTCAAAGGCATCCTCGACGTGAGCGACGAGCCGCTCGTTTCCGTCGACTACGTCGGCAACCTGTTCTCCAGCGTCGTGGACAGCATGTCTACCGCCGTCATCGATGGTACGCTGGTGCATGTGTCGTCGTGGTACGACAACGAGATGGGTTACTCCTCGCGCTGCGTGGACCTGCTGGCCTACCTCGGGAAGCGCCGTTGAAGAAAAGAAGCCTGCGGGATCTTCCCCCGCAGGCGCTGGACGGTAAGCGCGCGCTGGTGCGGGTGGACTTCAACGTCCCGCTCAAGAACGGCAAGATCACTGACGACACGCGGCTGCGCGCGTCGCTCCCCACGATTCAGTACCTGCGCGAGAAGGGCGCGCGGGTCGTGCTGCTCTCGCACCTGGGCCGGCCGAAGGGCGGCCCCGATCCCCAGTACTCGCTCAAGCAGATTGTCCGCGACCTGGAGAAACTGCTCGGCGCGCCGGTCGAGTTCATTCCCGATCCGGCGACCGGTGTACCCACAACACGGCGGCTGCCGCGTGGCGGCGTCGCCCTCGTCGAGAACACCCGGTTTTGGCCCGGCGAGGAGAAAAACGATCCGGAGCTTGCGAAGGTGTTCGCGGCGCTCGGCGATCTCTATGTGAACGACGCGTTCGGGTCGGCGCATCGCGCCCATGCGTCCACAGAGGCGGTCGCGCATCTGCTCAAGCCTGCCGTCGCCGGCTTTCTGATGGAGAAAGAGCTGACCTATCTCGGCCAGCTGCTCGGCAATCCCAAGCATCCCTTTGTCGCGGTGCTGGGCGGCGCCAAAATCTCTGGCAAGATCGACGTGATCCGCTCCCTGCTGCCGCGCGTGGATGAGCTGCTGATCGGCGGCGCCATGGCATGCACATTCTTCGGGGCCATGGGGCTGGAGGTTGGGGCTTCGCTGGTCGAGCCTGATCGCATCGCGCTGGCCAAGGAGCTCCTCGCGACGAGCGGCAAGAAACTGATCCTGCCGCGCGGCGGCGTCATCGCACCATCACTCGAACGCGCGAGTGAGCATCGCTCCGTAGCGGCGGACGCGATCCCCAAAGGCTGGGCCGTCTACGACATCGACGAATCCACGCAGCACGACTTCCGCGCGCGCCTGTTGCGCGCCAAGACGATCTTCTGGAATGGCCCGATGGGCGTGTTCGAAACACCGCCGTTCGACGCCGGCACGCGCGCGATCGCGAACGCTCTCGTGGAAGCCGGGAAGAAAGGCGCCGTCACGGTCGTGGGCGGCGGCGATTCTGTGGCCGCCGTTGCAGGCATGGAGGACCAGCTGACCCACGTCTCGACCGGCGGCGGCGCGTCGCTCGAGTTCCTGGAAGAGAAGGAGCTGCCCGGGGTGGCGGCGCTGGAGGACGCGTGAGGCCACTGGTCTTCGCCGGCAACTGGAAGATGAACGTTGGTCCTGTCGAAGCCCGCGAATACCTGCGCGCGTTCTTTGCCGCCGGTGAGATCCCCCACGAGCGGTCGGTGTGGTTTTTCCCTCCAACCGTGTCGATCGAGGCGGTGGCACAGGGGATAGCCGGTCACAGGAACGTCCAGGCGGGCGCGCAAGACATCTACTGGGAAGCGAAGGGTGCGTTCACGGGCGCGACCTCGGGGGCGCTGGCCAAGCAGGCCGGCGCGCGGTTGACCCTCATCGGCCATTCCGAACGGCGTCACGTTTTCGGCGAAACGGACGAGCAAACCGGCAAGAAGGTCACCGCGGCACTCGCGGCCGACTTGCAACCGGTGTTGTGCGTGGGTGAGACCCTCGAACAACGAGAGGCAGGCGACACACTGGCGGTTGTCACCCGCCAGCTCGCGGCGGCGCTCGGTGGGCGCGATGGTAAGACTCGGGTGACGATCGCGTACGAACCGGTCTGGGCAATCGGCACTGGTCGTAATGCGACTCCAAAAGATGCCGCCGAGGTGCACCAGGCCATTCGAGGCTGGTTGAAGAAGCAGGCGGTTACCGCCGCGCCGTACGTGATCCTGTACGGCGGCAGTGTAAACTTGAAGAATGCCGCCGAGCTGCTGGCGGAGCACGAGTTGGATGGCGTCCTCGTCGGCGGCGCGTCACTCGATCCGCGTGCCTGGGCGCAACTTGTGCGTACGCCCGCCGCCTAGGTATCTTGCCCCGCGCAATGTACGGAATCTTCGTCGGCATCCTGATTCTCGACTCGCTGATCCTCGCGGTCGCTGTGCTGCTCCAGGCAGGGCAGGGCGGCGGGCTCGCCACGATGGGTGGCGGCGCCGGTACCGAAACGATCATGGGCGGGCGTCAGGCGAC
>Ga0209056_10003746_pt1 | contig 16103 bp, 14 predicted proteins | sample GraSoiAngelo_114_FD_185876 | JGI IMG/M metagenome (GOLD analysis project Ga0209056, IMG submission 185876) | Grasslands soil microbial communities from the Angelo Coastal Reserve, California, USA - 14_0903_13_40cm (SPAdes) (version 2) | ecosystem: Environmental > Terrestrial > Soil > Grasslands... | reverse complement strand
GCACGGCGCGTTGCCGCACTGCTGGCACAACATGGGCGAGTTGACCGCGCCCTGCGGCTCGCCATGCTCGTCCGTGAGCCAGTAGCGCTCGAGCCGCATCTACGACATCTCGCGGCCGCGCTGCATCAGCTCTTCCCCGACCGTCGCGATGTTGTTCTCGGCGTAGCAGGCGGTCACGCAGGCGGCGCAGCCGGTGCACTTCGAGAGGTCGATCGCGAGCCCCCAGCGCGGCTGCTCGCCCTTGTAGTTGCCGATCTCCGCTTTCTCGTGCTGGCGCTCAGCCCACCATGCGACGGCGTCGCCAGCGTATTCCGGCGTTTCCTCGTGATGGAATGGGGCGTCACCGGGATGCAGTGATTTTGCGCGAGCGAGACCGAGCACCTCGACGGTACCGCGGCCACGCTCGCGCGGGCTGCCTTCGGTGGTGACGATCTTGCGGTGCTCGCCGGTCTTCGTCGCGCTGGCCTGAACCAAGAAGGTCCGACCGCCGTATTCGTTTGCCTGCGCGCCGAGCAGCTCGAACGGATTTGCGGAGCGGTCCTTGGCGTAGCGACCGTACGCGGTGTGCCCCTGCCCCGTCGGCACGGCGAGGACGTCGGGACGAACCGAACGCGTGATCCAGGCCGGGAATTTTGTCGCGCCGAAGGCTGACTTGAGCAGCAGGAAGTCGCCGGTGGCGAGACCCCACTTGGCCGCCGTGTCGGGATGCACCTCGACCCAGCTGTGCCACGCGATCTTCGAGACGGGATCGGGCAGCTCCTGCAGCCATGGCTTGTTGGCGCCGCGACCGTCGTGGAGGGCGGGGTGCGGGAAGACGACGACCTGCTGTGCCTGGTTGGCAAAGGCGGCAGGGGTGGCAGGGGCGGCAGGGGCGGCAAAACCGATCTTCGACGGATCGGCGAGACGTACGGCGCGTGTCGGCGCATCAGCGTAGATCCCGCCCTTCGCCAACGAATCCATCCAGTACTGGTCGAACCCTGCCGAATGCCGAGTGCGCCACTTGCTCTGGAGATAGTCCTGGAACGTGCCGCTCTTGCCTGCGAGCTTGAGAATGAGGTCGCCGGTCGGACGCGTGTCGAATACGGGCTGCACCACCGGTTGCTGCAGCGCCGTGACGCCGGCCCGCGGCCGGCTGTCGCCCCATTGCTCGAGCGGATGGTGATCGGGCAAGATCAGATCACAGGCCGCAGCCGTCTCATCCAGGTAGGACGAGAAGCTGACCTTGTAAGCAACTTTGCCGAGCGCCTGTTGGAACGCGCCAGGTAGCGAGTGCGCCGGGTTCGTTCCGTGCACGAACAGCAACGCAACGCGACCCGCCGCCATGTCCGACGTCAGCGTGGCAAGCTCGGCGAACGTATTCGTCGCACCGATCGCGAGATCGGCACCGAACTTCACGAGCGTTCCCACAGCTCCCACGACGTAGTTCAGGATGTTCACTGCGGCGACGATTCCCGCGCCGTTCGGATACTGCATCGCCATGCCACCGGCGACGGCGAGCCCGCCACCCGATCTCGCGAATTCGCGTGCGAGCCGGACAATCGTCTCCTGGTCGATGCCGATCAGCTGAGCGATGGCACGCGGACTGTATGAGCTCAGCAAGCCAACCAGCCGGCTGGCGTCGGCGGGGAGGCGAGCGAGATGCTGGCTCATGATCACCTGCGCCATCGCCAACGCCAGCATGCCTTCGGTACCGGGTCGCGCCGCGATCCATTCGTCGGCGTTCATGCCGGTGAGCGACAGGCGCGGACCGACGTACACGAACTTCGCCATCGATGCGGGGCGGCCGGCGTCGAACGCGTGCGCGCGGGAGAACCCGTTCTGAAATTCGACGGGCGACAGCCAGGTGTCGAGGAAATCGGCGCCGAAGGAGAGCAGATACTTCGCGTTGGCGAAGTCGTAGGACGGCAACGTCGCCGTGCCGAACGCCATCCGATTGCCGGCGCGCACCGCCTCGAACGCGAACGGCTCGTAGCTCATGCGCCGGCCGCCGACCTGCTTCATCCATTCGTCGACGAGATCCCCGAACGACGACTGCTCGGCGCCCGTCAGGAATACGACTCCCTTCCCCCGCGACTCGCTCACCTTGGCGGCGAGTCGCTGGAGCGCGCCGTCCCAATCGATGTCTTCGAACGTCCCGCTCGCGTTCCGCACCATCGGATGGGCGATGCGATCGGGGTTGTAGAGCCCCTGGAGCGCGGCCTGGCCGCGCGCGCACAGCCGCCCCCGATTGATCGGGGAGTCGGGATTGCCTTCGAGCTTGACGGCCCGCCCCTCGCGCACGCGCACGCGCACCCCGCATCCCGCCGCGCATTCCCGGCAGGTGGTGGCGTAGTAGGTGGCCGTGCCCGGAATCTGATCCTCGGGCTGGATGAGATAGGGGATCAGGCGTTCGGTGGGCTCGGGGCCGATGCCGCAGGACGACACGGCGGCCGCGCCGGCGCCGGTGACGCCGAGGACCTTTAGAAACCGCCGGCGATCGATGGAGTCTGTCATGTTAGTAATGGCACACGGTGCAGTCGCGAGTCACGTTGTTCTTCATGTGGCAGCGCACGCACCACCCCATGCGCAGCGTCGAGATTTCATTGACCTGCGCCATGCGCTCGACCTGTCCGTGACACGTCGCGCACGACTGCGTGCCGAGCGCCTTGATGTGTCGCATATGCGGGAAGCGGACGAACCCCGGCAGCGCATGGATCCTCACCCACTCGGGCGGCTTCCGCTCGCGCCACGCGTCCCGGACCTTCTTGATCTCGGCCTGATGCGACGGAGTCGATCCGCCGACCAACTGATGGCACCCCATGCACGTTTGCAGCGACGGGATCCCGGGCTCGCTCGAGATCGAGGCGGAATAGTGACAGTACATGCACGGGATCTGGTCCTGCCCGGCATGAATGTCGTGCCGGAAGAAGATCGGCTGGCGCGGCCCCTTGAGATCGCCGGTGTCGCTGATGACGGGGGCCTGGTAACGCGAGGAAGCGGGTTGTGCCTGCTGGCCGTTTAGGGCCGCAGGCGGGAGGGCGAGGATCAACACCACGACCGCAGCTGAACGCAGATTCCCTCTGCTGGCTAATCAGCGGTTCGGTTTTGGTGTGGGACGGCTTCAGCCCGAAGGCTCACGAATGTAACAACGGCTACTCCGGCCGCGCCAGTAGTTGGTACTTCAATCGCACGACGTCGACGAACGCGTGGACGGCATCGAGATCCTCGAATTCCATCCAGCAATGACGCACGCCGTCGAACAGCGTTCCGTCGCGCACCGCCTGTTTGATGACACGCGGCAATCCGTTCGTCGCACTGATCTCCTGCTCCTCGAGCCCCGACAAGACGAACGTGCCGCTCACACCGGACTGCATGGGGTGGAGGTAACCCAGCTTCCGGCCACCGACTTCGTACATCCAGACCCACTTCCACATCGTGCCGAGGTAGACGACTTGCTCTGTCACGTGCCGCAGGCTGCGCAGCTCTTCGCGAGCCTTCTTGAAGCGTTGGGCGGCGCGTGGGGAAAGGTCGCGCGCTGGCTGATCGGGTTTGGGCCGCAGCCGTGGGCTCAGGTAGAGGTGCCCTGCCCAATAGTCAGTGTTTGGCTTGTTCATGGCGCCCGAAAAGTACAGGCGTGGTCAAGAGCCGGAATCGGGCCGGATCGAGCAGCCTGCCACACGACTGTTGCGGCACCGCCATACGCCCGTCGTTCCCCATGGTCAACTTGATGATATCGCCATTGCGGCGGAACCAGCGGCTCGACGGTTCCAGATCAGAGGGATAGGTGAACAGCGGCAAGGACGCGGCGGCCAGCGCCGCCTGCGACCCAATCCCCGATTCCGGCATCGTCCCGGCCCAGAGCGTCGCGCCGTACTCGGCAGCCATCCGGTAGATCCGGCAGACCTCGGTTAGCCCGCCGACGCGATGGACCTTGATGTTCCAGACCCTGGGTCCGTTCAATGCTATGATCTGCCCTGCCGCGCGCGCGTCGCGGAGCGTCTCATCGAGACAGATCGGTGTCCGCAATTCGGCGGCGAGGCGTGCGTGGCCCACCAGTTCGTCGGGGTGGAGCGGCTGCTCGATGTATAAGAGGCCGGCATCATCGAGTGCGCGCAGCGCGGCTTCGTCGCGCGGCCATTCGTAGGCACCATTCGCATCGACGGTGAGCGGCAGCGTGGCGCCGGCCATTCCGGTCCGGGCCGCGGCCACGGCCGCCGCGTCCCAGCCGGGCGCGACTTTTATTTTCACTCGACGGTAACCGCGCTGAACCGCCTCGTACACCCATCTGGTCAGGACATCGGGCCGACGATCGGGGGGGATCCCCAGGGCGACGCCGCAATCGACCGCAGCTGCCGGCTTCGCGCCGACTCGTTCGCCGAGCAACGCGGCGAGGCCGGTGCTGCGCGCATGCGCCTCGAGATCCCACGCGGCGGTTTCGACTCCCGCCCGCGCGAACCAATTGCCGCGCACGCCCTCGCGCAGCGCCGCGTCCACTGTTTCGGGGATCGGGGCCTCGAACTCCCGACCGACCACCCGCGGCAGCAACACGCGCTCGATCAGATCGCGCGCGCCCGCGAGCGTCTCTTCCGAATAGAACGGAAGCTCAAAGGGCGGGCACTCGCCGTAGCCGACGTGGCCGGCATCATCGTGCAGCCCCACGATGAGCGAGCGGCGCTCCGTCATCGCCCCACCGGAGATGACGAACGGCTCGACTAGGGGGAGCGTGAGGTCGAACAGCTCAGCCCGGGCGATGCGCATTGGGGAGAAGGTCGAGGAAATGCAGCTCGCCACCGCGGCGCGACAGTCTACCGGCTGCCTCACGCTCGAGCATCACGGCTACGAGACCATCGCGTGGATCGAAGATCAATGCGTGCAGCGCGCGTTGAGTGCGCGAGCCGCCGGTCGCGGGATATACGTCGAGCGGGAGCTGAAAAAAGGTATGGAGCTGGACGGATGAGCAGCCGCGTAGCGCGTACTCAACAATGATCCGGCCCGTGCAGACGTTGCCGGTACCGCTGAGGGACGGTCGGACGGTCTGACCGCCGGACGGCCGGCTCAAAACTCGCAGGTTGCGATCGCTGAGCTCGGGTCCGCCATACGCCACCTGGCGTTCGGAATCGAACAACCGGTTGAACACCACCAGCGCGTCCGCGCCACTCGCGGCGTCCATCATCTCGACCTGAAAATCATCGTCAAACCGCGCGTTCATCAGCTTCATGGCCAGCCGCACGTCGGCATGTGCGCGGATGCGCTGCGGGACTTCGCGGAGCCACCGCAGGATCTGTTGCTTCTCATCCGCCAGGCGATCACCCGCGAGTGTCGGCGAGAAGTCCTTCTCGAGCGGCAGCGGCGGCTCGCCCCACGCCGTCGCCAGCGCTCGTGTCGTATGCGCATACTCGGCATCACGAAACGGCTCATCCAGGCGCGGCAAGTGATACTTCACCGACGGTACCGTCAGCAGCCGGCCTGCGTTCGTGAGATCGCGACCCGCGCGCACTAGCGCAAGGTAATCATCGAACGAGCGGTCCCAGCCCCTGCCCTTCCACGTCACCGTCCACCCTACGCCGCGCCGCTCCACTTTCATCTTACTCTCGTGAATCGCCCAGGCGGCCATCGACTGATCCCCGGCGGCGTCCTGGGCGATCACGGTCTTCAGCACCGCGAACGCGAGCCCCGCCTCGGCGTCGGTCTCAAGCTGCCCGCTGTTGAGCGACAGCTGGCCGGAGCCTTTGCCGATGGGATGCGGAAGAGGTTGGCCGAGATAGCGGGCGGAGAGGTCGATGCGGTAGGTGTCGCGCACGTGCGCGGGAACATCGCGCGGCAATTCCCGCTTGAAGCGCTCGAAGTCTCTAGCGAGCGAAGCGAGAGAGCCGGAATTGCTCATCGGGCGCCCCCGCCGCGCCGCTGAGAACCAGTCCAGCGACCAGCTCCCCCACGGCGGGACCGTGCTTGAAGCCGTGACCGGAGCCGCCACCCACCAGCCACGCGTTCGCGGCCTCCGGGTGCCGATCGATGATGAAATGCTCGTCGGGGGATTCCTCGTACTGGCAGACGCGCGACTCGAGCAGCGGCGCGCCTTTCAGTCCGGGGAATCGGTACGTGACATAATCGCGGGCAATCTGCAGCGCCGCCGGAGTGGGCGCGCGCTCACCGTTCGTCGGATCGAACAGCGGGCCGCGCGAGTCGTCGGCGACCTTGAAGCCGCGCCACTCGTTGCCGGGGATGCCGTACATGAAGCGCGTGCCATGATCCGCCCAGACGGGCAGCGCCTCCTCGGTGAAGCGCCGGTCGCCGGAGGGCGTTCCGAAAAAGAAGACCTCCTGGCGAGTCGGCTTCACTCGCTCACCAATAACATCGGGGAACAGCGCTCCCAACCATGGGCCGCAGGCAAAGACAAAGTGGTCAGCCGTCAGTTTACTGTCGTCAGACAGGCTTATCGTGGAAAGCTCTCCTCTACGTGGTTGGATCGGCGCCTGGACGGCGAGCTGACGGTATTCGCCGCCCTCCGCGAGAAATCCCTCGAGCACGGCGGCACACGCTCGCCGCGCGGTGAGATAGCCGCCGTCCTTCTCCAGAATCGCCCAGCGAACCTGTTCGCCGTTGATTTGCGGGAAGCGCCGCGCAACCTCGGCGCCTTGCAGCTCGTCGAACGTGACGCGCGCGTCGCGCAGGATCGGCAACGCGGCCTTCTCGTACTGGTCGTCGCTCTCGACGAGCCAGAGGACACCGATGCCGTGGTAGAGCTGCCGGTGCCACCGCGTCTGGTGCTCTTTCCAGAGTATGAGCGCCCGCGCGGCCATCCGCGTGTAGACCGCCCGCGGTCCGTAGGTCGCGCGAATGACGCGGGTCTCCCCACCCGAGCTCGCGCGCGAATTGCCGGGGCCCCACGCGTCGACCAGTGTGACGCGAGCGCCTTGACGCTGCAAAAACAGCGCGGTCCAGCCGCCGAATGCCCCCGCCCCGACCACGGCGATGTGCGGTTGCCTGGCTTTTGGCATCAAGCCTCCGAGCGCCACAGCGGCGCTGGTTTTAAGGAACGAGCGGCGCGCTAACATACGCGAGCGTCGCGCACCGCGCGCCGGACGGCCTCGCGCTCCGCAGCCGGTAACTGCGGACCCCACGGATCGTCGCACGCGTCATCGGGGATGACGCCATCGGCGGCGAGCGCCCACAGCATGCGGCGAATGTAGCCTTCCATCGGCTCGGTAAAGGTCACCTGGGAAAAGGCGTCCAACTGCGTGGCGAGGCGTACAAAGGCGCCGGTGTCGCCACTCGAGAACGTCCGCAGCAGAGCGGCCTGCACATCGGTGAGCGCTGCTCCCATTCCAATCAGTGCCGCGCGCGCTCCCATCATCAGCGAGTAGCCGAGGAACCGGTCCTCGCCGGTGATCAGGAGCTTATCAGGGTGATCGCGCAGCACCGCGGCGATCCGTTGAAACGTCATGATGGAATCGAGCGTCGCGACCTTGATGCCGACGACCCCAGGCAACGAGAGAATCCCGTGCAGGGTTTTGTCATCGTACTGGACGCCTCCAGCTGCTTCGTACAGGGAGAATGCGATGACGGGCAGCTCCTGCGACAACTCGTCGTGATACACGACCGCGTTCTCGCGCACGGGAAACGCGAGCAGTGCATCCGCGCCACCCCGTTTCGCGTCGCGCGCCATGGTCGGTCCGTTCGCTCCGGCGACGACGACTTTTCCGGGAAGCGCGGCGCGCCACTCTTCCAGCACGACCCGCCGCTGATCGGCCGAGAGATGCGGTCCGCGACCCGTGTGCGCCCACACGGCGACTCCCGCGACGGGTTGCCGCGCCATCCAGCTCGCGTACCCACGCTGCGCGGCAAAGTCGATCGTCGAGCCTCGAAACGGGACGGGCACGGCGGGGAGGAGGCCCCACTCGAGGCGTTGCCGGACGGTCGGACTGTCGGACAGTCGGACCGCCCTTACGCAGCCACGAGGCTTTGCACGTTCCGAAACTCGATCGCGCTCCGCTGATCGGCGGGGAGATCCAGCAGGTCGAGCTTGGCGACACTCGTCTCCGGCAAGCGCAGCGGCTGCCCCGTACCGAACACGAACCGCTCGACGCCGATGGTGTCGAGCAACGTGGCGAGATGATCTTCGGGCGGACCCCAGATCCAGCAGATGTCCCACCAGATGCGGCGCGCCTCCTCCGGCGTCGAGCCGAAGTGAACTTCCTCGATGAAGGCACGATCCGCGTGCGTGACAAGGAGGCGCACGTCCGCGTCGCTGCGGATCAAGGCGCGCACAGCCGCAGCCGGCAGCTCGGTGATGTGATCGCTGGGGTGACGCTGGCGGCCATCCTCGAGCCGCACGGCGAGCATCAGCGGGATGCGGGCGGCGCCGCACGCGCCGGCGAGGACGCGCATTTCGCCGCCCGCGGGCTCGAGCCCCAGATACAATGGATCACAGCGGATCGCCGGTGCACCGGCGTTCGCGGCGTCGGCGATGGCCTGCTCCCACTGCGCCAACCCGGGATGCACAGTCGGCACCGGCTTGAAGCGCTTTTCCTTGCGGGCGGCCTCATACAGCCACGCATTGCCCTCGGTGGGATCGCGCCAGAACAGGCTGGGGAGATGCGTGACCCAGGCGGTATCGATCTTGGTGCGGTGGAGCGCCTGCACCAGCGCATCGGGTGACGTGCCGGGGACCTTGCGCCACGGATACGCGCCAAGAAACGCGTTGCAGTCAATCCGCATCAGTCGGTAGGAAACGCGCCCGGCGGGAAGATGCGCGCCGCATTTTTCCAGCGCACCAGAGCCATGTCGTCCTTGGAGAGGAAGGTCTCGAGGTAGCGGAGCTTGGCCCAGCCGGTGTCCATCGTGATGTCGCTGCCCCACAGCAAACGATTGACGCCGACGCTTTCGATGCACGCCTCGAGCATGCCGCCGTCCACGCCACTCCCCGACAGATCGACATAGACACTAGGCACGTCAGCTGCCGCGTGGAGCGAATGCAGCCAGTCCCCGCCGCCGCCGATGTGGGCAAGAATGAAGACGACGTCGGGATGACGCCGCGCCAGCGTGCACAGCTCGGTCGCATCCGAGGCCTCTTGTCCCGGCCAATCACGACGCCGGTGCTGCCAGATGTGCTGCAGCACCGGAACGCGGCGCTCCAGCGCCAGGGCTGCAATCGGATCGAGCAATGGATCGTCGGCTCGGCGGCTCGCCGCCAGTTTGATCCCGATCATCCCCGCGTCGAGACAGCGCACGATCTCGGCACGCGCGTGCGCGCCGTAATTCGGATTCACGCACACATAACCCCGAATGCGATCGGGGTGCGCGCGTTGCAGCGCGAGGAGGGCATCGTTGCCGGTTGTGACGTCGCGTGGCGAGGGGAAGTAGGTCGGTGACGTGAACCCGAAGCTGCCGAGAATCGAGGCGACATGGACCGAGATTCCGATCCTGGCGCCCGCCGCCAGGCGACTCTCGTTACGCTCGCGCCAGTCGGCGCGGGGCGTCCGCTGATGGTAAAAATGAGCGTGGACGTCGACAAGCATTGCGACAAGCTAGACGCAAAGCCGCCGCGACGCTAAGCCGCCGAGGCTGGCGCGTCGGAAGCGTTTCCCTATCTTGGGGGGCGTCCTCAGGGGGGAGATTGTGATGGAGACGACGGTGGGCCGTGCGCGGGCGATTCTGTTCGAGCCCCGCGCGACATTCAAAGAAGTCGACTCCGAATTCACCAAACCGGGTGCTCTTTGGGGCCGGTACATCCTGCCGCTCGCCCTGATCGGCCCGGTGGCCGGCGCCGTCGGGCGACTCATCTTCGGCAAGCGTATCGCGGGGACGAGCCTGGCGGAGTCGTTATCGATCGGCGGAGCGGTCACGTGGGCGGTCATCGCCCTGGTGCTGGCGCTGGCCGCCATTTTCGTGCTCACGCAGGTCATCAGCCTGCTGGCGCCTGGGTTTGGAGGGCAGAAGAACGATGTCCAGGCCCTGAAGGTCGCGGCGTATTCGAACACGCCGGTGTGGCTGGCCGGTATCTTCAATATTCATGGCCGCTTCCTGATGGTCGGCATCATCGTTTCGTTGTACGGCCTCTTCCTGCTCTACCTGGGCCTGCCGACGCTCATGAAGGTCCCGCAGGATCGAGCAATGGGTTACACCGCGGTCGTGATCATCGCGGCGATCGTGATCTTCCTGCTCGTGAGCACGTACACGCTCTTCTAGATCCCGCGCAGTGCCTCATGGAGCATTTCGAGGGCACGGTCGACCGTGCCCTCGTCGTGCGCCAGGGAGACGAAGTTGTAGGCCGTGCGCTTGAACAAGAGACCGCGCTGCGCGGCCTGCAGCGCGACGGCGCGCGACAGGTCGTCCGTCGCGTAATGCAGGAAACACATCTCGGCGATGCCGGCAACCCCCGTCACGACGCTCGCGTGCGCGCGTTGCACTTCATGCAGACCGTGCAGCAGTCGCGTCCCGATACGGTGGAGATGGTCACAGACGTCGTCGCGCTCGAACACCTCGATCGTCGCCCGCGCGGCCGCAAGCGCTACACCTTCCGTCGCCAGCGTGGAGGAGATCCACGTGCGACTCGCGGCGGCCATCAGATCTGCTCTGCCTCCCACCGCCGCGAGCGGGAACCCGTTCGCGAGCGCTTTGCCCAGCACGACGAGGTCGGGCGCGGGACTCAGATCGTAGCGCGCGACAGCGCCTCCGATCGCGAGTCGGAACGCGGTCTTGATTTCGTCGAAGATCAGGATCGCGCCCGCTCGCTCCGTCTCGACGCGCAACATCTGCAGCCATTCGCGCGTCGGCTCGGCTACGATCACGGGCTCCACGACGACCGCGGCGAGGCGCGGCGCCCGCGCGCGAATCATCTCGCGCCCCGCCGCGACGTCGTTGAACGGCAACTCCGCGAAGAGATTGCGCACGGCCGCGGGCACGCCTTCGGTCGCTCCCTGGCACCAATCGAGCCAGCCGTGGTAGCCGCAGCCCAACACCTCGTCGCGTCCAGTCGCGACGCGGGCCAGGCGCACGGCGGCGGCGACCGCCTCCGCACCCGTCTTGAGAAAGCGCACTCGTTCGAGCCACGGGATTCTCTCGCCGAGCGCCTCGGCGAGGTCTTCCTCGGCGACGGGCGGCAGTGGACCGACGACACCCGCGGCGATCGCCGCTTCCGCCGCGCGATTGACGTCAGCGTGTCCATATCCCAGCGCCACCGCGCCCAGCGCCATGACGAAGTCGACGTACTCGCGGCCGTCTTCATCCCAGACACGGTAGCCGGCCGCCCGCGTCATGCGCGCAGGCGTCCCGAAGAGCGCCTCGGGGCGCTTGCTACCGGTCGACGTGAAGCCCGGAACGCGCCAGTCGTTCACCGTATTTGGTCACCTCGATAGCCATCGCGCGCAACAGTTTCACCTCGCGCGCATCCAATGGCGCCCGATGCGCAATCTCACGCATCGTGCGCATCACGCCGCCCTGGTTGCGCGTCTTGAAAAACTCGATCGCCTGCAGCGCGCGGGCGACGTCCACGAACAATCGCTCGAGCTCCGCGGCATCGGCCGGCTCGGATGGCCGTCGCGGCGACTTGAACGGATGCGCCTCGGCGCCCTGCGCAAGCGCCAGCTCATAGAGCATGATGATGACGGCGTGTCCAAGATTCAGCGAGGCGTAGCCCGGATCGCTGGGGATCGTGACGATCCGGTGACAGCGATCGAGCGCCTCGTTGGAGAGCCCCTTGTCCTCACGCCCGAAGAGCAACGCGACCGGTCCCCCCGCCTCGGTGGCCAGCGCCGCAATCTCGGCGGCGGCGGCGCGCGGACGCTGCAGATTCCGCTTGGCGGTGCGACCCCGCGCCGTGAACCCCACGATGTGCACACAATCGGCCAGCGCCGCTTCGAGCGTCGCGTACGTGCGCACGCGCGCGAGCACGTCCTGCGTCTGATGCGCGATCCCCTCCACGCGGTAGGCCTCGTACTCGCGCGGATTCACGAGCCGGAGATCGCGCACAGCAAAGTTCTTCATACCACGCACGACGTGCGCGATGTTCACCAAATCCTGCGGCTCATTCAGAACCACTACTATCATGTCGGACCGTCGGACTGTCGGACGGAGGTACGGTAACTCGATGGACAGGAGTCAGTCCAACAGTCAGACCGTCCGACCGTCCGACGCTTCATCCTACGAGCTCGAGAACGCCGAGGCGCGTGGGGTCCTGGCGATCACCACGCAGCCACACCCATCCGCCGCCGCCGCTCCACACCAGTTGCCCGACGCGCCGCAGGCGGCCGGGAAGCATTTCATTGATGATGAGGTCGAAGCTCACGCGCGCCCCGGCGTGAGGATGCACGCCCGCGGGCCACGGGATGGCCACGGTCATGCAGTAGCCCGTGTCGGTCCGGCGCCAGCCGCCGCGCACCGCCGCGGGATTCCCATGGTCACGGGTGTCGCTCGTCGCGATGGCACGAATCGAATGACCGTCCTCATTCGGGACGATGAGATAACCAACCGCAGCGACGACGTCATCGCTCGAGGGACGCCGTGCCGGGGCGACGTACACCTGCAGCCCATCGGAATGGATCTCATCCGGTTCATTATCGAGCCGGAGCGGCGCCGCCTGCGCCGACCGCAGCACGAAATCGGGCTTGATCACAACGACCGCCAGGTACAGCGCCGCCTCGTCCCACGCGGCGTACGCGCCGGCGGAGAAGTCATCGGGACCAGGATACGCATCTTCGCTGCGACGATATTGATCTTCGAGTCCCAGCTCGAGCGGCTCCGACAGGTCGAACCCTTCGAGCGTCCCGTCGAGCGGTGGCGGTCCTCCGATATGGAACGCCGGAGCCGTCACCGGGGTGGGCAGATCGATCTCGAGCAGCGGCGCGAACGGGACGGTTGCCTCCCGCTGTCCGCGCAGAGTCACGGTAGCCTGTCCCTCGCGCTCGACGATCCATTCCGCCGAGTTGAAGCGGTGCCGATCCACTCCTGAGGCGGTCTCGATCTCCACCGTATCGCCGCGCGTGCGCACAGCCCGAATCGCGGCCTGGTCCGTGTACGGCTCGAGTACGGTGATGATCCGCGCATTGCGGCCACGGGCGCGCGCGACGTAGAAGGTCGCGCGCTCGCGCTCGCCCGGCAGGCCCGGCCCTTCCATCTCCAGCAGCTCGCCGTCGATCACCAGATGTGCGAGCCGCGCGCGCTGTTCTGCATGCGACAGAACGATCGCTGTCCCCCCTTCCCCCTCCCCCCGGTGCTCAGGAATAAAGCGCTGCACGCGCGTCACGAACTCGTCGGGCAGCTCGTCGTTGACCCATCTGCCCCTCGTCTCTGCCGCGCCGCGACCCGCGAAATGCCAGGGCAGCTCGAGCAGGTGTTCCTCCCTGGCGGCCAGCGTCGTCACGTCGACGATATAGGCGGGACCCGTCGCGACCATGCGAATCAGATTGTTGAACCGCCCATGGACCCACGCCCACTCACCCTGATCGTCGAAGCACGCGCAACTGGCGTTGCCCGGCGGCTGGGATTCCCCGTCCAGGCGCGGCGCGTTGTGCGCCAAGGTCGAACGATACCAGAACAGGTCGTGCGTGACGTACTGGCCCGTGCCGGGATCGGGCAGCCAGTGGACACCGTCCGCGAACACCGTCAGCTGCAGCCGATCGGGGTGGCCGTGCCCACCGCCATGCGGCCCGCACTCGAGACTCACGTAGCGGCCGTCGCTTCTCAGTACGGCCAGGCCCTGGCTCTCGAGCAACACCGTCTTCGATTCCCAGGGAGCCTCGCTCCGGGGGAGCTCGGGGAGGATTTCGAGCAGCGCCCACCACGACAGCGACGTGCGGGATGCGGGAAGCGGCGTGCGATCCATCGGCGCATCGTGCAAGTACGACTCCTGCACCTCCCGGGGGAACGCCGGTACCTTGTACAGCGCCGCGAGCCAGGCGGCAATGTCGGGCGTCCCGAGACAGGCCAACCCAATTTCCCAGAGCTCGACGTAGCCCGGTTGTGCCAGCGAGACGCCGAAGCGTGAGTCTTTGCGCGCCGGGAACGTGAAATCGGGCAGCGCGGTGAGCGCCGGCGCCCGCAGCGCGGCGTGCAGGCGATCGCCAAGTCGTGGATCTTCGCTGAAATCGACGCCGGCGAGGCGCGCCCATCCGGCGCCCATGAGCAGACCCCGCAGCGCGAATAGATGGTAGTTCTCCCCTTCGTACCACATCCCGTCGCGTCCATACCCGCGCACGAGATGCGCGATGAGACCCGTCTCTCCCTCGATGACACGCTGCGCCAGCTCTTCATCTTCGAACCACACGGCGGCGGCCGCGAGCGCCGCATTATTCCACGTTTGACGATTGGAGAACGCCTCATCGTAATCCCCGATCACCGTCGACGCTTCTTCCACGACCTGATTCACGCCGCGTGCCGTCGCATCGTCGAGCTGGTTACAGGCGCGCAGCAGCGCGGCCGCCGCGATGTAGTTGCAGGTCCAGAGCGACTCCAGGTACGTGGAGAAGAACAGGCGGCTGGGACCGAGCACGTTATCGCGGTTGGGATAGCGCCAGTAGCGCTGTGCGTAGCCATTCAGGATGTCGCGCGCCCGCGCCGCGGCGGGGCGATCGGTCTCGTCGCCTAGCCCCGCGAGTGTCGCGAGGTGAGCCGCGCGTTCGGCAAGCCAGAGATGTTGGTAGCGCGCCCAGCTCCAATCGTGGCGTTCGCCGCTCCACGATTTGCCACAGCGGGGACATCGATGCTCGGTCGCGTTCCAGGGATCGAACGTGAGCGCGGTGCCGTCGTCGGGGCAGAACCCGCCGTCCACGGTCAGCAGCGCTTTCTGTTCCGGGATGATGGGCATCCGCGCGAGCAGCGGCCGCGCTCTCTCTCGGAGGTGGGCGAGCAGCGCCGTGAGATCGACCGAGCCGCGGACCTCCTGCGCGCGTTGGGCGAGCGCTTCCGCGGTCACCACGCCCGCACTCCTTCCGTCGCCCAGGACAGCGGCAGTACTCTCGCGCCGCCAGCCACGGTGCTCGCCGCATCACGCGCGTCGCCCCGCATGACGAAGAACATGCAGCCGCCGGCGCCGGCACCTGCCGCTTTCCCCCCCAACGCGCCGGCCCGGGTGGCCGCCGCCTCGAGCTGCGCCATCTCAGCGGTTCGCATGACGGGATCGAGTGCCTGCTGATGTCTCCAGTTTGTGCTCAACAGCGCAGCGACGCGCGCGAGATCCGCGGCACGCAGTGCTTCGGCCATCGCGCTCCCCGTCTCCTTCAACCCATGCAGGGCGCCGGTCACGTTGGGGTCCCCACGCTCATACGCCCCCATCACACGTGAAATCGTATCTCCGGAAACACGGCTCTTGTTGGTATAGCAGATCAGCGTGTGACGCTCGAGTGCGGCTGCAAACGCCGGATCGAGCGTCACCGGCTCGACGCCGACGTCGGGATCGCGGAAGCTGAGGCGATGAAAGCCCCCGAGCGCAGCGGCATATTGATCCTGCTTCCCGCCGGGGAGCCCGGCTTCGATTGTCTCGACTTGCCAGGCGTGGTCTGCAACGTCCTGTCCGCTCGCCGTCTCCTGGCGCGCACGCGTCAGCGCGCCCACTAGCGCGACGCCGAGCGCTCCCGAGCTGCCGAGTCCTGAGCCCGGAGGCGCGTCGCAGCGGGTGGTGAGCGTGAATCCGCCCAGCACGGGGAACCTGCGTAGCGCGGCCGTGAGCAGCGGCAGTTTGCCGTGGGGGACGAGTCCTCCGGAATTCGCGCACTCGAGCGTTTCCCCCAGCTCTTCGGACACCAGCCGCAGGAGTTTCCCACCCAGGCGCAGCTCCACGTGCGCGCGCAGTCCGATCGCGCCATTCACCACGACCCCGCCTTCACGCGCGGAGAACGGTGGGACATCGGTCCATCCACCGGCAAAGTCGAGCCGCATGGGGGCGGTCGCATGAAACGCAGTCGGCAGCTCACGACGTCTCATGGCTGCACGTGCCAGGCGGTGACGGTTGGCAGCTCGCCTCGCATGTCCATGCGGACGCCGTGCACTCGGCTGTTCATCGCTTGGACGCCGCGTGGGTGGTACAGCCAGACGATCGGGAGTTGCTCAGCGAGCACGCGCTGTGCGGCAACGGGATCCGCGGGAACAGCAATGCCCGTGAGTTTGCCGAGTGACTGGAGGAAACCGAG
>Ga0209056_10003745_pt1 | contig 16108 bp, 13 predicted proteins | sample GraSoiAngelo_114_FD_185876 | JGI IMG/M metagenome (GOLD analysis project Ga0209056, IMG submission 185876) | Grasslands soil microbial communities from the Angelo Coastal Reserve, California, USA - 14_0903_13_40cm (SPAdes) (version 2) | ecosystem: Environmental > Terrestrial > Soil > Grasslands... | reverse complement strand
TGTTCCGACAACAACAAGCGGGTGTCCTTCCTCGAGTATGCGACGCTCCCCGAGATGACGAGCCAGCCACTCGAGCTCGCGCTCCTGCTCGCCGACGGCGACGTCGAGGACCGGCGCCTCCTCGAGCGCCACCGCTGGCGGGTGGCCGATGCCCGCGAGGTCGCGAGGAGCCCCGAGCGCTACCAGGCCTACATCCAGGGCTCGCGGGGCGAGTGGAGCTGCGCGAAGCCGTTCTTCGTCAGGCTACAAAACGCCTGGGTCAGCGATCGGACGGTCTGCTATCTGGCGAGCGGGAAGCCCGTGGTCGTCCAGCATACCGGGCCGAGCGCTTACCTCCCCAATGGCGAGGGCATGTTCCGATTCTCGACGCTCGACGAAGCGGCGGCGGCCTTCGACGCCATCAACAGCGATTACGAGCGGCAGTGCCGCGCTGCCCGAGAGATCGCAGTGGCCCACTTCGACGCAAAGCCGGTCCTGACCCGCATCCTGAGCGAGGCACTGTCATGAAGACGTTGCGCATCGGATTCTTGCTGCCGCGCACTTCCCTCCACAGCAGGAACTACATGTGCCTCGTCATGCGAGCGCTCGCCGCGGCAGGCGTGGATGTCGATATCGTCTACCCCGTGGACCATCCCGTAGACGTGTCGCGCGTCCGAGTGGAGCACGACCTGTACGTGTTGCGGAAGACGAGCGGCCTCGCCTTCAGCCTGGCGGGAGCGCTGCATCGGCTGGGCGCCGCCGTGGTGAATCCGTATCCGGTCTCCGAGGCGCTGCGCGACAAGATCGTCACCTTCCGAATCCTGCAGGCGGCGGGCGTCCCTACACCCGCCACCTACGTGGCGTCGCACGCCGAGGAGCTGGCTCCGCTGCTGGACGCGGGACCGCTCGTTCTGAAACCGTACCAGGGAGGAGGAGGCCACGGCGTCCGGATCGTGCGCAGCGCGGCCGAGCTGGCAGAGGTGCCGTACGACCGCCACGCGCCCGTGTTCGCCCAGCGCTACCACGCGCCTGAGGGCCGCGATCGCAAGCTCTACGTGATCGGTGACCGGCTGTTCGGGGTGAAGAAGGTCTTCCCCTGCCGGACCGAAGCGGAGAAACACGGCGAGTCCTTCGCGCTCACGCCGGAGCTTCGCGACATCGCCGCGCGCTGCGGTTGGGCGTTCGGCATCGACGTGTACGGCGTCGACATCGTCGAAAGCGAAGGGACGCCGTACGTCGTGGACATGTGCAGCATCCCCGGCTTCAAGGGTGTCCCGGACGCGCCGCGGGTTCTGGCGGAGTACTTCTACAGAGCGGCGGAGCGCGCCACCCGGGCAGACCGGGTGGCGCAGTCGGCTCCATGATCGCGCTCGGGCGGCTGCGACACTCTCGTCTCTGGCGGGGTTTCTTGAACAGCCCGGCCACAGGGCGTCTGCCGCTGTGTTCGCTGTTGAATTCCCTCGGGATGCCCGTGTCGTCCGCTTCCAGCCGCGAGGCGGGACAAGCCTACTCAACTCAAATGATGGATGACGCTCGGCCAGAAAGCAAACCGTGTGAAGGAGTTGCGATGACGACATGCAGAGCCCGGCAAATCGCGCCGACCTGGCGCCTGCGTGAGCACATGCCCTGGGGCCAGTCGCGGCGTTGCAATGGTCGTGCGCTGGCGCGAGAAGCACCGCATGTCGTCCTGCATTTGGTAGCAGGGTTCCGCCGACCCCGTCGTACGCGCGACCTCTGCTACCCGAAAGGCGTGATTGCAAGCGCGCGACGCAGCATCCCAAAGTCAGCTGCCGTATCGGCTGGAGTCGGCGGTGCTCTGCTCGTAGTCGCTGCGACGGTGCTCTCGGCTGGGTCGCTCGCCGCAGGGGAGCCGACGTGCGTGGTCGCATACGGCGACGGCCGGCTCACGGTGCATGCCAAGGGGGCGCCCCTGACGGCCGTCGTGCGAGAGATCGGCCAGCACAGCGACGCCGAGATCGTGGGCGAGGTGCGCAAGCCACGAGATGTGACGCAGGACTTCGACCGAGTCCCACTCGTCGACGCGCTCGTGCGCCTGCTCCGGGAACAGAACTTCACGCTGCGCTACAGCCCGGAGGGGAAGCTGCGGACGATCGATCTCCTCGGTGAGCCCCTCGCGGCCGCGGCGCAGGCGACGCCGGCCGACGCGAGCAACCCGGACAAGCCGGCATCGGCGCGGCGGCACCGGCATCACGGCATGCAATCCTCGCGCGAGACGCTCCCGGATGGGCAGGTGCTCGTGACGGTTGCGGGCACGGACACGGGAGGCGCCACGAACCCTCGTGAGGGATTGCCGGCTCGGCTCGGCGGGCCCTCTGAGCAGGGCGCGACGACGCTGGAGCAGTCGAACCAGAACAACTGGCCGGCGCCCGATGAGATCGACCGAAAGCTCCGCCGCAGCCTTCTCGATCTGCTCGCTCAGATGGACGACGCCAGTCTCGCCGCATACTTTGCGACGCCCGAGGGGCAACACGCCCAGGCACTCTTGGAGAACTTCGCTGCCAACCATCCGAGCGGCCACTCCAGTGAGAAGGCCAGCGGCATCCTCGGCCGTGTCCCCGGACAGGCAAGCCAGGCGCCGTAGGGTCGCCCCTAGCCACACGGCAGTGCAAAAGTCGCCCTGGTACGGCCGGACTTCTCAGCTGTGGGGCGGCAAAATCGGTCCGAATGAGCTGCCAGCCTCTTGGTGGTCTGCTCGGCTGTGCTAGAGAGCTAGCTTGAGTGCGCCCGAAGGCGCTGGTGTTCGACTTCGGGATCACCGACCTGATGCTGCTCGGTCCCGCTGATCACGAGGTCTACCTCGTGGAGTTCCGCTGTCGCTGTGCCGTCGTCGTGGCGCGAGGGCAGGTGATTCGCGCACGCGAGGGGTCACGCTCGTGTGCGAGCATGTCTCGGTCGGCGGTCAGGAGACGGGACCTTGAGTACCGCGATCATCTGAAGTCTCCTCTACCTTCGTCAGGCGGCTGGGTCAGAGGAGGTCGTAGTCGCTCGCGAGCCAGCGGGGGATCGCAACCCTCCGCAGGCCGGCCTTCGGCGGCAGTGCTTGATTCAGGACGTGCCGCCGCGCGATCCAGACCGGCCGGGCCCGAATCTCGCAGAGCACAACGAGATCTTCGTCGCGCACGATGCGAACTCTCGAAAACGACGTAATCGGGAGCGACCGGGGACTGGTTCGTCCGTTTGCTTCTGCGAGCGCACGATCTCGGCGGGCTTCGGGACCGCGTGCGGCGATGCCTTGCAGTCCCGCGTGCCTTGCGCAGTCGCCAGCCCGCGTGCCTGCGCTCCAGCACTGGGACGGACGGTCTCGGCCTGCGCGCTCGCCATGCGGAGCGGATGCGCGAGCCGCCCCGCACCACCCGGCTGCTGCTGCCTGCGCCACTCCACCGGCCATGGCACCATCCCGGCGACCGTCTCCCTGACTGTCTCTCTGTGCAGATGAAGGCACGGCCGGGCGTTCGCGCGAGCGTCGCTAGCGGACCGCAGGCGCGAGGCGCACCCCCGCGGCACACATCTTGAAGGGAGCGGCGCGCGAGCGTCGCGAAGGTGACGCGAGAGCGCGTTTAACCAACCCTGAGGGCGGTGTCCGTCATGAAATATCTGATCGTCAACGGCGACGATCTCGGCGCGAGTCGGGGCGTCAACCGCGGCATCATCGAAGCGCACCAGCGCGGCATCCTCACCAGCACCAGCTTGATGGTGAACGCAGCGCGCAGTGAGGAGGCGGCTGAGTTCGGTCGCACGGCGGTGGAGTTGAGCGTGGGTTTGCACGTCGATGTGCGGCACACGTTGTCGGAATCGGCAGCGGCTTCATCGCGCCGGCTACGTGAAGAATTGCACAGGCAATTCGGCCGCTTTGAAGAGTTGATGGGCCGTCCGCCGACGCATCTCGATTCGCATCACAACGTGCATCGCGATCCACGGGCGCTCCCGCATTTTCTCGAGGTGGCACGCGAACATGATCTGCCTCTGCGGGAACACTCGCGGGTGCGGTACTTCGCGAAGTTCTACGGCCAGTGGGGCGGCGAGACGCATCTGGAGCACATCAGCGCGGAGAATCTGGCGCGCATGCTGGCAACGGACATCGAAGATGGCATCACCGAGTTGAGTTGCCATCCGGGTTACGTTGATCCGGATTTGGCCACCGGATATGCCGCCGAGCGTGAAGCGGAGTTGCGCGCGCTGTGCGATGCCGCTGTTCGCCACGCGCTGGCCGCGTTGTCGATCCAACTCGTGAGCTATCACGACCTCGGCCGGCTGCAGGCGAGCGGGTTGGCGTGAGGAGAGGCGATGCCGACCGTCGTCCTGTCAGCGTTCAATGTCGCCAACTTCCCGGACGGCGGCGGACACTCCTGGGTCTACTTGCAGTACGTCCTGGGCCTCCGCCAGCTCGGGTGCGACGTGTATTGGCTGGAAGGCTTTCGCACCGAGGGCCAAACGAAACGGGAGACGGCGGCGCTGGCAACGTTTCGTGCGCGGACGGAGGCCTACGGGCTCGGTGGCAAGCTCGCCCTGTATCTCACGAATGGCAAGAATGACCTCTCGCCCGCGTGGCCCACGGAATACCTGGTCATGAGCCGCGACGAAGCCGAAGCGCTGTACGAGCGCGCCGACCTGTTGTTGAACTTCCACTACGCGATCAATCCGAGCCTGCTGGCACGCTTCCGGCGCACGGCGCTGGTGGACATCGATCCGGGGTTGCTCCAGTTCTGGACCAGTCGCGGACAGCTCACCGTGCCGCGACACGATGTCTACTTCTCCACCGGGGAGACCGTCGGGAAGCCCGGTGGCAAGATTCCCGATTGCGGTCTCCGCTGGCATCACATCCGCCCCGCCGTGTGTCTGGAGCGCTGGCCGTACGCCGCCGATCCGCCCCGCGGGGCGTTCACGACGGTCTCGATCTGGGATTCGGACGACTGGGTCGTCGATGCCGAGGAAACTTACGAGAACACCAAACGCGTGGCGTTCCTCGAGTTCGCCGACCTGCCGCGATTGACGAAACAGCCGCTCGAGCTGGCGTTGTTCCTGCGCACGGAGCGGGATCTGGCTGACAAGCGCGACCTGGAGGGCCGCGGCTGGCGCATCCGCCACTCGCGCGAGGTCGCCGCCACGCCGGAGATGTACCAGCTCTACATCCAGCGGTCGCGCGGCGAATTCAGTTGCGCGAAGGGTTCGTGCATAAAGTTCCAAAACGCCTGGGTGAGCGACCGGACCCTCTGCTACCTGGCCAGTGGCAGGCCCGTGGTGGTGCAGGACACCGGGCCGAGCTCCTTCCTTCCCGATGGTGAGGGCATGTTTCGTTTCTCGACGGCCGAGCAGGCGGTCAGAGCCTTCGACGTGATCAACGGCGATTACGAGAAGCACCGCCGCGCCGCGCGACGAATCGCCGAGCAGTTCTTTGACGCCAAACAGGTCGTGAAGGAGATCCTCCACCAGGCGCTGGCATGATTGAGCTCGCGCCGGACATCTCCTTCCCAGACGGCACTGACCCGCTCCCGACGCTCAGGCCGCCCCCAACTGTTTCGCCGCGTTCCCGGCGAGCCACCACTCCATCACCGCCGGCCTGACCGGCAGCGCCCGAAACTCCGCGACCAGCTCCGCCGGCGATCTCTGCAGCAGGAACCACCCGGAGCCGTACAGCACCTTGTCCGCGATCCGGCCGGGTTGATCGAGCCGACGACCGGGCAGCGAGGTGCCCAAAGCAGCTACGGACGCCTCCTGCGGTAGCCCGCAGACGGACGGAAAAGACCCGTGCGGGGATTCTGGTACAGGCCGAGGGGGAACGATATTGGTGATTTTCGGCACACGTTTTTGGAGCATGGGTAGGACAGCGAGGCGGAGGACTCGGAACCCCCGAACGACCTCCAGCATGAGGACGAGCGGCGAGCCCGTGAACGCCGTTCAAGTCCGACCCTGGCCAGGCTGGGCGCGGAAGATGTGATCGGCTTCGCACAGCAGCCGCTCGATGAGGTCTCCGAGCCACGAGAGCACCTCCGCTGCGCCGTCGAGCGGCAGCGCGTTCGAGAGCCAGGTGGAGCCCGTGAGCGTGGCCCGGTAGGTCAAGCGGGGCTGTGAGCGAACCACCCTTCGATCTCGCGCTTCGCCTCGTCGTGGTGCTTGTGGTGGCCGTCGAGGATCGTCGTCTTCCTCAGGATGTCGAGCGCCTTCGACGCGTACTCCCTCCAGCCCGGGTCGTTCCTCTCCCGGAGGCAGACCGCCATCCAGAAGTAGCCGAAGGGGAACTTCGGAAACTGCAGGCGAGGGGCTTCGCTACCGCGAAGGACTTGGCCGACATCGGACCCGGTGGACCGATTCGTCGCGGCGCTCAGACGCGGTGCCAGGCGGTGACTGAGACTGAACCCGTCGCCCAGGTGCGAGCGCCATCTCGCCCACGAGTTCAATCATGCGGTCCACCTCGACCTCGGGGCGAGAGCGAAGGGACCGGGCGCGTAGGGGTGGGCGTGTTGACGGTGCTGTTCACACGGGCTTACGCTCCTCGCGGCGGGCGGCCCCTGCACATGCGCCGTCAGAGCATCTTCGGGTCAGCGAAGTCCGAGACGGTTGCGCTCGACGGCTCCAGCGACACGGCGGAGTTGATGTGCCTAAGACGCCTGGCCGTCGCATCGACCGCGCTCATCCTGGGCAGCGCCTTGCTCTCGGCGTGCCACCCGATCCCGCAGAGCTACTATGACTGGCTGGCCGCTGGGGGCGGTTACTACGATGGGTACGCGCCGCTGTACCAGGGTCGCTTCCTCAACGAGTGCCGGCTTCGCGACACCGACCATCCTCGGGCCTGTCGAGGCGACTCGGGTCGTGTCGGGTCCGATGAAGTCGGGGCAGGTGGGGTGGCGGCTTTCGGTCATCCGCTCGCGCTGTCGTCCTCGGGACACGCCTCCGGCACGACCAGCGGGAGCGGAGGGCGTGGGAGCGGGATGACCGGACACGCCGCCACGCATGGCGGCGGGCATGCTTCACCCGGCGGCCACGGTGGCGGTCATGGTGGGCACGGAGGCCGGTAGGCCGCTCCGTCCGCTGACGATCCACCTCGACTTCGGCATCGTGAGTTCGCCCTCGTCGGCCCTCATGCCGAGGAGGTCTACCTGGTGCGCTTCACCTGCGGCTGCGTCGGGCTCATCGCACACGTCCGAATGATCCGGCGGGCCGGGGGGATCACCCTCGTCTGCACGCACGTCGCTGCGACGTGAGGGGCTGCGTGAAGGGGCTGGACCGGAGGCGCGCCACTCTCACCCGCCCCTCGTCGTGGCCTCAGTCTGACTCACCACGAAGGGAACGAACTGCCACCAAACTGCCACCGCTACGAGCGTGGTCTGCTAAGGACCGCGCCCAAGTCCTCGTGCCATCGAGTGGCCAGGGGCGGAGTTGAACCGCCGACACCGTGATTTTCAGTCACGTGCTCTACCAACTGAGCTACCTGGCCCGGCGGAGCAGGAACCCTTAGCGGCTCGGCCAGAGAGCGTCAACCGGCGCGCGGCTAAGCGGGCCGCGGCGCGCGGGACTTTCGCCGCCTTGACCTCGCCGGGGGCCGGGCGAATACTACCCCGCGAGGGGGATTTCGCGTGGACCGGCAGCCAGCCTGCGGATTCTGCGATGGCACCGGGCTCTGGGCCGACCAGGACGGGGACACCGATCCCTGTCCGCTCTGCGAGGGGACGGGGATCGCGCCGACCGGCGCCCGCGACGACCCGCCGGTGAGCGAGGCCGCGCTTCCCCGCCTGCTCGCCGTCCTGTCACGCTTGAGCCAGCCCGAGCGGCAGCGCCTCTACGAGGAGCTGCACGCCCGTTACGACTGCCGCATCTACCGCAGCTGACGCGGGCGCTCAGCGCGGCGCGACGTGGAACGCCGTCAGGCGGAGCGTCGAGTGCCCGCCCGTCGCGCTGTCGCACGGGAGCGGCACCGGTCCGGCGGCGTGGAAGCCCGGCATGAACTGCACCACGTCGAGCTCCTGGCGCACCATGCCGACGTCGCGCCCGTAGGTCGAGGTCACCACGGTCGCGGTCGGCCGGCCCAGGCGGCAGGCGATGATGGCGCAGTCGGGCAGCTCGCCGCGCGGCCCCGTGCACACGCCGCGCGAGATCACCTCGCAGTCGCCCTGCGCGTCGTGCCAGCGCGTGCCCGCGGCGATCGGCTCCTTGAGCAGCGTCACCTCGAACTCCGCGTCGTGTCCCTTGGCGGGATAGCGCTTGTAGAGCCCCACGGCGGTCGTGCGCAGGAACTCGTGCCCCTCCCAGCGATGGCCGGTGTGTCCGAGCATGTCGAGACGCTTGGTGAACGAGCGGAGGTGGAACTCGCCCGCCCGGTCGCCGGGCGTCGTGTCGAGCACGGTCCACGTCTCGCGCGAGAGCGGCCGGCCCTCATCGTCCAGCTCCTCGTACGACCACCAGTTGCCGGCCTGGAGGGGAAAGTAGTTCCCGTCGCCGGCGGCAGTGGCGGAGGCCGAAGCGACCAGCAGGGCGATGCCCGCTGCGGCGGGGCCGAGCATCACTGGAGGCGCCGACTCTTCCCGCTCCCCTGCACGGTGACCGCGGCCGTCGCCGAGTGCGGGCCCACGGCGATCGTCACGCTCGCCGAGCCGGAGAGGCGGCCGAGGTCCAGGCCCTGCACCCGGAGCTTCAACGCCGTCCCGCCCCTGTCGCTCACGAGCGTGACCATACCACCAAACCCGGCCGACACGGCACCACTCTCCTTGTGGCCCGCGAAGACCTGGATCGCGGTGCCGTCCGTGTCCCGGACCCGGGTCGTCTTGCCTCTGGTCCGGAACCGGCCGGCCCGTGCGCGCAGCAGGACGAGATCGCCGTCTGCGTTGGTGACCCTCGTGTAGACGTCCTCGCCGGCCAGATCGAGCGGCGTCGGCCAGTCGGCGAGTCGGGTCTCGAGCGTCAGGACGTCCCCCTTGGCGGGCTTCTTCGGGGGGGTGCTCGGCAGCGGCTTCCCGATCTGCGCCTTGCCGCCCAGCTTCGTGAGCGCGGGCGGGGGTGGCAGCTCGGTGCGCTCGGGGATCGGCGCGAGCGTGCAGGTGAGCCGCAGGCCCGAGAGCAGCGGCCCGGGGGACCCGCAGGCGTCCGGGATGACGTCCTGCCCCTCGAGCGTGAGCGTCCCCGTCGTGAAATCGAGCGGGACGCCCTCGAGCGAGAAGCCCTGTCCCGTCACGGAGCGGAACTGCAGGCCGGTCGCCAGATCCGGCACGATGGGGTAGTCGGGGCTGCGCGGGAGGCAGAAGTCGGTCGCGAAGGCGATCGCGAATCCGGGCAGCGTCACGTTCCCGGCCGCGTCGATCGTGCCGGTCACCGTGCCCGGGCTCATGATCAGAAAGCCGTGGGGCCCGAAGCCGGTGTCGAACTGCGCGCCGCCCGGCCCGAACCGGGCGCTCCAGGCGTCGCGCTGCATGGAGAACGTCCCGCGCGGCGCGTCGAGCTCGACCGGCATGGCGAGGCCGTCCGCGATCGGAATGGGAAATGGGAGGTCCAGGTTGTTGGTCGAGATTGCGCTCGAGATCGTGCACGTCCCTTCGCTCGCCCGAACCGGGCCGGCGAAGAGCACGAGCGCGATCGGCAGCGCGAGCCGGGCGCCCCTCACGCGCGCCTCCGGGACAGCCTGAACACGTTCCGCCTGGCGACCAGGTTCCGGTTGCGCACGAAGCTCGCGCCGCTCACCTCGAAGGCGACGGTCAGGTCGCGGCTCCTGGGGTCGCCGGCGTCCGGCTCGAGCGCTGCGAGATCCAGGTGCCGGCCCCTCGCGGTGAAGCGATAGCCCCGCCGCGCGCGCGCGAGCGCTACGGTGACGACCCCGCCGCCCTCGCTGGAGCGCCCCACCAGGCGCCGGCCGCCGCCCTTCAGGGCGAGGGTGCGCGCGAGGATCGCCATCTGCCCGCCCTGCGGCGTGGCGAGCGAGAAGACGACGCCGTCCTTCGCCGGATCGATCGGGCGCGGGGCACCGCGCAGCACGCCCTTCAGGTCGAACCGGCCGAGCGGGCGGGACGACCGCGCCCGCCGCTTCGGGTCCCCGAACCCGAGCAGCGCCCGCGACAGGTCGAGCGCGCCCGCGCCGATGACGCGTTCGTTGGTGCCGACGATGGTGGCGAGCGTCAGCGTCTTCTGGAACGCGACCAGGTCGTTCAGCTGCCGCGGGGTCAGGATCGACGTGACCCCGTGCTGCCCGTTCAGGTTCCGTCCCCGGCCCGCCTCGAGGCAGTCGTCGACGGTGGTGTCGCACGGCCGGACCACGTCGAGGAGCGTGTGCGCGCTCCCGTCGTGCAGGTAGGGCGCGGTGTTCCAGACGTCGTTCAGGACGGGCGTCAGGTAGTCGCCGAGCGGGCCGCGGCTCGCGGGGATGGGGATGCGCGGGTTCTGGAAGATCTGGTCCATCTGCGCGATGGCGAGCGGGTCCTCGGCGTCGAAGAGGTTCATGGTGCCGACGTCGTGGCGCACGAAGGGGTTGTTGTGGTCGGCGGCGCCCGGCTGCCCGGGGTCGAAGCTCGCGTTCGGCTTCTTGTCGGTGAAGAACTGCTTCCCCGCTCCCGGCCCCCCGAGGTGACACGAGGTGCAGTTGGTCCGCGGGTCGTTGAAGATCTTCCGCCCGCGCTCGGCGGCCGCGTCCGGCGGGTTCGGATTGCGCACGAAGTCGGTGAGCGAGTACACGAAGTCGGCCACGTGCGTCAGGCGCACGCCCACGTTCTTGCCGTTCGCCCGGAGGTTGCGGTTGGGCGGGCCCAGGTCGTCGTTCACGTCGGCGGGATCGGTCGAAGTGAGGGGGCTGCGCTGGATGAGCGCGCCCTGACAGGTGGAGACGTCCTCGGCCGCGTCGCAGTCGCCGGAGCCCATGAGGCTCCGGAAGGTGTGCTCGAAGTCCTCCACCTCGTCGCGGTCGCCGTTCCAGTGCACGGTGAGCATCGGGTTGAAGTAGCGGTCGCGGTCGGCGGCGGGCACGTTGGGCGGGATCATCTGCGGGTTCATCCGGCAGAAGCCCGGGGTCCCGCCGTCGTCGTCGCAGGCGGCGTCGAAGAAGCACTCCCTGGCGGCGTCGTTGCTGCACGTCCCGGGCGAGAAGCCGGGCCGGCCGCGCAGATCCATGGTGTTCCGCAGCGAGGCGCCGAACTGCGAGAAGTCCCAGGTGCGGCCGTCCTGCCCGCCGAAGTCGGCGTGGCAGGTGGAGCAGGTGACGTAGGAGGCGTCGTGCGAGGTGCTGACCACGCTGCCGGGCAGCTTGCCGGTCAGCGCCGCGTCGTCGAAGCGCGGCGCGGCGGCGGCGAGGCCGACGCCGTTGGTGACGCTCGCGTCACGCGCCGCCGTGTTGAAGAGGATCTTGCCGTCGAGGACGGCGGCGGGGACCAGGTCGACCGTCGGGTCGGCCACCAGGTCGTTGCAGGTCTCGCCGACGGGGCAGTCGCCATTCACGCTGCAGCGCTGGCTCGTGGTCAGGCTGCACTTCCCCTGGATGCTCGCCACCGGCGGCCCGAGGACGAGCGGCACGCAGTCCGCGCCCCGCACGCAGGGCGGGCTCGAGCAGTCCGCGTCCTGCGCGCAGGCCGCCCCGCCCGGGTGGTTGCAGAACCCGGTCGAGGCGGGGCAGTCGTTGTTCGTGCCGCACCGCCGGGTGAAGTCGCTCTTGATGCAGCGCAGGTTGTCCGGGAGCCCCGAGGCCGGCTCGATCGGCGCCGCGGCGGCGACGCGCACCACGTTGCGCGCCAGGTAGTTGGCCACGTAGACGCTCTGCCCGTCGGGCGCCAGGCGGACGCCGATCGGGGCCGTGCCCACCCCGTCCGCCACCTTCCGCATGCGCGACTTCCCCGTGCTCGTGTAGGTGGCGGCGTCGAAGTCGAGGCCGGTCGCCACCGCCGTGTTGGTGGTGTCGACCGGATCGTAGCCGTCGATGACGACGATCTGCGCCTGCGGCGCGCGGCGGAAGGGATTCTCGGGCGCGACCGGGCGGAGCGCATCGGGCACGCAGGGCTTGGAGGAATCCGCGCCGCCCGGCCCGAAAGCCGAGGGCGGGGCGAAGAGCGTGGTCACGTCGGCGCCCTGCCCCTTCCTCGTGTCGAAGACGTGGTAGCTGTTGAACATCAGGTCGACGACGTAGGCCGTCGTGCCGTCGGGCGAGAGCTCGATGTCGGTCGCGTTGTTCGCCTCGTCGATGTCGAGCTTGCCGACCACATGGCCGTCGCTCGCGTCGAGCTTGTAGATGCCGAAGCGCGTGATGTCGTGGAAGGACGCCTTGTACACGTCGCGGTTCACGCCGCCGGTGGGGAAGGGGCGGAACGTGACCCACGGGAAGAGGCCCGCGCCGGGCAGGCGGGCGAAAAACCCGCTCCGCTTGAAGAGGCCCTTGCTCAGGTTGTTCTCCTGCGTGCCGCCGATCCAGAGCTGGTTCGCGACCTCGGCGGGCGCGCCGTCGGGCACGAGGACGATCGCGGAGACGAGGTTCAGCGGCCCCTGCCCCGAGTTCTGCGTCTCGCAGGTCGTGGTGTCCGGCGCGACCGCGAACACCCGGGCGACCGACGTGTGCGCGAGGTCGACCACGCTCACGTGCGCGTGGTTGTCGGGCTCCTCGCTCAGGTAGTGGCTCACGTAGGCCGTCCCGCCGTCGCTCGCGACCGCGATGGCGCGCGCGTTCGGCCACGGCAGGCGGACGCGGACGGGGTTCGCGAGCTCCGGGTCGAGGATGACGAGCTCGCTCGTCCCCTGGCAGGTGACCAGCACGCGGTCGCCCGCGGGCGTGAGCGCGACGCCGTAGGGCGCGCAGCCGAAGCCCAGGTCGACCGGGCCGCGCGGGCTCCCCAGGTCCGCCTGGTCGAGGCGCCAGAGGGTGTCGTCCTTCTGCCCGGCGGTGAAGACGTGGGTCGCGTCGAGCGCGAGCGTGCGCGGGTACTGCCCGACGGTGCGCTCGTGCGTGAGCCTGCCCGGCGGCGCGCCGAAGTCGAGGCGGGCGATGCTGTTCGAGTCGGGATTGACGACGAAGACGTGGCCGTCGGGCGCGACCGCGATCGGGCTCGAGCGGGTGGGCAGCGCGGCGGCGGGTGCCGCGGCGAGCGCCGCGCCGAGCGCGGCCGTGGCGGCCAGACGGCGGCTCACGACGGCCGTGCTTCCCGGGTGGCGGGGCCCGCCAGCCCGAACATGAGACACTCGCGCACCTCGGCCGCGCGCCCGGCGAGCGTCGCCGGCGCCAGCGGATCGCGGTCCTCGAGGATGCGGAAACGAATGGCGTCTGCGTCGGTCGCTGCGTGAACGATTTGCGGAAGCGCGCTCATCCGTGTGTACCGCGCGGTACGAGGTGCTCTAGTCGTGCAACGCGTGTGCTGTCAACGAGAAGAGGAAGGAGCACTGGCCACCGCGGTCGCTGGCTGACCTCGTCCCGCTTCTCGCGCTTGTGAGCCCCGACGCCCGCCGCTATACGGGCGCGACCGCATGCCGGCGCGCCGTCTGCTGCCGCTCCTCGCGCTCGGCCTGGCGGCCGCGTGCGGCCGCGGCGCCGACTCGACAGGCGCGGCGACGACCACGTCGACCCTCCCCGCGGGGCCGGGCGTCCACGACCACACGCCGCACCACGGCGGCGTGGTCGGCATGGCGGGTGACCTGCACCTCGAAGCGCTGGCCGCGCCCGACGGCCGCGTGCGCGTCTACCTGACCGACTTCTGGCGCCGCCCCCTGCCGGCAGCGAGCGCCACGGGCACGGTCACGCTCGAGCTCCCCGACCGCGATCGGGCGCTGCCGCTCGCGGTCGCAGGGGATGCGCTCGAGGGGAGCGGTCCCGCGCTCCACGGCGCGGAGGTGACCGCGCACGTCGCGCTCAGCGTCGGCGGGAAGGCGGTCGAGATGGACTTCGTGCTCCCCGTCGGCGCCGGCGGCGCGGGGGCGGCCGGCGTTCCGGTACACGGCTGTGTCGCGCTCGCCGGGAGCCCGGGCGCGGCGCGTGCGCCGCGCTGCACGCTCGACTTCGCGCACCCGGTCACGGTGGTCGCGGCCACGCCCGACGGCGCGCTCGCGCTCGTCGCCGCCGTCGACCTCGGCGTGAGCGTGTGGCGGCTGCCGGCGGGGCAGCTGGCGCTCGCCTTCGCGCCGCCGCCCCCGCTCGTCGTGCCCGGGCCGGAGGGGCTCCAGCCGCACCCCGAGTCGGCCAACGACGTCGCCGTACGCCCGGACGGCAGCGAGGCGGTGGTCGCGCGCGAGGGCCGCCTCCTGCGCTACTCGACCCGGACCGGCCGTCTCGCGCGCGAGCTCGCGGCGCCGCGCGGCGTGCTGCGCAGTGTCGCGTGGTCGCCGGACGGCGCGACCCTCCTCGTGACGGCCTTCTACGACCCGAGCGCGCACCTCGTGCGTGCCGAGGACGGCCGTGAGCTGCGCCGCTTCCCGGTCGAGCGCGAGGGCGCGGGCGTGGCGTTCGCCGCCGGCGGCAGGCAGGTCGCGGTCGGCAGCGAGCTCGGCTCGGTCGCGCTCTATCCCGTCGATGCGGACACGCCGTCACACCTGCTCGCGGCGGCGCCCGGCCCGGCGAGCGTGCTCGTCTTCGCGGGCGGGCGCCTCCTCGCGGGCGGCACCGACGGCGTGCTGCGCGTCTTCGACGCGGAGAGCGGCGCCCTCGTGGCCGAGGGCCCGCCGGGCACGGGCATCACGCGGCTTGCCGCGGCGCCCGGCGCGGGCCTCGTGGCAAGCGCGCACAACGACGGCAGCGTGCGCGTGTCCACGCTGCCGGACGCGACCGTGGTGACGACGCTCGCCTGGCACACGCACCAGCTGCTCGGCCTCGCCTGGGCGGGATCGGTGCTCGTCTCCGGCGACACCGCCGGGCACGTCGCGCTCTGGGACGTGGGCGACCTCGTGGCGGGCCGCTTCTAGCGGCCCGGCCCTACGGCGAGGCCCCGCGGTCCCTCTCCTTCACCATCAGCACCGCGCTCTGGACGTCGTACGCTTCGGGCGTGATCGACACGATCGGCATGACCGAGCCCCACGAATCACGCACGAAGCCATCGGTGTAGAACACGAGCGCGTTGAGGCCGCGTCTCAGTGTGAACATCCCGAAGGACGAACGCCAGAATTGCCGCTCCTCCGGCTCGCTCCTCAAGCGCTGGGCCAACGGCCGCTCGGGCTTTCGGTCGAGGGCTCGCAGCGTGTGTTCATCGTGGATCGTGACGTACGCCGCGCCGCCCCCTCGGAGCAGCCTGCGAATCTCGAGCAGCCACGCGTCCACGAGCTCGGAGATGTGCGTGAACAGCGAGCCCGCATAGATCAGATCGAAGTAGGCGCTTTCGAACGGCAGATGTGGGCAGGACGTATTGGTGAGAAATCGATACGGCGGGTTCAAGTTCTGTTGGCACCAGACGATGTGCGGCGCGCTCACGTCGCTGCCCCAGACTTCCGCCCGGACGCCGTCCAACCACCGGAGCATCCGCCCCGAGCCGCACCCGAGGTCGAGGACGCGCTTGCACGACGACAAGTCGATGCCGGCCTCGGAGAGAAGGAGCCGCATCGATTCAACGTCCCTCCGCCCGCCGGCCAGGTACTCCTCGGGCGTCTTGCCATATCGGAGCCAAAGGTCCCGGGGCGGTACGGGAAGCTCTGCGCCCGCGGGACGCCTCGCCCGGGGGGGCAGGGCCCAAGCATCGGACTCGGGCGCGTAGGGGAGAAAGCGGGAGGAAATCGATGCGTCCCGCCGAATGATGCGCCCGACTCGCTGCGAGAAGTGGCTGGCACTATCGATGAGCAGGTTCCCGGGAGCGCGGAGAATCGCCTTGAACAGGGATCGGGATTTCATCGACGAGCCCCCCTCGGGAACGCGCAGGTCTGCACCGGACCCGCCTCGACGCGTTCTAGCCCGCCTCGCCGGCGAGCCGAAAGCGGATCGGCACCGTGACGCGGCTCTCGATCGGCGCGCCGTCCCGGCGCGCCGGGATGAAGCGCCAGCGCTCGCGCACGGTCGTCACCGCCGAGTCGTCGAGCGGCGCAAAGCCGGAGGAGCGGAGAACCCGCACATCCGCCGCACGCCCGTCGGGCGCGACCACGACCGCGAGGAGGACGACGCCCTCCTTCCCGAGCCGGCGCGCCACCAGCGGGTACGGCGGGAGCGGGTTCGTGCCGTAGGCGACGCGCGCCCCGCCGCTGCCGT
>Ga0209056_10003742_pt1 | contig 16122 bp, 13 predicted proteins | sample GraSoiAngelo_114_FD_185876 | JGI IMG/M metagenome (GOLD analysis project Ga0209056, IMG submission 185876) | Grasslands soil microbial communities from the Angelo Coastal Reserve, California, USA - 14_0903_13_40cm (SPAdes) (version 2) | ecosystem: Environmental > Terrestrial > Soil > Grasslands... | reverse complement strand
TCTCCTCCAGGTCGGCGCTCTGGTTCGAACAGGAACAAGCGCAACGCTAAACCTGGCTTTTCTACCAAATACGTTAGCAAGCCTCTCCGAAAATACGGAATTGCAAATTGATGACTTGGCTCTGACTAAAGATGGAAACGCGATGCGAAATGATGTCCGTTCACGCACGGTCCAGGTTCTGTTGTTGGGTGGAACAATCCGCGTCTCGTTCAATCGGCTTCCCGATTGTGAATCAGATCTCACGATTAGAACGCTGCACGGCGAACTGACGGCCAGTTCGGACTGCATTCTCCTTGTGAATATCGATAACCGGAGAACGCGCGTCACTTGTGTACATGGGACGGTCGCTACGCGCGTCGGGCGCACCGCTTTCTCAATTGAGGCGGGATACTTTCAGGAATTTCCTGCGAGCGACCTTTCGCCGCAGCCGGCCGCGGAGGACGCGCAAGCGCAGCGCGAAGTCGTGTCGATAATTGAAACCGAACATGAGTTGCAGAATCTCGCACGACGCCAGCGCCTTTTGAAATCCGATTTTCTCAATCACTGAGGGCTACAATTTCCGGTTCAAATGACGGCCCAAGTGAGGCCCAAGAAAATTTTCAAAAAAAATAAAGAAAAAGCTTGCACGAGCAGTTTCGGCCCCTCAACATCGGAAACTTGGAGGTTTTATGATTATGATCAGATCAAAATTTTCGCAATTGGTGGGCGCGTCGATATTCGCGCTCGCACTTGCTCTTTTCGCGGGACAGTCGGCCTTCGCTTCGCCAACTACCGAAATTAGTCGCGCGGTCAATGTCGCTGGCGGAACCGATGTCAAGCATGCCATGCCTGCTACGTTCCTACAGGGGTTTAACGCTGTGATTATTAAGGTGAAGCAGGCCGATGCGCCTCTTTATGTTTCGGCAGCCGTCAAAATGCGGCCCGACCTCGCACCGCAGATCACAGTGGCTGCGTTGAACGCTCGCAGCCTGGATCGGCATAGTTGTGACGAAATTACCGCGATCATCAAAGCAGCGATCGCCGCCGCTCCTGATTCGCGTTACGCCATTGCCCGAGCCGCGTTGGCCGCGCAACCAACATCCCGCCAATGCATCCTCGCGGCAGCGGGGATCAACGACAAGGATCTTAGAGTCGCGTACACCAGGCGGTATGACGGCAAGGAAGTCATTAGCCCCAAAGAGGGCAAAGAGGTCATCCCTCCGCCAGCCCCTGGCTTCCCTTATCCCACCATTTGGGACGTTGGAAATATAATTTCGATTAATCCTGGTCCGGGAGGAGTCGCGAGTCCCAGCGACCCGGCTGATCGTTAAGTTAATCGTTCCCTCCGGCAGTTAAACCTATGAAAATGAGCAAGCGCGGTTCGGTTATGACTCGAGCAACGGGGTGTATTGGGCTGTTTTGCTTGGTTCTTGTCGGTGTAGTTGCCGGGTTTAATTCAATCGTCTGTGCGCAAGACGTGGATGTTGCGAATGCATATACTACGGCTGTTGGGAGTGCATTGCCGGCACCCGATTTGCCTCCAGATAGCTATGGCGCGTATACTCCGTATACGCCGGAGCCTCTGGCTCCGCCTGAGGGTGCCGCTCTTCGTCGGCCGGCGACGGAGGGTCTGCCGCCCATGCTAGTGCAGCCCGGCGCAGCGGCAATATCTCCTACTCCAAATCGCTTTCAATGGGGACTAAGTTTGCTGGTCAGGGGTGTTTATGATGACAACGTCACTCTCGCACCTCCCGGTTTCCGGAAATTCAGCGACTGGTATGTGGGAATCCAACCTGCAATTGCGGTTGGGTGGGGTGACGTTGTTGGACGCCAGGGAAATTACATCCGGTTGGATTATGCGCCGGAGATCGACGTTTATACAGAGCATAGTGATTTCACCGACGTTCAGCATTTGATACGCCTGGAAGGCCAGTACAACTTTGGTCGCCTGACCCTAAACCTGACTCAGGATGTGCAAATCTTGACTGGCACAGATACCAATTCGGTGATCGGCAATGGCACTGTGATCAGCATTGCAAATGTGGACGTTGCTGGCCGGACAGACGTGAATGTGTACCGCACACACCTAGGTGCCGCCTATTTTCTGACCGACAAAACATTTTTAAGCGGTGATGCCGAGTACGCCATCTACGATTACGACACTTCTCTGATTAGCTCGGAGCGGTTTATTGGGCATCTGTTTATCAATTACATTCCTACCGGGAAACTGGTACTCGGCATCGGCGGCGGCGGTGGTATTGAGTGGGGCGATTCACCAACTCCCGATCAACCATTTGGCAGCGTTAACGCTCGAATCACCTACCAGGCCACTGGCAAGCTGAGCCTGTATGCTATGGGCGGTGTGGAGTTCCGCGATTTCGAGAATAATGACGACACAAGAGGTACTTATACTACCGGGACTTACGAACTCGGTGCCACTTTTCAGCCGTTCGATGGCACACTCATCACGCTACGCGGCAACAGGCGTATTGCGGTCTCTGCGGTGCTGCCCGGTCAAGATTTTACGCTCTCGAACATCATTGCAGGGATACGTCAGCGTTTGTTTGGCCGAGTTTTTATCGGGGTCACCGGCGGTTATGAACACGATAATTATTTCAGCACCCTCAATGGTGTAAATGCGACGCGGGACGACGACTATTGGCTCATTGAGCCTAGCCTTGATGTCGTGATCTTCAACCACCCGCGTCCCACCTTCCCCTTTGGGGCAAGTGTAGGCGCCTATTATATACACCGCGAGAACGCGAGTAACGTTAACACCTTCGATTTCGTCGACAACCAAGTTGGGATACGAGCGGTTTTCGTTTTCTGAGTTGTCCAAATTGGACTTGCATTTCTCGCACATCTGCGGAAGTTTTGTGCCCGTGGGCGCCCCGAGATTCTGGCTATTGGGTCTATCATTCATAGTCGCTCCTGGGTTTTGTTTTGCACAAATCCAGAGCGCGCCTAGTGCGTTCAGGCCAGTTCCTGAGATTCCCAATCTCACAAGTCCTCCTAATACTTCGTCATCCACAGTGACCGGCAGCGTAGGCGCGCCTGCTGCCTCTACGAGTTTTTCCTCGGCAATGAGTACCAGTGTAAGCCCACCTGCCGGGTACATCCTGAGCCCCAACGATGCCGTCGCTGTAGAGGTTTTTGGTGAGGACGATCTGAAAACTGCAGCGCGAATAAACGGCGAAGGAAATTTGAGCCTGCCGCTTCTCGGTTCCACCCATTTGGCTGGACTTACTTTGACCCAAGCCGTGGCACGTCTAACTGAGCTTTACGGTCGCGATTATTTGGTTAGCCCGAAGGTGAACGTTACACTTGTGGGTTATGCGGCGCGTCGTTTTACCATCCTGGGACAGGTGAACCGCCCCGGCGATTATGCGATGCCTGAGAGCAGTCCAGGCGGCATAGGGTTAGTGGAAGCAATCGGCATAGCGGGCGGCTACACTCGTATAGCGGCCCCCGAGCGTATCAGCGTTCGTCGAGGAAATCAGTTGCTCAAGGTCAATGCCAAGCGAATTTCACGTGGCGTCGCCAGTGACTTTCACATCGAATCCGGAGACATCATCACAGTTGGCGAAAGCATTTTTTAGCCAACTTTTCAGATTGATTGCTTTGCAAATTGATCAAAGTGTGTAGTGTCATACGCTTCTGAGTTTGTGATGGCAACGTCCCCTCTTTCTGCGAATTCAGCAACAGCGCCGCCGTACGGCGTTGAACAAAGAAAAGGCTTTGATTTGCGGCAGTTTTGGCATTCTTTTCTGGAGCGAATCTGGATTGTCACGCTTTGCGTCATTGCCGGACTTTTTCTCGCTTTGGGGTATCTCGCGCGAACTCCAAAGTTGTATCAAGGGCACATAGTGCTCGAGGTGGACTTCGAGGAGCCAACTATGGTGAATGACACCCAAAAATCGTCGCGCACTGACCGCTTCCTTGCCAGCCTTGATGCCCTGCGCACGATTGAACAAAATCTAACCAATCGGAGCTTACTTGCGCGGGTCGTTCGTGCAGAGGACCTTGCCAGAGACAATGGACAGGCTCTGCTGGGCCTTGGCGAACCCAAAGGAAAACGGCCTGCGCCTGCCGCGTCCACAGAGGGCAGCGCAACGGAGTCGGAGGTTGCTTCCGCTCCCACCTTTACGCCACTCGAAGAAGCGCTTGGTGGCGCATTGTCGATGATGGTCAAGCCGGTAATCCGGCGGGGAACACGCTTGATTGATCTTTACGTAGTTAATCGCGACCCCGCGATGGCTCGGCGCTTGGCCGAAGCCGTTGGGCGCGAGTACATCCGCGACTCGATAGCACAGCGCGCCACCTTTAGGCAGGATACTCTCCGTTATCTTTTGGAAGAAGAAGCCCGCTTGAAGAAGAACCTCCAGAAGAGCGAAGCGGCGGTCGCTGAGTACAAGGCCAAGACACCGGACGCTGTTCAGCTGGGCGGCAGTGCTACCGCTATTGGGAGCCAGACGGGCGCAGGCAGCACCGTGACCCGCGGAGGCGTGGTCGAGGATAAGCTGCAGGATTTGAGCAGCAAACTACAGGCGGTGAGGGCCGATCGGCTGAGGCTGGACGCCGAATTGGCGCAAGTCAGAGACGCTGGTGAAAACGTCGAAGCGCTCCTAGCCATTCAGAGTATCGCTAATGCACAACCGGTCATGGATCGGCGCCGGGACGTTGCGCAGGCCGAAACGACTGTGGCCGCGCTTTCCCAGCGCTACAAAGAGAAACACCCGAGAATGATGCAAGCGCACGCCGCCTTGCAGCAAGCGCAAGATGCCTTAGGTATCGCGGTTCTCGCCCAACCAGCCGTGATGAAGAACGGACTGGATCAAATACGAGGCACCGAGGCCAGCCTTGAAGAAGCCAGTCGCGAGCAGGAGAAAGCAGCGCTCGCGCTAAATAAGGCTGCAATCCCTTACCAGGAACTGGCGCGACAGGCTGAAACTGATCGCGCTCTTTATGAAAGCGTACTTCGGCAAATCAAAGACACCAATCTCGTCAAGAACGAAAAAGCGACTGCCGTCACAGTGGTCGAGCATTCGCCTCTGCCGGGGGTCCCGGTCAAGCCGAAGCCAGTTCAAGCAATTCTCCTAGGTCTACTGGCCGGTTTGGCCGCGGGCATAGCTTTCGTTTGTGCGGCAGATGCACTGGATCGTTCGGTCAAGACCGTGGATCAGGCCGAAGCTGCCACCGGGCTCCCGGTTTTAGCCGCTATTCCCGAAATGAGTTTGGATGGCGCGAAAAAACACCGGAAAAGAAGAGAGCACGCGCCGCTTCGCGCAGCTAATTACCGGCTCGTGGCCGATGCACCAGACAGCCAGGTCGCGGAAGCATTTCGAAATCTGCGCGCTGCTCTTTCTCTTCTAGGGCCGGAAGCTGATCGGAAAATATTTCTTTTCACAAGCGCGCTACCGGGTGAAGGAAAGAGTTTTGCCAGCGCTAATTGCGCCATCGTGTTGGCTCAACAAGGTCACCGTGTTTTGTTGATTGACGGCGACCTTAGGCGGCCGACATTGCACAAAATTTTCCGGCTTCCATCGGCGCAGTCTGACAATGGCGACTGGCCTGGCACTGTCGATTGCCTCGTCGGTGGATCTGACCTATCTCGCGCGGTGCGCTCCACACCCATCTCGCAGGTTGAAGTCAACGACGACACGGCGACGGCCATTGCCAGCGCGGAAGGACAGCTCGATATCCTTGCCGGCGGACGTCGCGCACCGAATCCGGCAGAAATTTTGAGTGGTCCACGTTTTAGCGACCTGCTGGCAGAAGCGGTACGCTTGTACGATCGCGTTGTGATCGATAGCGCGCCAGTATTGGCCGTCAGCGATACGTTGCTCATCGCTCCTTTCGTCCAAACTGTTTGCATGGTGCTGCAGGCCAATAGGACTCCGCGTCACGTCGTCCAGCGGGCGATAAGCTTGCTCACCACTGCGAGTAGTAGGCCTGCCGGGCTTGTGCTCAACCGATTGCCGAATCGCCGCGGCGGAGGTTACTACTACTATCACTATGCGTCCCCCGGTTATGGTGCGGGGTCGTATGCTGGTTATTACGGCCGTTATGGCGAGAAGGCAACAGCCGCCACCCCAAAATCCAACGGAGCATAGCGCTCAGCTCTTGCTCATCTTTCATTCGGGTTAAATATCCGTTTTGGGCCTTCGATTTCGGGCTTCTTCCATAGTCCAGGCGCTGCTGCCCCAGCAAATCCCAAGAAGCGTCGCTGCATAGAGCTGAATCGACGCAATCTGCAGCGGAAAATCGACCAAAGCGTGCACTGCCACGCCAATTAAGGCCAGAAGCGAAAGCGGTAGCAAGAGCCGTCGTCGCTGCGCCCACATCCAAATGCGATTCCGAGAGCATGAAGCACGTTGGGAGCAGATGCCAAGTTGACCGGCCTGCGAATTGATTTTCCCAGTTCGCCAAAATTCCTCTTGCTGGCGCATGCCTCGAATTCCTGTTGCAATCCCCCCGAAAAACACCAGCGCCCAAAGCGTTCCCCCCAACCATCCCCATTCTATCAGTGTCTGGAGATAATCCTCGTGCAGAAAACGCCAGATCTCCGGGAGTTTGTCTCCAAGCGCTCGCTGGTAATAAGGAAACGTCACCCGAAACGTTCCGGGGCCGAATCCTAACCAGCCTGCCTCATGCACCGCAGGAAGCGACGCTTGCCAGGCAAACCAGCGAGCGTCCCTCGGCAAGTGTTCGGGAAGCTTCTGCCATCTTCCTAAAGGCTGGTCAAGGTGGCTGGCCTGTGCTATCGCCAGAAGCATGATAACTACAACGAGGATGCCGGTGATTACAAATCTCCGTTCTATGCGCTGGACGTGTTGTAGCACTGCTTTACGAAAGCCGATCAGCAGAGAAATCATTAGGAGCGCTGCAATGAATTGCGATACGCGCGATGTGTTCGCAACGATTCCCGCAAGCAGAATCAGTGAAGCGCTAAACGAAAGAGCACGCATGATCGGCGCAGTCGCTCTGGTTAAAGTTCGGAGGGATAATCCGAACGTTGGTGCCAGAACAAGGTTTAAAAACGCGCCTGCATTCGCATGATAGTAATAGGTTGCGAAAAACGTCTTCTGCTCTCCCATCCGCGGAGGTTGCCAGAAAATCATCCCTGCATTTGTCGCCTTTTGCAGCAGACCCAGCAGCGCGATCGACGCGCCACCGAGGGCAAACGTCCACCAGAGCCGCAACAGCCAGGCTGGACGTAGCGAAAGCTCGCTTACAAAAAAAATGACCCCCAGCAACGTAGTTGCCCGCACCATCCAAGCGGCGCTGATCGCGTAATCTGTTGAACCGGGTATGGCAGTCGCCAGCTGAGACAGCGGGACAAAAACCGAATAAGATGAATCGCAAATCGACTTGGCGTTGAACACCATCCACCAACCTTGCAGTAGCAGAAAGGCGCCAAGCAGAAGAAGAAATCGCGGAACGATCGGCCATCGCATTTCGACGAACCGGTCCAGAATCCAGAGGGCTAATACGATGCCGAGAAGATAATCCAGCCAGACGATGCTCCACCCGGTAGTACAGCCGTACGCCCACGGTGCGTAAACTAGTACCGCTAGAAAAAGCCAGCGCGAGGCGTGGCGGAAGAGCCCAGAAGTCACAGGTCAGAGGTCAGAACTCAGCGGCCCACTCCAACTTCCATTACGGACGCTGACTCATTAGTCATGGCTCACGAACGAACTGGATTTTTTCATCATTCCGCTGAGCATTCGTCCAATTTCTGCGCATTTGCTCGTCAACGCTCGATGCTCGTCTGTGGAGATGTATTCGCAGTCTCTCGCAAAATCGAGTGATGAGTCCGTCTCGCTGTTCTCTCCATCGGAGTCTGTCAGTTTGCTGACAAAGTGCGCTTCATATCGGCGCTTTGCCCAGGCCTCTCGCAGATTGAGGCAAACTGATCGCGACGAACGGCGAATCTGGCTTGTGAGGGCAAACTTCTCCTCAGTCGGGAACCGCTTTGACAATTCGAAAATCTTCATCGCAAGCTCGTACGCGGCCTTATACACGGTCAAATCCTTTGCGGAGTTTATCCGTGCGATTCGTGCAGACTCTTTCAGTTGCTGCTCCGCCAGTGCCGCTAACCCCTGTTTTCTGATCTCTGACATCTGAAGTCTGACTTCTGACCGCTGACCTCCGACTGCTGCTGAACTCCGCTCAGCGTCCATTGCCGAACAACATCACGTGCACAGTCTTGAGCGCGATCATCGCGTCCAGCTTGAGAGAATAATTGCGAATGTAATAAAGATCGTATTTCAGTTTTTCAATCGCATCCTCTTCGCTCTCCCCGTAGGGATAATTTACCTGCGCCCAGCCGGTGATCCCCGGTTTCACTAAATGCCGGAAATGATAAAACGGGATTTTCTTTTCGTAGCGCTCGGAACACTTGGTCCACTCTGCACGGGGCCCGATCAAACTCATGTCGCCCCGAAGCACATTCCAAAGTTGCGGCAGCTCATCGAGCCGCAGCTTCCGCAACCAGCGCCCGACACGTGTTACACGCGGGTCCTCTTTGCGAGTGTAGAGGTCAGTCGCCTCCTCGTTCAGGTCCCGCTTGAACATGGTGCGAAATTTGTATGCCGTAAAAATCTGGCCTTCGCGCCCGACGCGCGGCTGCCGGAAGATTGCCGGACGCCCGCTCTCTATCCAAATCAACAATAAAATCAGTGGAAAAAGCGGCGCGTTAATCAGAAGGAGCGCAGCTGAAAAGATCACGTCGCAAAGGCGTTTTAAGTAATGATAGGGCGACATACGCGCCAACTGGAAACCCATTTGCAGCGGCCAGACCGGATCGATCGTGTGTATCGGAACGTGGCGCCAGTGCACTTCGTAGAACGATTCAAGGGTATAGACACGGGTGCGCTGAAATTGAGTTCGCACTAATCGCTCGAGCAATTTCGGACTGAGCCGATCAACGCGCTCCGCCAAAATTACTCCGCTGTAACGACCATCAAGTTGCGCCAGCCTCGCCGCAATACCGCCTCGAATAATTGGCGATCCCTCACCCGCGATAGGCGATCCGACGCGCGACATATCGTTATCGACGAATTCCAATTGCTGCTGGCGCGGCGACTGTCTGTAAGCTTGATAGAAGCGCCTCGCAAGGTCACCACTTCCGATTACGAGAAATGCCCGATGCGCGGCCGAAGCGGCAATGTGTCGTCGCAAGAATCGGCGGTAAGTAAGGGATAGCGGGAGGAAGAAAAGAAAACTAATCAACAATACACCGCGGCTGGGCTTCATGCTCGCGTCGAATGTCGCCGCCGAATAAACGAACAGCGAACTCAATGCCGCTGCTGCCCCTATCGCCAGTATGTGTTCCGCCGTATAAGTGAGGCTCCGCACTTCCGTGTATCGGTTATACCCGCCGATGATGTAGAGCGCTTGCAGAAGCACTGCGAGCGTGACCAGATCGACCAGAACAAATTCAAACGGATTGACGAAGAATCGGTCGCGGCGCACGTAACCTGCCAAGCCGTAAAGCGAGACCCAGCACACAATGTCGCACATCAGATACAGTAATCCGACGGTCCAGTCGTGATCGTAGATTTTCGACAGGAGATGCTTGGGTTTGCCGCCGTCTGTTGCCACCTCGGGCACCCCCTCCTCCCAAGCGTGAGGCTCGGTCAAATCGTCAATCAGCACGATCGAACGAGGTGCATTCGTTAATTGTTCAGCAAACATAAAACGGTTGTTTCCCTGAAAGTCGCGAGCACCGATATTACAATGAGATTTACAGCTTTGTCAGCAAAAATCGTAGGCCGGTCGGCCCGATAGCAGCACAAAAACGGTTGGAGATCTAGTCTTCAGTCCGACTTCAGTGCGTTTGGAGGTGGTTTAAATGATTGTTACCGACTTCCTGCCTGCGGCTCAGTTTTTCGACAATCATATTCAGAACGCGAACTGCTTCCCGGCCTTCCTCGGCCGGCACTGGCGACTGCGTACCGTTGATGACGCTGTCCGCAAAACCATCGATGATGAAGTCATGAGTGGTGCGCAACGAACCTGTGGCATAACGCAGGCCGTTGACAGCCAGGCTTCTCAGAAGCTGTCCGGTTTCGCTCAAAAGAGACACGCCAATCTCCAGGGGTTTAAGCCGTTCGCGCCGATATTTCACCAGGCTCATTGCCTCGAGGTCGAGCAGTAGCGTTGCGTTCTCTCCAAGAATTTCCACACGCGCCGTCCATTGTTCTGTTGCGTAGGATAATGCCACTGAACTTGCAGCTTTTTCCCCGATCAGATCGATGCGGTAATCCTCGAATGGCGACCAAGGGTAATCCATCTGTTTCATTGCATTGACAGAGACACGCAAGATTGGATTGATAAACGCGAGCGTCATATAAACGACATGCGGCCCGGTTTCTCCGATCACGCCCCCGGGTAGTTTGTTCGCCCAATGATCGCGTCGGGACGTGATGTAGTCTGTTGGCGTGGACAAGAAGATGCGCATGCCCCGGAATGACCCAATGGCTCCTTCGCGAACCAGTTTCCGCGCTTCGATGAATGGGTAATAAAATAAATCACTGTGGGCTACGCACACCTTAACTTTGTTTTCACGGGCTGCGGCGATAATGGCATCGCATTCCTCGATGCTTTGCGCCATTGGTTTTTCAATGAGTACATTGCTGCCTGCCTGCATCGCTTGAATGGCGATTTTTGCGTGAGTCTTGGGCGGCGTGCAAATGTCCACGATGTCCGGCCTTTCTGTCTCCAGCATCTCTGTTATGTCCGCATATGCCATCGGGATGTGAGCGGAGGAAGCCGCTTGTCGCACCGCTTCGATATTGAGATCGCAAAGGGCGGCCAGGTGCACTTTGTCTCGGTGTTTATGAAAGGCAGGAATATGTTTTAGCTTGGCGATTAAACCCGAGCCGATGATGGCGGCTTTTAGCTGTTTCATACGGTCAAGTGTTTAAACCTTCTTCGGATTGTCGTCGGTTTTGCGAAACACGAGGTGAACAAGCGGCCCTTTGCCATACCGGCCTTTGCCCTGTTTCACTGCTGAAAAACCGGCCCGCCTGCCCAGCTCAAACCACTGAGTCAGCGGCATTCGGTTGCGTGAGAATTTCAAATAACTGACGTAGGCTTGAAGCCGGGAAACATGATTGAAGATGGGCATTTGACTTGCAAGCATTACTGGCCGGTGGAGAATTTTTTCAAGCCTTCGCACCAAATTGCGGGGGTTAGGCACGGTTGCGACCAGATATCCGCCGGGTTTTAGTACGCGCTGGCACTCGGCGAACACGGCATCAAGATCGCTAACGTATTCGACCACACTGGACGCAATAATTCCGTCGAACGTATTGGGAGCAAACGGAAGATGCTTCCAATCTGAAGCCAGAAGAAACCACTCGATCGCGGAATCTCGATAGTTTCTTTTCCCGGCTTGAATCATTTCTTCTGCAATATCACAAGCAGTTAGCCGAAAACCGCGTGCTGCCAAACGGGAAGAAATCGCGCCCGTTCCGCAGCCCAAATCGAGTATTCTGCCATTCGGCGAAAGGAATCTCTCTGTCAGCTCCAGGAACGTCGCAGCCCGGCTGGCCAGGCGACCGCCAGGTTCGTATTTTTGGTTCCATGTTTTCGCCTTGGCATTGAACAAATTCTCCACATCGCCATCGACGTTCATTGAAAAATCTAGCATGCGGCCTCTTTTCAAGCTCCCGTTTTCTGCGGTTCCAAGTTCTTCTTCTCAATCAAAAGTCGGATCGACACCAACAGTTCGGTGATTGTGCGCTGGCACACATAAAACCAACCTCGCCAACCATCTAGAATCAGTGCCCTTCCAAAAAGCAGATACAAAAACATTGCCGGGGGCGCGAAAAAAATCTTGCGTCGTAACTGGTCTTGAAAACTCAGTTGACTCACCGGCGTCGACAGCAGATGCCGCGCCTCAATCGTCGCATACCGATCTTGCGACTGAAGCCAGAAACTAAAGCTCTTCCGGTCATCGTGCTCGATCTTGCCGCGTAATCTTTCTGTTTTTCCATCGACAATCACGCGATGCCCGTGGCCCTCGTTTTGGTACGTTGCCAGGCGTCGTCGATAAAGGACCGTTCGCGCGGGATAAACTGTGCTGCGCAAGGCTTGGCCGAAAATGCAGTAGCGGAACTCTGCCGAATAACCGGCGACGTCTGGTGGCGGGTCGAGGTGCTCAATCTCGGCTACCAATTCCGGCGTCAGGACGTAGTCCGCGTCCAGGGACAAGGCCCACTCCGTCCCAATCTGTGCGAGCCCAAAATTACATTGTTCGGCAAACGAATCGAAAGGGCGCTGCACGACTCTTACATTGGGATGCGCAGAGCGGGCGAGCTCTATCGTTCCATCCGTGCTTTCGCTATCGACGATCAAAACCTCTTTCGCCCAGGACAACGCAGCGATCGACCGTGCGATGTTCTCCTTCTCGTTGAGCGTGAGAAGCAAGGGGGTGACTTCGATCTTCACCTCACGAATCCATTGGTCGATCTGCCGCAATGACCATCGTCATCCAAAGGTAAGGGATTCTTCCGGCACCGCGGAAACGGAAATTGACGAAACCAGCCCTGGTCAAAAGCTGCGAGAGCGTTTTGCGGCTCCAAAATTTAATGTGACCGCCGCGCCACAGTGGATTGGTATGTCGGTCCCAGCGATCGCAGAGCGAAAGAAACAAGTTCTTCAAATAGCCGTGGTACGGCGTAGAAATGACGAAGCGCCCTCCAGGTCGCAGTGCACGATAACAGCCCAGAGCGAACGCGTGTGGATCATATAAGTGCTCAATCACCTCCGTGCTGATGACAACATCAAAAGGTTCGCATTGCAGGTTGTCCAGGATGTGATCATCCGCCGGCAGACACTCGAAACGTGCCGCCGGATACCTTCTTCGCGCCAGCTCAATTCCCTCCTGGCTGAGATCGATGCCTACCACGTCGCAGCCTAACGCGAGAAATTCGGCAACCGTTGATCCATTTCCACACCCAACGTCGAGTACGCGAGCTTTGCATGTTCGCACACCGCTCAGCTCAATGAGCGGCCTGATAAAATGCCGATGCATATGAGAGGGCGCATCGCTCTTGAATCCGTACTCGGAGTACACCACGTTTGCTTTTTCAAGAGAGGTCAAGTCGCCACAGAATTTCATCTGATTCGGGTTCATTCGCGAGTTAAGGAATATGGAATAACTGCACCGCATAGAATTGCGTCATACACGGAAGCGATTTTCTTCGCGACATCGTGCCATGTGTAACCCTCAAGGATGAAGCGGCGCGCCCGCTGGCCAATCACTCGAGCTTCCGATGGAGTGTCGAGCAATTTGCTTATAGCCGCGGTGAGAGCTTCAGAATCGATCGGAATCTCAATCGCAGCCCCCGCTGCTGCAGCTTCCGGAAAGTTACATCCTGTCGTTACTACGCAAGGCAAACCTGCTGCCATCGCCTCAAGCACAGACATGCTCAGTCCCTCGGAATAAGATGGTGCCACGAACAGGGAAGCGGCGAGAAACGCCGAGCGTTTCATTTTGCCGTTAAGCATTCCTGTATAAGTGACGGCTGCGTCAGATTCGCTGGACTCAAAAAAACTGCGGGCGATTGGCCAAAACCCATTCAGATCAGGCCCGGCGATGATCAAATGAGTGTCTAGAAACTGCTTGTGCACGGATGCGAAACTTCTTGCCAGCAAATCCAGGCCCTTCTTCGGATCAATTCGGTGCAAGAATAGAATCAATCGCTTGCCTCGCGCGGCCGGAAATGCGGCGAAGAATTCTTCGGCACTCGCGTCCCTTTCATCAGAGTCAACATCTACGCCATTCGGAACAACAAAGATTGGCTTACCCAGACCAAGTGCAGCGATATTGCGCGCTTCATTGAAGGTCAAGGCATGTATCGCACTTGCGGCACCCAAAACGTTCGGCTTTTCGATCAACAGATAAGAGGGGCATTTTTTCCAACGATTGCGCGAAAGTGCCCACGGCTCGAGCATTCCCTGCGGATTGAGGACGAGCGGCACACCTCGTAGGCGACAGGCGAATGCACAAGCAAGGATTGGAAAATTAAACAACGAGAGAGCGTGAACGACATCATAGTCACGAATATGTCGGACCAACCAAGCGAGGAGCGATAAACTAATCTTGTATTCCAGTCTGCCGAGCCTGCGAAAGTAACGTACTCGATAGCCTTTCTCCTCGCACCATGTGTGCGTTGAAACATCAAGTCGGGCCGATCCATTCGCATCAGTCGTTACGACATCAACAGTCAGACCCTCCCTGGCGAGAGCGCCCGCCAAAGCCGGAAAAATAATGGATGGTCCGCCATAGACTGGACCGAGACCTGGAATAACCAGCAGGAGCTTCAAACGGCGACGACTGGTTCGGTTGATGGCAGAAGTCTCGCGGCCTCCGCGTTCGAGTAACGGATCAGGCTGCGCAACAAAAAAGAAGTCATTACGCCAGCTCGTTTGGTACGATCCTTGTGAGCAGCTTCCCCTGTTAATACGAATTGCCTTGCGAAATTCTGCGGTGACCACCTGGCAACAATCTTTCTGCCCTTTTTAGCCATCGCCGTGAGCTCGGTCGATGGGGCAGACGCGACGCGTAACATAAGTTTACCCAAACCATGCTCATCGGTTGCATCAAACTTAAAGCCATTTTCACCGTCACGAACGAGGTCTTGCCCACAACCGCACTGCCTCGAAACGATAACGGGAAGACCACACGCCAGCGCTTCGTTTACGACGAGGCCCCAAGGCTCGCTCAAACTTGTGTGGACAAACGCGCTGGCCAGCCCGTAGTAGAGTGGAAGTGCGTCGTATTGTTTAAATCCGGGCAAGAGGACGTGGCCCCGCAGGTTCAGAGTTGAGAGGTGAGAGTTGAGAGTTGGGCGTAACGGGCCGTCACCCAGAATTACCAAGCTCCATGGGGGGGAGCTCTGCGAGCGGCCTGCGGATTCGCGATAGCTTGCGTATGCGCGCAGCAACGCCACAAGGTTCTTTCTTTCGAGAAACCGCGCTGAAGCAAGAAAGTATTGTTTTGGCAACCCCATTTCTGTGCGCAACTGTGCAGGATTTTCCCGAGCACGATGCGCGCCCGCTGCGAAGTAGTCGTTATCCACGGCATCGTATCCCGTGAAAATTCGGTCCGCGCTCATTCCAAGCTCTTTCATGTACTCCGCGTGAGGGCGCCCTCCAACAAGCGCTGCGGAACAGAGTTTGACCACGCGACTCTTAAGAAAGTCTTTGGCGGCTGTGCGCGCTTCATCGGATCGAGTGCTTTCAGACATGATCACGACGGGAACGTTCGAGGTTAATCCCCAGTCCAACGCAGCAAGAGCGGCGGGATCGCTCCATCCCGGAATAAAAAGCGTATCCGGCACTTCTTGCTTGAGCACTGCACGGACGCGACGGGCAATTTCGACGGCCGGCTTTCGAGGGCGTTCATTATTTCCGAGCAAAGATATCTTTTGCAGGTTCGCTGCGTTAGGCTGTCCGACTTCATCCCAGGCGTAGTCGGCGCTTTGCACAGCCTCTTGAATCGCCAAGATATTGCAGCGCTCTGCCGCTGCGCACAAGCGCGCCCAATGATACGGGCCAAACCGATGAAAGATAACCGCCGCCCGTTTCAATTCACCCAGAAATTCGGATTTAAAGCTTAACCGCTTCTCGTGTTGACCAGACTTGCGGCTGCACAGGTGCAGGCCGCTGCAAGAAAAATTCTGCAATTCGCACAATTACATACCCAAAGACAACCGGCCAAAGGGTGAGAAGGGTAATGTTCCGCCCAAGGTTGAATGTTACCCCAAGTCCAACGAGAAACAAAATCAACCGAAGGTTAGACGCTCGTTGACACCACCAACGAGTCAATAGTGCAACCCAGAACGCCATGAGAATCGCTGGCGCAACTGGACCAAACACAGCTCCGAATTCCAGTACGCCTTGACCTATAAGTCCCGTCGAGACAGTTGTGTTGACGCCAGTGTCCGACTCGGTTGATTCAAATCCGCGCCATATGGCATATTCGTTTCCTATCATCGGTTTTCCCCGCCAGATAGCACGAGGAACAAAATTCAAGGCGTTAGCTAGATAATCCCTCCCCAAGGTTGGCGGAATCGCTCCACTATAGGAGCAGCCATTTATGAAACACAGCTCCTCAAACATATTGAG
>Ga0209056_10003741_pt1 | contig 16128 bp, 13 predicted proteins | sample GraSoiAngelo_114_FD_185876 | JGI IMG/M metagenome (GOLD analysis project Ga0209056, IMG submission 185876) | Grasslands soil microbial communities from the Angelo Coastal Reserve, California, USA - 14_0903_13_40cm (SPAdes) (version 2) | ecosystem: Environmental > Terrestrial > Soil > Grasslands... | reverse complement strand
CCTTCGCAGTCGATAAATCCCACGAAGGCCACGTCGGCCGAGTCCGCGGGCTGGGGGAAGTCGGCTTCGCCATCTGGTCCCCCGGATCGAGCCTCAGGGAACTCTGGGACGCGCTCTCACGGCGGGATGTGACGCCGATCGGGCGCGACTCCTTCGAGGTTCTGCGCATCGAGGTAGGCACGCCGCGGTTCGGTATGGAGATGGGCGAAGACACGCTCGCGCTGGAAGTCGCACCAGACTTTGCCCTGAGCTTCACGAAGGGATGCTACGTCGGCCAGGAAATCGTGGCGCGCGGAACGTACGTAGGCCAGGTGCGCCGCAAGCTGTTCGGCCTGCGCGTGGACGCGGACGTCCCGCCGGACCATGGCGACAAGGTCTCGAAAGGGAGCCGCGAGGTCGGCAAGGTGACGAGCGGCACCTGGTCCCCGACGACCGGGTGGGTGATCGCGCTCGCCCTCCTGCGGGTGGACGCGGTCTCCCCGAAAGACACGCTCTTCATCGACCGCGGCGGCTGGGACCTGCGGGCTCAATTCCACCCGCTTCCGTTCGTTCGCGGGAGCGCGTGAGGCGAGGAGTTGCATTGCATCTGACGGGGGGTGCTCCCGCGGACCCCCTTCGAACACCGAACCAATCCGCGGCTGTGAAAGGAACAAGGCCGCCGGATTGTAAGGAGGCCATGCTACAATTTCGCAAGTTTGAAATATAGCTAGGCGCTATCGCCGAAAACGCCAGCAGTTCACGGGGAACTCTGGAGGGGGGCTGTCCAAGGTGCAACTTCGGTTGGCGAGTGTTCTCGGCGTTCAAGACGCCTCGCTTCCGTTCTTGGAAATCGACTCGTGGGGAACCGATGGCAGTGTTCGGATCGACCGAGAGGTAGAAGCGCGCCCTCTTCCGTCGAGATTGCACCGGCGTAACCATGAGTGTACCAAAAAGGCTTTCATATCGTTGGAAAATCGTCGTTCGGTCTAAGCTCGGAGCCACGGCAAAGGGTTTGGGGGGGTCGAATCGCGTCAGAACGGAGCGTTGCGGTAGTCCCGGTGCTAAACGAGGCCCAGAACATCCGGTCTTTGATCGAATCCATCTTCGCCACGGGTCGTGTTGGACGCGTGCTTGTCGTGGACGACGGATCGACTGACGGGACTCTCGAAACCCTCGAGGTTGTTGCCAGGGAGTACCCGGGTCTCGATGTGGAGGTTCGCCGAACCGAGCGCGGCTTCGGCACAGCGGTCCTGTTCGGGTTCCGGGAGTGCCTTCGCCGGTACGAGTTCGACCGTCTCGTGCAGATGGACGGGGACCTAAGCCACGACCCTGCGGCGATCCCCGGAATGCTCGATATGCCCGCAGATCTGGTGATTGGCTCGCGGTACGTTCGAGGGGGTCGGATCGTTAACTGGCCTTTGCCTCGGCGTGTCATCAGCATCATCGCGAATGGTCTCGCTCGGCGGTTTCTCAGGCTCCCCGTACGGGACGTGACGTCGGGGTTCCGCGTATACAGCCGCCGCCTCGTGCAGACGATTGTCGAACAGGCGAACTGCGGTGGATACGAAATGCTGGTTGAGGCGGTCTGGCTCGCAAATCAACACGGGCTCACACTTCAGGAGACACCAATCCGCTTCCTAGAGCGCAGGAACGGTCGCAGCAAGCTGGCGACGCACGCAGAGGCGGCCAAGTTCGTCCGGTTCGTACTTCGCAAGTCCGTCGAGCAATTCACATAATTCCGCTCCTCTCACTCGGTGTGCTCGACCAGAGCGGGCGCCGCGTTCGCAAGGTCAACTATATGGTGCCGTGCTCCTTGGGCTCTTGAGGGACCCGGATGCTTGATCGCGTGCGTTCTCGCCAATCTTGCCAATCGGGCCCCGCTCCGTCTCGGTTGCCGAACGCCTCGGGCGATCTCGTATGAGGATCGGTTTGTTTCATTTTTACAGCCTGACCTATGGGGGCGGAGGGGAACGTTTCATCACCGAACTCGCAACGTACCTCTCCTCTAGGGGATACGCCGTTGAGGTTCACACGCTTCCCTGGGCCCGCAGAGAGGCTGCGATCGAACTCCCTTCGGACGTCCTGTATTGCGAGAAGCCCGTTCACCGTGTTCGAGTCGATGTAGCCTATTACATGTACACCCCGCTGACGCCGCATCTGTTCCTCTGCTCAGCCCCGAAGGTCGCGGGGTTGCACGCGCCGGTTGTAGCGGAGGAGCATCCGAGTGCCGTTGACTCCTTCCGGCAAGGCCCGCATGTATTCGCCGCGTTTCTTGCGCGTCGGTTCGCCGCCCCCGGACACTTGCGGATGTTCGATGCCGTTCACATCGTGATGCAAGCCCGGGTGGCGCATCCCCGAGTCTTTTTCTTGCCTAACTGGGTCGATTGCAGCCATCGGGACGAGGCCCTCCAAGCGAGAGAGCGCAAGCCATCGAAGTTCTATGTGTTGTACGTCGGCAAGCCGAGCTACATCAAAGGCTTCAATCGTTTCGTCGAGCTCCGCCGCCTGATCGATGGCGAAGACATTGAATTCGTCGCCACCGTGCCTCCGGACAGCCTCGCCCCAGGGGACGGCAGTATCAAGTGCCTCGGCATGGTGCCCCATCAGCAGATTTGGGATCTCTACGCCAAGGCCGCGGTCCTCGTTCATCCGACACGTCGTGAAACGTTTGGCCGCGCAATCATCGAAGCACTCGCCTCCGGCGCCCCTGTCGTGACGACGAACCTTCCCGCACACACCATGCTTGGACTGCCGCTCGAGTACGCTTCCACGATCCAAGAGATGGCGACCCGAATTCGTGACCTGTATACCGAGTGGACGGGCGACTACGATGCTTACCTCGCCCGTTCCCGTCGCTTGGCCGATGAGGTCTCGAAGTATGACGCGGCGACGCTCCTGCCCCGGTATGAGGCGATGCTCACAACGGTCGCTAACGGCCCGTCCGCGTAGAATGGCGCGTGGCGGCGAGACGCTGGTGCCGCGGTGCCCACACCCATCCGAAAGGTTTTATTTTGGCCAAACCTGCTGTTCACGGAGCCGTCGCGCCGTGCCTTCTTCCCCGTCCAATGAAAACGTCACGACCTCGCCGCGAGGTCACCCAGCTCCATCGCTGTTTGCCCTCCTGCGCCGTCCCGATCTTCGTCTGGCCTGGTCACGCTTCAAAGAGCGTTTCCATCTCGACCGGTCCGTCGGGCTTCTCCTCGCCTTCATGAGCGCGTACGCGGTCGTGCTGTCCTTCGTTGCCGTGATGCGTTTCAACACGTTTCGGACCCACGCATTCGATCTAGGGATCTTCAATCAAGCGTTCAGCACCGCCCTTCAGGGGCGTCTGTTCCAGGAGACCCCCGACATCTCATTGATCCCGTCCGGGAGCTTCTTGGGGGTCCATTTCAACCTCCTCATGGGGCTCCTGCTCCCCATTTACGCCCTTGCCCCCCGGCCGGAGACCCTCCTCGTCCTTCAATCGGTCTTCGTAGCCCTCGGCGCCGTGCCGGTATTTCTCGTTTCACGGCACCTCCTAGGGGATGGCCGGGCATCGAGCCTGTGGTCCGTCGTCTACCTTGTGAACCCGGCGATCCTGAGCCTTAACTTCTACGACTTCCACCTGGAAGCCTTCTTACCGCTGGTCCTTGGCATGCTCTACTACTCGTACCTGACACGTCGGTGGTGGTTGTACGCCGTTTTCTTCCTCCTCTCGATCTTCACGATCGACTTCGCTTCGGTCCTAGTCGGTTCGATTACGCTCGCCCACCTCGTCCGTCAATTGTCCGTCCGCGGCACGGCCACCGGTGGTCGCCTATCGTTGCGGATTCGCTTTGACCTTGATCGGCCACGAGCCCTGCTCCTCCTCGCCACGCTCGTTTTGTCGATCGTGTCGCTTTTCTCAATCCTCTCCCTCTCGGCGTACTTTGCCGGCTCGGGCCGGTCCGTCCCGTCGACGCTCTCGAGCTTCCTCCAGTCCGGAAGCCCCCCGGACAGCTGGGGGCTCCGAGCGGCTTTTTGGTTCCTATCGTTTGGGAGTCTGCTCTTCTTGCCTTTCCTGGCCTTTCGAGAATGCGTCATCTCCCTGCCGTGGTTTGTGTTAACCCTTCTACCCGTTCCCGTGACTTGGTACCTATTTGGGTATCAGTACTCGGGAGGATTCGTGGCGATCTTCCTCATCTTCGCGGCGATTCGTGGATTCGGCCGAATCCGGAATCCGAGGAATGCGCATGCCGTCCTCGCGGGCGCAATCGTGGTGTCCGCCTTCCTGACCCCGCTGAATCCGCTCATGCAAGGGGTGCTCCCAGGAATCTCGTACGAACAGGGGCTCCCGATATCGAACACCCACGACGCGATTCTGCACGAGGCGATCGCGCTCATACCGCCCGGTGCTTCGGTCCTGACCCAAAACAACCTGTTTCCGCAAGTGAGCGGGCGTTCCGACGCCTACCTCTACCGACCAACCGGCAACGAAACGATCGACTACGTTTTGGCGGACACGAGGACGAGCGACTACTTCCTCCGTGTGTGGGGCCAGACACCTCTCAGCACGGAGCTGCCACGGCTGATGTCAACGGGCCAATACGGCATCCTTGCGTCGAGCGACGGCGTCGTCCTGCTCAGCCGCGGGTACCGTGGCCCCGTGATCGTTGAAGGGCCGACACAATACCGGTATGACTATCGCGATCTGATCCACGTCTCCGGGATCGTGATCTCGGATTCCACGTCCCAGAGCGGGACCGTATTCTATTACAACGAATTGAATGCAAGTCCCAACGGCTTTTGGGTCGGGCCGTATGCCCACCTTCCGCCAGGTCGGTACGACGCTTCCTTCTACCTGAAGACGGGCCGGACCTCGACAGGGAACATCACACTCGAGATCGCACTGTCCCTCAATGCCACCTCGAGTCGAAACATCACTTCGAGGACGGTGGATCCCTCGTTCTTCTCCGGGCCAGACGTGTGGGAGCCGACGGCGTTGCCCTTTGTTCTTTCCTACACGGACGCCGCGGTCGGTTCCTTGGAATTCCGAAGCAGCGGCGTGCGAGGAGGACCGTTCTCCTTCGATTACGTCCTTGTAACCTACCTCGGGCCGATCTGACGGTGGTGCACCCTGAAGATCATAGCCATTGCTTCGACACGGAGGCGGGCAGGGGGAACTTACACCGCCCGACGGATTTTCGAACGGCTGGGGTGCAAGATTATCGCCGCCGATCAGCCGCTTGCGCGTCTACTCTGGCGGCTCGCCAGGGAGGACGCGGACGTCTACCACATCCAATTCGAGTACCGAACGTTCGGCAGCATCGCGCTCTCGCTCCTGCTCCTGCCGCTCCTCGCCGCGTTCCTGCGTCCTCGAGGGGCGGTCGTCGTGACCCTCCACGGACTGGTAACGGAACAGAGTCTTCAAGGCCGGACCATGAAAGGGCTGCTCCTTCTCGCGTTTCGGTCGTCGATGAAGGCGACGGGCAGTTTCGCCTCAGCCTTCGTCGTCCACAGTGAGGGAATGCGGAAGACCGCCGAAGATCAGTACGGACTTCACGATGTCTTCGTGATTCCTCTGGGAAGCGTACTGGTCTCGGCCGTTGCGGGTGGTCGCGTCTCGTCCCATCACGTCGTCTTCTTCGGCTTCATTCGCCCCGAGAAAGGCCTTCAGCACTTGATCGGTGCCATCGGTACCCTTCGGGAGAAAGTCCCGGACATCCGGCTTACGATCGCCGGATCTGTGGTTCATGAGAGGGAACGCGGATACCTCCGGGGGCTCCGTGAACGGGTCCACACAGAGGCCCTCACGGACCACGTCCGATTTCTGACGGAGTTCTTAAGTGACGAAGAGATCGCCGAGTTGATGCGGGGCGCCGCGGTGTTCGCGCTACCCTACACGGACCAGTTCGTTGAGGTCAGCGCCATCGTTCACGATGTCGCAGGCTACGGGGTTCCGCTCGTTTGCAGCAGGACTCCGCGGTTCAGCGAATTGGTTGACGGTGTTGATTGTCTGAAGGTCGCACCCGTGTCGAGCGAGATCGCCAGGGCCATCTTACGGATCCTGAGCGAGCCCAATCTCGCAACCAAACTCGGCGAAGGCTTGTTGCGGCGATCGCAAACGGTAACGTGGGACGTCGTGGCAGCGGAGCACCTCGAGCTGTATCGACAGGTCCTGAGGTTGCCTTCGCCTGCCAAACCCCCGCCGGATTGATGCGGTTTGATGCGTGGACGAGCGCGGTCGACCTACCCGACACGCGGCCTCGACGAGGTCTGCCCGTAACTTGCAGGAGCGACCTACGCCGGCAGTTTCCTTGTGACGAGTCCTAGACTGTGTGATTCCGGTTGAGGACGGCGACATGGTTCGCATCGCGAACCAGAAACCTTTAGCTCGCTTCGGGGTTGATTGGACCGTGCACATACGTATCGCGCGGACGATGCATCGCTTTGCGGCCGTGTTGCATGCGATCTGGGCGGCATGGCTGCACATGTCCATCTGGACCCGCTCAATCCTGGTCGCGACGACAATCTATGGCGTTGTGTTTTCCATTCTCACCGGCCTACGCGTTTACGCTCTCGAGGCTCAAGCCTACGACCTCGGCATCTATCACCAATCGATGTACACCACCCTCTTCAACCAACGATTCTTTTTCAACACAATCGACCTGCCCTCCAATCCGTCCGGAAGTGTCTTTGGTGTGCACTTCAGCCCGATCTTGCTGCTGCTGCTCATCCCATATGCGCTCGTTCCCTCGCCATTGACCTTGACCGTACTTCAGACCTGGGCCATTGCACTTGCCGCCCTACCCCTCTACGCCATGGGTCGGCGGGCGCTCCATTCAGAACGAATCGCGTTTGTGCTGGGCGTCGTGTATCTTCTGCATCCGGCCACGCAGGGCGTCAATTGGTACGATTTTCACCCAGAATCGTTTCTTCCGCTCGCGGTCTTGACGGGACTGTACTTCTTTGAGCGGAGGGAGTGGAATCTTTTCCTTGTGAGTATGGCACTCGCGCTATCGACCATCGAGGTGGCATCGTTCCTCGTTGCCACAATCGCCTTGGGCTTTCTCTTGTCATCTGCCTGGTCAGTCAAACGGCAGCACAAGTCGGTGGACAAGAAGGAAACCCGCGCGCTCCTCTTTCTCTTGGGAATCGCGAGCGTGTGGCTGGTGCTCGGGAGGGCCGTGGAGCTGGCGTTGAATCCGCGAAATCCGTACTTCTCTGGAGTCTCCGGGGGTTCCGGGTACTGGAGTGTGCTTGGTGCCTCGGGATTGCTCGATGTCCCGGTTCAGATCATTACGAATCCGGTCCACGCGTTCGGCGCGTTGAGCTACGACGCGCCGTTGAAGATTTGGTACATCCTCGTGCTCTTTGGCCCCGTCTTATTCCTGCCCGCACGGTCCCTCCGCGCTCTCTTTTTCTGTGTCCCGTGGATGGTGGTGTCGCTTGTAAGTAACAATCCGCCGTTCTACCGGCTCGGAGACCAATATCCGGCGTTCGTGCTCCCGTTCATCTTCTACGGCGCGGTGATCGGCATTGCGAGGCCTTCGCGAACCTTTGGTTGGGTTCGTTCGCGAATCGGCCCAGTCTTTGCGAGAGCGCGTTCAATTTCGATTCGAACAGCCCTCCCGCCCGCTGCCCTGACTACAACGATTGTACTGCTCGTCGTTGTCAGTCCTCTCGGGCCTGTGGGTTTCGCGACATACCCCGTTGGCGGATTCCCGTGGATTGGCTATCACGAACGGGCGGTCGATTCCCTGTACTCCCTCATTCCCGCGTCCGCCTCGGTCCTGACACAGAACAACCTCTTTCCTCTCGTTTCCAACCGGCCGAATGCGTTCTTCATCCCGATCGGTACGTTGCATCCTCCCGGCACTTCGTTCAATTCGACGATGGGCGCCCTGATGGCCTCCGTCGATTACGTTCTCGCGGACTATGGGACACGTCCGGCCGAGGCCGCGGTGATTTACGATTGGGCGAACCGCACGGATGGGTTCGGCGTCGTCGGCGCGGGCGATGGCGCCGTCCTCTTGCAGCGTGGGTCGCCTGCACTGGCATTGTTCACTCCCTTCACCCGGACGTACGAGGATTCATCGGTCATTGTCGCGAGCGGCTCTCGCGTCGCCGACTCGCTCGCCGAAGATGGCACCGCGCTTCGCCATTCACCGAACGAGACCTCCAACTTTTGGTTCGGTCCCTACGCACAGCTAAGTCCGGGTGTCTACGAGGTCTCATACCGCGTCCGCGTCGACAATCCTGGCGCTGGCACAATTCTCGAGTTACCGGTCATCTTATGGCCGATGGGTCTTGTCGGGACCATGCTGGAATTGGCGATGGCAGGGAGCCGAACCGGGTTCGACCTCAAGCTCGTTCCCGGGAGGCTTGTCATCACAGACTTGAAAGTGGACTCGGCCATAGTGTCGGCCAAGGGCGAGTACCTTTGGCTAACGCAGTCCTTTGCCGTGACCGCATTGGGCCTATACGAGTTTCCAGGCTTGACCGGCGCGGGGAGTATGGGTTTGTGGTTCGACGAACTTCGCGTCGAGCAGCGAGCCGCATATGGGTCTGTCCACGTCCCCATCTCTTGGACAATCATCGAGTGGCCCTCGGCTAGCAATTGACCGGAAACCCGACGCTGGATTGGACCTCCGGCACCTCTTTGGGCTCAATTCTGGGTCCGATCTACGGACTCGCGGTCCTGGTTCGGCCGGAGGAAAGAGCCAACGCGGGCTTTGTGATTTTCCGGGTGATTTGATGCGGAAAGAGATGGAGGACGTTCATATACGATCGGAGAGTTCGCTCGCGCCATGTGTCGGATGATGGGTGTCGTGAGCCAAGGGCCCGTTTATTACGACATCTTTGAGGAGTTCGCCGACCTGGCCACGCAAGGGATGTGTCCGATCGGCGCACCGGATGAGCGCGGTCACAAAGACGGATGGGGCCTCCTTTGCTTCAAGAACGGAGACCTGCAATATTACGTGCGGGACACTGGCTCCGCGGCTGATGCCTCGAAATATTACGGGACCGCGTGGAAAATCGCGAAGCTGAACATCGAACGCACGCCCGGGCAATCGTTGATTGTGATGGGCCACTTGAGACGGGCAAGTGCGGCGGGACTTGTGGCTCAGAAATACTCACATCCGTTCATCGAAGAGCGCGACGGTATCACGTGGGCTTTTCAGCATAACGGGTCCCTCGTGAATGATTCGGGCGAGAAAGGCCTGATTGACTCACAGATATTGTTCCAGTCATTCCTGGATCACGTCGAGGATCGATCTCACGAGGAGGTGGCACGCGCGACCCGTGCCGTCCGCGAAGAGGCCGTCGAGAAGTACGGAGGTTTCACCAGCCTGAACTTCATGCTCTCCGATGGCCGCGGGCTGCACATCTACAGGGACTTTCAGACGAATGGACAGTACTACACCATCTATGTTGACAACTTGGGGGAAATGGTTGTAGCGGCATCGGAGCCGATCCTCGCGATGGAGGCGGAGCCGATTCCCAGAGGAGTTCTTCACACGATCAACCCGGACTTGGTTGTTCAGAGGGCCGCGATTGCGTGACAGAACGTTCGGTCGGGATTTGCCTTCACGTCGAAGTGCAATCACGGGATGCTACCTCGGTGTCGTCAAGATCCTTCACTCGTTCCGATTTTACAATGCACGGAACGATCGCTACGCGTCCTTGATCCGGGATTTCGCAGGGTCGTCGTTCGACAAGGGGCGGTTTGTCGTCGACCTCGGATGCGGACCGGGTGGGATAACGGTTCTCTTGCGCGGGAATCACCATCTGATTGGGCTGGACTCCGATCGATACTATCTTCGTCGACTCGTAGACCCATCCATCCCGGCAGTCCAAGCTCGCGCTGAGCATTTGCCGCTCAAGAACGGAAGCGTCAGCGTCATCGTGGCCATCTCGCTTGTGGAACATGTCGCCGATCACACTGCGTTTTTCCGCGAAGTTGCGCGAGTCCTAGAGCCGGACGGATATGCGGTCCTGCAGTTCCCCGAGCTCAGGTTTCCAATCGAGCCGCACACCAAGTGGCCGTTCCTGTACGTCTTGAATCCGACCCTTCAGGCTAGGATTCTTGCCGCGACGGGCTACCGAGACTTGAACCTGAAAACATCGTTCGAGCGAGTGGTCTCGTCGGCCAAACAGTGCGGATTCCGAGTCGATCGCGTGACGCCCCTTTGGCACTTCCGGCTAGCGCATCTAGCTGGAATGCCCATGGGCTATTTTGTCCTCTTGAAAAAAGTGACCGGCTAATTCCTTTCCTGAAGTCCTTACACCACGCCTGATTCGAGTTGGGCAAAGCCTCTTGCGAGAGACCTCCATGCAAGCAGACGAAGTCATGGAACAGGCCCTGACCCGCCCCTGGCCGGCTTTGAGTACGTCAATGGGAACAGACCGATGATGAACAGAGGGACCACCCCAGATTCTGGTCAAGCCTACTACCGTCACCTTGAACGGGGGTTCGACGACCTTGCGCCGACCTACGACACTGACATCGCGGGAAATGAGGTCACAATCCGAATGCGGAAGATTTTCCGGAAGGCTCTCTTGGATGCCTTTCATCCCGGACAGAGAGTCATCGAAATTGGATGCGGCACGGGGATTGACGCGATGTGGCTCGCGGAACAAGGGATCGATGTCGTGGCGACGGACATCTCTCAAGGGATGGTCGATCGCGTTACGGAAAAGGCCCGTGCGATGGCCCTCGGATCCAAGCTGATTTGCCGAAAGTTGGCCGCCAAAGACGTGGGCCTCCTTGGCCAGGAATTCGGGTCCGAGTCATTCGACGGAGCGTACTCGCACGCAGGTGCTCTAAACATGGAGCCGGAGTTAGCCCGAGTTCCCGGGGAGCTTCGGCCGCTTCTCCGAGAAACCTCCGCGTTTGTCTGCAGCGTGATTAACCGAACCAGTCTCTTCGAGGTCGTCTTCTACTTGGCCGTTCTCAGGCCACGCAAGGCATTCCGACGCCTCGGTAACCCTGTCCCAATCCCGATCTCGCGAAGCGGGCCGCTTCAGCGATATGTCGTTCCTTCGCGGTTTTATACGCCGTCTGAAACCCGGAGACTCTTCGAGGACCACTTCGTCCTGACGAGACTCCAAGCGATGGAGCTCTTCGTCCCTCCTGCGAACCTTACCCGCGAATATTCACTTCTGAAACCGATTTTCGCGCCACTCGAAGTTCTTGAAACGCAGCTTTCGGCGCGCCGCCCCTGGAGCCAATGGGGTCACCACACGATCTTCACATTCCGGGGTCGGGAGTCCCCCCGCGGACGCCAATTATCGCCCTGACGAATTCACGTCTCCGACTCAAGCTGGAATCAAGGAAACCTGAACCTGGATTGCGACGCCGTGAGGCGGTGGGTATCCGATGATGTCAAGCGCCGTGTAGTGACCAGGGATGGCCGGAATCCCTGTGTCAACCGGGGTTGTGAACGTTACCACCGTTCCGCGGTTCGTCCCACCTCGGTAGGTTTCCGTACCTTTGGTCTCCATAAACGTCCCGGATGGGCCAATGATCCAGCCACTAATTACGACCGAGACATGTGTGGCTCCGGTCGCGAATCCGTACGCCTCGCTCGCGTGGCTGCACGCTGTGAACTCCGCCCGTCCTGTTCCGTCGGTATTGAGCCGCAACGCCCCCCATAGCCCACCGGTGGCCATCGGCTGTCCAAGGAACGTCTCCCCCGTGCACCAGTCTCGGTTGTTGCAGTTTACAGAAATCGCGACTTGCCACGTGCCGGTCGCAGTGACAGCAATCGACCCTACGGAGGACTCTCGGTTTAGAAAAGCGGATGGATTGGAGAACGGGAGCGACAACAGCGAGCCCAGCGCGAGAAACGCCATCAGGCTGGAAACAACTAGTCCGGCGACTTCCGCCTTCGTGGGGCACCCCAACAAGGCATCATAGGACGAACGGTCACATCTTGCTTTCTATTCCGATAGAGCCGACGGCCCGATTCCGGAGAGGAGACCGGAAAATGATTCATCAAACAATCTTCGAGCCCACGCGTTGGAAGCGCCCGAGCAGTGGTACGGCTCGTTGAGGCCCGAGTCAGACAAGGGGGCGCGGCCGGTACGCTAGTCCTGAAACGCTTCGTACGGGAACTTGACTTGCCGGAGGAACTCCATTCGCGCGACCGCCCTTGGGCTGGTGCGCCGTGATCGCTGCACATACCGATACAGGATCCAAGCGATCTTGCGGCTAGTCCCTTCAAGCCATCGGAGCATCTTGGGACTGCGATCGATTGCTCTGAGGATTAGGCCCATTATGTTCGACGGCACGTTTGCTTCACTCGGCCAATCGCGAGCGTATGCCTGGGGGAAGTAATCTCGGACCCAAGGGTTGCTCTCCAGAGCCGCCTTGAACGCCTGAGCGCCGTAGAGGGGTTCGCAGCGCAGAAGCTCAAAGGCCATGTCTTCGTCACGCCTCACAAACGGTTTGGCTTGGTCCTCCGGCCAGACGACGTTGACACACGTGATCTTCGGGAACAGTGGTGTTCCGTGGACTTCGTCGAGACGGAGATGCCGGTACCTCCAGCTAAACCTCAGGCCGACGAGGTGGGCGAGAAGGTAGCAAATGTACTTCGTCCCAGGCTGAACGAGGAGATCGAAGTCGATGTCGTCTTGAGGGCCGTAGCCGCCCGAGGCCAGAGAGCCCGATAGTGCGATGCAGTCGACCATCGGACATGAACTTGCTAGATCTCTCGCGAAATCTCGTGCGATCGTGAGGGCACCCGCTTGAAAACTCTGGTGCGAGTCTATGCGACCTCGCGATTTGCGGATGAGATGCGCATAACCCTTTAGACAGACGAATCCGTCCTGGACGACGAGGTCAGGGTGCGTCTCGAGTTCCTGATGCAAGTGCTCGGCTGTCGTAGGCCCGCCCATAAGTTGCTCCGAGAGGTCCTCGATTCGAGGAGCGTAGCCCCACCGGTGCATGATTTTCAATGTCTCTCCCGCCCGATTCGCGAGACCTTCCGAGGAGAGCTGGGCTTCAAACGGCTGGGCTAACACTGTGCTTCTCTTCCTTTCTTGCCCTGTTACTATTTGAATAGTATAAATGGTTTTTCCCACCTTAGGGGACGCGGCGGAACGACACCGTGCGTCTATCGTCCCGCATCCGACAGAACTGTTGAAATACGCCGGGAATCCTGAGCAGGTTCGTGTAGGAAACTCTGGTGTTGCGATTGCTCACAATGCTTGGATTTCAGCGGTTTGGCCAAACGTAATTTGGGTGCGAAACGTTGCGTCCTTGCGTCGCCTGGAGGGGCTTACCCACGCGATTTGAATTTCGTAATGAAAGCGGGCACACAGAAAAAGTGGTCTTCGTTGCACTCGAAAGCGGTTGGAGACGACGCCTCCGAAAATCCTGGTTTCACATTGTGGCAATGGTGGCGATCGTCTCCGTTGCTCTCGCCGCAACGCTATCTGGACTCTGGTGGAGCGCCCCCCCGCCGACGTCGACCGTGCCTCCGCTCGTCCCCGGTGCGACACCCATTCAGCGTGTCGTTGTCATCATGAAAGAAAACCACGCCTTCGACAACTATTTTGGAACTTACTCTGGCGCGGACGGCATCCCAGAGAATGCATCGCTCCCAGACGGCGGGGGTGGTACGGTATATCCCCACTGGCTGGACGCGTCATGGACCTTCGATCTCCCCCACACGCGAGCTGACATGCTCGAGGCGTTCGACGGCGGCAAGAATGACATGTTTGCGGCGGTTGCCGAGCATGTCTTCCCTGGGTTAGGGAACATCTCGGTGGGATACTACGACGACCGCCAAATCCCCTTCTACTGGTCTCTTGCTCGAAATTTTACCTTAGCCGATCGTTACTTTTCTTCGATGCTGGGCCCAACTGACCCGAATCGACTGTATTCGATCGCTGGATTCGCTGGAGGACTCGCAAACAATCCGCTGTTGGGATCCGGAATCGACGTTCCAACCATTTTCGATCAACTTGAAGCACGAGGAATCTCTTGGCGTTACTACGGGATCACAAACGACCGCGAGACGACAACACCTCTGCAGCTCCCGCACATCGCGGAGAACCGTGTGATGTCGTCGAAGGTGGTCCACTTGGACACTGTGGCGTCCGATATCGGGTCGGCGAGTTTTCCTTCGGTTACATATATCGACCCCAATGGCTTTTTGGCCGACTCCCTCAAGATTAGCGAACATCCCCCCGGAGACGTCACGGCGGGCCAGGACTGGACTGCGGGCATTATCAAGTCCATAATGGCGAGCACAATGTGGCCCGATTGCGTCATACTTCTTACCTGGGATGAGTCAGGCGGGTTCTACGATCATGTACCTCCCCCGCAGGTCGATGAGTGGGGCTACGGCTTTCGAGTCCCGATGATCATCGTCTCGCCCTTCTCGAAGCCGGGCTTTGTTGACCACGAAGTGATGGACCACACCTCGATTTTGAAGTTCATCGCCAGGAATTGGGACCTGCCAGCCTTGACGCCGAGGGAAGCGAATGCGAGTGACATGATGTCCGCCTTCGCCTTTCGCGAAGGGGGAACAAGGAACGTGCATCGCTCCCTTCGTGAGGCGGTCTCGATCACTCCAATCGATTTGTTTTCGCTCGGAGTGTCCGCCCAAGACCGAACGCGAATCAAGGATGCCGTGCGAGTTCGGTTTAGGCCCGTAGACCTCTCGGCTTGAACTGACGGGTCATCGACTCGCGAGCAAATCGGAAAGGAGCAGGAGTCGGTGGACGCGCTCGTCAATCGGTGGGTATCGGCTGAAAAGGCCGCGTCCCGGAGCGTAGATGCTCAAGCCCCACGTTGCTTTGGTGGGCGCCCCTCGGTCCACGATCTTCAGGAGGGCGGAGGCTAACGCCGCGGGTTTTCCGGTCGATCGTGCGCTCGTCTCGTCCGCGAGATATTCACGCTCGCGGTGCACCGCCGGATCGAAAAACTTGCTGAACGGGTCGAAGAAGAGAATCCGAGACAGGACCTGAGAAAAGACCTTGAACTCGGCATCGTGGTGTTTGAGATGCATCAACTCGTGTGCCACGACCGTTTCGAGCTCGTCACGATCGAGGAACGTCGCCAAACCTCGAGAGACTAAGATGTGCGGTTCTTTCCCGCCGATGGCCATGGCCAGGGCTTCGTCGGACTCGACGATCCTCAAGCGGACTCCCCGTAACCCTTCGAACCGGGCAAGCAGACTCACATACTCTCCGATCCAATGCTCCTCCGGTCGCAACTCTCGAAGAGTGAACTTGCGAAGCACGGCCTTGTTCCCATATCGCCAGACCAGGAAGGAGATCAGAGCCGAAGCACTCAGTCCTCCCATAACGGCGCCAAGTACCGCGACCGGGACTCCGAAACGGGCATAGGCGATCATTCGCGCCTGGGAAACGCAAAGCACCAGGCTCGCCGCGATGAAGGCCCAGAAGAAGATCGAAAGCGCGTAGAGACCGGTCAGGAGGCTCACACGAAGTTTTGCGTTTTGAGCATTCGTCACGAACACGTAGAGGAGGGTGCCGATCGAAGCCCCGCAGACCGCCAGAACGCTCAAGGAAAGCGGCGAAAACCAGTACGCTTGGAGCGCTTCGCCGATCAACTCAAATAGACTAGGCATCCCGCCTCTCCTTGGTCCGGCGTTTGTCGACTTGCACTCTCAGGTTCGCAATCTGCTCCTCCGGTACGGATCCGGGGTTGTCGAGGAGATATGAGACGGCCGCGCCACCGAACGTGTCGACCACCCGATCGATCATCGAAGCCATCGCTTTCCGATACGCCCGGCCCTCCTTGAGGCGATAGTAGACCTTCTTTTCGCTCGCCTTTCGCATCGCGACGAGGTCTTTGTCGACCAGCCGATAGAGCGTCGTCGTCACGCTCGTGTATGCGACGTCCCTCGTCTTTCGGACCTCTGCATAGATCGCTCCGGACGTCGCCGGCCCGAGGTTGCGGACTGCCCGCAAGACTGCCAGCTCAAGCTCGCCAAGCTCCATACGAATACTATAAGGATAGTAATCTAGTTAAAACTTGTCCAAAGCAGTAACCAGGTCGAGCAGAGGTTTTACGCGAGGGCGGCTGCCTGGGTTGCGAGTTCGGAGAACCTCTTGGCCAGGATGTCGAGCGATGCCAGCAGGACCGCCTTCGCGCTCAGAGATCCATCCGTCTCGAACTCCATGACGATCCGCGTCGGGTCGTTCGCGGCC
>Ga0209056_10003738_pt1 | contig 16139 bp, 15 predicted proteins | sample GraSoiAngelo_114_FD_185876 | JGI IMG/M metagenome (GOLD analysis project Ga0209056, IMG submission 185876) | Grasslands soil microbial communities from the Angelo Coastal Reserve, California, USA - 14_0903_13_40cm (SPAdes) (version 2) | ecosystem: Environmental > Terrestrial > Soil > Grasslands... | reverse complement strand
CCGTCGGAGCGGCACCGGTTCATGTGCCGCTCCTTTGCTTTCCGACGAAATCCGGCACGTCCACCGAGTGCTGCTGGCTGCGTAGTACTATATAGAGAGGCACCTCGGCGGTGTCCTCGTTAACAACCAAATCGTAAACTCAACGGGAGGATTTATGGCGCGAAAATTGGAAGGAAAGAAGGTGGCCATTCTGGTGACGGATGGTTTTGAACAAGTGGAAATGACAAAACCGAGACAAGCGCTCGATGAAGCCGGCGCGGAAACAAAAATCGTTTCGCTCAAATCCGGACAAATCCAAGGCATGCATCACGCCGACAAGGGCGACAAATTCGATGTTGATCTTATACTCCACGACGCGCGACCGGATGACTTCGATGCGCTGATGATTCCCGGCGGCCTCATGAACCCGGACGCGCTGCGCTCCAACGACGACGCGGTCGAGTTTACCCGCCATTTCTTTGAAGAGGGCAAACCGGTCGCGGCAATTTGTCATGCGCCGTGGGTCTTGATCGATGCCGGCGTGGTGCGCGGACGAACGCTCACCTCCTGGCCGGCGATCAAGACCGATGTCAAAAACGCCGGCGGAAAATGGGTGAACGAAGAAGTCGTGGTCGATAACGGACTGGTGACGAGCCGCAAACCGGACGACATCCCGGCGTTCAATCGAAAAATGATCGAGGAATTCTGCGAAGGAAAACACGACGCCCGAAAAGAAGTCGCAGCCGCGACGTTGGAGACCTGAGCCGAGTTGCAGAAATATTTGTAGGGCTTCCGGCGCGTCGGACGCTGATCTAGTATTGGCGTTTCTTCGAAACGCCCTACAATTTATTTTTGAAGCCCGATGACGACTGCCAACAAGATCACTGTCGTTCGCATCTTGATGATCCCGGCGTTCGTCACCATGGCGATTTATTACGGTCAAAGCATCCAGCGTCACGATCCGCTCGAGTGGCAGCGATTCGCGGCAATCGCGATTTTCCTCCTCGCGGCCGTGAGCGACGGACTCGATGGTTACATTGCCCGCCGCTACAAACAGCGGAGCGCGCTTGGCGCGATTCTCGATCCGATTGCGGACAAGGGGCTGCTTCTCAGCGGCATCATTACTTTGAGCATCAGCAATTGGAGCGAGGTCGACCCCGAGTACGGCAGATTTCCGGCGTGGTTCCCTGTTCTTGTGATAACGCGGGACGCGGTAATTCTGGTCGGCGCCGGGATCCTGCACTACTTCATCGGCAATAAAATGCGCATAAAACCAAGTTGGACCGGAAAAGTAGCCACCGTCTGCCAAATGTGCGCTATCGCCTGGGTGATGTTGCAGCTTCAATTCCTTCCTCTCATTTTCGTGGTCAGCGTCGCCGGCGCTTTCACTCTTGTTTCCGGGATCATCTACGTGATGGAAGGCGTGCGTCAGTTGCAAGCTGAAGGGCACGCGCACGCGGCGCGGGATTAATTCTCAAGCGTGGCGATGAATGCTGAGGCAAAACTGCCGAGCGTCGCAATCATCGGGCGTCCGAATGTCGGCAAGTCTGCGCTCTTTAATCGCCTGGTTGGCCGCAAAATCGCCATCGTTCACGATCAGCCCGGGATCACCCGCGACCGGATCTCGGCAATCTGTTCGCGCGGAGAGCAACCGTTCACACTCTGGGACACCGGCGGAATTTTTGGCGCCGGCGAAAAAGAACTCACGGTACAAGTACGTCAAACCGCGGAAGGCGCGCTGCGCGAAAGCGATCTTCTCCTGTTTGTAGTCGATGGAAAAGACGGTCTCTCGCCCATCGATAGCGATCTCGCGCGCACGCTGCGTAAATCGCGAAAACCGATCGTGCTCGTGGTTAACAAGATCGACAATGACAAACACGAGTCTCTTGCCGCTGAGTTCGATGCGCTAGGCTTTGAGCAAATCGTTTCGATCAGTGCCGAGCACAATCGCGGCATCTCTGATTTGTTAGGCGTGGTTGACCAATTGCTCCCCTCGCCCGCGCAATCCGTCTCTCAACCCTCACTTGTCACGCCGGAGCGTAGCGAAGGAGGAACTCTCAACTCTCAACCTCTTGCTATCGCCATCGTCGGCCGGCCGAACGTGGGCAAATCATCCCTGATTAACGCGATCGTGCAAAGCGAACGCGCGATCGTGAGCGAATTACCCGGAACGACGCGCGATTCAGTCGATATCTCTTACCAACGCGATGGCCGCCGCTTTTTGTTCATCGATACGGCTGGAATTCGCCGGCGCGGTAAACTCTCGAGCTCGGTTGAAGTTTTCAGCGTGATGCGCGCGGAACGAAGTATTCGTCGCGCCGATCTGTGTGTACTGATTGTCGATCTTACCAGCGGTGTGACTGCGCAGGACAAACGAATCGCCGGATTAATCCAGGAAGCGCGCAAAGCGGCGCTGGTTGTTTTGAATAAGTGGGACCTCGTTAAACCGAAGCGCGGCGAGCGACAGACGATCCGCGAACTTGTTGCTGAAACCCGCGAGAAGATTTTCTTTCTCAATTACGCGCCGGTGCTAGTCGCATCCGCGCGCACGGGCGAGAACGTGGATCGGCTTTTCGGAATGATTGACAAAATTGAGCGCGCAGCGACCACGCGCATCGGGACCGGAGTTTTGAATCGATTGATGCGCGCGGTGTTCGCCGCAAATCCGCCGCCGATGGTGAAAGGCCGGCGATTGAAACTTTTTTACGCTGCCCAGTCTGCGGGAACACAGGATCGATCCGCTAAAGGACCGATTCACCGTCGCGAACATCTTCAACCACCGGAGTTCGTGCTGTTTGTAAACGATCCGCGATTGCTCTCTCAATCATACGCGCGTTATGTCGAAGCTAGAATCCGCGACGCCGAACCCTATAGCGGCCTGCCGATTATTTTGACTTTGCGCCCGCGCAGCCAAAAATTGTAGCCCCCGCTCTTGGGGCGGCGCTCGCCGCGGCGAGCGGCCACAGCTGCGAATCGAACATTTCGCCCTGGCATCTGTCAGAAAACACACATGAAATCGACGCAGGAGATTACCCGTGACGTGCAGGAGCTTGGCCGCTGGATCCCGGCTCTGCGCGAGCAGGTTTCGCATGTCGTTGTCGGCCAAAAATATCTGGTCGACCGCTTGTTGCTCGGCCTTCTTGCCAACGGTCACATTCTGCTCGAAGGCGTGCCGGGTTTGGCCAAAACGCTTACCGTCAAGACGATGGCCGCAGCGATCAAGACGGGCTTCCAGCGATTGCAATTCACGCCGGATCTTTTGCCGGCCGATTTGATCGGGACGCTGATTTACAATCCGCGCACCGGCGAATTCACGACCAAACTCGGGCCGATCTTTTCGAATCTAATTCTGGCCGACGAAATTAACCGCGCGCCGGCGAAGGTGCAGAGTGCACTGCTCGAAGCGATGCAAGAACGCCAGGTCACCATTGGCGAACAAACCTATCCCCTCCCCGATCCGTTTCTGGTTCTGGCCACACAAAATCCAATCGAGCAGGAGGGAACGTATCAACTTCCCGAAGCGCAGCTCGACCGCTTCATGTTCAAATTGAACATTGGTTATCCGGAAAAATCCGAGGAGCGCAAGATCCTGGATTTGATGGCGACATCTGCGCCTGATCTGCGCGTCAATGCGGTGATCGAGCCGCAACAAATCATCGCCGCGCGCGACCTGGTGAACCAGATCTACATCGACGACCGCGTGAAAGATTACATTGTCGATGTTGTCTGGGCGACGCGCGAGCCGGCTTCTTACAATTTGCATCTGGAAGGATTGATTCGTTACGGCGCATCGCCGCGAGCGACGATTTATCTCGCGCTCGGCGCACGGGCCCACGCGTTTCTGAACGGCCGCGGTTACGTCACGCCGCAAGATGTAAAAAGCATCGGACCGGATGTCTTGCGGCATCGTATCATCGTTAGTTACGAGGCCGAGGCTGAAGCGGTCACAAGCGAAACCATCATCGAACGAATTTTTGCCGGTCTTCCCGTTCCCTAAGTCGCAATGAACGGCTTGCAGGAAAAAACCGCGGAAATTCTCAAGAAAATCCGCACCCTCGAAATTAAGACCAAAGGACTGGTCGAGACCGTCTTCGCCGGCGATTATCACAGCGTCTTCAAAGGTCGCGGGATGAATTTTGAAGATGTGCGCGAGTATCAACCGGGCGACGAAATTCGCGCGATCGATTGGAACGTGACCGCGCGGCTCGGCACTGCGTTCGTGAAAAAATTCACCGAAGAACGCGAACTGACGGTGATGCTGATTGTCGATGTTAGCGCATCGGGAAATTTCGGAAGCGCCGCGCAATCAAAACGCGAACTGGCCGCCGAGGTGGCCTGTCTGCTCGCTTTCAGCGCGATTCGCAACAACGACAAAGTGGGGCTGATTCTTTTCACCGACCGGGTGGAACTTTTCATTCCGCCGAAGAAAGGGCGTTCCCACACGCTTCGACTCATTCGCGAGATTTTGTTTTTCGAACCGGCCGGCCGCGGAACTGATCCCGCGCTCGCGCTCGATTATTTAAACAAAGTCGTGACGCGGCGCGCGGTTGTCTTTTTCATTTCCGATTTTCAAGCGCCGGACTTCTCGCACACGCTCGCGGTCAGCGGCCGCCGCCATGATTTCATCGCCGTGCACATTCAGGACGAGCGCGAGCAAGTGCTGCCGAATGTCGGAATTATCGCGCTCGAGGACGCCGAGACCGGGGAACAAATTGAAATCAACACCGCGGACCGTGGGACACGAACGCGATTCAGCGATTTGGCCGACGAGAAAGCGGATGAGCTGTCGCGCACCCTCCGCCGCAACAACATCGACGCAATCACGTTGCAGACGAGCGAAGACTATCTGCCGGCGCTGCGTTCGTTTTTCAAATTACGCGAGCGTCGCGTTACGACGCGATGACTCACGATGTCGATCTTGTCTATGTCGATCTTCCTTGCTCAACAACAATTTCACGAGATCGCGCCGCCAGTTGATTACTCGTTTGTCCCGACCTGGATGATTTTGCTGGCGAGCTTTGTTGGACTTTGCCTGATCGGCTTGATCGTCTGGTTCTTCACCCGAAAGCGCAAACCGGAACAACCTCCGAAATTGCCGCGAGAAATCGCGCTGGAAGAACTCGAGTCGATCAGTGGTGAGATCGAAACAACGAATCCGTACCTGTTTAGTATTCGCGTGTCCGATATTTTGCGGCGCTACGTGACTAATCAGTACGCGTTGCCGGTGACGCGACAGACGTCGGTCGAATTTCTTACCGCCCTGGCGAAGTCGTCGCCGTTCTCGGCGAACGAGAAATCGCTGCTCGAAGATTTTTTAAACCGGTGCGACTTGATCAAGTTCGCGCGTTACGAAGCGACATCGGCGGATAGCCGGCTTCTGCTGGAGGAGGCGACGCGCTTTGTGAAAGGAGAGCAACTTGCGCTTGCTTGATTGGTGGCCGGCAAATACTGCCCTGACGTTCGCGCGTCCTTGGCTGCTCTTGCTCCTCTTGGCCATTCCGCTCCTCGCTTATCTCCGCGGCAAACGCGGTCCGGCTGCAGCGCTCACCTTTTCCTCGACCGCGACGCTGCGCGCGATCGGGAAGCAAAGCGCCGCGCGCGTTGGCAAATTTCTGCGGGCTTTAATTTTTGCAACCCTCGCGATCTTCGTGGTCGCTCTCGCGCGGCCGCAGCTCGGCAAAAGTCTGACCCAAGTCGAAGCCAGCGGGATTGACATCATGCTGGTGCTTGATGTGTCCGGGTCAATGCTGACCAAAGACTTCACGATCGGCGGCGAGCAGGCGACCCGGCTGGACGCAATCCGCGAAGTCACGCGCAAGTTCATAGAAGGTCGACCGAATGATCGCATTGGAATCATCGCTTTCGCCGGCCGACCATATGTTGTTAGTCCGATGACGCTGGACCACGATTGGCTTCTACAAAATCTCGAGCGAGTGCGAATCGGACTCGTTGAAGATGGAACCGCGATCGGCTCGGCGATGGCCTCAGCCGCAAATCGATTGAACGACAAACATTCAAAAAGCCGCGCGATCGTTCTGCTGACCGACGGCGAAAATAACGCCGGCAAAATTTCACCGAACACGGCGGCCGAAGCAGTGAAAGCTCTGAAGATCCATTTATACGCCATTGGTGCCGGAATCACCGGGATTGCGCCGGCGCCAATTTTTACTCAACGCGGGCCGATGACCGACGTGCTTGGAAATCTCCTCTATCAAAACCAACGGGTGGAATTTAACGAAGCCGGCTTGAGACAGGTCGCGCAGATTGCCGATGGCCAATTTTTCCGTGCGACCGACACCAAATCACTCGAGCAGATTTATAGCGACATCGACAAGATGGAGAAATCGACCGTGGCCGTGAAAAAATATCAGGAGTACCGCGACCTGTTTCCGCTTTGCATCATGAGCGGCTGCGGCCTGCTGGTGGCGCAGCTTTTATTGTCGCAAACCATTTGGAAAAAATTGCCATAATGAGCTTTGGTGCACCAATCTGGTTCTGGGCACTGCTGGTGATTCCGGTTCTCGCACTCTTATTTGCGCGCGCCGAACAGCGAGGGATCGCGAGACTTCGCGAATTTGTTTCTCCGCGGTTGCTTCCGCAGCTCGCCGCGACTGTGAACCGCTCGCGCCGCGTGTTCCGATTTGCTTTGCTCATGCTCGGACTTGCGCTCGCGATCGTAAGCCTCGCTCGACCGCAATGGGGTTACATTTATGAAGATGTGAAGCGTAAAGGTCTCGACCTGCTTTTTGCGGTCGACACTTCGCGGAGCATGCTTTCAAACGATGTGCAGCCCAACCGGCTCGAGCGCGTCAAGCTCGCGGCCCAGGACCTGGTTAACCAGCTCCAAGGTGATCGGGTTGGACTGATTGCCTTTGCCGGCCGCGCGTTTTTGCAAGCGCCGTTAACGATTGATTACGAAGCGGAAGTCGAATCGATTAATGATCTCGATACGAAAACGATCCCCGAAGGCGGCACGAACATCTCGGAAGCGATCAATCTCGCTCTAAACACATTTGGAAAAAGCGCCGCCGGAAATCGCGCGCTAATCATTTTCACTGATGGCGAAGAGCTCAGCGGCGACGCCGCCAAAGTGGCGAAGGCCGCGGCCGAGGCCGGTGTGCGGATTTTCACGGTGGGCGTGGGCACGCCGCAAGGCTCACTCATTCCCGTTACGAGCGACGATGGCGGAACGGCATTCGTGAAAGATTCCGCGGGCCAAGTTGTAAAATCAAAGCTCGACGAGAAGCGCTTGCGCGAAATCGCTCAAGCCACCGGCGGGTTTTATCTGCACCTCGACGACGGACCGCGAACGATGTCGCAACTTTACGCGCGAGGATTGGCGAACATGAAAGCGGCCGACATTGATGCGCGCTTGGGGCGGAGACCGATTGAGCGTTACGAATGGCCATTGGGCGCGGCGATTCTCGCGCTGACGATGTCGATCTTGATCGGCGAACGCAAACGGGTCCGCGCCCGCGCGCGCGTGCCGCAATGGTCGAAGATCGCAGTGCCGGCGACCGCGCTGATTCTAGTTTTCGCGAGGCCTGCGTTTGGAGCTGCTACCGGGTTGAATCTTTACCGCGAAGGAAAATACAACGACGCCTATAAGAGCTTTCAAGAAGATCTGCAATCGCACCCGGATTCATCGCAAAAAGAAAAGATCGAATTCGATGCCGGCACAGCCGCTTTCAAAATGGGCGATTATAACAAGGCATTGCAATCGTTCAGCAACGCCCTGCTTTCATCCGACAAAGGACTCCAGGAAAACAGCCATTTTAATCTCGGCCGGACACTCGAAGACCGCGCCGACATGGACCAGACAAACGAGACCACGCTAAAGGACCTGACCGATGCGGCTTCGCATTATGAATCGACTTTGAGACTGAATCCGAAAAATGAAGCGGCCAAAGCCAATTTGGAAGAGGTCAAAAAGAAGATCGAGCGGCTGAAACAGCACCCGAAACAAAAACCAACGCCGCCACCGCAACAGCAAAATAAAAACGACAAGAATCAGCAACAAAACGGCGGCGGACAGAACCAAGACCAGCAACAATCTCAATCGCAGAGCAGTTCCGGCAAAGATCAAAGCCAGCAGCAGCAGCAGCAGCAACAACAACAACAACAACAACAACAACAACAACAGAACCAGCAGGCACAATCGCAAAACCAATCCGGAAGCACTAAAAATTCTCAGGACAAGTCGAACCAGGCCCAGGCTAAAAACGAACCGCAAAAGAATCAGCAACCTCAGGCAGGCGAAACTCCGTCGCCATCGCCGGGGAAAGATCAACAGCAAGCGAGTCAATCTTCGCCCTCTCCCGGAAAGGGAGAAAACAAAAATGCGAGCGCCACGCCCAGTCCGTCCGCTGGCGGACAGGATCGACAATCAGGGCGCGATCAAGAACAGCCGGAAGAATCGCCGAGTCCGGGTGGCGGCGACGATCAAAAGCCGTCGCCCTCTCCTGGCGAACGCGAAGGCGAAAACGCGACTCCGTCCGCAACGCCGACTTCCTCACCGCAAAAAAAATTGGCCGGGGAAATCAAAGGAGCCAATGGCGACCAACCGCCGCAGAACCCGCAGAATGCTGCGCAATTAGCCGAAGCCGAGCCGGAAAAAGAGGGACAGATGAGCGAGAAACAGGCCGAGCTTCTTTTGAAATCAATGAAGGACGAAGAACAGCGGGTCCAGCTTGATGAACGCAGGGTCCGACGCCATGTCTATAATGACTGGTGACCCCTCCGAAAGTTGATGGTTGATTACGATGTCGATGTTTCGACGAATTCTGTTTCTGGCGCCGCTCGCGATTGCGGCAATGCAATCCAGTTTTGCGGCTTCGCCCGGTGTCACGGCGGTGCTGAGTAACTCCCAGCCGGCGGTTGGACAGATGGTGCAGTTGGAAATCAAAGTGAACGGCGCCAATAGCGCGAATGTTCCGGAGACAATTTCGATCGACGGCCTTGAAATTCATCAGACCGGAACGTCGCGCCAATTCGAGATGCGCAATTTCGATGTCAGCAGCAGCGTCACTTACAATTACACCATACTGCCGCTGAAAGCCGGGCAATTCAAAATTCCGCCGCAGACCGTTCGAGTCGGAAACGATTCTCTCCGCACGCCCGAACTGGTATTGAATGTGGCGCAAGGGTCGGGCAATCCCGGCAGCTCCGCCGGTTCGGCGCAAAGCGGGCAAAGCACGGTTGGAAGCAAGATCGCTTTCGCGGAATTGGTTGTCGCTAAAAAAGACGCGTATGTCGGCGAGATGGTTCCAGCCGAAATTCGATTGGGATTCGATCCGCGCGCGCGTGGCCGGCTTCAGGATGGACCCGAGCTTTCTGGTCAGGGTTTCACGACTCAAAAGTTGCAGCAACCGCGCGAAAATCTGGAAACGATCGGCGGCAGAACTTATCAAGTTTACACGTTCAAGACTGCAATTGCCGCTGCGCGGCCTGGAAAATTTGAAATCGGACCAGTAACGGCCAAAGCCGTTGTCGTCCTTCCGCGACGACCGAGCGCCCCGCGAACAACGCGTCCGCGATCGCCATTCGACCTATTTAATTTAGATGATCCCTTCTCCGATCCGTTTTTCAGCGACCCGTTTGGAAGCACGGGCGAGCGAACCGAGCTACCGATTCAAAGCGAAACTGCCGCACTCAACGTAAAACCGCTTCCGCCGAATACGCCGCCGAATTTCTCCGGAGCGATTGGCAATTTCACGATGACCGCCGATGCGAAACCGAAAACCGTCCAAGTGGGAGATCCGATCACCGTAACATCGACAATCACCGGCCGCGGAAACTTTGATCGGATGAACGGGCCCGCACTCGAGGACGAACGAGGTTGGCACAAGTATCCGCCCTCTTCGAAATTTAAACAGGACGACGACGTCGGTATGAGCGGAGAGAAAACTTTCGAGATGGTGATCGCGCCTAACGAAAAGAAACCGGCCGTGCCGCCGCTGGTTTTCGCCTACTTCGATCCGGTGAAAGAAAATTACGTCACGTTGCGGAGCACTGCGGTCCCGATCCAGGTCGAAGGCGGGGCGGGCCCGACTGCCGCAACAGCTCCGGCGGTTGCAGCCACATCGGCCGCGCCGACATCAACGGTGGGCGTTACCCCTGCGCCAACAGCAAAGCCACAGGACATTTTGTATCAGCTGATCGATCTCGGGCGGGTCCGATCCTTTACGCCAATTTATGCGCGCCCGGTTTTTTGGATCGCGCAATTGGCGTCGTTCATTCTGTTGTTAGGATTTGTTGGTTGGAAGATTCGGCAGGCAAAGATCGACAATCTCGAGGCCCAACGCACCGCAGCGTTGCAACAGGAATCCGGCGAACTTCTGCGGAAATTACGGCGAGGTGAATTGTCACCGCAGGAATATTTCTCAAACGCATCCCGGGTCGTGCGGGTAAAAACGGCGCTTGTCAAAAATCTCAATCCGAACGCAGTAGACGCGGAAACGGCGGCGAAGGCATTTGATTTGGGGGAACACGAACGGGCACAATTGCGCACCCTTTTCGACCGGAGCGACGAATTGCGCTTCAGCGGAAGCGGAAACGGCGCGAAGACGATCTCGAGCGAGGAACGGGAAGAAGTTTTGAGGTTGCTGGAAAGTTTGCGCGCATGAAAACCCGAATAGTTATTAGCTGCGCAGGTCTGTGGTTACTTTGCGCTTCGATCCTGGCGGCGGAACCGAGCGCGCAGTTCGCCAAAGCCAATCAGGAATACGCCGCCGGTGATTTCAAGGCGGCGATCGACGATTACGAGGAATTGGTCCGTTCCGGACGGGACACGCCAAATCTTTTTTACAATTTGGGGAACGCTTATTTTCGAAAAAACGATTTTGGTCGCGCCATCCTTAGCTACGAACGCGCGCTCGCACTCGATCCACATCATCCCGAAGCCGAGGCCAATCTGCGGATTGCGCGTGATGAAGCTCGCGCGCTCGAATTGGTTCCGAACCGATGGGAACGCATTTTCGCGTTCGCCGATGAAAATCAATACGCCCTCGCTGCCTCGATCTCGTTTTGGATCGGTATTTTCTCGGTCGCGACCTGGGTTTTGGGCCGGGGGCGCGGCCGCGGCCCGATTGCATTGTCGATCCTGTCCCTGTCGATCTTCGTAATAGCGGTTGGCGCTTCCTACGAACTCAGCCGTGGGAAAAATGGTCGGGGACTGGCCGTCGTCACCGGCGACAAGGTCGAAGCGCGCCTTGCCACCGCGGACAATGCTAATCGCGTCCTGACCTTGCCGGCCGGCAGTGAAATTAAAATTGTCAGCCAGCGCGGGGACTGGGTTTACGCGCTCTTACCGAATAACCTACACGGGTGGATCCCGTCAAATAGCGCAGAGCAAGTGCGGCTCTAGGTTCCAGCTGCCGACGTCTTCATCGGCCGAATTGCCCCCAAAGACGGCGGCAGCTGCAACATTTGCAGTCGTAAAGAATCGCCGCTACAGAATTTGTATGAAGGCGGAGATGGACGTCGGGACAAACCGAAAAGCGCTTCAGATCAATCTGGATGCGAAAAAGTACGGGACATTCGCCGAAATCGGAGCTGGTCAGGAAGTGGCGCGCCGCTTTTTCACCGTAGGCGGCGCCGCTGGCACGATCGCCAAAACAATGTCGGCCTACGACATGACCTTTAGCGACGCGATCTACGGACCGACCGATCGCTACGTCAGCCGCAAGCGTCTCTGGACGATGCTTGATCACGAATACGAACTGCTGGTCAAGCGCCTTGATGCCAAGCTCGGCGGCGATCGCACCTTTTTCGTTTTTGCCGACACGGTAGCGGCCCGAAGCTTTAAACAGCACAATGAATCGCATGGCTGGCTGGGCGTTCGTTTTCAGACCGAGCCGCGCGGCGAACCGAGTCAAATCATCATTCATGTGCGCATGCTCGATGAATCGAATGCGGATGAACAAGAAGCTCTTGGCGTGATCGGAGTGAATTTGCTTTACGGGGCGTTTTACTATTCCCAACCGGAACGGTTGATTTCGTCGCTCCAGGAAAATCTCGCGCCCGGAAGAATTCAGGTCGATCTGATCAAATTTTCCGGCCCAAGTTTCGCCAAGATCGATAATCGGCTGATTAATCTGCAGCTCGTGAGCCAGGGCCTGACGGATACGGTCATGTTTACAGCCGACGGCGAAATGGTCCAACCCTCGGAGATTCTGCATAAGAAAGCGATTCTGATCGAACGCGGCAGTTTTCGGCCGGTTACCTACGCGACCAACGACATGCTTGAGGGCGCGCGCGGCCAATTCCTGAAGGAATCTGGGTGCTCGGAAGAAGATACGGTCGTGCTAATGGAGATGACGCTGGAAAATCTGCTTTCGGAAGGTCAGCTCAATCACGCCGATTTTTTGGCGCGAGTGGACATTCTCGGCGCGCTCGGGCGAACGGTGTTGATCTCCAAGTTCGGCGAATATTATCGCCTGGCCGGTTATCTTTCGCGCTACACCAACCGCATGATCGGCCTGGTCATGGGCGTCCCGAGTTTGATCGAGATTCTTGACGAAAAATATTACCTCAACCTCGAAGGCGGAATTCTAGAGGCGCTTGGGCGCATGTTTAAACACGGACTGAAGCTTTACGTCTATCCGATGATCGAGGAAACGACGGGTGCGATTTTGAGCGCCACCAAGGTGCACGTTGCCCCGAATCTGCGCGCGCTTTTTCAATACTTGATCGACAATCGCTACATCCAAGAGATCGCCGATTATCGGAAGGATTTCTTGCGCATCTATCCAGCAACAGTGTTGGCCAAGTTAAAAGCCGGTGACAAAAGTTGGGAGGAAATGGTGCCGCCGGAAGTGGCGCAGATCATCAAGGAGCGGGAATTTTTCGGTTATCGGGCGGCAGTCGCGGCCTGAATCTGGAGCTGGCGACGTGGCCGTCTATGCATTCGCCGTCTAAAAAGCACCATCGCAAGGCACGTTTCCCGCTACAGGGGGGTAGCAGCATCATGGCGAAACGCGCAGATTCTGTTGTCGGCATCGATTTGGGCAAACACATGCTCAAAGGTGTCGCGCTTCGACGAAAGAGCGATTCACGATTCGTTCTGACCAGCTTGGCGTCCCGCCCTGTGCCCGAAGAGTTCGCCTCGGCCGACGATCTCGCCGGCGAACTCAAACAACTAATTCACGAGCTCGGCGGGAGCGCGAAAGCGTGTGCCTTCGCTGTCTCCGACCCGAGCGCGATACTACGCATCATTGAGCAGCCAGATACACCGGTGGAGCTGCTCCGGACTGCACTGCGCTTAAACGGGCTGGCGGTGTTGAACCAGGAATGCAGAGACTTCGTCCTCGACGTCGCTCCGGTCGCGGCCCAAGGAAATGACGAATCGACAAATGAAAAAGAGTCGGCCGCCGGCGCCAAGGTGGCCGTGCAAAGCGGTGTTGTCACTAAGACCAAATATCTCGTCGGCGGAATGCTGCGAAGCCAGGTAAAACAAATCGTCGCGGCGGCAAATAAAATTCGCCTTTCGGCCGACATACTTCAGCTCGCTGCGGTCTGTTCATTTAACGCATTCGAATTCGCTTATCCGGAGATCTTCGCAAAGGATGCGTTTCTTTTGCTCGATATGGGACATCTGCAAAGCACCGTGTTGATTGGGAGCAAAGGCGAACTCGTTCTGGTCCGAAGCATCGATTACGGCGGCAAGGCCCTGATGCACGCCCTCACGGCCGAGGACGCGCTCGATGCCGATGCCGCCTGGCTGATGATTCAACAGGGCGACGAAGGAATGACCGACATCTGTCGCGGATCGCTGGCGCGACTCGGAATGGAAGTGCGCAATTCGATTGGATTTTTCGAGGGACAGCGCGAAGAAGGGATCAACCGAATTTTTGTTTCCGGCGGGTTGGCGCGTGCGGAAACGGTTTTGCAGGCGTTGAGTGACGAACTGAGTTTGCCGTGTGAAATTTGGGACCCGCTCGAGACCTGCGAAGTCGCGCTGCCGGCGGCGAAACGGCAGACTTTGCCTAACGAATTTGTCTCACTCAACGTCGCTTGCGGGGCGGCCTTCGAATATCTCAAAACCTGACCAGCAGCAATGGCACTTCACCTCAATCTCCTGCATGAGGAAATTCTGGAGCAGCGGCAGCGGAAACGTGACCCGCTCAAGATCGGAATCCTCGTGCTCGTAAGCTGCGGCACACTCCTTTTTCTCTACTACGGGTGGAACGCGTATCAAACCTTTGAAATCAAAGCCAAACTCAACGCCATCGACGGCGATTGGAAAAAGCTGGAGCCCCAAGTTACCCAGGCGCAAAAACGCTCAGCCCAGCTCACCGATCTCATTAACACGACGCGCGTCCTCGACGATTACATCGACAATCGTTTTTTCTGGGGACCATTTTTGGAGAAACTCTCGCGTTGCGTCCCGCCCAATGCGCAACTGACCGGCATGGAGGCCGGAGTTTTGGAAGATGACAAAGGCGTGACGATCACGATCGATGGCGTGGCCGCGGCGCGCGAGCCACGATCCGCAGCGGAGGATCTGCGCCAGATGTTGCTCGAACAGCTCGGCAAGAGTTATCACGATGTGAAAGTGGAATTTAAAACACTCGAGGACGTTGAAGCCGTCGCGAACCTCGGTGGCACCAACGTACCGATGGCTCGTTACATCTTGTCCATCACCCTTAACCCCAACGCGGCTGCAAAACCGGCTGCAACACCGGCGCCGAGCCGAACAAAACGAAGAAATGAATCTTCCTAAACTTTCCAAAGATCAGATCAAGAAACTCCTGCTCAGCACGATGGGTTTGATTTTTCTGCTCTACGTTTATTTCACCTTTTTCCTCGGGCCGCTCCAAAAAATTCGCGACGGTGCCTTGGCCCAGATTGCAGATCGCCAGCAAAAAATCGACGGCTCGAAAACTGAAATGGCCAAAGCGGCCAATCTCGAACGCCAAGCCAAGGACGCGACCGCGCGTTTTGCCACACTCAAGGCTTTCTCTCCGGAAGGCGCGCCGATCGCGTGGTTTCCACCTCGGATGAAGACCTTTTTTGCAAGTCAGCAAATCGATCGCGCAGTTGCCCGATTAGAGAGCAACGCGAACTTCAAACAAAGCGAGCTTGCGGCCTGGACCAAATATAACTGGCTGATCGAGATGCCCCAGGCCGATTTCGCGGCCCTCGGCAAAGCGATCGCTGAGCTCGAGAACCGGGAGCCGCTGCTTTCCATCACGAAACTGACCATCCACGTTGTGCCTAACGAGCCGCAATTTCAACAGGTCGGCATCGCCGCGACCACCGTTATTGAAAAGCGATGAAAATACTTTTTTCACTTCTCTTCACCTTGATCCTTGCGGCGCCGGCTCTGTTCGGCGCGGATGAACCCGCCGCCGTCGCGATCAAACATAAATCTTCCTTCAACCTCGACGCCGGAACCCGTAATCCATTTTCGCCAATCGGCTGGAAGCCGACTGGAAGAGTTGCCAGTGGCAGTGGCAGTGGCGGAACCAGTCAAGGCGAAGTTCCACCCGGCGGATTCGTCGTTAGCACGATCACGGTCGATGGCGCCACGCATTTTGCGATCATCAATGGCAAATCGATGCAGGAAGGCCAGCAGTTCGGCCTCCAGATCGGCACTCAAATTTACCAGGTCATGGTCAAGCGAATCGAGGATGGCCAGGTAATTCTGACGCGCAACAACGAAGAGATCGTGGTGCCGCTGCGGCGCAAATAATCCCGCGCAAGTCCAGCCGCCTAGATTCGGACCGGATCGATCTAACGCGGGATATCAGAGTAGCTAAACCGGCCGTCATCCCGGTGCGAATCCTGCTGCATAAATCGCTCTGTTCAGACGATTCCAGTTGAGTTTTTCCGTAGAAAGCGGCAAACTCTTTGCCGCTCGACCCTCGCCACCAATGGCGACTAATCCGCAACAAATATGAAATCATCTTCGGCTATCCTTTTAGCGCTTTGTTTATGTTTCAGTAATAACGCCAGTGCGCTGAGCTTTAGTGATTTCTTTGGACCGCGCTTTAACGGCGTGCAGACGACGCGCACCGCACTGGCGCCAAAAAATGCGCTCGACTCTATTCATCGCTGGAACACGATCGCAATTAACGCCAGCGGACTGGATCATACACCGGTCGCGCCGGGCGAATTGCGCACCTTTGGCGAGCAACTTGGGCCCGGCCGCTCCAGTC
>Ga0209056_10003737_pt1 | contig 16141 bp, 15 predicted proteins | sample GraSoiAngelo_114_FD_185876 | JGI IMG/M metagenome (GOLD analysis project Ga0209056, IMG submission 185876) | Grasslands soil microbial communities from the Angelo Coastal Reserve, California, USA - 14_0903_13_40cm (SPAdes) (version 2) | ecosystem: Environmental > Terrestrial > Soil > Grasslands... | reverse complement strand
GTCGTGGGCGGAACAGCAAGGACATATACCATCTCCGACAGTCGTTCGTAACGCTGAATCATCTGAGCGACGTCATCGAGTTTCGCTTTGTCGAAATTTACGCCCATCGCGCGTTGGCGCGCTGCCGTCGCCGCAGCCGGGACACTGCTCGCGAAACGGTGAAGTTCGGCAGCGAAATTCTGTGCGCGCTCAGGTTGAATGCTGTTTTTCAACCGCTGATACAGCGACAGTCCGTTGCGCAAATTCAGGATGGCGCTTTGATAGGCGGAGCGCTGGACTGCTTCGAGCTTGTCGGATTGCGCGGCTTGTTCGTCGATCTGCTTCAGAAACGGCGCAAACTCGGCGAAGCTAAAATATTTCCGGTCGCTCTGTTGCCAGCCGAATAAGCCGAGGACGTCTGCGTTTTGCACGACGAACACCGGATACTGATCGGCCACGGCAGCATTGAAGAGGACATCGGTGAGCCATTGCATCGCGCTGAGGTGCCTGCCACCTTCGAGTCGCAGTTCCTGTTTGCCGTGAATGATCAGGAGCGAATTGCGCGCGACCGTATCGAGAGGTTTGACGCGGCCTCCGACGAGCAGCGGGATTTTCCCGAACTCGGCGAAATCGAAATCGTCCACCGCCGCTTTAGACGGCATCCAACTGGGGAGGAGCAACGCCGCGGCAACAGCCAGGATGATCCAAGGTAAAAATCGTTTCATGCGATTGCCCTCTGTCGTTGTCGCGAGAACCCTACGAGATGAAAACCAAATTGCACCAGCAGACCGGCAGCGACAATCAGGCATGCCACGTAAGGCGCAATGAAGCTCGGGTTGTGCACCACCTGTAAAAACGTGGCGGAATCGTCTGGCTGAAATCCGGCCTGATAAAATGTTTCCCCGCGATAGCGGAGAGGATGATTCATGTAAATCAAGACGTCGCGGTTCACGGAGCGCTCGGGATCGATCAAAGTGACTTTACTTGAGAAATTCTTTGGGATTTCGGTGCCGGCGTACTTTTCGTGCGTGAACTTTTGTAGCGTGACGCTGTAAGATTTGTAATAACGTGACGGGCGCAGCGTGATCATCCATGTGCGGCCGCCGCACGCAAATGTCTGTGGCGCGCCGAGCGCATCCGAAACCAGCCAGGTGCCTAGTGAACCACCTTCCTTTGGCAGAATTTCGATTGCGGCGCTCGGAACATCGCGTTCATCGGGAGCAGTCGCGCGCGCCGCGGGCTCGACGGCGATCATTGCGCCGGGGCCCTGATTGGCGATTGATTGCGCGCTCTCTCCCGCCTGGCTCAACATTTTCAGTCGCGAGTTTTGATAAAAGTTTCTGACGACGATCCGGAACGGCAAACTCCAGTGATCAATTACCCGATTGCGCCGCAACGCACTTCCGGGAATGGCCGTCACCTGATCGAGATTATCGCCGCTCGTGTCGATCACGGCCAGCTCGGTCGCGCGCATATCCTCCGAATAATTTTTCGTGTCGCCATTCGCCAGGCGCATGTTGCTCTCGACCGCGAACAGATCGGTGAACAGCCCACCGGCGAGCATGATGATCAAGCCGGCGTGAGTGAGATGAATTCCCAGTTTCCGCCAGGTAAACCGGAAACGTTTTATGTGCGCGGCAATAAGATTAATCAGCAACACAGCGCCGATGAGATGCCCGCTAGGGAAAATCGGGATCTTGAGTCCCCGTCCCTCCGGCGGCCACCACACAAACATACTTTGGAAATAACGCTGCTGCGCTTCCTGAATCCCGAGATGCACCTGCGCCAGCGTCCCGGCAAAAATCAGCGCCATTGCCGCCGCCAGACAAAAGATCGTCAGCTTTAGTGACGTGATCAGATCGACGAGCTTGTGGAGCATGCTTCTAAAATTGAACAGATTCGATGAATTTCACGAAATTAGGTTTCTCTTTTTCCACCGCTGCGTTCGGCCCGGTTGCTTTGAAGAACCAGACACGTCCGTCGCGCCGCGTCCAAGCGGCAATAGTACGCTTCTTGTCGCCGGCGATGTCGGTGGTTGAGAACGTTGTGTCGTCGGTTTTCAGAGGCGCGACTTGGGATGTCACTGCACTTGCATTGATCGGCGCAAGACCAATTTGACCGCGCCAGCGGTTGATGTTGTCCGCATCGCTTCCTCCATCGCCAAGGAAGGTCACAACGGAGATGTCGATCTTGCCGCCATCGTCTGTCGGCGTGCTAAAGCTGGCGTAGCGCATGGAGGTCGACGGCATTTCTGTCCAGCCCTCCGGCGTTTTCCATTTGATCTGAGGCACGCTTGTCTGCGGCGCCGCTGCTGCCATTTGCCGCGGACCAGCTTGAGTCTGGGCGTTGCAAACTGCTGCGACCCATTTGATGAAGTCACCTTTTTGCGCCTCAGTCAGGTCGGCGTTGCCGCGCATTTTGAAAAAGAGCGTCGAGTTGGTCGTTGTCACCATCGCGGCAATAATTCTGCCGTCTCTTGCCGGGTCGGCATTGTCTGGAAGTCCCGCCAGATCGATGATGGTCACGTCGCCTAACGAAGTATGCAGGCTTTGTGCGATCTCGCCGAGTTTCTGTTCGGTGATCGGTGGTTGCCCGAGTTGACCCAGCCAGCGGTTCACATTCTCGAGAACATTCCCCGCGGCGGAGCCCAGGCTCACAAATGAGATGTCTGCGACCGCGCCGTTATCGCCTTTGACGAGAAAACTTGCCTGCCGCATTTGCGAAAGCGGTTGCGGTTCCCAATTCGGCGGTGTGGTCACCGCGGTTTCCGCCGCAGGCGGGAGGCCGCTAGGCATTCGAGGCGCGGCTGTGTTGGTCGGCATCGCGTCTTGCTGTTGAGGTGCGGATTCTTCCAGCGGCGCCTTGGAGACGCGATACACTTTAATCTCCGAGTTTTTCTCACAGCTAACGAGCAACGCGGCGATTAACGCAGAACAAATTACAAGCTGGCCGCCGGATTTAGCCGATTTGAAAAATGCCCTCACCTTCATCCTCCCCCCTTTACGAAAGGGGAGAGGCGAATTAACCGCGCCAGTCCTCACGGGCAAAATTTATTTCTGTGGACCCCCGGTATGGCACATCGCGCACGAGAAGTCGGAGAACTCTGAGTCGATGTGAAAAAACGCGTAGCCATCAGCATTTAGTTTCTTGAGGTGTTCGCCGGTGCCCTGCGCGAGAATGAGGTGACACGAGTTGCAATCACTTGCTGTGATCGTCTTTTTGCCGTCTGACGTCTTGTGATTGCCATCATGACAACGGAAACAGCCATTCCAGTCTTTGTGTCCAACGTTGTTGGGATGCGTACGCCAGTCCGTCTTCATCTCAGGGAAGAAATTTTGCCGATATATGGCCTGCGCTTCGGCGATGAGTGGATCAGCTTGCACTGCATCGGGGTATGCCGCGCGCAATGAAGTCGCGATCGCCTGTAATGCCTCCGGCTTCGATGTATAAGGCTGCGTCAGTGCGGCGACGACTTTCGCTTTCGCAAAAGGAAGGTTCGCGTCGATCCGGCCGGCGGCGATAGCGACATCTACGGCTTCGTTCGGCGGCATCACATGGTGCGCCGGCCGGCTATGGCAATCAAGGCAATCCATGCGGCGAATATGATGCTGCGACGGGTCGCCTTTGAAATCATCGGTGCGGTATTCGGTGGTCTGACCTTGTGCGTCAGTTACGCGCACCCATGGGATGGTTTCGGCATGCGCATCGGTGGCGATGTATTCGACCTTGTTAACGATACTCATGTGCCAATGAATACCGCCCACTGGCCCGTGCGATGGATCACCCCCGCCGACGTCCAATAACAAGCGCACCGCGAACGGCGTGTTCGCCTCATCTGATAGATAATGTTGATATGTGCGATCGAGGATGCCGATGTAGCGCTTTGGCCAATGGCATTCCAGGCAGACCTCCTGCGCCGGCCGCCTTTCGTCCGTGATGTAGATCGGCCGATCGAAATCGACGAGCACCGTGTGGTACAGCTGTTTTACACCGTTGAGCTTGGTCTTGAAGTAAGCAGCCGCGCCGGGACCAACATGGCACTCGACGCACGCGACCTGGGCATGCGCAGTTCGCTGCGCAGCAACAAACTGCGGCTCCATTGGCACATGGCAACGCTTGCCGCAAAAATCGACCGACTCGGTGTACTGATAGGTTTCGTAGCTGCCGAGGGCAGTTAGAAAAAGGAAGCCGACAGCGCCGAACGCGAACAACGCGAGAATCCGCCGGTCACGTTTTCGCGACAGATCGATCTGGAGAATGCGATGCTTCTGTTCAACCTTCGCTGCGCGACGCTCCTCACGTTTGTGCAGGATCGCGCCGAAAAGCGTGAGTGCGAGGGCCGAGGAGAAAAAAACGGTGCGACCACATACGCGAGGATGCCGGCGTACGGATTCTTTGCGGAAGCGAAGAAATCGATCGCGAAGAGAAGGACAAAAGCGAATAGCGCCGCCGCGGCCAGCACCATGCCGGCCCAACTAAGCCAGTTCTGGAAATGACGCCTGAACGCGTTGGGCTGGGCGGGAGCTGGACCGTCAGGCATGGCAGGAGTTACTTACATTCGATTCGGAAGTCACCTCGACACACCGAATCATTCCCGATCTCTCAAACAACATCGACAACAAGTCGGCACAGAAAAGCGGCAATTGACCGCCGTACTCGAAGACGATTCGCGCAAAAATTTACCGCGTTATTTCTTTAAGGAACGGACGTAGGCCACCAATGCTTTTACGTCGGCGTCGGACAGCTTGTCTTTATATCCTTTCATCTTGCCCTTGCCGTTCTTGATGACGTTCGTCGCCTCAGCATCACTGAAGCCCTGGTCTTTAGTGTAATCTTTCAAACCGAGCTTCTTTCCCATCATGGTGGTGCCGGTTCCGTCTTTGCCGTGGCACGAGGCGCAATGCTGTGCCCATAATGCGGCAGCATCTGCCCCGAACGCGGCGCCAGAAGAAGCGAGGACGAGAGCGATGATTACGGATATGGTTACTTCCATGAGACGTGGTTTCCTTCGTTGATTGTTTACTTCGGTTATCTGCTCTGCGTAAAGGGATCGCGAGTATGTTACCTGCTTAGAAGCGAATTTGCAGAGTCGAAAAGAGTGAGTGGGCCTGGTAGTTGTTATGGCCGCCCGAAGTCACGTCCCTGTAGTTAAAGTAGCCGTATTTCAGTAGCAGGCGCGTGTTCTTGCTCAATTTGCGAGTCACTGTCGCCGAGACGGCATGCTCTGTTGCGCCCATTCCGTATGGCACAGCGACGGCTGGGTTTTTAAAGTAGTCGTTGGCGCAGTAAAAGTAATAATCGGCGAAGAGATCCGTTTTATCATCGATCACGTAGCCAATGCCGCTGGTTACCGTCCAATAATCGTTTCTGAAATTCACGACTGTTGGACTGGTCTGAGGGTCTAGATTGATGTCATTGGCGGGAGTGTCCGTTTGGTTGAGCACGTACGAGAAGTTCGCCTGCAGAAAGAAACGGGGAAGAGGATTCCAGGTAAGCGATTCGCTGATTACATGCTTTTTTATTTCGCCACTCTGCACTTCAGCCAACAACCCTAGCTCTGGAACCTGCCACTGGCTGTCGATATCGGTGTGCTCAAAGTCGTAGCGGGTAACCAGAGCCAGCGTGCCCAGGCACGCTGGCAGTTTCGGCCGGAATGTGATCCGAATATTGAAGTCATCGAGCTTCCAGTCTTGGTTGACCAACCTTGGGAATTGTGCGGTAAAGATATCTTCGTCGTAGGACGCAATTCTGTGAAAGTACTGGCCCGACAGATTCAGCCTCGTTAGGGGATACCAGTTAAAACCGATGCTATATTTTTGGCCCAGCGCGTGAGTATCCTTATCTACAGGTATCGGTTCGTCGAAGCTCTGAAACTCATCCACGCTACCGCATTCTTCTTCCCAATCGCCTTCGATGTAGAAGAGCCAATCCTTGATACCCGTATAACGCATCTCCAGCCTCTGGGCGAAGCGGTCGTAATCAGAGTTCCTCGCACCCTCGACCGGTATTGGCGGTCCGACGTGGAATCCGCCAGCCGGGTTCACTGGAGTAAACGGTGGCGTGTTCGCCACGGGTTCCAAAGCGAGAAACGTCGAATCGTTGTCCTGGTTCTCGTGCGTGTAACGAAATCCGGTCAGAATAGCGAGGCTCTCCAGCGGCATCCAAAACAAGTTGGCGTTGAAGACGTGCTCTTTGATCTGGGCAGTCCCGGCTAAATCAATGTAAGAGTGGTCAGCGCTACCAAGCGTCGGGACCGGTTCCCCAAATGCGGAATTCCAATGCGTACCGGTGATACGCGAACCCGAAAGATCATTTGTTACGCTCGTGTAGGAATAGCCAGTGGTGAACCAGAGGTTGTCCCGAATTCGGGTTTCGGTGATTCCATGGCCACTCCACAAGTCCACGTCATCGGCCTGCTTTTGAGTGACCTTACGTTGCTGGCCCGGAGGCGAGACGACCGGCGGCAGTTGGCCGGCACCGCGTTCCGTATTTAACGAATCATCGTTGTCGTTGTGCTCATATCGCATTCCGAGCAGAATATCCGTGTTTCCAAACGTCTTTTTTGCCTCGAGCGAAACTATGTCGCGCTTCTCATCGATATCGCGGAACGCGGGCACAATCTTTCGCGTTGCGACAAATGGAAGTGGTAGCCCGGTCAGGCTTGTATCGCCCCAAACAGTCGAATCCTTTTGGCCAAAGCGAAATTCGTGCGAGTAACGGACCGTTATTTCCGGCCAATTTGGCGCACGTAAGCCCAGCTCGATCCACGCGTCCCCGCGGTCCACGTGCATTTCGGGATACGGCGGCTCAAAGAAGACATCATCGTGCGGAAAGAACCCCGCGTTGCCATCATACCAACTGCGAAACTCGCTATAACCCGCCTTTATGTAGCCGAGATTCGGCACAGCCAATTGCAGCGTTATATCGTAATCGTTGAAATCCCACAGTGCGTGACCATCAATCGAGAACACAGCGTTTTTACCGATGATCCCCTCCACGTGTAAATCTTGAATGCCGCCGTAAACTTGATCACCAGGCAGGCGGTGTTCCTGTTCGAACTGCGCACGGTCACCGCTGGTGATGACTCCGCCGATCGCGAGCTCGATCCAGTTCTTGTACTCTTCGGGTTGATCTTCCGTCGCCGTAGCAGTTACCGCTTTGCCATCCGTTCCGGCGCGGACCCCAGCGACGGCAAAACTGCCCGCAAAAACCAGCACTAGGAATTTGCGAGAGGCGTTCATCATCGAAATCAATATCTAAGCAACGGCGTCACGTTAGAGCCGTGCGGTTCTTCATGGCAGCCAGCCGACCAGCACGTCCCCTGCTGCAGGAAACTCGAGTGATCGATTGCGCCGATAAAAATGTGGCCGGGTATTTTTTGCTCCTGAAAATGGCATTTCAGACAAAGCGTCGCGTTTCGCTCATTTAGCAGTCGCTGGTTCACAGAGCCATGAGGCGAATGACAGACGCTGCACCCTTGCCGCATCGCTTCGTGCTCATAAACGAACGGGCCGCGTTGCTGCGTGTGACACTCGAAGCAGGTTTCGTTTCCGCTGAGGAAGGCAAGCCCACCAGCTTTGAGCGTCTGCTGAATATTTGTGGGCGCGCCTTTGATGGCGATCCCTTTGTGCGGCTCATGGCAATCGCTGCAGCTCATCTTGCCTTCTGGCACCGGATGGTGGTGAGGCAACGCAAACGCTGCGCGAACGTCCAAGTGACATTGGAAACAAGTGTCCGGCGACTTTCGCGGATTGATGATCGTCCCAGCGCCGCCGCCGGCTTGAACGTGCAAACTCCCCGGTCCGTGGCACGACTCGCAACCCACGTTCTTTGCGTTTTCCCCCTTCGCCTCCAATCGCGCGTGAGTCGCTGTTCGGAAGTCGCGCACGATCTGTTCGTGGCAGGTCGCGCATTCCTCTGAGCCGACGAACTCCGCGCCGGGGATGCTAGGCGGCGCGAGAATTGTTCGGTTAGTCGTGCTGCAGGAAAGCAGAATCACCGCGAGCGCAACAGCTCCTCCGGCGCCCCACAACAAGGTTTCGCGCTTACCGTGGACCCATCGAGTCAATCTCGAACCCCGCACGAATCGCGAGTATGCGCAGAAATAAAAAATCGTGACAACGCATTTGTTCGGATTTTCCTTCCTGCTGGTAACGATTTAGTTACTTTTCGAATGCGCTTCTTGCGCCGCCGAAGGACTCTTCGCAATTCGCGGAGGCCGGATAGGTCTCGCAACTTAAAAGGGTGTTGTGCGTAGATTCGACGTATGCTGATCGCAGCGTTTGCCTGCGATTCGTTTCCGAGTAATTCTCTCAACTTTCAGTTATGCCCGATCGCGCTCATCACCATCCAGTTGATCCGGAATTGCTTCCCGGTGCGCGCAACGCGATCGATACTTGTCTGCGACTAAAACCGCAGGAGCGAATCACGATTATCACGGACACGGTCACCCGCGGCATCGCGGGGGCGTTGCAGTCGGAAGTGGAGCGGGTCGGGTCGGATTACAGTTTATTTGTGCTGGAGCATCACGCGCGCCGGCCGCTTAAATACATGCCGGAGATTATTCTAGACGACCTCGCGCTCTCGCAAGTGTCGATCTTCGCCGCACAGAGCCAACCCGGCGAACTCAGCGCGCGCACCCAGATGACCAACGTGGTAAACCGTCACCATATCCGGCACGCGCACATGGTGAACATCAATCGCCAGATCATGCTCGAAGGGATGCGCGCCGATTTTTGCGCAGTCGATGAGCTCAGCCAGCGTTTGGTCGAACAGGCGCGTCAGGTCGATCGCATCACCTGCAAGACACCGCATGGAACCGAATTCGAAGCGGAGCTCTCGCCAAAACTTAGATGGCTTAAGACCAGCGGAATCATTACTCGCGACAAATGGGGCAACCTCCCCGGGGGCGAAATTTTCACTGCGCCTATGAACAGTAACGGCGTGTTTGTGGTTGACGGCGTGGTCGGTGATTACTTGTGCGAACGGTTTGGCGATCTGCAATCGAATCCGCTCACGATTGAGGTCGAGAACAATCGGATCCGGGCGCTGCATTCAAACAACAGGGATTTGCGAGACGAATTTCGGGCTTACACGAGCACTGACGAAAACAGCGACCGCGTCGGCGAATTTGCCATCGGCACCAACATCGCCTGCACGCACGTAATCGGACACATTTTGCAGGACGAAAAAATTCCCGGAGTTCACATCGCGTTTGGTCATCCCTACGCCGAGCACACTGGCGCGAATTGGGCTTCAAAAACGCACATCGACTGCGTCGGCCGCGATTTCGATATCTGGTTCGACGGTCAGCAGGTGATGCGTGAGGGGAAGTTTTTGATATAGTGCTGCCGTGATCGACGAGATCAGAAAGCGTCTCCAGCGCGTTCCCTTCATTCCGTTCGTCGTGCGAACGTCAGACGGTCACGAATATTCGATTCCGACGCACGATCACGCTTTCATCACTCCGCGCGGCAATCGTGTAATCGTTGTGGATGACGAGGGCACGACGAACGTTTTAGGGCTGCTGCACATAAACACGATCGTCGATCAGCGGCCGAACGGCGAGATGTAACGCCCAGGCGGATCATCACGTGGATCCGAAACTTCGCGCCGCTTTCAACGCCGATTTTACGCCGGAAAAATATGATGCGCTCGTGCGCTGTGTGAATGGAACGGAGAAATGGCCGGCGGATTTTCGGCTTTCCGAAACGCCGATTTTCTTGACGCGCGAGTTCACCGATGAAGTCACGCGGGCCGCGAATGAAATCATAGCCGCGACGCGCACGCCCGAATTTACCAGGCATTCGGAGTTGGCGGTTCCGAAGGACTTGGAAGTGCCTAATGAATCAGCACACCCAAATTTTCATGTGGTCGATTTCGCGATTTGCGCCGAAGGAGATCGGTTGGTCCCCCGCTTGATCGAATTACAGGCATTCCCCAGCTTGTTCGGTTTTCAGTTGCTGCTTTTGGATTGCATCCGCAAAGCCTACACAGTCATTCCGCGCAATTGGACCTCTTCCTTTGGGGGAATCAAAGATGACGCGTATCTCGAAGTTCTGCGGCGCGCCATCATTGCAGATTCACCGATAGAGAGTGTGGTGTTGCTCGAGATCGAGCCGGAAAAACAAAAAACGCGCGTGGATTTTGCCGCTACCGAAACGTTCCTCGGCATTCGACCGGTTTGCGTGACCAAAATCAAGAAGCGCGGCCGGCAATTATTTTATGATCGCGACGGGCGCGAAGTCCGAATTGAGCGGATTTATAATCGCGTCATTTTCGATGAGCTGAGTCAACGGCGCGATCTGAATTTACAGTTTCGTTTACAGGATGATCTCGATGTCACGTGGGTCGGTCACCCGAACTGGTATTTCCGGATCAGCAAGCATTCCCTCCCCTTCCTCAAAACCAAACATACTTCGGCAACTTTTTTCGTTGATGAATTTCCATCCGACGAAAAGACCGGAGATTACGTGTTGAAACCGCTTTATTCGTTCGCCGGCCACGGTGTGGACATGGAGCCGACGCGCGAAAAAATCGCGGCTCTGCAAAATCCGCAGGAATGGATTTTGCAGAAGAAAGTCGATTACGCGGCGTTTGTGCCGACAGTGGAGGGTCAAAAATCAAAGGCGGAGATCCGGATGATGTTTGTGTGGCCGGATCAGGATCGCAATCCCACGCTCGTCAACAATCTCGTTCGGATGAGTCAGGGCAAAATGATGGGCGTTGATTTCAACATCGAAAAGACCTGGGTCGGCGCCAGCATCGCTCTGCACGAAACGTAATTCCCGGACGGCTCGGCAGGGCGGGCAGTCCTCTGCCCGCCGATTGGATCCACGAGCCACGGCGCGCACGGAGTGACGCGCCCTACCAATGGACGCCATGCGTCACATTGGAGGCGCACCCTGATCTGTCGCCGGACGCTGTTAACGTCCCGATCGGAAGCCACCGGCTTCCCCTACGATTGTTCTTCCATTATTTCTCGCATCTCGGCGGATGTGCGAACGGGGACGACTTCGAACTCCGCCAAATCTTTCCAATTGTCGATCCAACTCTGGAAGAGCGACTCGTCTTCGGCGCGCATTAGTTGCCAGCAGGTTTTCAGATCGACGGCAACCCAGCTCGAAACATATTCGAGTCCTTCGGGCATCATCCGCCCTCTTTCGCGCAGACGCCGATAAATCGCAGGCGCGTCTTTGAACTGTTCGATGACCATGTAAAGCATGCGGGCGTCCAGATATCAGAAAGGTAAGAACAATCAAAACGTTGCAGTTTTGAGATTAGCAGAGATGAGCCGCTCGACGATCACGACGTCAAGCCAGCGGCCATCGAGGCGCGCATGTTTCTCGTACACGCCGACCTCACGAAATCCGTGTTTGCGGCAGAGCGCGCGACTGGCCTCGTTGAAAGGAAAGATGCGCGACAGCAGTTTCCATAATCCCAGCCGTTCCGCTTCGCTGATGAGACCAGCGAGCAGTAGATCACCCACGCCCCGATGTCTCCACTGGCGATGGACGTACATCGAAAATTCGCCGATGCCGCGATAACATTCCCGGTCCCGGTACGGTCCAGCGCCGGCCCAGCCGACGATTTCGCCATCGATTTGCGCAACCACAGCGGGATAACGGCCGGCGATGGCTTGAAGCCACGCTTGCTGATCTTCCGCAGATCGCCGCCTGGTTTCATAGGTGGCGACGCGATCATCGATGCCTTGATTGTAAATCTCAGTAATCGCCGCGGCGTCCTCTAATGTGGCGGTTCGGATGTGTACACCACGCGCCTTCTGACCTTCAAGCGCGCGATTACACCGGTTCCGTTGACACTGTCGCTTCACCCGAGCCTTGCTCAAATGCCTGTTGCACCGCGCGCCATGCCAGCATGGCGCACTTGACCCGCTGCGGGAATTTTCGAACGCCTTGCATCACTCGCAGATCGCCAAGGGTTTTCGGTGACTCGCTTGTGTCCGTCGTCACAAGATCGTGAAATGCTCGGAGCATTTCCATTACTTCCGCACGGCTTTTGCCTTTCAATTTCAGCGTCATTAATGACGCTGACGCCTGGCTGATGGCGCACCCGCGTCCGCTGAATTTGATGTCCTCCAAGCCGCCGTTCGCGTCGAATTTTACGGCTAGATGAATTTCGTCCCCGCAAGCCGGATTATCACCATGCACCACCACGGCAGCGTCGGGCAGTTCGCCAAAATTTCGCGGCCGCCGCGAATGATCGAGGATCACCTCCTGGTAAAGCTCTTCAATTTCCGGGCTCATGAAAAGAAACGCACCGCCGTCCGTCTGTCATGTTGAGCGAAGCGAGACATCTCTGGTTGGTCAGTTCGTACGTTGGCCACGCAATTGATCAGAGATTGAAAGCCTGGCCTCGCGGACCCTGTCCGCTGCGTTGCAGCTTCGCTTACGCTCAGAATGACAGGAATCCACATGATCATGAAAAGAAACGCACGGCGCGTTGAAGGATTTCAATCATTCGATCGATTTCCTCCATCGTGTTGTAGAAGTAGAAGCTCGCGCGCGTCGTGCCCGATACGCCGAAGCGACGCATCAACGGCTGATTGCAATGATGTCCACCGCGCATCGCCAGCCCGTATTGATCCGCGAACGTGGTCAGGTCGTGCGGATGCGCAGCGTCCATGACAAACCCAACTAGTGCGCCCCGTTCTTCCTTTGGACCAAAAACGCGCGTGCCCGGTAATTCGGTCAGGCGGTCAGCTGCGTAACGGGCGAGTTGGGAATCGTGCTCGAAAATCGCCGGCCGCCCGATTCCCTCGATGTAATCGATCGCTGCCGCGAGTCCGATCGCACCCGCGATATTGGGCGTACCACCTTCAAAACGGTGAGGCGCTTTCTTAAAAGTGCTCTTTTCGAGCGCGACGCTTACGATCATTTCGCCTCCGCCGTGCCACGGCGGGATCGAATCCAAAAGCTCCGCGCGTCCGTAAAGCACGCCGATGCCAGTCGGTCCACACATTTTGTGTCCGGAAAACGCAAGGAGATCGCAGCCCAATTCCTGCACATCGAGCGGCATGTGGCCGGCGCTCTGCGCCGCGTCGACCAACGTCAGTGCGTCCACAGCGCGAGCTTTGGCGCAAAGCTCGGCGACTGGATTAATTGTGCCGAGCGAATTTGAGATGTGCGTGAAGGCGAAGACTTTCACCTCAGGTGTCAGTAGCGAAGAGAGCTGCTCAAGATCGAGGGTTCCGTCGTCACGCACCGGCAGAAATCGAAGGCGCGCACCTTTGCGTTCGGCCAGCAACTGCCATGGCACGAGGTTGCTGTGATGCTCCATCACGGTCAGAAGAATCACGTCGCCCTCGCGAATGAATTTTCCACCCCACGCTTGCGCCACCAGATTGATGCTTTCAGTCGTGCCACGCGTGAAAATAATTTCCTTCGCGCTCGCGGCACCGACGTAATCCGCAACCCGCTGCCGCGCTCTCTCGTAAGCTTCCGTCGCGCGCGAGCTCAGAGTGTGGAGTCCGCGATGAACATTCGCGTTATCGTGCTCGTAAAAACTCCGCAACGCCTCGATGACCGCGCGCGGTTTCTGCGAGCTCGCAGCGCTATCGAAATAAATCAGAGGATGCCCGTGCGCCTGTTCACCCAGAATTGGGAAATCCTGGCGAATCGCGTTCCAATTGATGGTGGCGCCAGCGGCCTTGTGCACACCGTAATCTGCTCCACTGGCTGCCGCGCGCCAGTTCTATTGCCGCCGAGTCATTTAAGCTCGGCGTTCACCTCGGCGAAGGCCTTGGTCGCGAATTCTAAATCTTCACGCGAATGCGCGGCGGAGACTTGCGTGCGGACACGCGCGGTGCCATGTGGCACAACGGGATAGAAGAACCCGATCACGTAAACACCTTTCTCAAGCATGCGCGCGGCGAACTTTTGTGACTTCAATGCGTCGCCGATCATGATTGGGACGATCGGATGCACGCCGGGTTTGATCGTCAGGCCGCGCTCGGTCAGGCCAGCGCGGAAGAACTTTGTGTTTTCCTCGAGCTTGTCGCGTAGCTCGGTCGATGCGCTGAGAAGCTCGAGCGCTTTCAGGGAAGCAGCAACAACTGGTGGGGCGATTGTGTTGGAGAACAGATAAGGCCGTGAACGTTGCCGCAGAAGGCCGACAATTTCCCTTCGTCCGCTTGTGAAGCCGCCGCTGGCGCCGCCGAGGGCCTTCCCAAGCGTGCCGGTGATGATGTCGATCCTGCCCATCACACCGCGATACTCGTGGGTGCCACGTCCAGTTTTGCCAAGAAATCCGGTGGCGTGCGCGTCGTCGATCATCGTCAACGCATTGTACTTTTCGGCGAGATCGCAAATGGCCGCGAGGTTCGCGATCGTGCCGTCCATCGAAAAACAACCATCTGTGGCGATCAATCTGAAGCGCGCGTCTTGCGCTGCGCGAAGTTGCGCCTCCAGATCTGCCATGTCGTTGTGCTGGTAGCGAAACCGTTGCGCTTTGCAGAGGCGAATGCCGTCGATGATGCTGGCGTGATTCAATTCATCGCTAATCACCGCGTCGTGTTCGGTAAGCAGCGTTTCGAATAATCCCCCATTGGCGTCGAAGCAGGAGGGATAAAGAATTGTGTCTTCTGTTCCGAGAAATTTCGTGAGCGCGGCTTCAAGTTCCTTGTGAATGTCCTGTGTGCCGCAGATGAAACGCACGCTCGCCATGCCGAAGCCATGCGTGTCGAGCGCTTCTTTCGCAGCGGCAATCAGAGCGGGATGATCGGCTAGGCCAAGATAATTGTTCGCGCACATGTTGAGTACGCGTTTGCCGCCAGCGATGGCGATGTGCGCGTCCTGCGGACTAGTGATAACGCGCTCAGTCTTAAAGAGCCCTTGCGATTTAATTTCTTCGAGTGTTTGAGAAAGTTGTTTCGCGAATTCAGCGAGCATAGAACCGCAGATTACGCAGAAAAGACTAATCAGGAAGCCATGAATTGACTCAGAAAAATGGGACCACAAACCCCAATCGTGGTTTTCTGGCTTCCAGATTTTGTCGTAAGGAGGAATATGCGCTTCACAAATGTCGTGATCGAACCATTTGGTTCTTGACGTACTTGGCAAAGCTTACGTATGCGATTCGGCACCACTTCAGCAAGCCAAGGCAAACATACGAAGTGCAGGGTGGTGTTCCTGCGACGCTGGGGGGCGCTTAATGGAACACCTCCCGACTTATTTTTTCAATAATGTAACTGGGGCGCATAGCGGGGCCCGCACTTCCTCAAGACGACCGTTAGCGTCGTTTCTTGCATCGGACTTTACGCTTTGCCTTCTTGCCGGGTGGGGCGACGGAACGCGCCTTGCTCCGCGCGGTAGCATCGTCAAATCTGATCGGTTTCTCAGGCTTTAAGAGTCTTGCCGATGGCATAAGATCGAAGCGAATCCCGAAAAGAAAAAGTTCTTGCGTGAATGTGAATAACTGTTAATAACTCAGGCAGGTGGTTCGCCTTGACCTACGCCGAGCGTCGTAACCTCGCCTTAATCCTGCTGGCGGTTTTCATCGCACTTATTCTCCTTACGGCCTGCGGTACTGCTCAGCGCCCGTTGCCGCAATATGAGCCGCCCCTGGCGAGAACAGATTTTCAACATGTGCGCACCACCGCCTACACGCATACCGAATCGGATCATCGCCAATACAGCAATCGCAACGCGCTGGGCGGAGAACTGCACGCGGCAGGTCCACCGATCCATCGAGCTGAAATCGTGAGGCGCGCGACGCTGGCGTATGAAGTTCCGCGCGCTATTCCCGTGGACGAGACCGCTTCGTATTCGGCACAACTGCAACCTTTCTCAATGGAAGAAAGGCGAACGGTCACGCGCGCTACAAAACGCCCGGCAAAAGCAACGCGCAACGCGAAGCGCGCCGTGAGAGTTTCCAAACCGCCGCAGATCGGCAGTGCTGCGGCTGATTGGTCCCGCTGGCCCGCCGGCACAGTGTTTCGATTGCTTTCGACGGGGCAAAATTACCGGGTGGAAGATTACGGCTGGGCGCTATCTGGACGTAACACCATCGATCTGTATATGCCGAACCAGCGCGAAATGAATTCCTGGGGCGCGCGGCAGGAAACGATCGAAATCCTGAAATGGGGCGATCCGCAGGAGAGCTTGGAGTTCCTGCGCGGCCACCAGGATTACAGACACATCAA
>Ga0209056_10003735_pt1 | contig 16143 bp, 29 predicted proteins | sample GraSoiAngelo_114_FD_185876 | JGI IMG/M metagenome (GOLD analysis project Ga0209056, IMG submission 185876) | Grasslands soil microbial communities from the Angelo Coastal Reserve, California, USA - 14_0903_13_40cm (SPAdes) (version 2) | ecosystem: Environmental > Terrestrial > Soil > Grasslands... | reverse complement strand
GATGGTTGTGCTCGTCAAACAGCAGCAGCGCGGAACCTTCGTAGTGGGAGTTGTCAGGCACGAATAAATGCGTGGCATCGCCTATAAAAATCCCCTCCGCATCGAATGCATGGTGCTGCTTAAACACCCCCACTACGTTTCGATTGAACCAAGTCTCGAGCAGGTGCGCTTCGGTATCCCGAGCCATCTTCCGCAAGTAGTCTTGATCACAGGGCGTCTGGCGATCGTAGTCGTTCTTCTCATTGAAGCCCTCACAACGTAGCGAGACATCCCCGGTCTCCGGATGGATCGCTTTATGGCCCATCGCCGGACCAAACGCCTGAAGCATCCCGCCCGAGCGCACCAGGTAGGGAAACGCATGGAAATGATGCTCGCCGTGAAAACGCATCGACAGATTGCTGGCGAGGTATACCCATAAGGGCACGTCATGTCTCTCGCGGGGGGAGGGATAGCTCTCCGCCAGCTTGCTCAAGATCTTCCGCTCGGTGACGGCCCGGAAGAAATCCGCTTCGCTGACCTCGCCGAGGGCATCGACATAATCAAACTCGCCACGGCGAAAGGCCTCCAGCACCAGCGCCTCGTTGCATTCAAACAACATGGCGCCAGGAGTTGCTAGAGGAGCCTCGTCCATCTCAGGGTTCCTCGCGACGTAGTTCCTGGATCTGATCCAGTACCATGAGGATCTTCTTGTGCAGCACCACCACCTCGGCGCGCGCCCGGCGAAAGCGCAAATACTCCGCACTCTTCTTCCGCAGGTCCGCTAGCTGTGCCGGGGGGATGGAGCGCATGCGGTGCCGGCCCTGTTCACTCCAGGTCAGGACCATGTTGCGGTGCAGCTGGCCGCGCGTGCAACTGCAGTTGGGTGTACCGCAACGACGGGCGATTTCATAGACGGTGCCTTTGACCAGCGGGGTGCGAGCCAGCGCCACTTCCAGCGCCTCGCGCAAACGCTCCAGGAGCGCGAGCAATGCTCCACGCAAGCGGCTAAGTCCTTCCTGACGCTTGGTATCCTGCATGTATAAATATATTATTACATGCAGCATAGAGGCAGTCAATACCACAAATCGCAGGCTGAATGGAAAATGTTAGAACAGGCCACCGATGCCCCGTTCATTAGCGGCTAGGGATGGGGCCATCCGTTAGTGTCTGAATCGCAGGGTACAGACTGCACGCGGAGACCTTCGCCGCCGCAAAGAAGGAAGCCGAGAAACTCGACGCCGCACTCACAGCCGACGCAATGGGGTTGACTGTGGCCGAAGCCGAGAACATAGGGAACCGCACGCCGCTCGCGGTCGCCGTCCGTCGCTTCATGGAAGACAACGCGAGCAAAGCGCCGAAGACCGTCGCGCAATATCAACATGCGCTGAAGCAGTTCAGCGAATCGACCCGCGTGAAGTATCTCGACGAAGTGACCGTCGATGTCCTGAAGCGATTCAAAGCCGACCTTGAAGCCGAAGGCTACGCGGGCAAGACTTGCGACACGCGCATCAACGTCGTTTACTTCATGCTGAAAGACAACGGCATCGCCGCCCGCATTCCTACGAAGTACATGCCGACGATTGAGGAAGAGCCTGCGGTCGCGTATTCCGAAGATGAACTCGACAAACTGTTCGCCGCGATGAATCCCGAAGACCGAATCAGGTATCGCTTTTTCTTGGGCAGTGGATGCCGCGACCGCGAAGTGACCTTCGCCGCGTGGAACGACATCGACTTCAAAGCGCACACGTACCACGTCCGCAAGAAGGATGATGTCGGCTTCGCGCCGAAGTCGCACGAATCGCGCACAATCGAACTGCCCGCGAGCCTCATTCGCGAACTGAAGGAACGCCGGGAGAAGCACCCACACGACCGCTTCATCTTCCTATCGAAGCAGGGTAAGCCTGACAATCACTTCTTGCGGAAACTGAAGAAGATTGCCCTGCGTGCGGGTCTGAACTGCGGTCAGTGCAAGACGACAATCACGGTCGGTGAGTACAACGGCAAGAAGCGCGTCGAAGTCTACTGCAAGACGCATCCTGTGTGCGAGCATTACATCCTGCACAGGTTTCGCAAGACATGCGCGACACGTTGGCTTCAAAGTGGCGCAACGCTGCGCGACATCCAGTTGTTGCTAGGTCACAAGTCGCTCGCGACAACGCAGAAGTATCTCGGAGCAACGGTGTCGGCGAAACTGCGACCGATTATCGACCGCGCCTTCGGAGACTGACGATGGTCACACTTATTTCGAACGACGGGCGAAAAGTTTTTCTGGTGACTTGCACCGACACGCGCGAAGGATGGTGGGGTCGGCCTGTCGGCGCGTGCGTGCGGTTCTTCTTCTCGCGCTCCATGTGGCGGTACGCCCTGACCGAGCGTTTGGAGACTGACCTATGAGCAAGAAGCCGACGAAGCGAGCCGTGCCGAAGCAAGCTGCGAAGCCAGAGCGTTGGTGGCGCGATAAAGGTTCTATTCCAGGGGAACCCTTGGAGTATTTAGATGTTCCCGCTAGTGGAAACTATAACAAAGCAAGAGCTATTATCGTCGAGCGAGAAACACCAAAGGGTTCTAGATTCGAAGCGTCAACTGGTGATTTTGAGCACATAGGAATTTTTAAAACACTAGTAGAGGCTCGCGCTTCCGCCGAGAAATACTTTGGAAGCAGACTACGCCGAAGTTGAGGAAGGGATGCAAGCCGGGTGCCGACGGAATCCCAATCAAGTTCTATTTCTGTTTCTTTAGTTCCTTCCGAACGTCATTCAAGGATGCGCTCTGCGGAAGACGGAGCTTGTCTTTCAGTGTTCCGAGTGTCGCATCCGACCTGATTACTCCCTCCGCGAAACCGGGATACTGCTTGCGGAGCGTTTCGACTTTAGTGTTGTCGTGCTTTCGCTCTCGTAATTGTGACGACATGAGCACCTCCAATGAGTTTGAGCAAAAACTTGCGAGCGACCTGTGGCCCGTGATTTCTTAATACGCCTTGCGCAGAGCGTCCGAACGCTTTCCGGCCTCCTCTATCGCTTTGCGAAAGCGGTCAAGGTCGCGGTCCCAGTTGTACGCCGGAAATTCGACGCCAGATGGAACAGACGGCTTGGTGGGAAGCAAGAATGCGAAACCCGACTCGCCATTTTGATTCTTCAAGTGGTGGATGTAGATTCCGAGTAGGCCGTTATTTTGCGCGATTGACTGCTTGATTTCGTACCGAACCCAAGGTCTTTCGGCAGTGTGCTCCCCGATTAGGACCACAGTCACAGAAGTGTTTTTGAGATTCCCGTTAATCATGCGCTCGATGCCTTCCTTGCCCTTCTTCTTTGCCTCTTCATATTCTGAATGGTCGAAGAATCCGGCAACGTCAGAGCCAGCTACTACGTTCGCATTCCTCACTTGATTAGCTCTCCAGATGTCGTTGTCGTAGTGGAAGCTGAAAAAGACACGTCGAGCCATTGCCCCTCCTACCTAAGTATCGCAATCACAAAAAACACCGCCCCAATGACTACACCATGAAGTGCGACCACGGACGGAGTCCACAACGTCTTGAACCAGCCTGCGACTTGATGAGAATGCTTCTTCGTGGACATGGCAAACGGTCCGGATTTCTCATAGTTCTCGTCTGATAGTTTCCTCAGTTCGTCGTACAGCCTTCTAAAAAGACGTTCTTGTCTGAGGTAATAGGCGTCAAGACCCCAAAAGGCAAGAGAAGGAAATAGGGCGAGTACCGCGAACCTACGGTTCGAATCTTTCGCTGCGAGCGCAAAGAGTGCAGCGGCAATGGTAACCGTCCAGCCTTTCAGCAGGAAGGAATTGCCAGCCATCCGTGAGATTGCGTTTTGGACAAATTCAAGATGCTTTGTTCTGTCCACTGTTCTACCAACTGCCCGTGGGCACTAGCGTCCGACAGGCTCCCATCTAGGGCAGGAGCACTCAGATTCACCAGCGGGTCTACCTGAATAAATGTCGGGCGGCTTCGGCGGAAGCAGTGCAGAGTCCTTTTGCTTCGCTCATGTTTTGTATTTTACCACGCAGGGCACTTCAGGGGCGTGCAGCACCATCATCTTGATAGATGGGACCGTCGTCTCCCCGTTCTCTCAAGGCTTGCGCTCGCTCTGACGGACTCATGTTGCGCAGCTTAGAAAGTAGCTGACGCATTGTGTCGTCCCGTTCACTTTCTGAGCTACGCGGCTTCGGGTTTTCCCTTGACCTCAACTGGCACGCCTTTTCCGACTTGTTTTTTGCCGCCCTTTTTCCCGGCGCTAGGAGGTGCAACGACAAATCCGCTGTATGATATTCCATGTGTCACCATCCCCATTAGAGCTTCGAGCAGTATCTTTTCGTGAGCCTGCTCTAGTTTGACCACAGGCAGTCCTATGTTCTTTGCTTCTCCGTAGTCAATCACAAAATCGTGAACTGGATACTTCCAAACCAACTGTTGCACCAATTCTTCCGCGTAAGGGTTCTTGTTCTGCTTCAAGAGTCTCTTTGCATAATCTTCCGCCTCAGCAAGCGAACGACGGTAAGACCCTACCTTACTTGGGTCAATGTGTGAATACAGCGGTTGCATCATGCTGGACACAGCCGGAATCGCTTCGTGCAGGGATTGCTTTACGCTCATCCCGCGTTCCGAGAGTGCAAACGCAAAATAGTCAAGAAATTCGGTGGCGTACTCGCGCAAGAACTCCATTGACTTGAACTCATCCAGCGGCGAGAACGGACGCTTACCACGCTCCAACTCATCCGTGATTTGAACGTCTATCGGACCAAGGTCCGCCAGTTCTCCCATATAAATCCTGTCACCTGCAAGGGACAAAAGCGTTGCCGCGCTTTTTGCAAGCAACGGAACGACCACATGCAGACGATTGCAGTGAGCCTTAAAAAACCGCGCCATCCTGTAGGCAACAGCAGCATGACCGCCCGGTGAATGAACAAGAAGTTCCAGCGTGTCAATGCCACCAAATTCGTATCGATTCCGGTACAACGCTCGCAAGTCTGGACTGCACAAATGGTCTGTTCCCTTTTCACAAGATTTTGTTAGCAAGGGGGAAGTCGTGGTGCAACTAACCCCGTAGGGTCACACTTCGTCTTCGCGCCAACGATTCCGAATGTGAAACCACGACTTTCCCGCCTGCTCTCAGTGTGCCGTTATCGCTCGCCCGCAGAGGCTTCGCTCTTGCACACCGCTCTCACCGTCCGCGTTCTCGGCGCAGACGATTAGAACTCAATCAATCGTGACGACATCCACCGCGCACGGCTTCCCGTTTCGCGTCGCGATGGAATACTCTACTTGCTCACCTTCTTCGAGCGTTCGGAATTCGCCCTTACGTCCAACAATGCCCGTGAAGTGCACGAAGATATTCTTCGCGCTCCCATCATCGGGTGTGATGAATCCGAACGTTCCGCTGAACTTCTCACAAACTCCGCGATGTCTCGCGGAAGACTGCGTTTCAACTTGCGATTCCATTTCCTATTTCTCCGTTTCGATTTTTTTGGGGAACAAGCCAAGTGCAGGAACTCTCGAAAAGTGTGCACTTGACTCGCTCACGCCGCCGCCAGAGGATGACAGCGGGAACTTTGTTAGCCGACTATTGCCGCTTTCACGATTGGCGGCGTGTTGGTTCCGCCCGTGGTTTGCGACGGGTCAAAGACGCCTGCATCGGCGCGCATCTTGCAGAGAAATCCCGTTTCATCCGCGTCCGCATACCGTTCGGAAAGTCTAGTCACGTGTATTGCGGAAAGACGCACTACGTACTTCGACAGGTCGCCGAAAATCACCGTGCCATCGACAAGCGGACTGGACACGAATGACGGCAATTCGTTCGCGATGTACACAGGTTTTCCGTAGAGCACGAGACCACTTTCGGAGAGATGCAGCAAGGGACGATGCTGGTCATCGACCAGGCCGCGCACTTGCTTCAGAGTGCTGTCACTCATTAGCCAGGCACATTTTGGTGAACGACGATACGCCGCATCGAGCGCGAAGAAAATCGAGTCGAGTGTCGCGCGACTCATCGCAGCCGATACGTTTGCCGATGCCGAGCCGACCGAGATGCCTTTCGGCTGGTTGACGCCCGTGCCTGAGACCAAAAACGGTGCCAGACCACGACCGAAACCTTCGCCCATGCCCTTCCCGAACGACTCGAACAGACCGCCGTCGAGTCCATTCGCTGCATCTTGCAGAAGTTCATTTCCGACGAGCAGGGTGATAGCGAAGATGCTCGAATTCTTGTAAAACTGCGCATACGCAGGTGGAACAGAACCGAGCGAGCTTCCTATCGTCGTGTATTGCACGTTGTCGCCGTGTCCGCCGCTGGTGCCCGCCGTGCCTGTGCCGCCTGCGCCGTTCACGTCGATGAGAACGGCTGCGACCTTGGACATATCCCAACCGACGATATTCTTGCCAGGAAAATTGTACGTCGGCTCTTGAATGACACCAGTCACGTCAGGGTCGGCGAGTGGCGCGAATTGTTTTGTCGAATTGATTGCGACTTTATGCATCACAGGCGGGACAGTGAAACCGCCAGCGATACCGCTGGAAGTCGAACTGCTCAGGTCGCCGCCGAAATAGGTGACACCCGATGGTCTGCCCCAATAACCGACGCTCTGGTCATCGGTGCGGAATTCGCCCGCGTCAATCATCTCGCGAAAACTGTATTCGCTGACTTTGCCGCCGAGATACTGCGCGAAACGCTGCCCGTACTTCGCAACAATTTCGGCGTGCCGCTCTTCGGCGTTGTCGTACTTCACTGTTGGGTTGACCGTGCCGCTAGGCAGAGTTTTCATCAGAAATTGAAACCTTCGCCGCTCATGGTCGTTCAAAATGCCCTTCTTCGACAGTTCGGCGAATTCTTGGAATAGTTCCTTACTCATTGTGATTCTCTTTGTGCGCCGGTTAAAACCGGCGAGGTGTAGTGAATGAAAAAGTCATACGAAAGTGGAGTAGCGACCCACATCGGCCCCGAGTCATGCGGAGCCGCTCGCAAGGGCGGCGACGAAGCGTTGACAGGGGAACGTGCGGGCCGGGTATTCAGCCGCGTAAGAAACTCACTCCGGGACGCCGACGCTGTAAGGAGAAGCGGAAGGCCCCATCGGGTGCGCCGATATCGCGAGGCGCGCCAGAGTCCCGCGCGGTCAGAGACCCCGTGCACGCACGCAGACACCTCGCGCGGGAACCGGGAGATCCCAAGTCCGCCCAGGGTTGCATTGGCCCTGGGACGCGTCGGGAAGTCTAAGGACGTACGCCGATGACGAACGGACGTGGGAAGTCGGACAGACCTGGAGTACCTGGGAAGTCCTCGAACAACGCCGGGCAACCGGTAGCGGAGGGGATGGAGGGAAGAGGTCTGGCCAAAGGGAACCGGCCACAGCAAAACGCGTCCCGGACACCGAGCCGGAAAGACGCGCCGAGTGCGCTGGAGCGGGTACGTCAAGCAGCAGGAAAGGATAAGAAGTTGCGGTTCACGGCGCTTCTGCACCACATCTACAACCTGGAAACGCTGCGCATGGCTTACTTCCGACTGAAGAAGGAAGCCGCGCCGGGCGTGGATGGGGAGACGTGGAGGCATTACGGCGAGCAACTGGAAGTGAATCTCCAGGATCTTGCCGAAAGGCTGAAGCGAGGAGCGTACCGAGCGAAACCGGTGCGTAGGGTGTATATCCCCAAGGCCGACGGGCGGCAGAGACCGCTCGGAGTCCCGGCGCTGGAAGACAAGATCGTCCAGCGCGCGGCGGTCGAGGTGTTGAACGCCATCTACGAAACGGATTTTCTTGGGTTTTCGTACGGGTTCCGACCAGGGCGCAGCCAGCATCAAGCGCTGGATGCGCTGTACGTGGGACTGCTGACGAGAAAAGTGAACTGGGTGCTTGATCTGGACATCAAAGGCTTTTTCGATGGGCTTTCCCACGAATGGCTGGTGAAGTTCGTCGAGCATCGGATAGCAGACCGGCGCGTTGTGCGGCTCATCCAGAAATGGTTGAACGCCGGCGTGCTGGAGGATGGGAAGCGAATACGGACGGAGGAAGGGACGCCCCAGGGCGGTAGTGCTTCGCCGCTTTTGGCGAACGTCTATCTTCACTACGTATTTGACCTGTGGGTCCAAGCGTGGCGTCAGAAGTGCGCGCACGGCGATGTTATCGTCGTGCGATTCGCGGACGACATCGTGGTGGGCTTTAACAGCAAAGCGGATGCCGATCAGTTTCGGGCAGAACTCACGGAACGAATGAGGAAGTTCAACCTGGAACTGCATCCCGAGAAAACGCGGCTGCTGGAATTCGGACCGTTCGCGATCCTGAACCGGCAAAGACGTGGAGAAGGGAAACCGGAGACGTTCAACTTTCTCGGCTTTACGCACATCTGCGTGAAGAAGAGGGGCAACGGAATGTATACGGTGTTGCGGCAAACGATACGCAAGAGACTGCAGACGAAGCTGACTGAAGTGAAAGCCGAACTTCAGCGACGGATGCACGAACCCATCCCCGAACAGGGCAAGTGGTTGCAAGCGGTGGTGCGTGGACACCTTCGGTATTACGGAGTGCCCATGAACAAATCGGCGCTGGCTCTTTTTCGATTCCAAGTGGGATGGCTCTGGCATCGCGCGCTTTCGCGGCGCAGCCACAAAGGCCGCGTGCTTTGGGATCGCATGCGGCGCCTCATCACTCGCTGGCTTCCTCTGCCTTCTGTCTGTCATCCCTATCCCCTGCGCCGCATGGGCGTCATCACCTAAGGCAAGAGCCGGATGCGGGAATCCCGCTTGTCCGGATCCGTGGAGGGGGTTATGAGCGATCATGATTCCTACTCCGACTCGTTTGGAGTTTGTGCTTCTACAGCTTTACAGCTTGTGCGTCAGTCCCGCGAGATACTGCGCTCGAATGCGATTTCGAGCGTCAATCTCTCGTGGGTTAAGGTTTGCGAGTGCGAAAGCCTTCGCACGCGCTTCGATGTTGTCGGCGACAAAATGGCGCGCTAATACGGAAGAACTTTCGTATGCTGGTTCGCTGACCGCCGAGACTTCAATCAAATCAGCCGAACGCACCGTGCGAACGATGCAATTATCTTCGGTCGGGTCGCCGAATTCGTCTTCGTCAAATTCTTTGCCGAAACTGTCTTCCCGACAGACGAAGCCGAACGACATTCCGCGAATATCGCCACGTTTCGTTAACTCAAAAACATCTCTGCCTAATTGAGTATCGGGGAGTTGCAAGTCAAAGCCGAGTCCGTCGTCATCCGAACGCAACGACAACGTGCCGCTGGAAGTTCTTCCGAGCAGGTTCTCTGCTTTGTGTTCGTAAAGAAAACGAACATCCGTACCGCTTCCCAAAGACCGCGCGAAAGCAGTTTTGCTAATACGTTCGCGAGTCGCGGGTGCGATGTAATGCGAAGAGCGCGAGTCGTACTTCACGGCGTATCCCTTCAACCGCCGTGGAGCGACAACCGACACCCGTGCTTCTATGGTTCGTCTTTCCATTTGCTTTACCTTCTTTGTGGTTTGTGTTTCTACTGCGATGTACTTCTACTGCGGTATTTCAACTGCGAACTTCAAGACTGGTGTGTTGAACGCGCGCAAGTTCGACGTGTTCCTTCGCGAGTCCGTCAAGGTAAGGCTCTGCTTGACCGAGACCGACTATCTTCTGAAGCCTGTCGATTCGATTCGCGAGCGCGACGAGCAGCCGAGCCGTGGTAATAGAGCCTACGCCGCTCGTTTCGGCGAGATGGTATCCCGCCTTTAGCTCTTCGTCCGTCAACGTGATTTCGAGATTTCCAACTTTCATATTCTGTTTCCTTCACTTCATTTTGAGCAAACTTGTCGGCGTGCTCTGCCACTTACTCGACTGGAAACGGGAGCGCGTTGACGCAGCACTTGGACTTTGGCTTCGGGCCGAAAATTGGCAGCGGAAACTCGCCGCTGAAACCGCACTTGCAGATGTAGTACGAGACAGAATTTGCGATTTTCCACCGAGAACCCGCCGCGTTTTCCGTGAGGACGTTCGGCGGGCCACTTAGATGAGCGGTCTTATCTGAAACAAAAGGGAAGTCCTGCTCACGCTGAACGACACCGACCGAATTCTTCGGTGCTTCACTACCAAGCGTCTTTTTTATTTCCATGACTTTTCTCTCCGTCGCTAGTTGCGACACAAAACTTTTCGTCACTTCTACTGCTTACGAATTTTCCAGTTGTACTTCCGCGCATGGAAGATTGTCTTCCGTGCGGTCTCGACGCGCAGACAGCCGCAACTCAACGAGCCACCGTTGCGAAGATGTGACGCACGAACTTCGCGCCGCGTGTGGTTCGAGCACGAGCAGACGCACGTCCAATAAACTTTTCCGTGCTTGTCCACGCTGTCGTACGATTCGACAAGCCAACGTCCGTACGTTCGACCGCGAAGGTCTTCGATTTTGTGCCAGCCTGTGCCATCTCTAAACGAAACGAGAAACACGGGTCAGCCCGCTATTCGCAAGCGAAGTTCGGCGCGCTGTTGCGCCGTCGCCTGCTCGACGTAATCGAACGGTGTCGAATCAACAAATTCGCGTTCGCGTTTCCAGGCAAAAACCACAGGGTCGCGGTCGATGTCTCCGTACAGAATGAGAAGTTGCAGGCCGTTCATGTCAGGACGAAGCAAACCGAGCATGTGCGCCGTTCGCGCGCGGTATGCTTGATTTTCGCGACAGATTTCGGCCCACTCTTCTTGTTTCTCTTTGCGCTCTTCTTCGGAAGTTCCGAGCAGTTTGCATTCTTCGGGTGTCACGCAAGTCCCTCTTTCCTCAAGTAAGCATCAAGAATGCTTTCGTCGTTCGGCTTCGGCTTTGGCGTCTTCGGCTTCGCGGGTCGAATTCCGCTTCTATCTTTCGGCGTCATTCCGAGCCTGACCGCGAGCGCCAAGAGTTGCCTCTCACATTGCGAGATGATTTGCAGTGACGGGTTCGGCGTGCTCGTCGTGTAACGTTCGCCCTTCTTGTCCACGCGCTCGACTTCGATTTCAAAACCGCGTTTTTCAACGTCAGCGGTTGCCTTCAAATACCGCGCCTGGCAAAGTGCGAAGACTGTAAGGGCAGGGCCGTCGCCACGAGTAAGCGCGCCACGTTCTTTCAAAATTTTGACTGCGCCTTTCCACGCTTCGACGGCTTCGGGGATTTCCTTGACGCTGTTCGGCATCTTCGGCTTTCCACTTGGCACGTAATCGGCGGGCGTGGTATCCCGCGACTCTTCGGCTTCGCGCGCCTTCAGTTGCGCGGATGTCAGGTGTCGAGAGTTGCCGCGAAGGTTGATTTGCGCGACTGTCAGCGGTTTTGTCCCTCTCTGCATTGGCGTTTATCTCCCCGCTATGTCAGCGCATTCTCTGCGAAACTCCATCGAAACTCATGCCGCACTCGCGCGAACTAAGGGTGCACGTTTCAAATCTTTGCGAAACTCGCGGGCTTCCCTAGAAATGCAGCGCGTGGATGCCAGCGGTGCGACATATTTTTTTAGGGGTGCCATCCCCTTTGCTGTCAATAGGTTGCGTGTGATTTGCTGCTCGTGATGTGTGCTGCTCTGCTCGACGTGTGCGTGCCTCTATGCTCTCTCAACACTGCTCAGAACGTGTACAGAATGCACAGAAACCGCTCGCTTTTGCTTCAACTCAGAACACTTTCGGCGTCTCGTATTGCGTCCGCATGAAGTCCACACCTTCGACCCAATGCGGCGTACCGCCAGGGTCGCGCTCTTCCGCGTGGCAGGCTGCACACAGCGCTATCAACTGGCTGACGCCATCGAGATACACCGAGAAGAACTTGTCAGCGTCGCCGTTTGGGCCGATGCGATGGTGTACGACTGTTGACGCATTACGACACTGCTCGCGCTGGCCGAGATAGTTCGTTCGTATGCGCTGACAAATCGGGTTCGCGCTTATGATGCTTGGCGACGTGCGGTCTCTCCACACTCGTTTGTTGCGTAAGAAGGTCGAAGCATCCACACGCTTGCGTGTAGCATCGTCGTCCTGACGTGATTTTGTGCATTTCGGACACTCGCGTCCTGTGAATCCTTGTTTGCACTGACCACACATTCTTGGCGGTAATATTGGCATGGTCAGGCTCGACTAAAACTCGGCTTCGGTGCGTTTGTCTGCTTGAGCACAACTTCTTCGTCGTCAGGCTGGACAAGTTCGCCGTCTGCTCTGGTTTCGTATAGACTCATCGTCGTTTTCCCTTCAATTTACTGCCTGTCGTTTTTGTAGCAAGTTCATCTCTGTGACCAGCGCGTCGAAGTACCGTTGCGACACGAGTTTCGAGCGCGAGTGAGCACCAGGCGCGTCATAGCATTCGGCACAAACGAGCACACGTTCGTCAGGCTTGCTCAGTAACAGAAAATCGGCGCGTCTTCCCTTTATGGGTTTTGCCAGGTGTTCACAGATTAGGAGTTTCATGTTTCCTCACGCTTTCAACCGAAGCAAGAAGTGTTTCGGGAAACTCGATTCGATTAGTACGCCGTTTCGCTTCAGGTCTTGCACCACCGCACGGACGTGTTTGCATGATGTTTTCGTCGCCTGCGCCACGGCTTCGACTGTGCACGGCATTTCGCACGTAAGCAGGTAGTTCGCAATGCGCCCGCGAAATAGCTGGTCTTTGCTTTGCTGCGACCAGTTGAAAATCTTGCCGCTCTGCCAGCCTTCAGGAACCTGCAAGGCATGCCGTCGTCGTTTCACGGCTGCACTTTGATTCGCAGAATGTAACCGATTTGCTCGATGCGATTTTCGCGCTTCAGTTCGTCAACGGCTGCCTGTCGAATCGCTCGACCGAGCGACGTGTACCCGCCGAAAACTTGGTAATGCGCCGCGCCGTTAGAGAATCGTTTCAGGAAATGCAAAACCGAGCGCTTTTGACGCTCGACTTGTTTGTCCGTCGCCATACGTCCCCCACTGTGCACCTAATTCGCGAAACTGTTGCACTCCCCCCACGCTAGGAGTCGATTTGCGGGGTTCGGCCCGCGTCTATGCCTCTGTACCTATCCCCGAGTCCGTTTCGTGCAGCGCCGCTGACGGCTGTGCGGTTGCTTGCCGTTCTGGTGCCGTGCCTTGATTTTCTGAAAGGGACGGGAGCGGGCGGACAGCGCCGCGACAGCGGCGCATAAATCTTGTTCTCTTCTATTCTTCTCTCTTCTCTTCTTATCTCTTCCCGTAATGTTGTACGCAAATGTCCCGATACGTGTACCGACTTTTGCACGCACTTTCGACAAAATCTTGCACGCAAATGTCCGTACTAGTGTCGGGATTTTTGCACGCACTTATCGCGACTTCTTGCGTGCAATCTGTGCGAGTCCTTTTTCCCGAGCCTGGTCGATGATGTCGTACCCGAATCGGCGCAAGTACTCGGAGATGCCTTGATTGACGCCGCGAGTCAGATTGTTCGGGAACAAACCGCGAAGAACTAGCGCATGGTCTTTGTCCAGCCGAACGTTGACGTATTCTTTTCTCATGGCTTTACCCGTCACCCTTCCTACGCTGTGCAGTGCGTTCGTACCTCTTCAACGACTTTTCGAGACCAGGGCATTCGATGACGTAATATTCCACGCGCTCGTTGGTCTTCTTGTCTCTCCACGTTGAAGAAGCGCGACGTGACAAGCGAACTGACCCCGCTGCACTCAACATTTTCAAAATCTCTTCGCACTCTCTGTCAGTTGATTGACGGTTCGCGCCTAAATCTTCGTCGAACTCTTCGCCGATAATTTGCCGCGCAAGCCAGTACAGGTCGTGTGGTGGTTCGAGAAAAAGTTCGGTGGAGAAGTCGTTCTCTTCGGTGCAAAATTCTCCGATGACTTCCCGCAATTTATAGAGAGCAAGTTCGACTTTGACGCCGCCCACTCCACGAGCCGAGACCGCCGTCGCTGAATTTCGGAAGTCTGTTGGATGCTTCACCCACGGCGCGCCGCCAGTGACCATGGGCCACTCGCCGCCGAGTTTAATTTTCAGACCGATGCAGTCATGCGCCCACGCGATCAACAGAGCATCCTTCCAAGGCATGCCAGGAAGATCGTAAGCGCCGTTTTTCAATTCGCGATACTTCGTCAGTAAAAACATTTTTGTTTTCCCGCTCCCAAGGGGTTTGCGCGTGAAGGGCCGAGCGTGGGAGACACTCGACCCGTCCGCGCTTTCTCGGCTTTCGCCGAAACTTTTATCCAAGCCTTCCTAAGTTGCCGACCTTCGACGAAATCCAGTTCGACACGCTGTCTATCCATCGTGGCGTTCGCGCGCCAGTCACGCGCAGGCCGAGCGGTCGTTGTCGTGCGAAGTACTCTTCCTTGCCGCGAAGAAGTGCTTCTTGTTCTTCCGAGACCAACTGCTTCGCGCTCAAATGATTGACCCACGAGCTATCTGTCGGAAAAGATTCGTTACCCTTCAGCGTGTAGGCGCAGCACTGGATTTTTGGCGCGACGCCGTTGCCGACCATCACGTCGGAAATCACTCCGCAACCGCCGCGTGCTTGCTCGCAGTAAAATTTCACCCACGGGCGACCTTCCGAAACTGTGAAACCCTTCTGCCACATCTTTAGCGCTTGCTCTGTTCGCGCAACAGGAACACGCGCGCGACTATCCAAAAACGCAAATTCGCCGACCAGCGGTCTGTCAGGAAATTCGCGACCTGGCCGCCGTCCACGGGCACCGTCGCCAACTCTTTGCAAGTCGAATCGAGCTTGTCCTCAAGTTCGGCGAGAATCGTGCGCCAGGTGCGAACCTGGGGGGTTGGCTGTGCTTCCTGTGCAACTATTGCGCTAGGTACGCCAGGAATCCGCCGCGTAGAAATCGTTGCTTGTGCTGCCATTTTGTTTTGTCCTTTCGGGGAGTCTTCCCCTCTCACTTGTAAAGACACGCCATCCGAGAAAACCTGACAAACTATTTTCACAGGTACAGAGGCAGGTATTTCCGAAGCGTTTTCAGCGCTCGCTCCCGCAACTTGTCCACGGCATTAGCGGAGACCGCCTTGCCTTGTCTGGTCATCATCGCCGCAATTTGATGCGACCCGAGAGGCTCGCGACCGAGACCATAAGACAGACGCAGGACAAGGTTCTCTTGTGGTGTTAGGCACTTCGCCAGCTTGTTCACGACTTTCACGAGTTTCTTGGTGTCGCGGTCGCCGTCGAGCGCATCGAACGAGATGTAATCACCATAATTCCCGTCAAGCCAGGAACCTGTTTTGATTTTGCTCAACCCGAGAATGTCGAGCATCTCATCCTCGCGAAGCGTGTACTGATACGACCCGAAGTTATGGTCAGTCGCACCGCGCTCGCGCACCGTGAAGCCTTCGCCGTCTGCGAAATAGATTTTGCGCGCCGTGTTGCGGATGGCGTTTCGCACCAGCGTCCGCACGTATGCTTCAGCGTTCTTCTTGGTTTCGATTTGCGGAAGACGTGAGAGAATCCGCACCCACGCATCCTGTTTGCGTTCGTCTAGCGGAATCAATTCGAGTCCCTGTGAAGCGTAGGCCACATGGCGCGCTTCGTACTTGACGATTTTCCGAAATCGCTCGTACGCTTGTTCAGGAGTCATCATGCCGCCGCCTTCTGCCGATTCGCGAGCCATTGAGCGGAATTCGGTTCGACATTGGGAAGTCCTGCGATGTACGCGTCGGCGTCAGCACGACGGACGATAAGGTCACGACCCACACGCTTCGCGGGAAGTTTTCCTGTCCAGATTGCCGTACGAACTTGCCAGCAGGTCAGTCCGAGATAGAGCGCTGCCTGTCTTGTGTTGAATGCTTGCTGTGTCGGGTCGATACGAACTTCTGCGGGAGATATAACTGCCTTTTTCCTTGAAGACATTAGACGGACTCCATCTAAAATCGGAGTCCGCCCGCTCGACCGTGCGTCGAGACTGGAAGGCGATTTTACAGAACGCGGTCTCTCTCAGGTCTCCTTATGAGCCAGGGCACAATGCCTGACCTGCCTGAGAGCCGCTGTGCGCCAGGTTCTTTGTTTAGAGTGAGTTAGGGGAGCACTCACGTTCGTCATACCGCGCCGCACATTCGCGAGTACTAGTACAGAATATCACGTTTTGCTCGACCTTGCAAGGGCAAACCCTGCTCTTGCCCTCCCCCAGTTTAAACGGCCTGTGCTGGGGGATCCCGTCAACGTTGCCGCTAGAGTCTGAGGATTGCATTCTTCTTGCGGTGTTGCTCTGCAAGTGACTGCAAGGAGCAGCTGGAGAGAAC
>Ga0209056_10003731_pt1 | contig 16157 bp, 16 predicted proteins | sample GraSoiAngelo_114_FD_185876 | JGI IMG/M metagenome (GOLD analysis project Ga0209056, IMG submission 185876) | Grasslands soil microbial communities from the Angelo Coastal Reserve, California, USA - 14_0903_13_40cm (SPAdes) (version 2) | ecosystem: Environmental > Terrestrial > Soil > Grasslands... | reverse complement strand
CACCGAACACTCCTTCCAAGGCATCACTCCCTCCCAAAAAACAGGAGGAAGTGTCACCCATGTGTCCGGTACTATGTGTTACCTATGTCTCAGGCCGCTCAGAGGCTAGCTGCCTTTGTTGCGCGAAATAGCGGACTTGATCTTCGTTTATCATTGGGCAAGTCCGGTCTGATTGTCCGCTCCTGCCCTCTTCTGCACGCCTACACTAGAAAGACGTATCGTATGTCTTCTTCGCGCAGAATCGTCTGGATGTTGGGGATTTGGTTGCTCATCCTCATCGTCTATACTGCAGTCTCACTGTCGCTTCCGCGCGGCGCGGCAACGCTTTTGACATTTGGCAACCTGGTGCAGTGTGTCGTGCCGCTGCTAGCGAACGCAGGCTTGCTGCTGAACGCAGGAACGCCTCACTGGCGAAGAAACCTCTTCTGGATGCTCATTGCCCTGAGCTGCACACTCTGGATGTTCGGGTTGTTCCAGTGGGCCTACTACGAAGTCTATCAACATAGGCCGCTCCCCGACCTGTATCCCGGCGACGTCGTGTTCTTCCTGCGGGGCATCCCGCTCATGGCATCTCTCGCGTTGCTTCCGCATCGCAGGGGTGGAGAGAATCGATTCCGCTTTGGGTATCTGGATTTTGTGCTGCTGTTAATGTGGTGGACGTTTTTCTATATCTTCAGCGTGCTGCCCTGGATGTATGCGACGCCGTCGCTGGGACAGTACAACCACAATTACAACGTCGTTACAAATATCCAAAACATGGTCGTCGTCGTGGGATTCGGCATTCTCGCGCTGCAGACGCGCGGCACCTGGCGGACGGTCTATGCCAATCTCTTCGGTGCTACCACGCTTTACATGCTTGCTTCGCTGGCGCTCGACGTAGCCTCGGATGTGAAAGAATATTACACGGGAAGTCTCTACGATATCCCCTTGATCTCCTCTTTCCTGTGGTTCGCGCTGGCGGGAGTGATCGCCTATCAGCTTCGAGACAAGCTCGACACTCCGACCGGCGATTTTTACAAATCCGAATCGGACTCCAGTGGCGAGGAAAGAAGCGTCTGGGCTTCGTGGCTGGCGATGGCCGCGGTCATCTCTCTCCCGTTGTTTGCGATCTACACCTTGCGGTATGGCCATGACACACCTGAGGTGCGCGATTTCCGTCTGATGACCACGCTCGTTGCCGCCCTTCCCCTCGCTTTAGTTGTCTTCCTGCGGACGCGAATGGCCGACCGCGACCGCTCGCGGCTTCTTGCTCAATCGCAACAATCCGTCGAGAATCTGAAACGGCTGCAGGCGCAGTTCGTGCAATCGGAAAAACTGGTTTCTCTTGGCCAGCTTGCCGCGGGCGCGGCCCACGAGATCAACAATCCATTGGCAGCGATTCTTGGGTTTTCCGATTTGCTCGCCGACGACCCGACAATTCCGGAAAAGGCCCGTGCGACCGCCGCAAAAATACGTGACCAGGCACGCCGTACAAAAACTCTGGTTGGCAATCTCCTGAGCTTCGCGCGGCAAGTTCCCCCTGAGCGCACGCTTCTGGACATCAACACGGTTGTGAATAATGCCGTGCAGCTGCGCGCTCTCGATTTGCGCTCCGCCACCACGCGGGTAGAATTGCAGCTCGAATCTGTTCTCCCCGGCGTACGCGTCGATGGCAATCAATTGATGCAGGTTTTTTTCAACATCATCAGTAATGCTCTGGATGCCATGGAAGCGGCCAATGGCGGCGTCCTTACCGTCAAAACCATCCGAGATCGCTCCAACGTCGTGGTTCTGTTTTCCGACAACGGCCCCGGCATCAAGGAGCCGCATCGTGTCTTCGATCCTTTCTATACGACGAAGCCCGTCGGCAAAGGCACGGGTCTGGGTCTCAGCATCTGCTTCGGCATCATCCAGGAACACGCCGGAAAGATTTTCTGTTACAACCGTCAGGAAGGCGGCGCAGTTTTCCGCGTGGAACTGCCCGCAGTTCTGGCGGCGTTCCCCGCCAAAGATCTGCAACTCACCAGCACTTCGGCGGAGCCAGCCAAGCCCTCCTGAGAGATTCTCGATTCCCGGCCTTTAAAGGATGTGCTCCCCGAAGCGTCGCAAGACTCGTGGTAGAGTTTTGCTTCTGATTTTCGAGGTCGGACAGGGAGATGTGATGCCGGACATAGCCATTCAGACCCAAAAGCTGACGCGGACCTTCGGGAACCTCACCGCCGTCGAGGCCATCGATCTCCAGGTTGCTGCCGGACAGTTTTTTGGTTTTCTCGGGCCGAATGGCGCTGGAAAATCCACGACCATCAAGATGCTGACAGGCTTGCTGGCTCCCACGTCTGGGAGCATGCAGCTTCTGGGCTTGGATTTTGCCGCAAATCCAGTCGAAGTGAAGCGCCAGATCGGCGTCGTTCCGGAGGGCATGGGCCTCTTTGAACGGCTGACAGGAAGCGAATATTTGCACTTCGTCGGCCGCATGTACGGCTTGGACCGCGCAACGACGCAGCGGCGCTCTGAGGAGTTGTTGGATTTCATGCAGCTTGCCGACCGGCCCAAGACGATGGTCGCGGACTACTCGCATGGAATGCAGAAAAAATTGGCGCTGGCCGCCGCCGTCATCCACGGGCCGCGCATTCTTTTTCTCGATGAACCGTTCGAAGGCGTGGACGCGCTCGCCGCCGGCGCGTTGAAAGCACTACTCGGCCGCATGACGGAACGTGGCACAACGATTTTTTTGACCTCTCACGTATTGGAAATTGTCGAACGCCTGTGCAGCCACGTGGCCATCATTCACAAGGGGCGGCTCGTCGCTCGGGGTTCGCTGGACGAATTGCGCGCAGGAATCGCGGGCGCGGAAGGAAGTCAAACCACGCTCGAACAGATCTTCCTCTCGATCGTCGGCCAGGAAGGCGCGGAGCGTCCGCAGCTCGAGGAACTTTCGTGGCTGATGTAACGCGCTCCGCCGGCATCGGCGAACAGATCCGGCTGGTTGCCGGACTCCGCTGGCAAATCCTTCGAAATAGCCTTCGAAAGAAAAACAATCGCCTTGATCTAATTGGTCTTATTTTTGCCGGTTTCTTCAGCGGCATATTTGTTCTCGGACTGTGCTTTGCCTTTTACGGTGGTGCGTACTTCTTCCTTTCGAAAGGACGGCTGGACTGGATGGCCTTGCTCTTCTGGTGCATTTTCCTTTTCTGGCAGGTCTTCCCGGTTTTTGTCGCGGGGTTTGGCGCGAGCTTCGAGTTTAGTACCCTTCTGCGCTTTCCGTTGAGCCTCAACGCGTTTTACGTCATCGGTTTGGCCTATGGGCTAGTTGATTTTTCCACGATTGCGTCGGTCTGCTGGCTTCTGTCCATGACCCTTGGAGCCACGGTAGCGAAACCAGGTATTTTGCCAGCCATGCTTTTGATCGTCACAGTGTTCGTGCTGTTCAACGTGACACTGGAACGTTTGATCGGCTCGTGGCTAGAAAAACTGTTGTCCCGGCGAAGGACTCGCGAGATCTTCCTGGGACTGTTTGTCCTCTCAATGATTTCCCTGAATTTCATCAATCCGCTGTTACAACGCTACGGCGCGGAAGCACGCCCCCTTGTTATGCGTCTCTTGCCTTACTTCGTTGTGTTTCCCCCCTCCCTCGCGGGCCGCGCTATTGCGGCCATCTCGCAGCTCCATCCAGCAGGGTTCCTTGTAGCCTCAGGTGGACTCTCGCTCTACCTGCTCTTTTTCAGCGCGCTCCTGTGGAGGCGTTTCGCTGCCCAATATCGCGGCGAAGAGCTTAGCGAAACTGCCGCGCCGGCCCGCGCGATAGTTCGGCCCATTGCAAAAACAGAACAAGGCGCAGATGGCTTGCGTCTGCTTTCGCCGCAGGTGGCCGCAGTCGTTCGAAAGGAGTTCCGTTATCTCACGCGCAACGGATTCGCGTATCTGACACTTCTAATGCCGCCGCTGCTAGTGCTGGTCTTCAGCTCGCAGTTTGCAGGCCGCCACCCGACCGTCTCTGGCAAAGCAGTCTCAGCGGAAATGTTTTTTCCCGGCATGATGGCCTATCTCATCCTCATTCTCATGGCGCCGGCCTACAACAGTTTTGCCTATGAGGGCCGCGGCATTCAGACTTATTTCACCGCGCCGCTGCGCTTTCGCGAGGTCTTTCTTGGGAAAAACCTGATGCTGCTCACGGTCCTGACACTGGAAATTGCTCTGTCCATGGCCATGCTGACCTGGCGTGTGGGCTTGCCTTCGACTCCCCGCCTCGTAGCCACCCTCGCGGCCATACTCTTTACTATCGTTGGTCAGCTCACCGTAGCGAACTGGTCTTCGCTCAGCTTTCCTCGCAAACTTGAATTCGGCCAGATGCGTGGCCAGCGTCAATCCGGGATGGCCGTGCTCGTTGCGTTTGGTTCGCAGATTTTGACGGGAGCAATTTCGGCCGTGATCCTTCTCACCGGGCACTGGGTGGAAAATCCTTGGCTCCCCGCGGAAGCCTTTGCGTTTCTGGCGGCTGCCGCTGTCGGTGGCTATTTTGCGTCCCTCGACATACTCACCACGCTCGCGGAGAAAAAGAAGGAAACCCTGATCGAAGCGCTCTGTCGCTGAGACTCGCGGTTCTGCTGGACCCCATGTGGCAAAGCTTTGCTTCTATTGCTTCATGTCGTGCACTTTGAATCATTGCGGCAGCGCCAGGACGTGGTGTTCGTCGAGCGATTTGCAGGCGTAATCGAAACGGGCGAACGTTTCGAGAAGCAGCCGCCGATTTGCGTCGCTGTGCATTTCGCAAAGGATGCCAGGACGCTTATGAGTTAACAAACTTTGGGCGCCGCGAAACACTTCCACTTCCGCGCCTTCCACATCACACTTCACAAAATCCGGCGCTGGCGCAGTTTGAACATACTTATCCAGCGACACGGCGTTAATCTGGATTGTATCTCCCGCGCCGGTCGCGACGACATGGCCAAGCCCCCGGTCGGGTGACGTTGCAGGATCCGTGCGCGCAAAGAAGACCGTGCCGGGTTCCGACCACACGGCCTTTTCTTCAACGGAAATTATGCGAAAATCGTTGCGTGTAACGTGTTCGCGAAGGCGCGCAGCAATCTCTGGATCGGCTTCGAACGCTACGACCCAGCCATCTTGCCTGACGATTCGCGCGGCAAGAAGCGAGAAGAAACCAATATTCGCACCGATATCGTAAAAAATCATGCCGGGACGGAGATACTGCTGCAGCGCGTTTTGCACTTCGGGCTCACCGCCGCCTTCGAAGTAGGTGCGGCCGGTGCGTGGATTCAAGTGCAGCCACAGCCCCTGCGCGGGACCGCGCTGGACTTGTACCCAGGCCAGGGAATCGCGAGGTACGAGTCTTCGACTTGCCCAACTGAGGCAGCGACCCACGACGGGCAGCCGGCGCAACCCCACCAGGGGCGAGGCATACCGCAGAAAAAGCTGAGCGAGGCGGCCGTTCGACGGGCTCACGCTATTTCTCCACGAGGAAGCTGCCAATTACGAGCGCATCCATGCCTGAACTGAAGAACGTTCGAACCGCGTCTGTAGGGGTGTGCACGATCGCTTCGCCGCGCAGATTGAATGAAGTATTCATGACCACCGGCACGCCGGTGCGCTTGCCGAATTCATCGATTAGTCTCCAATAGAGCGGATTGATCTCTTTTTCGACCGTTTGCGGCCGCGCGCTGCCGTCCACGTGCGTCACCGCAGGGATCACGCTGCGTTTTTCCGGCCGCACCTGCGCCGTCACAATCATGAACGGCGAGTCCGTCGCACTCTCCAGGTATTCGCCCGCCACGTCCTTCTTGAACGAAGGCGCGAACGGCCTCCACCACTCGCGGAACTTCACCGCATTGTTAACCTTAGCGTTCATCTCCGGATCGCGTGGATCCGCGAGGATCGAACGGCTTCCCAGCGCGCGCGGGCCAAACTCCATGCGCCCCTGAAACCATCCTAGAATCTTCCCTTTCGCGAGCAGTTCCGCAGCCGCGGAAGCCGGATCAGGCACACGCGCATAACGCAACTTATAGGTCTTCAGCGCACTCTCGATGGCGCCGTCGTCGAAGCACGGCCCCCAATACCCGTGCCGCATCGCCGCAATCGGCACTCTCCCGTTGTTGTCAAGACACGGAGCCAGCGCGGCGCCGAGCGCAACCCCGTCATCGGAAGCAGCCGGCTGCACGAAAAACTGGTCCACCAGCCCGGAAGCGAGAATTTTCCCGTTCGCTTTCGAATTCAGCGCCACGCCTCCGGCAAGACAAACGTTGCGGCAACCCGTTTTCTCGATGGCCATCTTCACGACGTGGATCATCGCGGTCTCGCACGCGTCTTGCACGGCATACGCGATATTCTTACACCTGTCGTCAATGTCACTCTCCGGCAAGCGCGCTGGCCCGAGGCGCGCCGTCATGCTGGCGAAGGGCGTCGCACCATTGGCGGCGAGTTGCCTCGAATGAACGCGGTACGGTAACACGTTCAGATCGATGAACGCAGACAAGTCGACACCCGGGCGGCCGTACGGCGCGAGTCCCATCACCTTCCACTCGTCGCTATTACGATGAAAGCCGAGAAACTCTGTGAATTCGCTGTAGAAATATCCCATCGAATCCGGAAACGGAATCATCAGCACCGGATTGAGCCTGCCGTCGCGCCCGCGCCAAATCGTCGTTGCTTCCCACGCTCCGCGGCCGTCCATAACCACGACGGCGGACTCGTCAAATCCCGAAAAAGCATACGCACTGATGGCATGCGCAAGATGATGATCGACAAAACGCATGCGAGCCTTCACCTTGCCAAATTCACGTTCGAACAGCTTTGCCCCTCCGCCCTGACTGAGCATACTTAGAAAGTAAACCGTGCCGTTCCTCAGTCCTGCATAAGTGATGGGGTACTCTGCCGTTGCCAGACATTTCAAGTCGTGCCTGAAAAGAGCCCCTGGGGCCTGCCAGCCGAAACACACTTCGTCCAATTGTTCGGCGCGTACGCCCGCGAAATCCAAGCACGCTTGAATGGCGTTTCTCGGAAAGCCCGCGTCATGCTTCAGCCGGCTGATGCGCTCTTCCGCCACGGCAAACAGCAGTTCGCCGTCGCGTACGATGCAAGCGGAAGAGTCGTGCATCTGTGAGTAGTTGATCCCAAGCGTTAGCATCTCGGATCAGGCACCGGTCTTCTTCACGCCGCAGCACCACGCCATCGGCGTGTTTTCACCGGCCAGCTCGCGGATCTCGCCGCCATTCGAGCACAACACGGACACAATTCGGGCGGCTTCAATCGCTGCGCCGCGCCAGCTCTTGCCCGCAGCCGCAGGGTCCAATCCCAAGAGCCTAGCCGCAGTTCGGCTGACAGATACCAATCCGGCTGCCCACAACGCGTCGACCGCGCCCCAAGCCAGGCGCCCGCGCGAGTTCATTGTTGGCTTGTGACTCCCGTTGAATTGAAACAGAAAGGCGCCGCCTGGTCGGAGGACTCGCAGGAATTCCCGGATATAGCCGAATACGAGTTCTTCTGTGGGCACGTGTTGGAGCACGAGGTAGCTAAACATAAAATCTGCCCACCCGCTCGCCAAGCAGGCAAGATCCGCTCCGCCCACCCGCAGCCATAGAATGTTTTGTTGCTCCGCATGGATCTGGCGGGCGCGCTCCAGCATTTCAGCAGATAAATCGAGAGCCACGACGCGTTTGTACCGGCGCCCGAAGCTCGGCGTCATGCGTCCGGCGCCGCAACCCAGCTCAACCATGACTTCACCATTCGCTGAGACGCCGCATCGCTCCAACATCGGGGACACCAGGGTTAGGTAGTCGCTTTCTCCGGAAGCCAAAAAACTGTTGATGTCCCAATCTCGCTTCCAGCTGGCGATGTAATGGAACGCGTCGCGGCGCGCGCGGTCGTCCCAATCCCGCCGCATCATCTCGTTCACATTCACAAACGCGACCCCCAATCGCCGCTTACGGCTCAGTCTTGAACCTGCCAACCTTACCCGTGGAGAGGCTTCTGGGCAAAGAGCGCCATCCGGTCGCTCATCCCAAGTCGCTTGCTCGCTTCCGCTACAAGCCTTAATCCAAATCGCTTCGTGGCCGTGGAACCAGCGCCCTCATTGGTCGATAGAGGACTGGGCTCCAGCCAGCTAATGTCCTGGACCGTAAATCCCGCTTTTTCCACGCAACGCGCCAAGCTCGCACGCGTGAATCCCCAGAGGTGCCACGGTACATCGTCGATCGGGCAAAATGGCCGTCCGGTGAACCATCGTTGTGCCTTGACCACTCGCTGTGGAAGTCCCCTCACGTTCGGTGTCGTGAGAATGAGCCATCCTCCGGGGCGAATGATGCGAAAGGTTTCTCTCAACTCGCCCACCGGATCGGGTACGTGTTCGATGACATCTAGAAAGCTCACCACGGCGAAACTCTTCGTGTCGAAGTGTGCCGATTTCAGACTCCCGTGGACCACTTCAAATCCCTGCGCATTGCGCAAATTCAAGAATGCATCCTCATTTGGCTCGACGCCAACGCACTCGAACCCGCGATTCCTTGCATTACTGAGAAAGATCCCGCTAAAGCAGCCAACGTCGAGAAGCTTCCCGCCCTTCATTCCCCAGCATGCGAGACGATCGAGAAGTCGCTCATGTTCCACCATTTTCCAGGCAGGCTGTTGCCCTTCTTCTTTCGTTAGGGGATCTGGGTGCTCCCCGATCAGTTCGTGGCCATTGTATAGGCACATCATCTCTTCTTCCGTCGGCCGGTCGGCCGTGAAGAACACGCCACAACCCTTGCACTCGTCAATGCGCATATTCCCTTGCCGCCAAACGGGCTGCGCCCTGTCGGATTCGCAAATCAAACAGCTCATCGTTGTCACCGAGGAGCCTGCACGGGATTCATCTCCATTGCGAAAACTTGATCGAAAAAATGCGAACCCTGCGTCAGCCTGAGTTCCCTCTTCGTAAACTCAATTCTTTCATCCAGGCCTTCGCGAGAAGCGTGGCCCCCTGCATTGTCTCGCTAAATCCACGCCCGGCAAAACGCCTGAATTGCGCTTGGGCGCAGCTAGGAACGCCATGTGCCGCAAAGAAATCGACGTACATTAATCCTACGCGGGACTTGGACCATCTCCGCGCCGGGGCGAGTTTTTGATTCCCAAATTCGCGGAGATGGTCCAGGAACTGGTCGACCCTGCGATCATAGGTGTGTTCCTCCAGGCACTTCTCTCGCCCTGCGTTTGCAATGCAGGCACGAGCCGGCTCATCTTTCAGGTACCGCGCCACAAGTATGGGGATTTCGTTTTCCGCTCGATATCCTGCGAAATGAACGCCGTCCTTAAAACCCAAATCCGTCAGCTCGCTGGGCAGAGACGTGATGAGCAGTGCTCCCGAGGCAAGGGCCTCGAAGACTCGCATGTTGGCATCTCGGGGAAAATCATCCCGGCCAATATTTACAACCACACAGGAGCGTCGATAGATCTCGGCCACTTCTTCTAATGAATAACTTCCCTTCCAGTCGTTCATATGGAAGCGGGCAGCAAGCTTCGGCAGCCACTTCTGGCGCCTGCCATAGATGGCCCCGTCCACCTGGCCGACCCAGCCAATTTCAAATTCGCGTTGCAACTCCGGCTTCTCAAAGAAATCACGACGGACCGCATGCGCTAAGAGAAATGCGCCAGGATGACCCCCTTGCCGGAAGGTCTCATCGTATCTGGGATGGCAAACTGAGACGTGATCAAACAAAGATGCCCAGCGCATTCTTCTCCGCGTGTAAGCATAGGTGTCCACGTCAAAACGCATGTTAGGGATTTCACTTTCGACGAGCCCCTGGGGCAGGAGAGGGAAATCGGAATCGAAGTGAAGAATGCAATCGGGCCGTTCGGGAGAACGTTTCAACAACTCCTCGAGCGAGGCATCAAACGGAGGAGACCAGTCGACACAGGAAAACGTGACGCCGCGCCCCCGAAACGCTCGAACATAGGCCGGCAGCATCTTCCGATGATTGTCCTCCTGGCATAGGCAAAGGATCTTCATCGATCGAACACCACCACCAGCTCTTTCCCAACGTAACGATTAACCGGTAGCAGCAGGTACCACTGAGACGCAAAAACCCAGGATTTCGCGACAGATGAAGCAGTCATTTCTCAGCCGTGAATTGGCATCGGCTGCCGGGCCGCGTTTGGGCAGACACCTCTTGAAAGATGTTGGCTTGCTTGGTCTTGTGATTCCGGCAGTCAAAAGTCCAGAGCCAATAACAAAATGCCGGAAATGTGTTCATGGCCAGATACGTTTTTTCGACAATTCTTCGAATCCCCCCCGCGATGATTCGGCCGCGGAGCAGCGGTATCTTTCGGAGCGACCTGGGAAGTATCATTCCCCTCGGAACCTTCTGCCAGGGCGCTACGCGCTCAATCACAAAGCCCGATTGCTCCAGAAAACACCGGAAGTTTGCATATTCGAATAGACCCGGATAAAGGTATGGGTGGCCCGTCAGCGGATTCGGTACGCTGCACAGAAAACGTCCCTCCGAACGCAACACTCGCCGGACTTCCTGGAGCGCGTAGTGAGGGTTCATCAAATGTTCGAACGTCTCTAGGCTAATAACGATGTCAAAGCTGTCATCGGCAAAAGGCAGGCCGTCAATGCTGACATCCAGGCACTGCGCACGCAACCCGGATGCTGCGCAGCGCTCCACCCCGGAGGAGGAGGCATCCACTCCCTGGGCATCGATTCCGCGCGCCGCCATCAGGCGCAGCATTGCCCCGTCGCCGCAACCTACTTCCAGGGCTTTGCCCACGTCGCCCGCCGAAAAGAATTCACTAACAGTCCATGCCAGCCGATCATCGTCGTAACTCCCCGCCGCGTAATAATCTCGGTGAGCAGAGAAAGCAATTTCGCGCGGGTCTTGTGCAGGATTCATCGGTCAAACCCCGGGGGCGAAGGGATCATGCTCCGTCCGCAGCGTAACGGATTGTTTCGAGCTACTCATGAATGTGCTTGGGCGCTTCAATCTTGCTGATGCCGGGAACTGGCAAAAAGTCCCTTCGTGCTTTGCTGTACCACGACTGACCTCCAATCCACCTTCGTGCCCCGTAAAACCACCTCGGTGGAAGCAAGAGCGCCGGAAACGTCGTTATTTGGCGAAAGAGTTTCTGCTTCCATGAAGCGTCTGCGTGCTGAATCCCATAAATCGTGCATTCAGCGCGATAGGTCTCCAACGGCGCTCCTCCATCCAGCATGAGGCGCAATTGTGCGGCCTCTGCCTCGACGAGTTCAAGCACACAGTCGACGACCTCTCTTGGCGCGCCGTGACGCGGAAGATCCCGACGGAGTGCAGCGGCTAAAACCGCCAGCACACGCTGCTTGCGTCGCAGCCCGCAGGACTTTGGATCGGCTGCGACAAACAAATTTGCTCCGTGTATGCAGTAGTGCGTGAGTGCCTCCTTCTGGATCACGAAGTCTGACAGGACTCCCGCTACCGTGAAGAGATACTCGTCGGCTTCGAATTCAAGCTCTTCCGGAACGGGCAGGATTTTCCGCACGATTTCCGCACGTAGCGTCAGTCGGCTGGTTCCAAGATACGCCCGGTGAAGGCGGAATACCTGCGCTGCATGGGCTGTAGTGAGACGCAAGCGCTCCGTCTGTTCCAAGGCGACCACACGCTCTGTTCCATCCTCGAAGGATTCCACGATTGCATGTCCGACCATGCCAATCGCCAGGTCTGCAGACATGCTTGCGACCACGCGCTCCAGTTTATTCCGTGCCCACCAGTCGTCGCCATCCAAGAATGCGATGATCTCGCCCTTGCATTCCGGAATGCCGGCGTTGAACGCCGACGCCTGTCCCCCATTCTTCTTGCGCAGCAATCGCACGCGCGGCTCAAATTTGCGCACGATTTCCGGCGTGCCATCCGTCGAACCGTCATCCACCACGATAATTTCCCGCTCCGAAGCAGGAAAATCCTGCTCGAGCACGCTCACAATCGCTTTCTCGATAAAGCGCTCGTGGTTGTAAGTGTCAATCAGCACGCTGGCAAACTGTTTTTCCAAATTACTGCTCCTCTGAAATCCTCAATCGCGTTTCCGTGCCAGGCAATACAGGTACGTTCCCTTGTAACCGCGCATTCGAACATAAGGAAGTGCCGCCACGGCCAAAGGAAAGCAAGCCGCAAACTTGATTCGGCCGAACGTCTCCATCACGCGTCGCAGCATCCCGGGCTTTGCTTGCAGCGCGATCTCCGCCTCCTCCCGCTCCATCTGTATCACGTCGCGAAAACTCCTCGATGTTTCCCCGGGCTTCGTTTGTGTCATTCCCGTGCGCAACGCCATGTTGATCATCTGCGCCGTGTGCACAACACCTGCGGGTTGCTCCCTCATGGTCATCACTTCAAATCCCTGCATTTCCAGAAACCTTTTCAAAACTCCGACATTCCACCGCAAGAAATGATTCGGCGGATAATCCAAAACGTCCGGCCCCGTCAGCCACCGCTCACGATTCGGAACACTCAAAGCAATGCTCCCTCGCGGCTTCAAGCAGGATTTTACACTTCTCAAAAACTCCGCGGGCGCGGCTTGGTGTTCCAGTACTTCAAAAAATGTCACGACATCAAACTTCTCGCCCGGATTCTGTGCGGCGAATGCAGAAATGGTCAGTGGCAGAACTTTTTGCAAGCCAAGCCGTTCTTTCGCAAAGCGCGCCGCGTTGCGGTCGAGTTCAATTCCCGTCACGCGATAGCCGGCGTCGCGCGCCTCCGCCAGAAAATTTCCGGTCCCGCATCCCACATCCAAAAGTTCCCCGCCGCGCGGCGCGGCGGCATCCCCAAGAAAATACTTGTGCCCCGGCTCAAGCGGCAGCAGGTCTTCATCCCTGGCGCCATATATTTGCTCGTACCAGCGTGCATCCGGCATCTCGCGTGGTTCCCAGAATTCCAAACCGCTCATATTTTCCGTACTTCTCGAGTGCAGCGTTGTGTACAGGTTCGTCGCAGGCAGGACATAGGGCGGCGGCCGCAGCCCTCTCATCCCTGTCATTCGCACCCGCCGGAAACACCCCGGCGGTCATTGCGCGTTGTGATGCCATCCTCACAGTTTAACTCTTTGCCGCCAACGCGTTCTCTTTTTCCGGCGTTCTACCCTGCTTTGCAGAGGAAGTGAAAATCATCGAAGAAATGGCCTGCTTTCCCAACGGAATTCACGACGGCATGCAAAATGATAATCTCCTTTAGTTAATCACCAATTAAGTAATAAATAGGCAATAGACCGCGTCTTAACAAATTTGAATCTTAGGTTTTCTTAGGTTCCCGCTGTCGCGGCGGCCTGGCGTTCGCGGAATGCAGAAGTACTCGTCCAGGAGGTTTCAGTCATCGGTCCCCCAGAAGAGCAAAATTGCAAAACGAACTTCAGTAAGTCCTTTTAATATAGACGCTTAGCCCCCGAGGATGGGTGGACGGATGGTCCCGCTAACGTCCGAACATGGAATAGGAGATACCTGGCGACTCGCGCTGCGGGGGCGTCTGCGTCTGCTGTTGACGCCGCGATGCGGCTGCAATCGCGTCATCCGCCGGACGATTGGCGATGCGCTCGAGCGCGTCTGCGATACGGGACAACTCGAACGTAATCTGGTCGGTTCCGCTGGACCTTTTCAGCACGACGATCCGTTTTCGACTGAAGTAAAGCGCAGTCCAGAACAACAATCCCGTCACAACAGACACGAGAATCATGATCAGGTCGTGGCTCGTGATGGTGATGCTTCTGCCGGCGAAAGTAATCAAGTGGTCTGAGAACAAAGTTTCCTCCTGGACTGGGCCTTAAGGTCTGCTGGTTTACGGCTGGATACGGCAAGCTTGGATTACTTACGAGTTATACTAACGCTTGAGCTGAGGAGATGACTTTCGCAGGGACGCGATCAGGTCATGCGCGGCCGCTGGAGCTTCCACATCCGATTCCGTGATGATCTTGGCGGCGTTTGTGGATTTGCCGTAGAGCTTGCGATTCGCGTCTTCATCGGGACGGAGCGTCGAGCCCTCGAGAGAGATACCAGCAAACGCGCCTCTTGCGCGGGAGTAGCTCAGAATTTCCGCGCGCATGTAAGCGTCAGTGTCCGCGGAAGCTGAACGGCCCTTCGGTCCCGCGGCGGCGGAAGCGTCCGCGCCGAGCTTTACCTTGGTATGAAGTAGGCTACCTGCGCCACGATCGTTCATGACGAGAAAAACGAAGTCGGTGGCTTCTCCGCCAATCTGCAAACCGATGCTACCGCCTTCCAGCGCGTACATGGCTGGCGCACCCCAGGGACCGGTGAAGTCCTTGCCGGTGCGGCAGACCATCGTGCCACGGCCGTAGCTGCCGCCAACAACAAACGCGGCTTTCAACACCGACGGCATCACGACGACGCAACGGGCCTTGTCGAGCAGGTCCTGCGGAATGTCGTCAGGGACATTGAGGATTTCCTGGATGACTTTTCCTGCGTTCTGAAGACGATCCTGTTCCGTTTTTGCTTCGCCCGGATTTTTCGCGGACGACAATGGCCCCAGAGCAAGTGTGCCCGCAAGTAGAACGATCCAACGCTTTGAGTAAGTCATTTGCGGCGCCTCCTTGTGCGCATATTTTTTCCCGCGGTGCAAACTTCGGATGTACATTTCGAGCGAGCTGGTAGGGTTGGGGTTCTTGCTTCCAGCGTTGGAAGGGCAACTCTTGGACCAAACTCACAGTGAATCTGGTAGAGGGCTGAGAATTCAATGGCATACAGCGAATGTGGAGACAGATTGTTCGAGGCTGGGCTTCGTGCAGCAGGAGAGAAACCGGTAAAATTTGCAGGGGTTGATGGAAAAAATTAACGGAAATCGTGTACCAGTACTGTTCCTGATGCAATGATCCAATTCTTCTAAAATTCTGAAAAGCCTCAGGTTACGCAGTGTGGCGAGACGAGCACATGCCTAATTGCCGTTGTTAAACAGGTGCAGCCACACCCACCATGAGGAATTTTTCGATGATGACAGGCACTAGGAACCATGGCGCTGCCGCGCGGCGTTGAGTCCAGACGCGACGGCAGCCGAGAAAGTCAGCGGGGCCAGATCCAGCCGAAGGTGCCGGCGGTCAGCATGCTATAGACGAGTCCATCGAAAATTTCTTTGAGGGTTACACTCCAGGGCTGACCCTTCCAGATGCTGTTGACCACTGGTCCCAGGCCGTAGGACATAAAGGCGGCGGTGCCTGCAATGCGAAACACCACGGGGTAGCGCGCGCCGAACGCAACGGTGTAGCCCGTGAGACAGGCGACGAAGACGCCGACGATGAGGCAATAAACAAACCACAGGCCGAGGAATTTCGGCATGTTGGGTGGGCCGCTTGGATACATGGTCAGAAACCCGACCGGTCCCTGCTTGAATCTTTCCTGCTGGGCGGGAGAATTCATGTCCTTGTGGGTGCAATAAGGAAAATGATAGAGCCCCGGCTGCAAGCCGGCAGCGCGCAGAACGGGGAGGAGCTTGTCCTCCTCGGGGAGCTGCTTGTAGTCGCTGCGGTGATAAGGCAGCAGCATGTGGATGATGGAGCTGGCGATAAACACGATCACAGCGGACAGCAGGATGGGGAGCCACAGAGCAATGAGAGAAACCATGCGCAGCCTCCTTGGAAGAGTAGGTGAGCGGCCGGAGAATTGAGCGCGAGGCTATCGGAGAATCGGGGGAAGGTCAAGGGGTGGGAGAGCGAGCGGGGGAGCAAGAGCGAGGAGAGATACCTCTCTGCGCAGGCCGACCCTTTTGCACGAGCGGAAGGGCAAGAAAAAGTCGGCCCACTCCGTTCGGAATGACGGGTTGGGGAATGTGACGACAGAACAGCCCGAGCGCGCGGTTACTTTTCGGGGAGGCGGTTGGCGGCGAAGTCGGCGATGCGCTGGGCCGCGGGCGGGTCGAGATTGGCCAGAGCGGCGATGACGTAGCCGGATTGCGGGCAGATCCGCAGGTCGCCATTCATACCGGGAGCGCCGCCGCCGTGGCCGAAACAGCGGACTCCGCCAGACGTTAGGTCGATGAAACCGTAGGCGTACTTGCCGCCCATGGGCGTGTCCATTTTCCCGGTGGTGAGAAGTTCGGTGTGCCGCGCGTCGAGCAGTTTGTGATTCTGGAGCGCGTTGGCGAAACGGAGCAAATCTTCGACGGTGGAATATCCGCCGCCGGCGGAAGTTCCGCGCCAGGGCAACGTGTCCGTATTCGGCTTCCAAG
>Ga0209056_10003729_pt1 | contig 16163 bp, 8 predicted proteins | sample GraSoiAngelo_114_FD_185876 | JGI IMG/M metagenome (GOLD analysis project Ga0209056, IMG submission 185876) | Grasslands soil microbial communities from the Angelo Coastal Reserve, California, USA - 14_0903_13_40cm (SPAdes) (version 2) | ecosystem: Environmental > Terrestrial > Soil > Grasslands ... | reverse complement strand
TTCGCTCACTGGGAACTCGACCAAAGTGCCGGACCCGAGGAAGGCTTTGTAGATGTGCACGTCAGTTGGGCCACATGAGAACCGCTCGCACGCCCATAGCGCGTAGGCGCACAATTGCAGACTGTCATCTCCGCCGTCGACCTCTCCCAGCTTCCAATCGACAATGTTAACACCACTCTCGCCGTTATGGGCGAGGTCAACCCGGCCGTCAACTGAACAAGGCAGGCCGGAAATGGCGATGTGTGACTCAATCAAGGCCGTGGGATCCATCCCAACCACTCGACACCAATCGAACGAAGGATGGTTGCGGAAGGTCCCGATTGCTCTGAGCAGACGAGCACGGACTTGTTGGTAGTACTGCTTGGCTTCGGGCTCATGGTAGTGGAACTCCCGCAGTAGAGTGGGTGGTCGCGTATCGAAGATGAAGGCTTCCCCGTTCGGATCGGACGCAGAAGCGGTTACGTCACGATCCAGCATGCCCGCTGCCCACTCCTGAAGGCGTTGACTGCCCCAAACGTCACCTTTCTGAGCTCGCCGGAAGAAGGTCGCAATCACGAGGTGCAGAAGACCGCCCGCCCGCGTGTGGCGGTTCTCCAGGCGCTTGAGGAATTGGAGTATCTGTTTGTTAGGATCCTCCGTCGCTGTACCGACGTTCGAACCATAGTACTCATAATAGAATTGCAGAGGACACTTTTCCAATAGCGCGCGTCGACTGTAGGACCATGTGATATCGTCAAGTCCCTGAGCTTCTCCAATCACAGCCCGGGCCTCTGGGACGAATAAGAGAATCTGTTCCATCTCGCTCATTCTCTATGGTCGTCCCGCAGTTCGTGCAGCCTCTTTACCATCTCTTGCCACTCTCTATCGGAAAGGTGCAATTGCTCCGCAGCGAGCAGGAACTGTTGAGCGGCGGCGCTTGATGCAACGTGCTCCTCGATTCCAGATGGAAGCTTTCGGGTCAAAGCAAGTAAGCGCGCAGGCTCCACGCTCAGAGCCTCAGCCATAGCTAGGACGGTGTCCCCTGAGGGCGGTGGCAGTCGGTCGTTCTCAATCTTACTAATGTATGAGAAGTCCACTCCTACCTGGTCGGCCAACGCGCGCTGGCTTACGCCCTTTTCTCGTCTAATTGACCGCAGCAACTGGCCGAAGGTCGACGCCATCAGCGAGCACCTCGCTGGCTAGCGTAGCAGGCGTTGAGTGGATAGTCAACTCCAACCATGCGGACGCAGAGATTCGAACATATGTTTTGAGAAATGGGGGATGTCATACTCACTCGCTCCTTCGGTTTACCACCCCTGCCGCCGGAGGATCGCATGGCCCCTACCCCTCTGGAGGGCTTGTAGGAATCGAACCTTCCGGAGATCAACCCGGCCTCATGCCTGTTTTAAGGGAGTCGGACCGATGGTGCCTGGCGACTCCCGTCGTGGCCTGGTACGAAATCCTTGTCTGATGCGGCCTTGGGGGGCCCTGCGCCTAGTACGGCCTGTCCAACCTTGCTGCAGCTTGCATCAGACTGCCGGGTGGAGCAACCAGCAAGCAACCAGAATTAGAGAGGCATGGGGCTTGCCAGATTGTTGATAGCGTAGGGTGTGATTATTCGCGCGGAGGGAACTCTCCCGAAATGTTGGTCTATCCTCCTCGCCCGTTTGGCCAAAGCATATAGCGGCGTGGACTCAAAACGAACTGGTCGTCAGATCTTATCTCGATTACGCCGCTTGGTGGCAAAGCTCCCCCTCTCCCCAGGTAAACAATGAAGATGCGATGACGCCTTCTGTTCTGTCGGCGAAGTCTCATCTCCCGCTCGGAAATCTCTACCGGACTTCCCACGGTGCCAACTGTCGCTTTGACCTCCGCATAAAGAACCAAACTCCTGTTCCCCGTGCGGAGGACTCGTATGTCGTAACTGCTGGACGGGTCGACAGCCGCCACATGTTCCACCAAGTACTCCGGTTCCGGATATCGTTGGCGCAGAGCTTTGAGCACATGCGCCTCTCCGAGAGTAGCACGTCGCATCAGTTCGCCAGCGTTTGGTCGCCTATCGAGCCAGGAGACCCTACGGCCAGCTATTGTCCTCGGTAGTTCGATTGACAAAGTCGGCCTTATGCCTGCTGGCCTGGACGAGATCCAGACACCAGCAGGGGCCGCGCGTCTCCCACTGCGGCTGGCCCTCATCGCATGGACCAACCTTCTTGGTAGACTGCGCAAAGATTCGTTGTCCACGCAACGCACGTGTATGCGATTGTTAGTGTCACGGACAAACACAATTGCCTGTCTCGGGCGCACCCTGCTAGGGAGCCTGTTTATCACCTGAGCCCATAGCGGATATGCCTCTCTGCTTCTCGGATCCTGCCTTACCAAGCGTACTTCGTTTGCCCGCGCGCCCTCTTCCGGGTTAGTGGCCAAAGTGAACCTCCACCGTGGCATCTCTGCGTACGTCTCTGCAGTGAAGACGAAACGCCTACCACGAGAGCGTGCGTCAGTGCCTCTAAAGAAGTGTCCCAATTGAAGCCTGACCCTTTTGCCCAATCGAATGTCTCTTTGGCCTCCGCTTTGCTCGCCAAGCAGAACCTTAGTCCCATAGAACTGCACCCAGACCCACAGCGCGCCGGTAATCCTCATTGCCGCTCTTCTACATTTGCCTTTCTTGACAGGCGTACGACCGGATTGCCTTGTCGTCAAGGTCGATTTGAGGGCCAAAGCACCACATGCTTGTATAGTCCCGATACAAACGACTGCAATACGGCAAACTCGCCCGTGAGTTCGGCCTTCTCGATCAGCTTCCTGGCGATCAACGCGACGAGGTCTTAGGCAAGAGACGGTGGGCTTCGTTGGCGATGGATTGCGGTGTGATCCTCTCCTAGAGCGTCAGTCGCCAGGCGCTACCTCTTCAAGGATTGTCGGCTTACGCGCATCAAACTGAGTTTGGTTGATGCGGACGTACCGCCAAGTCGCTCCGGTGGCATCGCTGACGCGCTCGCACCAATCCTTGATAGCGTCGTCCTTGGCAGTCGTGCCCTCCCAAACGCGACCTTTGGTTTCGATTATCCAGTTCACCTCATCCGCGTTCGTCTTCTGCACGACTACCCAGTCAGGGTGGTAGAAACCGATGGCGCCACTCTGCTTGAGGTAGTCAACCCGGAACTGTGTTCCTGACTCGCCTTGCTCCGTAGTGCCTAGGGAAGCAAATCGAGCTACGTCAGGTGCCTTGTCGAGGAACCGGGCGAAGCGCCGCTCGAAGTCGTTATAGGTCGCTACATAGTTGAAGACTGTCTTCTTCGCTTCTAGCGGCGGCAGGTTGCGCCGCCAACTGAACGGCTTGGTCTCGGAGAGCCTGAAGTCGGCCCTTTCGAACTCGATCGCCCGACGTTCGACTGTCAACTCGGAGACCTTCCGCGCAAGGTACCTCGCAATACCTTCCTGTAGTTCGAGCCGCGCCAAGTGAGATCGCACCACTTGTGCACCGAGGTCCACCTGGTGGCCGAAGCAGCGGCTCACCACGTAGTCCCTCACTACTGGGTAGACCTGAGCAAAGCGGTTCGGCAGCTTCGCGCGATCAATCAACTTGTTGGTGACAGAGGCTAAGAGATCTTGCGGCGGAGGAAGTTCCCCTGCTCCAATCTCGGCTTGGTGCACCTCGGTCTTCGTCGTAGCAAATTCCATCTTTAACCTCAGCCGGAACGGTTCGTCAAGCTCCGCCTGGTCGTAGACCGCCTCCATTTCCTCAACCCTTAGGTCTGACAGCTTACGGATATCGTGGGCTAGGCTGGGCTTGGTGATGGGAATCCTGATGTCGTAGGCGAGCCGCTCTCGGACGGGGGCGATGATAACCGGAGGCGGAGGGTCAGTCTTAGTGCTCGCCACCCCGACGCCCTCCGCTTCGAGTTGATCGCGCACCACTTTGAGCAAGTTGCGGGTCCCAAGAACTTCGAGCGTCTGTGTACGGTCAGGGCTGATTCCTGTCATAAGCCGCAGGCCGCGACCGATGACCTGCTCGGGGAGGATCTCCGCCTTCGCGGTAAACGGCCTCAAACCCAGGACAACACTGACGTTGCGCACGTCCCAGCCCTCGCGCAGCATCATGACGCTGACGATCGCCTTCACCTTGCTCTCCGCCTTATCGATGTCGCGGGCAACCTCGCGGGCCTTCTCCAGATCCTTTTTGGTGATCTCACCCTTCTCGTCTGTATGAATGACGAGCACCTCGGATTCCTTGAAGCCGAATTCTTTGGTGTTCCGCAAGTACTCGCCGAGGGTGTCCGCGTAGACGTTCTTTTCGGTCATGATAAACAGCACGGGTTTCTGGCCAAGCTTCTTGTACACCTCCCAATGATCTTTCCAACGCTGGACGGCTGCCCGGAGCCAATAACCGTACTTCTCTGCCACGTTGTCTTTTGAGACATCATCGGGGTCCTGTGCCGGCTGCTTGGGGTCGTCCTCTTTCGTGACGATGAGCGGCGCCTTGACGATTTTGTCCTCAACCGCCTGGGCGAGCGGATAGTCGCAGATTGTCCACGGGAAGTACATCCCGTTTTGGTCTTTCGGCGTGGCGGAGAAGTCGAGCCAGAGCGAAAGGCCCTTCGGCAGCGTGCCGTGGACCGAGAGTAGAGATTGACTCCAAGCCAAGTCCTCGTCGTGGACGTGGTGCGCTTCGTCGTTCATAACCACGAGGTCTTTGAGGGACTTCACTCGCTCCAGCATCGAGCGCTGGCTGGAAGCGGCCAGGTCATGCGCGGGCTTCCTGCCAAGAAGGGCCTCGACGGCGTTCTGCGGAGTCCACTCCTGGTCACGCGATTCATAGAGCTGGTGGATGTTCGTGAGGAAGAGGTTTCCGGACGGGTCCGGTTCGGTCGCCTCGCCACGCAGGATCACCTTCAGGGCAAACTGGCCGCGCCACTCTGGGGGTACTAGCGGCAGCTCGTAAAAAATGCGGTTCGCCGCGAAGTCCTTCTCGAGTCGCTGGTAGACGATAACGTTGGGAGCAACGATGAGGAAGTTCGTTGAAAGCGGCGAGCCCTGCACCTTCTTCTTGTGGAAGTACGACCAGACAACAGCCATAGCCATAACCCAGGTCTTGCCTGAGCCGGTTGCCATCTTGAAGGCGTAGCGGCATAGGTACTCGGGCGGTAGATCCTGCACACCCTCCGCCTCGAGCTCGGGGACGTAGCGGCGGATCTGACGTCGGCCGTCCATGGTCGTCTGGAGGACGATGTTGTTTGTGATCAAGTCTCGCTTGTAGGCCTCGGCGTAGGTCCGGATGAGAGCTAGCGTGTCTGTGATACCTGCGATCTCCACCAGCCAGATCAAGGTCTCGATGGCTTCCCGCTGGCAGAACCAATATCGGAAAGGCGCGCCGAACCCCGGGACCTCATGATCTTCTTCGAACCAGTACTCGAAGAGGCGGCGAGTCACTTCGGATTCGCCAGGGGACCCCTGCTCTCGCCAAGCATCCGCCGCGGCGCGGATCTTGTGCACAAGTAGAAGTCGGCTTGGGCGCCGGCCCGTGGCAACCCGCCAGCCGGTGGGCGCATTGTCGTCTTTAACCAAGTGCTCCGAAGGCTTTTCCCACGCCAGGCGGCCGGGGATCTCTGGTAGGTCCTTGTCGTAGGTAATGATGGCCTTGGCCATGGTTATTTAACCTCAACCTCGAATGCTTGCGAGGTATCATTGCCGAAGATATCGGTCACCTTGACGAGGATCCGGTACTTATCTGGCTTCTCGTATGTGTGCGGATCGGAGATTAGTGGGAGCTTACGCTCCACACGCGAACGGTACGCGACCCAGCCCTGCATGAAGGTGTCATTCCGAAAGTCCCAGTCCACCGCCCAGTAGTCCATGTAGTCCGACCATTTCTTGGTTTTCGCCCGGACATCTTGAGGGATCAGGTCGGCGTTAGGCGTGGCGAAGTCTTTCAGCTCAACCTGAACGGTCTGTTTCTTTGGCTTGGTGATCTTCGCTTCAAAATAAGCCAACTCGAAAAAGCGCACATCGTTCTTATCGCCAGCCTGCTGTTCCATCACCTCGCGCGGAATCTGCAGGAGGAGGAGCTTTACCCCCTTCTCCCGGGCGATCTCGTGCATGGGACTGCCCTTGCGCACGTCGTTGTTCGGACCGGCCAAGCCCATCTCCCACTCCCAGCCAAGCACGTCCAGCTCGGTTTGCTTTACCCGCACGCACTCATCCAGGGCTTGGCTCACCTCGTCAATGGTGACCGGCGCATCCACCGCGCCGATGTGCACCATCGCCCTGCTCTTCTTGCCGTGTAGGTGCTGCATGCCCGCGACCGGCTGCGCGCCGTAGAGCTTGAGGATGAAAGCCAAGTAATCGTAGAAGGTCCGCTCAGTGGCCGACTTGCCCCTCTTGTCGCCGAAGGTCACGTCCTGCCAATACTGGCGCTCGTACTTGCCGAGGTTCAGGATTTCGAACGGTTTAGAATTTTCGATGCCGAGCAGCCGTTTGCGGGTCACGTGGATCGCCCAGCGGCCGAGGTCGCAGCCAATCCACCGCCGTCCGAGCTTCTCTGCCACGGCCAGCGTGGTGCCGGAGCCGCAGAAAAAGTCGGCGACCAAGCCACCTTCAGGGCAGGCAGCCCTTATTATCCTGCGCAATAAGGCCTCCGGCTTTTGGGTAGCGTAGCCGAGACGCTCAGAGTCGCCCGCAGAAAGATAAGGAACATCCGTCCACACATCGCCAAGAGGACGTCCTTTATACTCGTCGGCGTAGATCTTGTAGCGCGGCCGTCCCTGCCCTGTCCAATAAATCAGGCGTGGGTTCACGGCCAGGCGATTGTCGAAAGTCCCTTGAGTCCAACGCCACCCTATCTTGCTGATAACGCGGCGACCTTGGATGACTCGTTCCTCACCTTTGCTACTAACGTTGGAGCTTTGTTCGAGTGCCACATGTTGGAAACGGCGGCCGGTCTCTGACTCAATATGGGGGAAGCGGTTCTCCAACTCTCCGTTCGAAAGCGCCTCGTATTGGAGCTCGAAGGAGCACTGGTCGGGGTTTTTGGCATAATATAGTAAGCGATCGCTCACAGTATCAAATCGCTTAGTAGACAGACTGTGTGCAGCGTACCGCTTCCAAGTGATTTCATTCATGAAACAGGACGGTCCAAAGATTTCGTCTAGGAGAAGCTTCACGAAATGACTCACGTGCCAGTCGAGATGAACCAAGAGAGAACCCATTTCGGAAAGCAGGTCACGAATAAGCACGAGGCGTGACCAGAGCATTTCAATGTAACTATCTAACCCCAGCCCCCACGTATCCCTGTACGCTTTCTCCTCAATGACCGACTGTTCTTTGAGGATTTCCTGGTCGCCTTCCCCAATCGGCGCTGAGAACGAGAAATCCGCTCCCGTCGCAAAAGGGGGGTCGATATAGACTAGGTCGATCTTCCCCGCGAATTTCTCGAGAAGTGATCCCATGACTAGCAGGTTGTCGCCCCAAATGAGCTTGTTTTTCCAACCCTCCTCAAATGTATCGCCTTCTTTGCCCTCCCAAATATCAAATAGTGTAGCCTGGCGGCCTTTCTTCGCCTCGCGCGTGGCCCGACTCTCGTTAATCGTCTCGATGACCTGGAAGGGCAAGCTGACGTGCGGCACCTCCTTGCGCGTGCCGTCCTCGTTGTATTTCCCAGGCCAGACGAGTTCGGTCTTAGAGATCTCGATCTTCGCCATGGATATCAATCCTGCGAGTCTATTTGGTCTTGGTCCACTTCGGCTGCGGCGAGCCAGCCGTGGTCGAAGGTAAATGTGCGAGCCTTGCCAGCCGGGTCTTGGATACGGACAATGCGAGCGCTGTCGGTATCCGCGTGTTCGACGATGTAGAGCCAATACGCCTCGCCGTGCTCGCGCGCAAACTCGAACTGTTTTCGCGAAAGCCCGACCGGTCGTTCGTGTAAGCTTCTGGTCATGGCCTTCACCTCGCACCAGAGAGTCGGCTTGCCGTCTTCGCCGACCTCAAAGAGATCGTAACCAGGATTGTTAAGGGGCGTACGTTGCCATTGCGATTCGTAGGCCAGGATGAGCTCGATGGCTTGCGCCTCGAGCACCATTCGCGCCGACTGATCCAGGCCGTCTGGGTCAGCTTCTTCCTCCTCGGAAAGCACGGCCACGTAGGAGACGAATGGCCGACCTCCCGCGCTTTCCGGCGAGCTCTGTCCAGCACCGGGGACCGTGCTCTTTCCTCGTCCTGCGTCTTCCCTATCGCCGTGGGACCTGCCTATCTGGTGACCGGCATGCGCCCTTCCAGCTCCTGTACTTGCGTCGCGTTCACCGCCATGGCCCTCTAGTGCCGAGGGCTCTGGAGCCAAGTCAGGCCCGGATGGCGTTGGGCTAGGCGTGTCTCCCAGCAAACTCTTAACGGCCTCGCCTACTGTCTCGGGCCCGTGCTTCATATCGCCCGATTTCGGTTCGTCAGAAAGGCCCAACCTCGCAACCAACTCAGCAACATTGGTAATACCGTGTTTCTTCAACAAATCGAGCACTCCAGGTTCGATACCGACCTCCCTGGCGAGCTGCTCGATCACCGGCGGCTTGAAACGAATCTTCGATTGCAGGAGTGGGTTCGGTTCCCAGTCAAGGGTGTCGAAGAGAATGAACTCGGGGCGCCGCAGCCCACCATCCGAATCTGGCACCCAAGCGGTCTGGTTCAACTTCCGAATGAATTCGGTATCGAACGTCGTGCTTCGTCGATGGTAGTAGTACCAGTTGTATGTGCCAGAGAAGACACCGGTCCCGCGCCGATCTTCCAGTTCGCCAAGCGCCTCCCAGAGTAGCGCTGCCTTCCTGGTGCGAAGGTGTGAATCGAGCTGTGGAAGAAGCGCCAACAATCTGTCGAGCCCGCGTAGTGTCTTGTCCTCAATCGACAGTTCGTATGACATGCTTTCCCACCCAGCGTTCGTCCGCATCTCTCGGAGCTGCTCCTGGGTAAAGGTGGATGCAACCGGGGCAGGTTGTAGGTAGCGGGTCGTCCCACAGGCCTCAAGCAGCTCCCGGACGTGTTCACCCCGTAAACACGGATACGAGTCATCGACGAGCAGGATACCCATGACACCGGCGAACAGTTCCCTTAGCCGATCCGTCGCAAGGTACGCCTCGTCCGGCTTTGCAAGACGTCCTTTGCCGTGGCCCGCATCCACCGTCATAACAAATGGGGTCTCCCGAAGCACAAGGACGAGCTTCTCTCGCTGACCCTTCGAGTCCGTGGCGAATGCCTTCAGGATCCTATCAAAGTCGGCTCCATAGTCGGCATCGGTTATGTCCGCTTCACTATTCTGGTACCTCGGTAATACATTGCGGACAACGTCGTCCACCAGGTCGGGCTCGGTCAACCCCAGCGATTTGAGGAATTCCCGGGCCGGGTCGGTCTCGCACACTGAGGCGCGTACGGTTGGGAATCCAGTCTTGATCTCACCCGGCAGAAACGCCTGTGGTTGCCCATTGAGGCGGGCGACAAGGTGGGTCCCGTTTTCCAGACGAACCAGAGGCAGGTCTTTAGCCCGTCGCCGCAACGCCTGCTGACTATCGAGAAACTCGTACAGCCTAAGAATCCACCCGTCCGGTTGAGACTCGAGGAACGCCTTATCGAGCTTGGTAATGATCGTCTCAGGCGTCAGCTCGGCAACACCCAGTTCTTCTATCAAGTACTTCCGTAGCTCCGGCATGCGATCTTGAGTAATTTCGCCGGTCAGCCAGAGCAGTTCGTGCTTCTCCCCGTAGAGAGCTGCGAGTTGCGCTGATGTAAAGAGATCGCGCAGTTCCTGAGTGCGCGCGAGCCTTGCGCGTGCGGCGAGCACATGCCCCGTGTCGAAGCACGGCAGCAGTGGCTCGGACCGCAGCGCGTTCTTCGTAGCCTCGAACAGAGGCCCAAACATGCTGACCTCGCCAAACTTCGTCGGTTCGAGCGGCAGGCACCGAAGCGCCGCCGCGTCGAGGAGATTGTGATCCCGCAGCCAGCGTAGGGCTTCCACCAGAAGCGAAGAGATCTCACCTACGAGGTGCTGGTTCCACGGGTCGCTGCGGGGTACGTTGTCACGGCTCGGCGTGGTACGGTATGGACCTTGCACCAAAAAGCCGAGATGTGTCTCCAGGACAGTGGGGAAGAACGCGACCAGCGGCGAACGCTCCACGCGCCGGATTTGCTCGCGCCCGGCGGCGTCGCCCTTGTCGATCGGAAAGGTGATCTCGGCATGCCCGGCCAGGCAGCCGTTTGCGACCATCACGGGCCGCGAGAACACCAGCCATGTTTCATCAGTCTCGGCCTGGCCGTCCTGTTGGCCAATGACGCCAACGCGGCGAACATTTGGACTGATCTCCTCCGAATCACGAAGATAGAGGCCCGATGGACCGTCCTCCACGCGCCAATTGATTTCCGCGATCTGCCGAAGGAAAAGCAAAACGGTGCCGCCAAGGTGCCTAAGGCCGCGCTCGATTTCGGTGACGGCTTGTGTATCTCCAGGTTTGAAGGGCAGGAGAATCACGGTCTCGTCTGGATCCCGTTGCACCGGCTGTGTGGCAGTTGGCCAGACGAAGTTGTCGATCGCGAAATCCTCGGTCCCGGAGTGAATCTCCGGACGTCTCGTGAATGCGTACACGGACTTGAAGCCGATGCCGAAGCGTCCGATGGCAGTCAAGTCTTTCGTGCCTTCGGCGATACCACAGATGCCTCTGACGTCGGCCTCGTCGAAGGGTTGACCGTAGTGGCTGACACGTAGAGCGCTTTTTGTAAGGTGGAAGCTTACCGACCGCGATCGCTGCCACCCGTAACGTCTCGCGAGGGCATCCTCTGCGTTCTGCAGCAGCTCGAAGATGAAGTGTGTCCGGTCGTCGTATCGGTCTGCGAGCAGCATCGGGCCGATGCGCCCGATATCGGTGCCGTAGCGTTTGTAGTTCTCATCCCGTATCTGCGCGTAGTCACTTGCCATCGGTCAAGTGCCCCCTCTGAAAACACACCCGGACGGTGCAAACCATTGATATGGCAACGTTCATTTCCAGCGCTGATTGGGAGCTGGCGGCCCCTCTTCGCCTCGTGGGTGGTCCATCTCTTACTGACCGTCTCGATGACCTGGAGAAGTAAGCTGACGCGCGGCACCTCTCTGAGCGTACCATCCTCATTGTACCTGCCGGACCAGATGAGCTCAGTCTTCGCGACGCTAAGCATGCCTTGCGGGGGTTCAGGTAGCCTGACGGGCGTGACACTTCTTTGCTCTATTGTCGCTCATCTTCTCGTCCTACCTGTTAAGTCCGTATCCCTCCGCGAAACCTCCGCCCCTCATGGCTGAGACTATGGAGGCTTTCTCAGCACGTTTCGACGTAGAACCCAAAAGAACGGCATCCTCGAGATTCATCGTTGGCCTCTGGCAGGGGCTGGCCGGACCATGAGGTCAGGCGCGTCGGGATCGACGATCAGGCCCTCGACCGTGCAGTAAGTCTTTAGGTCGCATTCTTCGCAGATCTTTCGCTCAGGAGGCTTGAGAACTCGGAAGTCTTTTGCCTGAATCTTGGCAACTACTTCGTCGAAGAGCCGCCCAGCCTCTAGGACAAGTTCCGGACGGTAAGGGAACTGCATGAGGGCATCTTCTTTGCGAGGTTCAGCCGTCCAATACAGTAGTAGCCGTTCCGGTCGCTTGCCGTGCCGGCGCTCCAAGATATGCGCGTATGTGCAGAGTTGGCGTTCGTAGGAGGTGAGTAGCTCTGGCGAGTCGGTGGGTTTCCCGGCAGTCTTGAAGTCCAGGATCTCGAACTTCCCATCCCCGCCTAAGAGTAAATCCACCTTGCCGCTGAGAATGTACCCATCCTTCTCGACCGACACGTCCACCTCAGTCTGAATCACACGGCGCATCTCATCCTGATTCTGACGGAAGTAGCTCATGACTTGGGCAAAGGCAGCTTCCCTGGCCTTTGGGCCGATCGATCGGACGTCGGCCTGTGCAAGGAATCGGAAGGTCCGCTCGAAGAGGTCCTTAATGCGCAGCTCGTCAAGAGTACCCAGCCCGCCGTCAAGCACGATGTGATGAAGCTCTTCAATAGTTTGGTGGACGAGCAGCCCGAAGAAGATCACTGCCGAGCGGGAGGGCGTGAAGTCATATTCTCGGAAGAACTGGTATTGACGGGGACACGTCTCGTAGACCTTCAGATCGCCGCTAAAGCTGTAACGCTTCTTGAGCGGCACACGCTCTTTAATGGCAAACGACTGGGCTGCAAGGATTTCTTTTTCTACATAGGGCCACTGCGGGAGCCCCTGCCAGATTGAGGCGAAGTGGTCCTTTGGGCGGTCGTCGGTGGTCAACACAAGGAGTCGCTCCGGCCTCGAGAACGCAACGTAGTGAAGACGCATCCGGTCGAAGTGCGTGATGCGGTATTCGGGTTCAAAGGGCGGCCGGTGGTAGAAGCGCTGGAGGTCACGGTCGATGCCCTTTGGGCTTGAAAGTTGTACGTCTAAACTTCCCACTGCGACCACCGGAAACTCTAGGCCCTTCGCTTGGTGAATGGTCATGATCTGCACGTAACCTTTGGGGAACGGTTGATCGGGGTCTTCGTACTCGTTGATGCCGCCTTCGTGGAGTAGCCTGAGGAAGCTGTGGAACAAGTGGAATCGCAGGCTCTCCCGGTTCCGATAGGTGACGACGGTATAGTGGTAGTAGTTCTGGAAGGCATTCAGAAGCTGGGAAAAGATCGCCAGGTTCCGGGCTCGATTCTCGTCCCTCACCATAGACGCAAACGGCTCCACCGCAAGGAGCCTGTAGAAGTAGTCGGCGGGCCGCATGTCGAGGGCCTCGCCCTCTTTGAGTCTCGCAATTTCGTCGGTAAGTCGTCGTAGCGTTATGGCCAATGGATGAGGCAGCTGGCACCGGCGCGCGAGCTCTACGATGCAGCCGTCCACATAGCGTGCGAGTTCATTCAAGGCGTGGCCGGTTAGGTTCCCACGGCCATCTCCGTGGTAGCCGAAGAGTAGCGCGAAGCAGCCCATCATCAGGCGCACCTCCTCGTTTTCGAAGTAGCCGCGCGCCCGGGGGCAAAAGGCGGGAATACCCTTCTCCGCAAGGGCGTCGATGTACGGTCCACTGTGATCTGCGCGGACACTGTGAAGGAGCAGGGCCACCTGGCTGTAGTCGGCAATGACTTTCTGCTCCTTTAGGTAGCCTACGAAGTCAGCGAACCGCCGAGCTTCATCCCGGGTGTCGGTTCCCCAAATAGCGAACACAGCAGGGTAATCCGGGTAGTTTGTCCCTGGATCGGGCTTGATCATCTTGTCGTACCGGAAAGGGCGACCGGTAGGGTTTGACCAGTCGGCAGTGGCCATCCAGCGGTCGTAGGCGGCCACGATCTTGGCATGGGATCGATAGTTGGTGGTTAGCTTGATAATGCGACAGCCAGGGAAGCGGTCCGGGAACTCCAGGATGTTGCGGACGGTGGCACCGCGAAAACGGTAGAGGCTTTGGTCCTCGTCTCCAACAACGCAAAGATTGCCTGAGCCTGCTGCCAGCTTCGCAAGCACCTGTTCTTGAACATAGTTTGTGTCCTGGTATTCATCGACCATCATGTAGTGGATATCTCGGGTAATCCGCTCGCTGATCGCGTCATCGGTAAGCAGTTCATGCATCAGGCGCTGCTGGTGTCCGAAATCGATGCGGTTGTTGTCGAAGAGCACCCTCCGGTAGTTGCTATAGGCGGTGCCGAGCGCACGCACGAACGGATCACTATCTGCGACCAACGCCTCCGGGACGATAAGCTCCTCGGTGACCTTGTTGAAGTAATCACGGAACCCTTCGATCGCTCCCCACCTTGTCTGCCAACGCCCTAGGTATGGAGGCTCTGTTTTGGACCCTAGGATCTGCTCGACGTGATCGAAGATAAAGAGAAGTTGGGTTAAGTCGTCGAGAGATTCGTAGGTATGCCCAAGAGGAGTACGATGGCGGTATTCGATGAGGAAGCGATTACAGATACCATGGATCGTGCCGGCTCGCAAGCTTGTTAAGTCTCCCATGTAACCCACTTTGCGAGCAGCAGATGCGATGCGGTCTCGAAGTTCGAAAGCTGCTTTCTCGGTGAAGGTGCAAAGGACTATTTCTGCCGGGGAGGCCTTTGAGAGCAGAAGTAAATTGATGGTACGCAAGACGAGGCTGAAGGTCTTGCCTGACCCGGGGCCTGCAATGACGAGAAGGGGACCTGCATCATGGGAGACGATCTCGCGCTGGGCGTCATTCATCCCAGGATACGCGTGGAGCAGCTCCGGCGCAATGCTCATACCTCTCCCCCTGCGCGAGCCTCCACCGTGCTCTCTCTGAGGGCTCCGATGCGCGCAAGATATTGCGCTCGGATTTCTAGATTGGCCATTGGAAGCCACCAGAAACTCGGGGCCCTCAACTGAAATCGCGAAATCAGACTTCAACCGTGCCCGTGATCCCCGAGAGATTCCCTTGCCTCAGACCGAAGTGGGTGCGGACGCACCACCTGAAGGCGCACTCTCGGTGCGCGGCCTGCAGCCTCTAGTTCATCGTCACTCACTCTCATTTCCTGCCCCGGGCCGATACCCAACATTCGAATAGTCTTAGCGCGCTCTATTTCGTGTACTGCTGACCCCCCCAGGCAGGGGCCCGAGAGCGAGTGACCAGGCCCGTCCCAGACAAGTCTTCCACGTACCTACTTGTCGGCCACGCCAAGCCCGAGCGCGAGTCGAATGCCTCCAGCCTCTTGAGCGGGGGGTCGCTCATACAGGTATCGCTCATAGATGTGCCACGTTTATGAGCGTCACGCCTGCAAGGGAGATTCCCCTAGCGTCGCCCCACCTTGCGACTTTCCTGCGCCCCTGAACCGTATCAATATCTCTCTACATTCCCTTCATGTCGGCGATGAGAGTCGTGCTTCATACAAACAGATGGATTCACAGATCAACCTTTCGCGTTCTTGCCTGTAGTTGCCGGGCCTTGTGACAGGTCTGAGACGGCGTCATGGTAGGCTCATGAGAAGGGGCAACAGGCGGAAACGGAGGGCAGAGCAGCGCCTCAATCCAGCGCAGAGGCAGGGCTTGAGCGTTCAGAGGACCCTACTCGAGAATCACTGGCGGCTTGATCCCGCTCCCGCCGAGCCGCAATCCCTCCTCTTTGTACTCACTAGCGTGCTTGCGCAGGTAGGCCCCCAGCCGGATCGGTTTGTCAAACGGGAAGGGCCCGCGCACACTGCTGTTTGGCCTCGCCGCTTCTTTCTCCCACGCCTCGCGGACCTCTTCAAGTGTATCCTTCATCAGGATCGTGCGCTTGCGCTTCGCAGCTTTGAGCCACAGCCTGACGGCCTGGCCCATCGGATCGATGCCCTCGATGTCCTGCAGCGGCTTGGGACGGTTGAGGTTAAAGACCAGCCAGTTGTTCCTGCGATCGTGGACGCCCTCCAGCCGGCACCGTTCGACAACCCCAATCTTCCGCAGCGTGGTGGCCGCGCGGCCCATGACGATCGCCGGCCAGCGGTCCTGGTAGAATCGGCCGGTCCGGTAGATTTTGATGGCGTCGGTGGCGTTCTTCGAGGCGGAACGGACGACGAGGAACCGCTCCCTCCCCTTCTCGGCCAGGTAGAACCTGACAGCCGCCAGCGGGGTCTTCCGGCTAAGCAGGCGCATCGCTGCTGTGTTAAGGACAAACCGACCGTCCCCGGGGATGACCAGCTCCGGCGGTCCGCCCACCCCTGGTCGGCTGACGGCCACGAGATCCTCTTCGCTCAACTCAGGTGTACTCGCCGGTCGTGTGGAGTTCGGGGAGGCAAGGCGCGCTTCGGATGTGCGCTGACGCTCTGGTGTCATCGTTGCCCTCCGTCTCTGAAAAGCGGCAATACCGGCTTATAAGTATATAACACAGAAGTATCGGCAACAATCCGGTAATATCAGCCGGATCGACTGTGACGGCTGGAGGGCGTGGGAGGCAGGCAGCGGTGGACCAAACTTCTGGCGACGCTGGGGCAGGCGAGATTAGCGAAATCCAGGTTCTGCTGAACTACCTTCCCGGAACGATTCGCCCGCACATCGACCGCGGGATCCTCGACAGTCTAGTGGAAATCGTCGTCGATCTGCACCGCCCGGTGCAGCTGCGCTTTCCCGGGGACTACGTCTTGCTCCCTCACCACGTAACCCAGGCGGACCTTGAGTTCATCGTCCAGCGCGTCGGGTTCTTTCGT
>Ga0209056_10003726_pt1 | contig 16168 bp, 16 predicted proteins | sample GraSoiAngelo_114_FD_185876 | JGI IMG/M metagenome (GOLD analysis project Ga0209056, IMG submission 185876) | Grasslands soil microbial communities from the Angelo Coastal Reserve, California, USA - 14_0903_13_40cm (SPAdes) (version 2) | ecosystem: Environmental > Terrestrial > Soil > Grasslands... | reverse complement strand
ATGCTCGGTGTTTGGTTTGCCGGGGAATCCGGTCTCCGCGTTCGTGACGTTCTTGCGATTCGTCCGTCCCGCAATTTTGAAGATGATGGGCGCGTGCGAGAGCGAGCTCGAGCCGCCGAAGGTCCCCGCAAAGGTGATTGTCGATCTTCGCAACGATGGCGCTCGGGCCTGTTATTTCCGCGGCAGGCTTGAAGCGGGAAAATTTTCGCCGATTGGTCGCCAGGAGTCGCATGCGCTCTTCGGTTTAAGCCAGTCAAACGCGCTCCTGCGCCTGGCCGCGGGAGAAGAACTCAAGAGCGGGAGTACGGTGGAACTGCTGCTCTTTGATTAGCGTGATTGTTCGCCGTGACCACGTTTGACAGACCACGCGACTCTTTTAGCTTAAGCGCGTTGAATACCGGAGCCGCCACCGCGTTTGCGCCAAATCCAACCGAGCAAATTCGTGCCGACGCCGAGCGCCTTTCCCATATCGTTCTGGCGATGCAGCGCTGCTTCATGTTGCATTTGTGCAAAGAACTGGCGCCGGGCAACGTCTCGTTTTCGCAGTTTTTTCTTCTCGCTTTCCTGGACCAGAAAGAAGTCCTCACCATGTCCGCCATCGCGCAGAAAATGGGACACACCACCGCGGCCGCGAGCGGTTTGGTCGCGCGTCTGGAAAATCTCGGCTACATCGTACGTTCGAGTGCACGGGAAGACCGGCGCAAGGTGATGGTTTGCATCACTCCAAAAGGTTCGGCTCTCGTCCGGCGAATCCGTGAGGAGATGGTGGGCAACCTGATGAAGATTTTGGAACACCTCACGCCCGATGAACAGAAAGCCTGGCTCCAGATTTACAGTAAGATTTATGATTACTGCCAATCGAAATGATTCTGATCCGTTCGGCGGCAGTGGCATCAGGCAAAGGTAAAATCAACGCTCCTTGAATCTGCGCGTTGACCTTGGCGCATCTAACTTTTCGACCTCTACGTCAATGCAAAAGCTTGCTCTCCGAATTTTTCTCGGTGTGCTGATGCTCGGATTCGCGCAACCAGTGCGCGCTGGCGGAGAAACCTCTTCGTCGTCGCGTGGCGTGCGCAAATTTACACTGGACCAGGCGATTCAAACCGCGCTCCAGCGCAATCCGACTCTCCTCATCGCGGAACGCGAGATCGAGCGCACCAAAGGAGTAATCATCCAGGTCCGTGCCGAAGCTTTACCGCATATCACCGTGAGTGGAAGCTACACCTGGACAGATCCAAATCTTGCTCGTTCGACCTCCATATTTGGAACTCCGACAACCACCGGCACGCCCGCGCCTGTCGTTGCTTCGCAGCGGTCACAGGCGGGCAATGTTCAATCACTGGCTACGCCAACACCAACGCCAGGCATCTCCGCGCCGCAGCAAAGTGATATATCCTACAATATTCGCGTTACGGGAACGCAGCTGATCTTTAACGGCACGACGCTGCCGGCAATCCGCGGCACTTTCTTTCAGCGCGACAGCGCCTACTTCGCGTTTCGCAACGTGCTCGATCAGCTCATTTCCACGGTGAAGACGCAGTTTTATCAGGTGGTCGTCGACAAGGCGCTTATCGGCGTGCAGGAGGAATCGGTTCACTTGCTGGAGAGTCAGCTCAAAGATCAGCAAAATCGTTTCGAGGCCGGAACGGTGCCGCGTTTCAACGTGCTGCAAGCGGAAGTCGCGCTTTACAATCAGATTCCACAGCTGATTGCCGCAAAAAATAATTATCGGATTGCGCAACTAACATTGGCCAAGACTCTTGGTCTCGACTTCGATCCTCGGCGCGGTGAAAAGCCACCCCTCGAAGTCGTTGGCGAAATGCCATACAACCCGCGAGAGATTTTGTTAGTCGATGCGATTGAGCTTGGAAAACAGCGGCGCCCATTCTTGAAGCAAGCCCGCGCCAATGTCCTCAACCAAATCGAACAAGTGCATGTCGCACTCGGCGGTTTTCTTCCCACGATCGACGCGACCGGCGGCGGCGAATGGGTCAGTTCGCCGTTCAACTCGAGTTTTCATGACATTTCGAAAGGCTGGATCGCGGGAGTGACCGGCAGTTGGCCAATTTGGGACAGCGGCCAGGTTTACGGCCAGGTCAAGCAACAGCGCGCGCTCTTGTCCGAGTCCAAAATCACTTATGACGACGACGTTCGCCAGGTTGAGCTGGAAATCCAGACCGCGTATTCAAATTTGCAGCAGAATCGCGAACTCATTCAGAGCCAGGAAAAAAATGTGGAACAGGCTGAGGAAGCGGTTCGCTTAGCCAAGGCCCGGCTCGACGCCGGCGCGGGGGTTCAGCTCGATGTGCTCAACGCGCAGGTGCAGTTGACGACCGCGGAATCGACGCGTTTGCAAGCGCTCTTCGGCTACAATTCCTCGCTCGCTGAATTCGATCGCGCCACCGGCGCGCAGAGTGTTTACACGGAATCGTTCAACGGCATCGCGCCGCACGCCACTCGATCGAGAACCTACCAGACGGGCAGTGACAGGGACGCCGAAGGAAGACGCAAGGAAAGCTTGTCGAGATAAAATTGGTTGTCATGTCGAGCGAAAATGCCAGTCCGGTCCGGTCGCCGCGGCGACATGGACTTGTCCGGCGGCGATCTCGGCTCGACACATCTCTTACTCTAAATCACCTGAGTGCAGCCGCTGCCCATTGAACACTTCGGTGCTTTGACGCAACTGCCGCATTGCCGGCACGTATTTACCAAGCGATTTCCGGGCATCGACGTCTCGCATGACAAAGCTGAAGCTTTGAGCCGATTAGAAGCGGCGCATCGCGAAATTCGGCGCGCAATCGGCTTCAGCGATTGGCCGGTGCTTACGGCCGAACAGGTTCACGGCGACCAAATTGCGATTGTCGCCAAACCCGGCCAGGCCGGGCAGCTTATTCAACAGAAATCAGTCACTGATCGTAGCGACACAAATAGAGGGAGCTGGGCGACCCAGCCGATTGGATCAATCGGCTGCCCTTCGGGCGCAACGCGGGTCGATCTACCAATTGAATCGGACGTACAGTTCGCCGGCTGCGACGGAATCATCACGGATCAGAGAAAAGTCGCGCTTGGCATTCACGTCGCCGATTGTTGCGCGGTTTACATTGTCGATGCAAAAAAACCGGCGATTGGCCTCGTGCACTCCGGAAAAAAAGGCACGAAGCTTGGCGTCATTGCGAATGCCATCGGGCAAATGAAAGCGCATTTCGGATCGAATCCGGCCGAACTTGTCGTGCAACTGAGTCCCTGCATACGTCCGCCGCATTATGAAGTCGATTTCGCGGCAGAAATTATCGGGCAATGTCGGGCGCAAGGCGTGAAGCAAATCCACGACAGCGGCATCTGCACCGCTTGTCATCTCGATCTTTACTATTCTTATCGCGCCGAAAAAGGAAAAACCGGCCGCATGCTCGCGCTGCTCGCGTTGATGTAGAGGCGCCTATGTCAAACGCCTGAGACGGCTTCACTCCCGCGTTTGTAAGGGCAGATGCCGCGCTTCTTTGCTGCCGCGACAAACGCAAAAAATTCTCGCGCCGGGGCGCCAAATTTCGTCGCGGCGGCTTTTTTGAGCGCCTGCGAAATGTTCAGCCCACTTGTGTAAAGCAATTTGAAGGCATTCTTAATTTGATCTCGATCCTTCGCGCTAAATCCAGCACGCCGCAGTCCGACGACGTTTACGCCAAAAACAGAATTGCGTTCCGCCGCGACCACGAAGGGCGGCAGGTCTTTTCCAAACGCCGAGCTGCCTTGCACCATCACGAGCCGACCAACGCGCATGTATTGGTGAAATGTCGATCCACCGCCGAGAAAAGCCTGATCATCGACCCTAACATGTCCCGCAAGCAGACAATTATTCGCAATGATCACGTTGTTGCCGACTTCGCAGTTGTGCCCGACATGCGCGCCCACCATCAGGAAATTGTTGTCGCCGATCTTCGTTGCGCTGCCTTCGGCGCTGCCGCGATGAATTGTACAGTATTCGCGAATGACGTTGCCGTTTCCGATCTCGATCTTGGTTTTTCTTTCCGGTGAAAACGAAAGATCTTGCGGCGCGCCGCCGATGATCGCGCCGTGTCCGATGAAATTGTCGGCGCCGATTGCCACGCTTCCTTCAATGACGACATGCGATTGAATAAGCGTGCGCGCCCCGATCACCGCTTGCGGACCGATAACGGAATACGGCCCGATCTGGACATCGCTGCCGACTTGCGCGCCCGGATCGACAATTGCCGTCGGATGAATTTTCACAGCACGCCTGCTTCTTTGAAACTGAAATAACCGGCGCCTTGCTCGCTCGGCGCACCGATGATGATGTGGTCGAGCAGTTTGATTTGCAGCAATTCCGCCGCCTCCGCCAATCGTCTTGTTAAGCTGTGGTCGGTCTGGCTCGGTGACGGATCGCCCGAGGGATGATTGTGCACGACGATCATAGCGTAGGCGGAAGAAACCACCGCCGGACGAAACACATCGCGGGGATGGGCAATGCTCTCGTTCACACTGCCAATCGAGACTTCTTCGATGCGGATGAGATGATAGCGAGTGTCGAGCAGAATCACGCGCAACGATTCCTTGTGCAATCGTCGCATCTCCGCACCGACGAGTTCGTTTGCCAGCTCCGGTGAGTCGATTTTTTGTTTCGACAATGTCTCGCGCGCCAAACGCTGCCCCAGTCCAAATGCCGCCACCAGCTGGACCGCTTTCGCGAAGCCAACCCCACGAATTTTTGCCAGTTCGTCAACTGTGCAGCGACTTAGGCCGGCCAGCGAGCCGTATCTTTTCAAGAGTTCACGCCCCACTTCCACCGCGTTCGCGCCCACAACTCCGGTGCGCAGAAGAATTGCAATCAATTCCGGGTCCGTGAGAGCGGCCGCGCCGTGGGCCGCAAGTTTCTCACGCGGCCGCTCTTCCTGCGGCATCTCACGGATCTTCAGTTGCGCCATCGCTACAGGCGCAGCTGCTCGAACATCTCGCGCATCGCGTTGCCGAGCGCGAACAGTCCCTCGGCGTGCGAATTCGATGAGAGCGACTCGATGCTCCGTTGCGCCTCGCAGATGAGCTCGTTGCCCGCTGCAATCGATTCGTCCAACGCGCCATTTGCTGAACGGTTCTTCAAAACCTCACTCATCTCCTCGCATTTGCCGTCGAGAATAAGACTCGAACAGCGTTCGCGCTCGAACTCAGAGGCGGAGTGAAGGAAAATTAGCACCGGAAGTGTGAACTTGCCTTTGCGCAAATCGGTCCCGAGCGTTTTGCCCGTGGCGCTTTCGCTTCCGGCGATGTCCAGACAGTCATCATAGATCTGATAGGCTGTGCCGACGCGCATGCCGAAGTTTTTCAGAATCTCGACGACCGAGGGCTTTGCCTCGCTGATCGTCGCGCCCAATTCTGCCGCAGCGGAGAAAAGCGATCCGGTTTTCATTTTCACGATGCGCAAATAATCTTCCACCCCGAGTTTGAGATCGAAACGGCGCTGCGTCTGGATCATTTCGCCGGAACAAATTTCGCTCGCTGTCCGCGCAATCGCGCGACTGATCTGCGAATTTTCAAAGCTCGCGGACAGATTCAACGCATGCGCGAAGAGACAATCACCTAACAAAACGCTGAGCGAATTTCCCCAACGCGCATTCACCGTTGGCTGCGCCCGGCGCCGCTCCGCTTCGTCCATCACATCGTCATGCACCAACGTCGCGAGATGGATCAGCTCCACGATCACGGCAAGATCGACATGTCCGGAATTGATCTCGCCGGATGCACCTCCGGCGAGTAGCGCCACAAGCGGGCGAAGCCGTTTGCCGCGTCCACCAATCGCGTAAGTAACGTACCCTTCGATTGCCGGATCGAACGCTGCGACTTGCTGAATAATTCGCTCTTCGACTTGGTCGAGGTGCGGCTGGACGAGGCGTGTCACCCGAGCGAGCGGATTGACGGAATGCGCCGTTGCCGTGGTTGGGTGTGCGAAAGCTTCCACACGCGCAGAATGGCGGGCGCTTTGGCAAAAGTCAAAGCAACACGCTCGCAATTTTGTCTGGGGAGCAAAGGCTGCCAGTCCGCCAGTCGGACGGACTCGTCCCGTGGCGAGCCTGTCGCTTTCGGCCGCTTGCCGAAAAATCACCGCCGCCGTAACCAAGCCTGATTTGCGTACTTCTGCTGTCCGATTTCCTGGGCTCGATTGAAGATGGTCTGGTCTAAATTCCGGGCAGTCCATTTGCCCGATAATTCTTGCGCGAATCGCTCGGTGAAATCCTTCCCCAGATCGATCTGTTGAATGCTGCCTTGATGGAGCAAACCGGCCCGCGTCCTTCGTTGCGCCGCGCCCGCAACCTTGCGCCCGTTCACCATTACATCCGCCCGCACCGGATTTGCGAAACAATCATTGTAGCGGCGGTCTGTGACCGCCGTCGCATTTATTTCCCTCCCGGTAATTTCCCAACTGTGGACGGATCGATCTTGAATAGTGCGACGGTCACAGACCGCCGCTACAGCTAACAAATCTGCGTGCTTAGCGATTACGCTCAGAGCCTCGCACAAAGCGCGATGAACATTCTCGTAGATTGACATGGACGATCCGGCGAACACGGGATCGTTCCGAGGAACGATTATCGAGTAGGTAAGATCATCCCCGTGCAAAACAATTCCTCCGCCCGTCCATCGGCGGACCAAGTCGCGCTGCGCCGCATAATCAACAACGTCGGCAAACCTTCCAAAGTATCCAAACGAAAGAGCAGGGGAGTGCCATCGATAAAAACGAATCGCAGGAATATCTGCCATTTCGAGCAAAGCTTCGTCGATCGCCATGTTCATCGCCGCGGATCGCGCCGCGTCGTGATAAACCTCAAGCGCACCAAAGATCGACATGGGAATTCGTTAGGCTTCGATCTCGTCCAAAATCCTTGCGACCGCTTCACTTGGATCCGGATGCGCCGTGATCGGGCGGCCAATCACCAAATAATCCGCGCCCGCCTCGAGCGCTTCGCGCGGTGTCATCACGCGCTTTTGATCAACCGCTTCCGCCCAGCTTGGCCGAACTCCCGGCGTGACGATCTTGATTTCTTTGCCGAATTCCGCACGTAACATTTTTGCTTCGCGCGGACTCGCCACCAATCCACCGATTCCTGCTGATACGCCAAGTTTCGCCAGTCGCAAAACGTGCTTGTCGATCTTGTCCGGGATTCCAATTTCGCGAAGCGTCTGTTCGTTTGCGCTAGTTAGAAGTGTGACGCCGAGCAAAAGCAAGTCGCCCGAGGGTGCGGAACCGGCTGCGCGAATCATCGCTTCGCCGCCGCTCAAATGGACGGTGAGCATTTGCACTCCTAACTCCGCCGCCGATCTGACTGCGCGTGCGACCGTGTTCGGAATGTCGTGCAGTTTAAGATCGAGAACGACTTTTGCACCAGTCCCACGGACCGCGCGCACGCTCTCCGGACCTTCCGCCGTGTAAAGCTGCAAGCCAATTTTGAAAAATGAAATCTGGTCCGCCAGCTGCCTAACGAGATCAAGCGCCGCCTCTTTTCTTGGAACATCGAGAGCGACAATAATTTTGTCGCGCGCAGCAATTGATCGAGAATTCATCCTGTTCTTCTTCGAGTTTGGCGGACAAATTGCAAACTATGCAGGTTTCGGCGCCGGCGAAGATCAATCTTTTCTTGAAAGTTTTGGGCATTCGCCGCGATGGCTTTCACGAGATCGAAACGTTCATTTCACCGATTTCACTCTGCGATCAAATTAAGATCGACAAGAACAAGCGAGGGCAGGGCATCAGTTTTCGTTGCGATGATCCATCTGTTCCGCGAGGCGGCGAGAATCTTGCCGTGCGCGCAGCGAACGCATTTTTCGCTGCGACGCAAACAAAGCCGGCGGTCTCGATCGTACTCAAAAAGATAATTCCGCACGGCGCAGGCTTGGGCGGTGGCAGCAGCGATGCCGCGGCAGTGCTGCTCGCGCTCAATCAGCTCTTTGCAACCAAACTGTCACGCCAAAAGCTGGCCAAACTTGGATCGACCATCGGATCGGACGTTCCGTTTTTTATTTTCGAATCGGCCGCGGTATGCACAGGTCGTGGCGAGATCGTCACGCCCAGAGAGTTGACCCAGCAATTATCGATCTTGCTCGTGAAACCGGATTTTGGAGTGTCAACACCGTGGGCCTATGAACGTTGGCAGAATTCGCGCGAGCTTCCCGGTATCTCCTACGTGCAGCAAGATTTTCGCGGTCAGAAACTCCACAACGATCTCGAGCGTCCGGTGTTCGAGAAATTTGTCTTTCTCGCACGAATCAAGATGTGGCTGTTGCAACGAAAGGAAGTCGCCGCCGCGTTAATGTCCGGCTCGGGCTCAACCGTATTTGCCGCGCTGCGCCCGAATGTAAATATCGATCTTCTCGCAAAGCGCGTGCGAAAAGAACTCGACCGCGAAATTTGGACCTGCGTTTGCGAGACGCTCTGACTCCGGGGAGCGCACGCGTCTCGCGTGCTGATTTCGGCGCCCTCGCCGAAATCTTCTTCTAATTCGCGTTCTGGTGCTGAGTTAACGGAAAAGTTCGCGATTGCGAGGGCGCGATCGCCAGCACGCGAGGGCGCGTACGCTACCCTGCGCGCATTGTCGCGCGCGCGTATTCGCGATTCAGTTTCCCAATGAAACTGGCGCTGATCTCGGCAGGGCAGACGGCTTCGCATTCGTAGGTGTTTGCGCAGTTGCCGAAACCTTCCGCGTCCATCGTGTCCACCATTTTCAAGACGCGACTCGCGCGTTCGGGGTCTCCTTGGGGCAAAAGCGCAAGGTGCGAAACTTTGGCAGCGGTAAAAAGCATGGCCGATGCGTTCGGACACGCGGCCGCGCATGCGCCGCAGCCGATGCACCCGGCCGCTTCCATCGCAAGATCGACATCGTGCTTCGGAATCGGAATTGAATTTGCCTCCGGCGCGGAACCGGCCCGCGCGGAAATGAATCCGCCCGCCTGCACAATGCGATCGAGCGCGCTCCGATCGATCACCAAATCTTTGATGACAGGAAATGATCTTACGCGAAACGGCTCGACGATGATGGTGGTGCCGTCGCGAAATTTGCGCATGTAAAGCTCACAGGCCGCTCCGGGATGGTCCGGCCCGTGTGCTTGGCCGTTAATGGTGAGCGCGCACGTGCCGCAAATGCCTTCGCGGCAATCGGAGTCGAAGGCGATCGGTTCTTCGCTACGCCCGAGCAAATTTTCATTTACGATGTCGAGCATCTCCAAAAAAGAAGTGTGCGGCGAAATATCGCGCGCTTCATACTCAACGAGCTTGCCACGCGATTTCGCGTCCTTTTGTCGCCAGACTCTCAAAAGAAAGTTCATGGTTGAGAGTTGAGAGTTGAGAGTTGAGAGCGACGCATCGGCGGGCTAGCCAGGGAATAGTGATTTTCGCAACCCGCTAAGCATCCGGCTCAGTTCTTCAGCATCTTTATAAAGTGACCGGAAGCTCTCTTGTCTGAAAAAATCCTGCCTATTCGCAATGAAAGCTTGTGAAACGACTTCAAAAACCGAACCAGTGCCGATCTCGATGAAACGTGCAAAGTCCGTTTGCGACATTCGCGAAGAGCCCTCTGCAATATTCGAAGAGATCGAAACTGCAGCGCGTCGCATTTGGTTTGTTAGACCAAAACGCTCTTCAAGAGGAAAATCTCGCGTTGCGGAGTAAATGAAATCCGCAAAACCAATTGCTTTTTGCCAAACATCAAGCTTCTCAAAGTTAAACATACGGGTTTGCCTTTCTTTTCTCTCAACTCTCAACTAACGACTCTCAACTTCACTTGTAGCTCCGTTGAGTTAAATGCACCGTTTCGAAATGGAGCGGCTCGCGATACAGCTTTGGCTCTGCGATTTCGCCGTTACCTTGAAATTCCCAGGCGAAAACGTCGGCAAAATTTTCGTCGTCGCGGAGCGCTTCGCCCTCCGAGGTTTGATGCTCTTCTCGAAAATGTGCGCCGCATGATTCGTCGCGGGCGAGCGCATCGGTGCACATCAGCTCGGCGAACTCGAGGAAATCGGCGACGCGACCGGCGCGTTCGAGTGATTGATTGAAATCTTCATCGTCACCGGGGACGCGCACGTTGTTCCAAAATTCGCTGCGCAACTCCGGAATTTTCGTGAGCGCTTCCTGCAAGCCTTTTTTGTTTCGCAACATTCCGCATTTTTCCCAGAGAAGTGCCCCGAGCTCGCGATGAATGGAATCGAGGGAACGTTTTCCGTTTACTTTGAGGAGATTGTCGATCTTGGCGCGGACATCGCTCTCTGCTTTCTTGAATTCGGGATGATCGGTCGAAGGCCGCTTGCTCAGCTGACCGGCGAGATAATTCGGCAATGTGTAGGGCAAGATGAAATAACCATCGGCCAATCCTTGCATGAGTGCGCTGGCGCCGAGCCGGTTCGCGCCGTGATCGGAGAAATTCGCTTCCCCGATCACATAGAGGCCGGGAAGATTGCTCATCAGATTGTAATCGACCCACAAACCGCCCATCGTGTAATGGATGGCGGGGTAAATGCGCATCGGCATTTTATATGCATTCTCGCCCGTGATCTTTTCGTAAATCTCGAACAGGTTGCCGTAGCGCTCGCAGATCGTTTGTTCGCCAAGCCGCTTAATTGCGTCAGCAAGATCCAGATAAACGCCGCGTCCGCCGGGCCCAACCCCGCGTCCTTCGTCGCAAACTTCCTTGGCCGCACGCGAAGAGATGTCGCGCGGCGCGAGATTGCCATAGCTCGGATATTTTCGCTCGAGATAATAGTCGCGCTCCGTTTCGGGAATTTCGGCAGGCGCTTTGTCGCAATCTTCCTTGCGCTTCGGGACCCAGACCCGTCCATCGTTGCGCAACGACTCCGACATGAGCGTCAGCTTGGATTGATGTTCACCGCTGACCGGAATGCAGGTGGGATGAATTTGAGTGAAACACGGGTTCGCGAAGAGCGCGCCCTTTTTATAAGCGCGATAGGTGGCGGTGACATTGCAGCCGCGCGCATTGGTTGAGAGATAAAAAACGTTTCCATAACCGCCGGTGGCGAGCACGACAGCATCGGCCGCGTAATTGTCGATCTTTCCCGAAACGAGATCGCGCGAGATGATTCCCTTGGCGTGACCATCGACAATCACCAGGTCGAGCATCTCGGTTTGCGGAAACATCTCCACCGTGCCGGCAGCGATCTGGCGGCAGAGCGCTTGATAGCAGCCGAGCAAAAGTTGCTGCCCAGTTTGGCCGCGCGCGTAAAACGTTCGTGACACTTGGGCGCCGCCGAAGGAACGGTTGGCCAGCAGGCCGCTGTACTCCCGCGCGAAGGGAACACCTTGCGCGACGCATTGGTCGATGATGTTCGAGCTGACTTCAGCGAGCCGATAAACGTTTGCCTCGCGCGAGCGAAAATCGCCGCCTTTAATCGTGTCGTAGAACAACCGATAAACGCTGTCGCCATCGTTCTGATAATTTTTTGCGGCGTTGATTCCGCCTTGCGCAGCGATTGAATGCGCGCGACGCGCCGAGTCTTGATAGCAAAAACATTTTACTTGATAGCCAAGCTCGCCCAGTGTCGCCGCGGCCGATCCGCCGGCGAGGCCGCTGCCGACAATGATGATTTCGAACTTGCGCCGATTATTCGGGCTAACGAGCCGCGAGTGATCGCGATGATTCCGCCATTTTTGGTCGAGTGGACCGGGCGGAATCTTTGCGTCCAGCGTCCCAATCATATTTCGCAAAATTCGAAATTCGAATCTCGAAATCCCAAACAACAGTGAGAATGACGAAATCCGAATGACGAAGCTCGAAGGAATGACGAATGATCAAATGGCAAGACAAATGGTAATGTCGCTTCTTCGTCATTCGTGCTTTGTTGTTCTTTCGTCATTCGACATTCGCCTGCCGCGCCGTAGCATCGCGAAGGCGGGTGCTTCGTCATTTTTTGTTGCTATCCGAATTTGTTCCAATATTCGATAATCGGATTTCGAATTTTTAACTCATAATTGCTGCGCTGGTTTCATGAGGCCGAGCAAAACCGCGACTGGAATCGAGGTGTAGCCAACGAATAATAGCCACGCGAAAACTCGTCCGCCGAATGCGAGACGCGGCGTCAGCGTCCTGTTATTGAGTCCGAGCGATTGAAGAAAGCTCGACGATCCGTGGCTCAAGTGAAGCGCGAGCAACCACATGCCAAGAATGTAAAATCCCGAGACGAGATAATTTTGAAATCCGTAAACCATCATCGAGTAAACATCGTAATGGTTTAGGGGATCGGGCTTGAGCAGCGCAAAACGCGCATCGGTTTTTCGGAAAGTGAAATGAGCGAGGTGATAAATGAGAAAAGCCAGGATGATCAGTCCACTCATCACCATATGACGTGACGCGAAAGTGGCTTTGACATGTTCCTTGTCGATGTAGGCCTCAGGACGGGCGCGCCGATTTGCGATGGCCAGTTGAATAGTCACGTAGATGTGGACTACGACGGTGCAGAGTAAGAAGAGGCGAATGACCCAAAGAAGTGGCCCGAGATCGCGCAGATGTTGAGAGTAGCCGTTAATCCAGTCCGGCCCGAGAAAAATCTGTAGATTGCCCAGCAAATGCCCGATGACGAACAGGATCAAAATGACGCCGGTGATCGCCACGATCATTTTTTTTCCGACTGAAGAATGATAGAAAGCAGAGATCGCAGTCACAATTAAACTTCGCGCGATGGCGACGATTGAGATTATGAGCGCTTGTTAGAGCGTCAAGAAAGCTTCTATAGTGGCGCCCGTGTCGGGCGCGAAAGAGCAGCCGACACGGCTGCCACCACAGTTATTTGGCGAGATCCGGCGGCAATCTTCGCATACCTTCGCGGAACTTTGCAGCCGGCTGCGCAAGCGCGAAGGTTGGCTGGGCAAGAACCGAATGCGATTCCGAACCATTCTTCGAAAGTTAGCGCGCGTCTTCAAGAAGCGAGCGGACGACAAAGTTCGAGAGTTCTACATGTACACGCCGGAAGTGCAGTGGCGCTTTCCGCTGGCCTTGCTGCCTCCGGCCCAGAAAGAGTTCGTGGACTGGCTTTTGAGAGAAGGCCGAACGCAACATCGATTATCCGACGAGGAGATTGGTCAATTCATCCACGAGACGGCGAAAGAGCCGGCGCGCGGAATTGCCGAGACCTACTTGATCAATCCGGACTGGCAGAAGCGTTTCCCGCCGCCGTTAGATCGGGAACAGCAAACCAAGCTTCTCGAATGGCTGCGCGGTGCGTTTCCAGAGTTTCGCGCGCTAAAGAAAATGTGCCGGCTGACCGGCCGGGCAATTGAAACCGCACGTCGAAGCGGCAAAGATGCGGCTCGATCGAGCGGGGTAAATATTCTCGCGCATTTTTGTTATCCATCGGGATTGCAACAGGCCGCGCTTGCCACTCGGCGCGCTCTCGAATCCGTCGGCGTTTCCACTTCCTGCCGGGACGTGCCGAGTGGCGTTGATACGGTCCTTGATCTGCGTGCCCCCTGGCTTGGTCTCGAAATTCATCCGACTACCATCATCAACATCGCGCCGGCCATGTTTTTTGAAGTCTCTTATCAGCGGGCCGGACTGGCGCGGTGCGACGGCGTTTATCGCATCGCCAACTGGTATTGGGAGCTGGAGAATATTCCGCCGGAGTGGGCACGATTTGCCAGTTTAATAGATGAGATTTGGGCCCCGACGCCATTTGTCGCGGAAGCGATGCGACCGGTGATACCAGTGCCGATCTTCGAAATGTTGCCCGCGGTGTCGATTGGAAGGATCGAACCGGTCCGGCGTTCGCAGCTCAATATTGCGGAGCATCAATTTGTTTTTCTTTTTGCTTTTGATCTGTGCAGCCAATTCGAGCGCAAGAATCCGCTGGGAGTGATCCGCGCCTTTCGCAAGGCGTTTTCGCGCGCTGAACCGGCCACGCTGCTGATTAAGACGGCCCGCGGAGACCAGGACCTGGCCGGTTTCAATCGCTTAAGGAATTTCGCCGGTGAAAACGGGGTGCTGCTTGTAAATGAACTCGCGTCGCGTGCGCGGGCCTATGGCTACATCGACATGTGCGATTGTTTTGTCTCGCTCCATCGCTCGGAAGGTTTTGGTCTCGGTCTGGCGGAGGCGATGCTGCTCGGCAAACCGGTCATCGCGACAAATTATTCGGGCAACCTCGCATTTATGAATCACGAGAACAGTCTGCTCGTCGATTACACCTTGACGGATATTTCTGAAAGCGGACCGATTTACAAACAAGGAAGCCGTTGGGCGACACCGAATGAAGAGCATGCCGCGGCGCTCATGCGCTCCGTCTATGAAAATCGGGCCGAAGCATTTGCGCGAGCGCGGCGGACGCAGCCGGAAATAAAAGCGAAACTCGCTTTGGAGGTGGCCGGGCGCCGCATGAAGAAGCGGTTGGACGAAATTGCTGCGAAGGTAGGGCGGTTCACTGAACCGCCTCGGCCCGCGGGTGATCTCAGGCGCTTCCGGGTTTGACTGCTGGAATCGCGGCGAGATCGGACGGAATTTGATCGGCGGGAAATGTTTCGACGTTCATCTCGATCAAACTAACAAAGGGACAGTCGAACTCGGGTTTCGTTGGGCCGCTTCGATCGACAATCACACCGACAGCAGTTACTAATCCGCCGTGCGAACGGATGATGTCGATCGTTTCCTGGACGCGGCCGCCGCGCGTGACGACGTCTTCAACGACAATGAACTTTTCGTTAGGTGAAATTTGAAAGCCGCGCCGCAAGACCAGCTTGGCCGATTCCTTTTCGACGAAGATGTGGCGTTTGCCTAACGAGCGTCCGACTTCCTGGCCGACGATGATTCCGCCGAGGGCGGGGGAGATGACTGCGTCGCAAACAATCGCGCGCAGTTTATTTGCGAGCATCTCACAAACGCGCGCTGCAATATCCGTGTGCTGCAGAAGCAAGGCGCACTGAAAATACTGCCGGCTATGCAGACCAGAACGCAAAATGAAATGGCCGTCGAGCAGTGCGCCCGTTTGGCGAAAAACCGCGAGCAAATCTTCGCTCATTGCTTTCTTGTGTAGCGGCACTCTATGAGTGTCGCATTTTTTCTTTTCGAGCGACGGTCATAGACCGCCGCTACAGTTAAAATCTAGCCTGACGTGTCGTATGCCGTTTGACCGCCCAAGCCGCCTCCGTCGGCCACGGCAATGGCTTCGATTTCGACGCGCGCGCCTTTTGGCAAAGCCGGCACTTGAACCGTTGAGCGTGCCGGGGGCTCTTTCTTGAAATAGGACGCGTAAATTTCATTCACCGTCTGGAAATCGGCGAGGTCGGTCAGAAAGATCGTGGTCTTCACGATGTTCTCAAACGTTAATCCTTCCGAGCGAAGAACGGCGCCGATGTTCTCCAGCACCCGCCGGGTCTGCTCGGAGATATCCTGCGAAACGATCTGGCCGCTTTTCGGATCGAGCGGAATTTGTCCGGCGCAGTAGATTGTCGATCCAGCGCGCACGGCTTGCGAGTAGGGACCGACGGCGGCCGGCGCTTCCGGAGTAGAAATGATTTTCTTCATGCGACCGATATTAACCGCAAAAAAGCCTCGCACAACGGTCGCAACGGACACAATGAAAAGGGTTTCAGATCTGTTGTGGCCTTTGCGGACTTGGTGCGAGATCTTCGCGGCAATTGCGACTAATCGATTTTTGCCGATATTAAAGACGAAATGGTTGGCTGGATTTTAAAGAAAATACTGGGGTCGAAAAATCAGCGCGAGCTCAAGCGTATGATGCCGATCGTGCGCCGGATCAACGAGTTGGAGGCGCCGTTGCAGAACTTGTCCGACGAGGCTTTGCGCGCGAAAACGGCGGCGTGGAAGGAAGAGCTCGCGAAAATTCCGGCGCTCGAGGATCAATGGAAGCGGCTCGACGAAATTTTGCCGGAAGCGTTTGCCGTCGTAAAAAACGCGGCCCGGCGATTAAGCGACCGGAAGCACAGTTTCACCGTCTGCGATCAGCCGATGGTTTGGAATATGGTGCACTTCGACGTGCAATTGCTCGGCGGAGTCGTCTTGCACCGAGGGCGGATCGCGGAGATGGCGACGGGCGAAGGCAAGACGCTCGTGGCGACATTGCCGCTTTATCTCAATGCGCTGACTGGTCGCGGTGCGCATCTGGTTACGGTCAATGATTATCTGGCTCGCCGCGACGCGGAGTGGATGGGCCA
>Ga0209056_10003725_pt1 | contig 16171 bp, 19 predicted proteins | sample GraSoiAngelo_114_FD_185876 | JGI IMG/M metagenome (GOLD analysis project Ga0209056, IMG submission 185876) | Grasslands soil microbial communities from the Angelo Coastal Reserve, California, USA - 14_0903_13_40cm (SPAdes) (version 2) | ecosystem: Environmental > Terrestrial > Soil > Grasslands... | reverse complement strand
AGCGCTTCTTTTTCGGGCGGCCTCGTCTTTCCCATGCCAGAGGGCAACAGTATCCTGGTTCCGCAGGGCGTGGCAAAAGTTGTTAACCTGGCTGAGCTGCGGAACTGCGGCGCCTGGGAACAAGCGTTTCAGAATAAGTGTAAAGACCACCGCTACTACGAAATCGTCGAAGAAACGCTACGGTCCGGTTTTGAACATCACTATCTGCTGCTCGAGGACAATTCCGGCAACGTGCGTGCCATCCAGCCGATGTTCTTTGTCCGGCAAAATCTGATCGAAGGCGTGCCGGGCAAAGTCCGCTCGATCGTCGATGGAATCCGCAAATTTTTTCCGCGCTTTCTCACAATGCGCGTTTTGATGGTGGGCTGCGCGGCCGGTACGGGTGATCTGGGCGCATGCGACGAACAGGACGACGCGTGGGTGGCAAACGGGTTGCAGGCGGGGCTTCGGACTTATGCCAGGCAAATGAAAGCTTCCCTGGCCGTTTTGAAGGATTTTCCTGCGAAATATCGCCCGGTGCTTGAAACGTTTCGCTTAAATGGTTATGCGCGGATTCCGAGTATGCCGATGGCGCGGCTGGCGCTTCATTACGAGGATTGGGATGACTATTTTCGTACGTTAAGCAAGGCGACCCGGAAAGATTTGCGCCGAAAATTCCGCAAAGCGGCGCGGGCGCCGACGATCGAGATGGAGGTCGTGTCGGACATCACGCCGTGGCTCGAAGAAATCTATCCGCTATATCTGGCCGTCCACGAGCGGTCGCCATTGAAATTTGAAACGCTGACCAAGGACTATTTTCGCGCCGTCGCGCATCGAATGCCGGAACGCGCGCGTTTTTTCATTTGGCGGCAAAGCGACAAGATCGTTGCGTTCAGTTTTTGCCTGGTTTGCGGTGAAGCGATTTACGACGAGTGCATCGGTCTCGACTACGACGTCGCGTTTGATCTGCACCTGTATTTTTACACGCTGCGTGACATCATCTCTTGGGCGCTGCAACAGGGATTAAAATATTACTACAGCAATCCACTCAATTATGAACCGAAGCTGCATCTGGATTGCGAGCTGGTGCCGCTCGATCTCTACGTGCGGCACGCGAATCCGCTGCTCAATCCGATCCTTCGCCGCTTCATCAAATATCTCGGTCCGACGCGGCACGACCCGGTTTTGGGGCGGTTCCCAAACGCTGACCAGCTTTAACGCGGAACGTCGCCCGTGAGGACGTCCTTGTCATTCCGAGCGAAGTCGAGGAATCTCTGGCCTTGTTTTCGCTCCCTTGCCTTGCCTGCTGAGAGTAAGAGATGTCTCCAGACCTGCGCATAAAGCTACGGCTTAGCAGGCGACGGAGCCTGTCCTGAGCAAGGTCGAAGGACTCGACATGACAAAAGACACGAGAAACAAGCGAATGCAGAATCGCCCTTCCGGTTTTGCCAATCCCTGGTTTCAACTCGGATTCGGGGTTGTCTGCGTGCTTGTTTACGAATTGCTTCAGAAACGTGGCGCGAGCGAAACGGCGAATCTTTCGCAGGTCTGGTCCTGGACAGGCATAACCGCCTTGGTCTCGCCCCTGGTCTGGCTGGCGATGGCCCTCATGATCATTAGCTTGCTTAGCTGGCTTTACGTTCTGAGGTACATTCCGCTTTCGATCGCGTTTCCGCTCTCGCGCGTGGTCGATGCCCTGATCCCGCTGAGCTGCTGGCTCATTCTCGGGGAAAATATTTCCTCCCGTCGCTGGTGCGGCATTGCGCTAGTGGTCATTGGCTTAACGCTGACGGCGAAACCAGTCGCGCAATTGGAAGAGAAATTATGAGCTGGCCCGTATTTTTTCTTATTCCCATCGCGCTCACGGCATTTGTGACCGGCCAGCTTTTTCTAAAACACGCCATGGAATCTTCCGCCGCCAGAGGATTTCGCGACAGCCAAGTTATTTTATTTCTTGTCTGCGGGGTTTTTGCCATGACCATCCACTTCTTCGTAACACTCGGCCTGCTTGGGCATCTCGATCTTAGCTACGTCTATCCGTTTCAAGGGTTGAGCGTCATCATAATCAGTCTCGCTGCCGCAGTGGTATTAAAGGAAAAGCTTACCGCACGACTCACGATCGGCACGCTTTTGATCAGTGCGGGAATCGTACTGGTTTCAATGAGCTAACAGAAACTGCACCGAAAAGTTTTCGCGCTGAATCGACGTCTTGGCATCCGCTGTCCTGCGCGGTTCGTTCGAAAAGCGGCGGAACACCGCCGCGCTCCAAAACGCAAGCGCTTAATGAGACCCGCGAAGACGGCCACGTTTTGGAGTGCGCCAGTGCTCTGGCGCTTTGCTTGCCGCACTGTGTCGGAAAAACCCGCTTCGTTATCCCTGCCCATCACCTAGTCGCGGCCACAATTTTTCCAACGCCGCCAGGTTGGTCTCGCGAGCTTTTTCCAGACTGGGCTGTGCAAGTTTCGGCCGGTCAAATTCGGCTGCGAAACGTTGTTTCCAGCGCGCATAATGCGGCGGCGAATACGCGCCGCAAATGTCGCCACCGATAATGCGGCAAGACGCGTGCAGCTTTCCCAGCGCCCAATCAAGATCGGCAATGGTGAATCGACCGCTCTCCCAGTTCGTCACCGCTTCTTCCCTGCGCAGACAGTCGAGATCGATTGTGACGTAGATATTTTCGCCAGCGAGGCTTTTCGAAAATTCTTCAAAGCGCAAGCGCCAATTGTCGCGAAGAATTGCGCCTCGCCGTTGTCGATCTTTCGCCGAGCGATCGTCAGCCCACGGATGCACTTCCAGAATCCCGGCGCGCTCCGCGCGGCGGTTTCCAAAGATTTGGTTGGGCCACCAGCACTCGAAATTTCCGCAGCCCCAAACTGCCACGTGCTTGATGTGCGCCAGCTCTAGCGCCCGATTCACCCATGCGCCGCAGGCCCATTTCGGTGGGCGCACATCCCAATCGGGATGATTATCGAACGAAACGAGGACAATCGGGCCTGCGATGCGGCGTAATCGAAGTCCCGTCAAATGGTGCAAGTCCCCTGAGCCATAAAGCAGAAAAGGCGCGGCCAGATGCGTCTGATGTTGGCGATAGAATCTTTCGATCAAGCGCGTCGGCGCAGAGAAGCGCAGCTGCGGCCCCCATTGGCGCGCATCGACGGCAGGCAAATGCAGCGGCTCACCTGGCCAGGCCCCGTCGAGATCAAAATGAAGCGCGCGCAATTCCAAAGGCGTTTACGAAACTAAATAGATGGCCGTGGAGACCAAGAGTAAGAAATTACGCAAACACACCGCCCAGGGAAACTTTTTCGCGGTGGTCCAATACGCTTTTCGCATCTTTGCGCATCAGTCTGCGATCGTACTCGGCAGCGCATGGGCCTTTGTGGGCGCTGTGCTCGTTATTCTCGTCTGGGTGCTTACCGGACCTACGTTTCATTTTTCCGACACCTGGCAGCTTGTCATCAACACTGCGACCACGGTCGTCACCTTCCTGATGGTCTTCCTTATTCAGAATACGCAAAACCGCGATACCAAAGCGATTCATCTTAAACTCGATGAAATGATCCGCGCGCTTAGAGGCGCGCGAAATCAACTTCTGGATGTTGAAGATCTCTCCGACGAAGATCTGAAAAAACTCGAAGAGCAATTTCAACGACTACGAAAAAAAGCAGAACACGGCGGAACGGGTTCGCGCAATGTCGAGTCGGCTAAGTCCCGCTAAAGAAAAACGCATCAACTAGGAACCGGCTTTTTTGCCACGCCTGTTCGCAGAAAAACTTTGCCGCTGGGACAAAGGCGAAAAACTTCGCAGTTCGAGCAATCTGGCTTGCGGGCATAACAGCGGCGACGTCCATGCCAGATGAGCCAGTGACTCCAGTCTGTCCAATGCTGGCGAGGCACCAGCTTCATCAAATCGCGCTCGATCTTTTCTGCGTCTTTGTGCTTGGTCAGGCCAAGCCGCTGCGAGAGACGGGTGACGTGCGTGTCCACCACGATGCCGTCGTTTTTTCCGAAGGCGTTGCCGAGAATTACGTTGGCGGTCTTGCGGCCGACGCCAGGCAGAGCGCATAACTCCTCCATCGTGTCGGGAACTTTCCCATCGTGCTTCTCGACGATTACGCGCATCGCGCCGCGAATGCTCTTCGCTTTGTTGCGATAAAAGCCCGTGGATTTGATTGCGTTTTCCAATTCGGCCTGCGGCGCGTCCGCATAATCCTTCGCCGTGCGATATTTCTTGAACAGTGCAGGCGTGACCATGTTGACGCGCTTGTCGGTGGATTGCGCGGAGAGAATGGTCGCGACGAGCAACTCGATCGGATTACGAAAATCCAGCTCAATATGCGCGTCGGGATAAACCTTGGGCCAGGCCTTGATCAACTGTTTCGCCCGCTCGCGCGCAGTCATGGGCGCATTATTCTCCTCGCAGTCGATCTTGCAACTTTGGTAGGCACGGCGCGGTGCGGTTCGCCGCGACCCATCGCAGCCATGACGGGCGGGCCACGACCATTTTATCCTGCGCATTGCCTGCGCAACCTGCTATCGGTTCGGTGCAGCCAGCTATGGAGGAGACGTCCGAGAGAGCAATTGATCGCCGCCCGATCGCCACCCGCAATCGCGAGTGGGCTAAGGCGGCGACGGCGTGGCTCGCCTCACGAAATGTTTCGCCGAATGCGATCTCGATCGCCGGCATGTGCGCTTGCATCGTCGCGGGAATTGCTCTCGGCATGACTTCGATAGCTGACCATCGCATCTTATGGCTTATCGCAGCGCTTGGCGCGCAGCTCCGTCTCACCGCAAACATGCTCGACGGAATGGTGGCGCTTGCTTCCAGGCGCGCATCCAGGATTGGCGCCCTTTACAATGAAGTGCCGGATCGCATTTCGGACGCGGTGGTGTTCATCGGCGCCGGGTTTGCCTGGGGCGGAAATGTTGCGCTGGGATACGTCGCGACAATTTTGGCGATCTTCACCGCTTACGTTCGCGCAGCAGGAAAAATCGCCGGCGCGCCTAACGAATTCTGTGGGCCGATGGCCAAACAACATCGCATGTTGGTTATCACGCTAATCGGCGTGTATTCGGCAGCGACTCCGCATTCGTGGCAGATCATTACGTTTAACGATTCGCAGATCGGCTTGGTAACCGTTGGACTCCTGGTGATCGTAGGCGGCTGCTTGATCACGGTTATTCGCCGAGTCGGTCGGATCGCGCGTGCACTAGGAGCCTGATGAAGTACCCAGCCATGCCGCGTTGCTGTCGATTTTTCGTCTCTCTAAGGCGCGAGGAAGACGCATACCCGCAGCGGTCTGTAACCGACGAGCAACGCGGGAGAGGCGAAAAAGCGGCGCAACCCGGAGGGCGAGGACGCTTTGGGCTTTCTGGCGGCGTTGCTCGCTCCTTACAGGTCGCTGCGGACATGCTCGTCGCTCGCGTCTTGCCATCCAGCCCAAAGCGTTCTCGCGCGACATGGCTGCGTACTTCAACAGGCTCCTAAAATGAACCAGATTACGCGCGAACGGCTGTTTGGATTTCGTCACGCCTTTGACGATCGCGTGACCGTTGTTCTGACGCTGGCAGTTGTCGTTCTGCTGTTCTTAGCGCCGCTGCTGATCTTAATCGCAACCCGCGTAGCCAACAGCGCTGCGGAAAAGCAAAAGGAACTATGGGACCGTTATCGCTCCTGGATTTGGCTGAGCGCGTTTATCCTGATCCCGATTTTGGCAGGCGCTTTTTGGACGATCCTCGGCGTGGCCGCGCTGAGTTTTCTTTGTTATCGCGAGTATGCCCGAATCACCGGCTTGTTTCGGGAACGAACCATCAGTCTGATCGTCGCCATCGGTATTCTCTTGATCACTTTCTCGGTGCTGGACAATTGGTATCGATTCTTTCTTGCGTTGTTTCCGTTAACAGTGGCGTTGATTGCGACAGGCGGCTTGATCCCCGATCAACCGAAAGGCTACATCCAACGAGTCGGCCTGGGTGTGCTCGGGTTCGCTCTTTTCGGAAGTGCGTTCGGCCATCTTGGCTACATGGCGAACGATTGGAACTATCGGCCGATCCTTTTGCTGATCATCTGCGCTGTGGAACTCAATGACATTTTCGCCTACATCTGTGGCCATTTGTTTGGTCACCGAAAGTTTGTGCCTCACACCAGCCCGAACAAAACAGCAGGCGGCGCTCTTGGCGCAATTGTGTTGACGACACCGCTTGTGGCGATCGGCGCGCATTTCGTTTGGATTGGGACAGCGCTGGACAATCCAGTTCGCTTGCTGGGCTTGGGCGTCATTGTGAGCGTGGTGGGCCAATTCGGCGACCTGATGCTATCCTCGGTCAAACGCGATCTCGGCCTCAAGGACACGGCCAAACTTATTCCAGGTCATGGCGGCATTCTCGACCGGTTCGATAGTCTGATTCTCGTTGCACCCGCGGTGTTTCATTACGTGAACTACTTTGTCGGATTCGCTGTCGGGCAACCGCAAGCAATCTTTCACGGATAGGAAATCGTATGCAGCCGTGGAAACTCCAGCCCGCGCGCGATACCGGCCTGACTCCGGCCGAGCGGTTTCGAAGTGTGCGGCGGGAAACTGGGCTGCTGGAAAGTCTCGCACATCATTTCTCGTTTTTGATTCTTCGAATTTATTTGGTTGTTGCGCACCGTCTGCAAATCCTCGGGCGGCATCACTTGCCCGCGCATGCGCCATTTATTCTGGCGACGAATCATTGCAGTCATCTCGACGCGCTGAGCGTGGTGGCGGCGTTGCAGGCGCGTCACCGCGAGCGCGCGTTTCCCATCGCGGCCGGCGATGTTTTCTTTCAAACGACTCCCGTCAGCGTCTTCTCGGCCATTGTCCTAAACGCGCTGCCGATGTGGCGAAAAAACTGCGGACCCCACGCGCTTGCCGAACTGCGCCGCAAATTGCAGGGAGAAAAATGCATTTACGTGATTTTCCCGGAAGGCTCGCGCAGCCGCGATGGCCACATGTCACCTTTCAAGCACGGTCTCGGCATGCTGGTTGCCGAAACGCCGGTGCCAGTGGTGCCGTGTTTCATCGGAGGAACATTCGAAGCATTGCCGTCGCACAGGAAAATTCCGCGTCCTACACAAATCAAAATCGTGATGGGTCAGCCTCTGGATTTCGCAACGACCGCAAACAATCGCGAAGGCTGGTCTCAAATCGCGCGCAGCGTGGAATCTGCGGTATGTAACCTGGCTACACAATCGTGACGCAGACTAATGCTGTCTGCGCGTCTTTAGCGCCAAGGGCGCGGAGCTTCACCTCAAGCCTGGGGCAACGCCCAAGAATTCATCTTAAATGACATCGCGCCCTCGCCGCTAAACTAATACGGATAGCTTGGTCCTCTCTCTGATAGTCGCAGGACACGATTGCCTGCGTCACGGCGCCTGCGCGTAGCGTTCCAGCTTTTGCGCCAGCTCGGGGGGAACGTGCGCGACGATCACGGCCTCGTTGCCTTCGTAGCGCAACTCCAGCACGTGACCGACCCGATGCATTTCGGCGATCAATGCGCTTTCGGTTGCAGGAATGCGGAAGCGTGCGCGCAACCGCCATGAGGTCAGCGCGCTTTCCAATGCTTGCACGAGGTTGTTTACACCTTCACCGGTCCTTGCGGAAATCGCCACGCTGCCTGGAAAACGTTTCAAGTATGACTCAACCAAGTCGCGATTCGGCAGTTTATCGATCTTGTTGAAAACGAGCAGCGTTTGTTTGCCGAACGCGTCGAGTTCCTTGATCACGGTGTCGACCGCTTCCATCTGTTCGTCCACGCGCGGATGACTGAGATCGGCAATGTGAATGAGCAAATCGGCTTCGCTCACTTCTTCCAGCGTCGCCTTGAACGATTCGATCAACGTGTGCGGCAGTTTTCGCAAGAAACCGACCGTATCGGTGAGCAGGACGCGCTGTTTGTTAGGCAACACAAAACTGCGCGTAGTGGGGTCGAGCGTGGCGAAAAGTTTATTTTCCGCCGCAACATCCGCGCCCGTGAGCAAATTGAGAAGAGTGGACTTTCCGGCGTTCGTGTAACCGACCACAGCGGCGACCGGCCATTGATGGCGTTTTCGGCCTTGTCGCTGTATGGCGCGCGTTTTGCGTACCGCTTCCAACTCCCGCTCCAATCGCGCGATCCGCTCCTGCACACGGCGCCGATCGACTTCCAACTGCGTTTCGCCAGGGCCGCGCGTACCGATCCCGCCCGTTTGCCGGGACAAGTGATGCCACATTCGGGTGAGGCGCGGCAAAAGATATTGCAGTTGCGCCAGCTCAATTTGCAATCGGCCTTCCCGGCTGCGCGCGCGCTGCGCGAAAATATCCAGGATCAGTTGTGTTCGATCGAGGACTTTGCGCGCGAACAAATTCTCCAGGTTCCGTCCCTGCGCGGGCGAGAGTTCGTCATCGAAAATCACCGAGGTGACTTGTCGATCCTGACACGAATCTTTGATCTCCTCCGCTTTGCCGCGGCCGATATAAAACGGCGCGGTCGGTTTCTGCAATTTTTGCGTCACCGTATCGACCACTTCGGCCCCCGCGGAGTTGGCCAGTTCTCGCAACTCTTCGAGGGAATCCCGCAGGTCCCATTTTGAGACCCCTTGTTTTTCCAGACCGATCAGGAGCGCGCGCTCCTGTGTTTTTCTCGGACGCGTCTCAATCATTTCCAAGTGCAAATTGCAGCAAGCGGCTGGGGTCAGCGACCAGCTTGTAGCCGCGGGCGGTGACCGCGGCGGCGTTGATATGCGAAGCTTCGGGCTTGCCGGGGTCAACGCTCCCGGCTACAGCTTTTCTCGGACGCGTCTCAATCATCCCGATGTCCCGAAAGCGTTCGAGGTTGCGCCCGCAATGAAATCCATTTCACGGCTTCGTTGTGACTGAATAGCGACAGGTTCAGTGGTTCAAAAGTAATTTGCCGCCGAAACCAGGTCAACTGTCGTTTGGCATAACGGCGGGTGGCCTGCTGAATTTCCGCGATGCATTGCGGGAGCGACATTTTGCCTTCGAGCAATCGACGGATCTCACGCAAGCCAATCATCTGCGATGCAGTCGCGCTTGTCGCCCCGGCTGCGCGCACTTCTTCGATTACGCCCTTTTCAAACATCGCTTCGACCCTGTGATTGATTCGTTCGTAAAGTTCTTCCCGGTCGCGAAAGACAAAGACGCCTGTAGCCGCTTCGCTGTGCGAAGCGCTTCGCCGACATGTCGTAACACCCATGCGTTGCGCCTCGCACAGCGAGGCGGCTACAGCCCATTGCTTGCGCTGTACGGAAGCTGGCTTTCCCGTAGCGAGGCAAATCTCCAGGGCCCGGATAACGCGGCGTCGATTTTTCATGTCGATTTTCCGCGCCGCTTCGGGATCGACTTCGACAAGTTGCGCACACAATTCATCCAGGCTCATGGCGTTCAATTTTTCGCGCAACTCTGGGTCCGCCTCTGGTAACGGGGTCAAACCATGAGTGAGCGCTTTGATATAAAGCCCGCTTCCGCCCACAACAATTGTGAGCTTCCCGCGGGAATGGATTTCGCCGATCGCTCGCAGCGCAGAGCGCCGATATTTTTCCGCGTTCATTTCTTCGTGAAGCGGCGTTGTGCCGATTAACCAGTGTGGCGCTTTTGCCAGCGTTGCCGGGTCAGGCTTCGCGGTCAACAGATCGAGTCCGCGATAAACTTGAAACGCGTCCGCGCTGACAATATCTGCGCCGAGACAGTGCGCGACATCAGCCGCCAGATCGGATTTTCCGGTTGCAGTTGGACCGACGATAAAAAACGCGCGATTCACCCAATCAGACCGAGCTGCGTTCTACCGTTCGCGCGCGGCCTTGACGATTTGGACGAAGCTGCGCGGGTCCAGGCTGGCCCCGCCGACGAGGGCGCCGTCGATATCCGGCTGGCTCATTAGTTCGCGCGCATTCTCCGGTTTCACGCTGCCGCCGTACTGGATCCGCACTCGTTCGGCGGTTGCGTCGTCGGCCATCTCGCGCAAGGTTTTGCGAACAAAAGCGTGCGCTTCCTGCGCTTGTTCCGGTGTGGCGTTGCGCCCGGTGCCGATCGCCCACACCGGTTCGTATGCGATCACCGTTTCCTGCAATTCCTTTGGCTTCAGACCGGCAAGGCTGCCGCGCAGTTGGATTGATAGTATTTTTTCCACATTCCCCTTGTCGCGCTGTTCGAGCGTTTCTCCAATGCAAACAATCGGATGCAATGTCGCCTCATGCGCCGCATGCACTTTGCGATTCACGATTTCATCGGTCTCGCCAAACAAAGTGCGGCGTTCGCTGTGCCCGAGTACGACGTAATGCACAAATAAATCCCGCAGCAGCGCAGCGCTGATCTCGCCGGTGAAAGCGCCGCTTTTTTCCCAATACATATTTTGCGCGCCGACTTTGATGTTTTGCGCTCTGCCAAGTGCTTCGATCACTTTCGCAATTGCCGTAAAGGGCGGAACGATCACCACTTCGACATCGGTGATTTCGCCCAAGTCCCGAAGGAACGACTCCACAAATCGCGCGGACTCCGCCTGCGTCATGTTCATCTTCCAATTGGCAGCGATGATTTTTTTTCTCATTGTCCGTTAAATAAATGAGGCGAATGGGACCTATGGGACCCTTACTCCATTACCCCAGCACTCCATCACTCCTTCTCGGTTAACGCCGCCACGCCGGAAAGCTCTTTGCCCTCCAGCAATTCAAGCGATGCGCCGCCGCCGGTGGAAATGAAAGTCATTTTGTCGGCAAGCCCGGCCTGTTTGACAGCTGTCACGGAGTCGCCGCCGCCGATGATGGTCGTGGCGCCCGATTGCGCCATGGCTTCGGCGATTGCGATTGTGCCTTCGCCAAATTCGGGAATTTCAAAGACGCCCATCGGTCCATTCCACAAAACGGTTTCCGCCTTGGCGATCTCCTCCTGATAAAGTGCAACGGTTGCCGCGCCGATATCGACTGCCTGCCATTCATCGCTGATCCCATGCCGTGGCGACAGCCGGCTCGTGTTTCGCATGTTTGCGCCAGCCCGAATTTCATCCGCTTCCACGACGTCGATCGGGACCAAAAACTTCACGCTGCGTTCCTTTGCCAGATCGAGAAGTTCGCGCGCGAGATCGACCTTGTCAGGTTCGACCCGGCTTGCGCCCACGGGAATTCCCTCCGCTTTCAAGAAGGTGTTCGCCATGGCGCCGCCGATAAGAATTGTGTCCGCCTTTTCCATCAGCGCTTTCAAAACACCAATCTTGTCGGACACCTTGGCTCCGCCCAAAATCACCACGAACGGCTTGGCTGGTTTCTCGAGGCCATCGCGCAAGTGTTTCAGTTCTTTCTCCATCAAAAGGCCCATCGCCGATTTTTGCATGAATTTTGTGATGCCCACCGTGGATGCATGCGCCCGGTGCGCGGCGCCAAACGCGTCGTTCACGTAAAGATCGCCAAGCTCGGCCAGCGCCTTGGCAAATTCTGGATCATTCGCCTCTTCACCCGGTTGGAAGCGGACATTCTCCAGCAGCGCGACGTCGCCATTCTCCATATGCTCGACGATTTTCTGCGGCACTTCCCCGATGGTGTCGTGACTGAAAATGACGGGTTGATGAATGAGCGAATGCAAATACTCGCCAATCGGGCGAAGCGAATATTTTTCCACCGGCCTTCCCTTGGGCCGGCCAAAATGGGACATCAAAATGGTTTTTGCGCCGTGTTCGCGCAGGTAATTAATCGTCGGCAAACTCTCCCGGATTCGCGTGTCATCCATAACGCGAATTTTGTGGCCGCGCACTTCGATCGGCACGTTGAAATCCACGCGCACCAGCACGCGTTTTCCGCGCACGTCGAGATCACGCAGGGAGAGCTTAGGCATTATTTGAGGTCGTACGGAACACGGATTAACCGATGACCCAACGAATCGACGGCCGCCCCTGACTGTTCCAGTGTGATGTAACCAACCAGCGGCTCGGGCTCGCCATTCTCACCTTTCATGTCCAGAAAGCATATCTCGCCCATCACCGGTCGAAATCCTTCAATCTGTATTTCGGCCGGACCACACACTTCAGTTTCCACACGCTCCTGCGTGGCAACTTGCATATTAACTTTCTGGCAGTGCGGAAAAGTGCCGAGCCGCTCGCGCCATCTTGTCGGCAGTGTCAGCATGGTCGCACCGGTATCGACCAGCGCGTCGCAATGCAGTTCCTTGGTGGGATCGATAACATTGCGAATGGTTACATGCGCAATAACTCGGCCCATGGCTCTATCCTCCCAGCATTTCCATCAATTCCACGCAGCGATTGCTATAGCCCCATTCGTTGTCGTACCAGCCCACTACTTTCACGAAGCGCGGCCCAAGCATGAGCGTAAGCTGGCTGTCGAAAATGCAAGAGTGCGGATTGCCGACGATGTCCTCGGACACGAGCGGCTCATCACTGTATTCGAGGACGCCCTTATAACTTTTGCCTGACGCAGCTTCCTTGAATGCGGCGTTGATCTCTTCGGCGGTCCCGTCCTTTTCCAGCACGGCAGTGAAATCCGTGACCGACCCATCGGGCGTCGGCACACGGAACGCGCCGCCGTTCAGTTTTCCTTTCAATTCCGGAATGACTTCGCCGATGGCCTTCGCCGCGCCGGTCGTGGAAGGAATGATATTGATTGCCGCAGCCCGCGCCCGTCTCAAATCCTTGTGCGGAAAATCGAGGATGCGCTGGTCGTTGGTGTAACTGTGGATGGTGCTCATGAAACCGTGCGTGACGCCGAAGTTGTCGTGAACAACTTTTGCCATGGGCGCGAGGCAATTGGTTGTGCAGCTCGCGTTGGAAACAATTTTGTGCTTCCCCGGGTCGTATATCTGGTCATTTACTCCGATGCAAATTGTGACATCCGGATCTTTCGCCGGCGCGCTGATCAGCACCCGTTTCGCGCCCGCCTTGCTCAGGTGCAGTTCGGCTTTCTCGCGGCTGGTGAACAAGCCGGTCGATTCAAGCACCACATCCACATCCAGTTTCTTCCACGGCAGGTTCGCTGGATCCCGCTCCTTTAAAATTCTGATCTTGTGACCGCGCACGATGATGTTCTCATCATCGTACCCGATCTCGCCGTCGAATTTGCCGTGCACCGAATCCCATTTAAGCAGATGGGCCAGCGTGTGCGTGTCGGTGAGATCGTTGATCGCGAGCACTTGCTCGACTTGTTTTTGCGTCATGGCGCGAAGGACATTGCGCCCGATGCGCCCGAAACCGTTAATAGCGAAATTGGCCATAGGAAAAAGTTAAAGCGTTGAAGAGTTAAACCGTTACGCGGAAAACCTTCAACGTCCAACACTCAACCCGCCTGCGGTCGCCGTGGGATCTACGGCGCGGCGGGCGCTCAACATCCAGCGTCCAGGGCAGAATTCGTTCCCGATTATAAATTGAGCGTCGAAGCTTGAAGGTCGAAGCGTTTTGCGATGAACTACTCTGTCGCGTTCCTTAGCGTGGCCTGTTCGATCTTGTACGCTCAAACCCTCCATGCCGCCCCGACGAAGACCATTCTCGTTTTCGGCGACAGTTTGTCGGACGGATTCATGCTCAAACGGAGCCAAGCCTATCCGGCTCTGCTTGCGAAAAAGCTGCATGCCGCCGGCTTGGACTTTCAAGTGATTAACGCCAGCGCGTCCGGCGGCACCACCGAAGGCGGCTTGGAACGGCTCCCGCCCCATTTGAAACGCAGCATCGACATCTTCATTCTGGAACTCGGAATCAACGACGCCTTCCGCGGCCTGCCGATCGATCAGATTCAAAGCAATCTCCAGCAGATCATCGACAAAGTGAAAGCGCGAAACCCGAATGTGCGCGTGCTGATCGCAGGGATGCAGCTCCCCGGTTACACGGCTGATGATTATGTCTCCGCGTTCGGCAAAATGTTTGGGGATCTAGCTGCGAAAAATGGAGCGACGTTAGTGCCCTACCTGCTCGAAGGCGTGACAGGAAATCCCTCATTGAATCTGTCCGATGGCATTCATCCAAGCGCGGAGGGCCAAAGGATTCTTGTCGAGAACGTCTGGCGCGTGCTCGAACCGGTGGCGCGCGAAGTAGCAGCGACGCCAACTCCACCCGGGGAACCTCGCCGGTAATTGTCGTCGCGAGATTTGGATTTGTAACACCGCTCCGGGAGAGTTTTCGCAGCCTGTGCAAATTTCCCGGCGGGCCAGGGCACGTAGCGCAGGTTTCGAAACCTGCTGTGTCGCCGATTTCCAAATCGGCAGAGCGCGCGATGTGGCGCAGCGTGCGGGTTTGGAAACCCATGGTACAGCAGACGTGGAAGTCTGCGCTACTTTGGTTGCGACTATGCCGCGCTGGGTGATGCGTGATCGAGCCTGAGACCCTTCACTTCGTTCTGGATGACAATAGGGAGCCAGAGGCGACCACTGCGCTGCTTTCACACGTTAGATAGATAAAATCAAACACGATGGACCCCGCCCGACCAAACGATCCTGATCCAGCCGATCCCTTTTTCCCGGAGCGCGCCGATCACGCGATCCTGGAAACAATTGAGATCGCTACCGAAGGCGAAGATAGTCATCACGCAGTCCGGAAACTCCGTGGGCCGCTCATGAAGGTCAAAGGGGTCAAGGATGTAAAAGTCGATCTCAAGCATGAGCGCGTCATTGTCACATTCGACGCGCGTCGAACGCATCCGCCCGATCTTCACGACGCAATTTTGGACAGCGGTTACACGCCGGGGCCGGTTGCCGAGTAAGAATGTGGGAGCGGCCTTAGCGCCGCGACGGTCGGGACGCCAAGGCCCTCCCACATTCCGTCATAGCGCCGGCTGTTGCTGCGTGAGGCAGTGAAGTGTGCCGAGCCCCCATATTAGTTCGCGGGAATCGATTTCAATGACGTGACGCTGCGGAAAACATTCGCGCAGGATCGATAACGCGATTTCATCGGCAGAATCGGCGAATGTAGGCATGAGGACGCAATTGTTTGCAATGTAGAAGTTGGCGTAACTCGCCGGCAAGCGTAGCCCTTCGCGCACGATCTTCTTCGGCATCGGCAGCGCGACGATGTCGATGTTGCGACCACCGATTTTCATCTCGCGCAGACGCGCCAGATTTTGTTGGAGCGGCTGGTAATTTTCATCATCACAATTTTCTTCGACGACAGTCACGGCGGTTCGTTCCGAGATAAACCGTGCCAGGTCGTCGATATGGCCGTCCGTATCGTCGCCGGCGATACCGTTGCCGAGCCAGAGAATGTCGCGGACACCCAGGTAATCTCGCAGGCGTTGTTCGATTTCGTCGCGCGAAAGGTTCGGATTTCGATTCTTGTTCAACAGACAGGACTCGGTGGTGAGCAGCGCGCCGGCGCCGTTCACATCGATAGAGCCGCCTTCCAAAATCATGCGCGGATAAAAAACCGGAACGTTGAGGATCTCGGCGATGCGCGTCGGGACGATTTCATCCAGGTTAAACGGCGGATATTTATTTCCCCAGGCGTTGTAGTCCCAGTCCACCACGGCAATTTTTGGATCGCTGTCGCGCGTCAGGAAAATTGGTCCATGGTCGCGGCACCACGGCTCGTTCGTCGGGACCAAGTGAAACGAGATTGCTTCCATGGGTAATCCGCCCAGAGCTTCGCGCGCCTCGGCTTCATGCGCGCCGTTACAAACGTTGATGCAAACCTGTTCCGAGCCAATGAGCGTTTCGACCGTTGCTCGCAAAGCTGGCATCACCCGATCGAACGAATCGGGAAAACTGATTCCTTCGCGTCGCGGCCACGACAGCCAGGTGGCTGCGTGCGGTTCCCATTCCGCCGGCATCCGATAGCCGAGTTGCGCGGGAGTTTTCTTTGGATGCATCGAAAGAAACGTTCAACGTCCAACGCTCAACGTGCAATTTCGAATACAGCGACTTCCTCCAAAAATTGTTTCGCGCGGATCAGTTGGTGCTCTCTCGGGCCATCGGAATACTGGCCTGGGCGTCAGGACCGCGGCTCACGATCTTCACAGAGAAGGCCTTTTCCCCATCATTTGTTGTCAGCCCTCCACACCTTGGCTGTCTTGTCGCTGCCAGTTACGATGCGCTTGCCATCCGGCGAAAAAGCAACCGAGTACACCTCGCTCCCAACACGGAGCGTAAGCAGTTCCTTACCACTCTGTGCATCCCACACCTTAGCTGTCCTGTCCAGGCTGCCAGTCACAATACGCGTCCCGTCGGGCGAAAAGGCCACTGAGTTAACC
>Ga0209056_10003724_pt1 | contig 16172 bp, 15 predicted proteins | sample GraSoiAngelo_114_FD_185876 | JGI IMG/M metagenome (GOLD analysis project Ga0209056, IMG submission 185876) | Grasslands soil microbial communities from the Angelo Coastal Reserve, California, USA - 14_0903_13_40cm (SPAdes) (version 2) | ecosystem: Environmental > Terrestrial > Soil > Grasslands... | reverse complement strand
GAGCACTGTCGCGATGATCACGACCGCAGCGATGCTCGCGGCGATGATCCCCGGACCCGGGGCGCTCCCCTTCCACACCGTCTACGTCGCCACGGCGATCGCGAGCGGGTCCCTCGTCGGTACTTGGATGAACGACAGCGGGTTCTGGGTGTTCTCGAAGATGGGCGGAGTGACGGAGATCGAGACCCTGAAGTCGTGGACTCCCCTGCTGGCCGTCGTCGGCGTCACGGGTATGGTGACGACGCTCGTGCTCGCGGTGCTGGTGCCGCTGCGCTAGTGCTGTTCCAACTTGATGGCACTGGCAGCCGACCGGCGACCTCGTATTGCTCGGCTCGCGCACCCTGGAAGGGCTCAACTTCCGGATTGAGCCCGTCACCAAACAATTGGTGGACGCAGGCCCGGCGCCAGCCGCGGCGGCGGCGTAGGGGCCCGCCCCTTCCTTGACGCCGACCCTGCTGGCGATTCGCTGCTCGCCGCCGCAACGTTGTGATCATGCATACCAAGCTCCCTGTGCCGCCGCTCGAGGCCGTGCTCGGCACGGCCAGCGCCGTAGCCGCCGGCCGGCTGGCCGGTGAGGGACCAGCGGGCCGCCTGCCGTTCACTCCCGACATGTTGCGCGAGGAGCCGAGCGGCAACCTGTTCGGCCTGACGCAGAACGTCGGCATGGGCTGGAGCCCCCAGGCCCTCGAGGGTCCGCAGTACGTCATCGTGAGCACCCACGGCGGCCTGCGGAGCGAGGATGGCAGCCCCGTGGCGTTGGGATACCACACCGGGCACTGGGAGATCGGGCTGCTCGTCCGGGCGGCGGCGGAGACGCTGCGCGCGGCGGGGGCGATCCCCTTCGCCGCGTACTGTAGCGACCCCTGCGACGGCCGCACTCAGGGGACGACGGGGATGTTCGACAGTCTGCCCTACCGCAACGATGCGGCGATCGTCATGCGCCGCTTGATTCGCTCCCTCCCCACGGCCTCGGGCGTGATCGGCGTCGCCACGTGCGACAAAGGGCTGCCGGCGACCATGCTCGCGCTCGCGGGATGCCGCGACCTGCCGGGCGTGATTGTTCCGGGCGGCGTCACCCTGCCGGCGAGCGGGGGCGAGGACGCGGGGCAGGTGCAGAGCCTGGGCGCGCGCTTCGCCCGGGACCTCGTGACCCTCGACTACGCGGCCACGATGGGTTGCCGCGCCTGCGGCTCGGCCGGCGGCGGCTGCCAGTTCTTGGGGACCGCGGCGACGTCGCAGGTCGTGGCGGAGGCGTTCGGCCTAGCGCTGCCACACAGCGCGCTGGCGCCGTCCGGTGAGCCGGTATGGCTCGAGCTCGGCACACGTTCGGCGCTGGCGCTGCTCCGGCTCGACGCGCTCGGCCTCCCGCTCAAGGGTATCCTGACCCAGCACGCGCTCGAGAACGCGATGCTGGTGCACGCGGCGTTCGGCGGCTCGACCAACCTACTGCTGCACATTCCGGCTATCGCGCACGCGGCGGCACTCCGGCCGCCCACGGTCGAGGACTGGATCCGCGTGAATCGCGCCACGCCGCGCCTGGTCGATGCCCTGCCGAACGGCCCGCGCGGTCACCCGACCGTGCAGGTCTTCATGGCCGGCGGCGTGCCGGAGGTGATGCTGCACCTGCGCCGCATGGGGCTGCTGCACGGCGACGTGCTAACGGCAACGGGCGACACCCTCGACGCAACGCTCGACTGGTGGGCGGCGAGCGAGCGGCGACGGGAAGCGCGGGCGCGGCTCGCGGCGGCGGCGGCGGTCGCTCCCGACGATGTCATCATGGGCCCCGATGCGGCGCGGCGCGCCGGAATGACCAGCACCGTAGTGTTCCCGGTCGGGAACCTGGCACCCGAGGGGGCGGTGATCAAAGCGACCGCGGTGGACCCCTCTCTGGTGGGGGACGATCAGGTGTACCGCCACCGCGGCCCCGCGCGCGTGTTCGTCGACGAGCGCGACGCGATCCGGGCCGTGAAAGGGGCGGGGGGGGGGACCGAGCGGCCGATCCGGCCGGGCGACGTGATTGTCCTGATCGGCACTGGACCATCGGGCACGGGGATGCAGGAGACCGCGCAGATCACGACCGCGCTCAGGTACCTCCCGTGGGGGAAACACGTCGCGCTCCTCACCGACGGTCGCTTTTCCGGGTTCTCGAGTGGCGCCTGTGTGGGACACATCGGTCCGGAGGCGCTGCACGGCGGCCCGATCGGCCGGGTGCGCGACGATGACCTGATCGAAATCGTGATCGACCGCGGCACGCTCACGGGCTCGGTCGACCTCGTGGGAGCGGCCGGGCAGGCGCTCGCCGCGCCGACGTGTGCCGCGCTGCTCGGGGAGCGAGCCCCGCATCCCGGGCTCGCGCCCCGCGCGGCGCTGCCCGCGGACACGCGGCTCTGGGCGGCTCTCCAGCGGGCGAGCGGCGGTACGTGGGCCGGCTGCGTGTACGACGTCGATCGCATCGTGGCGACGCTCGAGGCTGGTCTCCACTCCACCAAGGAGGTGACACGATCTCGTTGCAGCGCTGGATTCGTGTCGTGGGAGTGTTAACGATCTTCGCTCCCGAGCTGGTGCTCGCACAGGATCCGTCCATTGTGGCTCCCGGCGCCAAGCTCGAGCGTCTGTTCGGCGACGGGTTTTTCACCGAGGGTCCGGCGCAGGCGCCAGACGGCTCGGTCGTGGAGCGGACCGGATACTAGCCGGGTCCGTAGAGAGGGGCACGGCCCTGCAGTGAGGGGTTGACCCGCCGCCGGACGGCCCCGATGTCCTGCACTGCCCGAACCTCGACGCAGCCGGTTTCGGCCCAGGGGAACTCCGCCGCGATACGGAGCGCCCCGTCCATGTCCTCGGCCTCGATCAGGTTGAAGCCCGCGAGCATTTCCTTGGTCTCGGTGAACGGTCCATCGACGACCGTCCGGCGGCCGTTGCGCACCCGCAGCGATTTGGCGGTCGCGGCGCGCTCGAGCATCTGGGAATCGAGCAAGCGCCCGTCTTGGCGCAGCTCATCGGCATGCGCGAGGCAGTCACGCATCTTCGCGTCGAACTGTCCCTCCGGGAGCGCGTTGAGCAGGGTGTCGTCGGTGTAGATCAGGATGGCGAATTTCATGTCGATTCCTCTGCAGCGGGTATGGTGATGGAGTGCCTGAATGGTGCCAACTCTTGAATGTGTAGACAAGGCGCCGCCGCGCTGGTACCTTCGCCGCTTCCCATTCAACCTTATGCCCCTTTTCTTGCAGAACTTCTCGGCACCATGCTGCTGGTCATCCTGGGCGATGGGGTGGTCGCCAACGTGGTGCTCAATAAGACCAAAGGTCAGAACGCCGGGTGGATCGTCATCACCGCAGGCTGGGGGTTCGGCGTGGCGGTCGCGGTGTATGCCGTCGGCACCTTCAGCGGCGCGCATTTGAACCCTTCGGTAACCATCGGCCTGGCTTCGATCGACAAGCTTGCGTGGGCCTCGGTGCCCGTGTATGTCGCGGCCCAAATGCTCGGCGCGTTTCTCGGTGCCACGATCGTCTGGCTCGCCTACCTGCCGCACTGGCCGATGACGGAGAGCCCGGCAGCGAAGAATCTCAACCCGGCATACGGCTGGGACGCAGGGCTAGGCCCGTTCCTGGTCGGAATCCTCGTGTGGGCTATCGGCCTTTCGTTGGGCGGGCCGACCGGCTACGCGATCAACCCGGCGCGCGACCTCGGTCCCCGGATCGCGCACGCGCTCCTGCCGATCGCGGGCAAGGGGAATTCGGATTGGGGCTATGCGTGGATCCCGGTGGCCGGACCGATCATCGGCGGGTTGATCGCGGCCTTCCTTTACAAGGCGTTGTGGCCGGTATGAAACACATCCTGGCCCTCGACCAAGGGACAACGAGCTCGCGCGCCATCGTGTTTGACCATAGCGGGAGCGTCGTTGCTTCGGCGCAAAAGGAGTTTCGCCAGATTTTTCCCGAGCCCGGCTGGGTGGAACACGATGCGACCGAGATCTGGGCCACCCAGCTGCACACGGCGACTGAAGCGCTCGGCAAGGCCGGACTGACGGCGTCGGACATTGCGGGCATCGGGATAACGAATCAACGGGAAACCACGGTGGTCTGGGATCGCGACACGGGTGAGCCCGTGCACCATGCGATCGTGTGGCAGGATCGCCGCACGGCCGCCGCATGCGACCGGCTGAAGGCCCGCGGGCTGGCGCCGTTGATCAAGCGCAAAACGGGCCTTGTGGTAGACGCCTATTTCTCCGGCACGAAACTAGAGTGGATTCTGCGCAATGTCCCGGGCGCGCGGGCCAAAGCCAAGGCCGGCAAGCTGGCGTTCGGCACCGTGGACTCGTGGCTCGTGTGGAACCTGACGGGGGGCCGCGTGCACGTGACCGATCCGAGCAACGCGTCGCGCACGATGCTCTTCAATCTGCGAACCGGCGATTGGGACGACGAGCTGCTGGACGTGTTCGGTGTGCCGCGCTCGGTGTTGCCGGCGGTTGGGTCGTCGAGCGAAGTATACGGCGAAACGACGCTGTTCGCGGGGGGCCGAGCGATTCCGATTGCCGGCATTGCGGGCGACCAGCAGGCGGCGCTGTTCGGCCAGGCGTGCACCCAGCCCGGCATGGTGAAGAACACCTACGGCACTGGTTGCTTCATGCTCATGAACACCGGCACGAAACCGATTGCCTCCAAGAACAATCTCCTTACGACGGTGGCGTGGCGCATCGGGAACCGGACCGAGTACGCGCTCGAAGGCAGCATTTTCATCGCCGGAGCGGTGGTGCAATGGCTGCGCGACGGACTGGGCATCATCCAGTCGTCGTCCGAGGTCGAAGCCCTGGCCTCGCAGGTGGATGATACGGCTGGGGTGTATCTGGTCCCCGCCTTCGCCGGACTGGGCGCGCCGCACTGGGATCAGTATGCGCGCGGCCTCCTCGCGGGTGTCACGCGGGGCACGACCGCAGCGCATATCGCGCGCGCGGCGTTGGAAGGAATCGCGTTTCAGGTGGCAGACGTGCTGCGCGCGATGGAGGCCGACGCGAAGATCAAGCTGAAGGAGCTGCGCGTGGACGGCGGCGCGTCCGCGAACAACCTGCTGATGCAATTCCAGTCACACCTCCTGGGCGTCCCCGTAGTGCGGCCCAAGGTCACCGAGACCACGGCGCTCGGGGCGGCGTATCTCGCAGGATTGGCGGTCGGCTACTGGAAGGACCAAAAGCAGATCGCGGCGCAGTGGCAGGTGGATCGCCGCTTCACGCACGCGATGAAACCGGCGCAGCGCAAGCAGCTCGAGGCGGGGTGGCGCAAGGCGCTCGAGCGGGCCAAACGATGGGAAGAGACGGTGTGAGGCTCGGGGGGCTCCATGGAAGTCGTCATCAAGCGAGACTACGACCAGATGAGCAAGGCGGCGGCGCAGCTCGTCGTCGACGTGCTCAACACCAAGCCGAATGCCGTGCTCGGCATGGCGACCGGGTCCACGCCACTCGGCCTCTATCAGGAGCTGGTGCGGCTGCACCAGGCGGGGCAGGTCGACTTCTCCCGCGTGACGACGTTCAACCTCGACGAATACGTCGGCCTGCCCGCGAATCATCCGCAGAGCTACCACTACTTCATGGACGAGCACTTCTTCCGGCACGTGAACATCCCCCGGCACAACATCAACATTCCCTCGGGGACGACCAGCAACTACCCCGCCTTCTGCCAGTGGTACGAGGGGCGCATCGCCGAATGCGGTGGGATCGACCTGCAGATCCTGGGCATCGGCTCGGACGGCCACATCGCGTTCAACGAGCCGGGGAGCTCCCTGAGCTCGCGGACGCGGCTCAAGACGCTGTCTAAGCAGACCATCGACGACAACGCCCGCTTCTTCGAGCGCCGAGAGGATGTGCCGGTCTATGCGATCACGATGGGCGTCGGGACCATCCTCGATGCGCGCAAGCTCGTCCTGGTCGCGAGCGGCAAGACGAAGGCGAAAGCGATCGGCCAGGCTGTGGAGGGACCGGTCACGAGCATGGTGACGGCGAGTGCCCTGCAGCTGCACCGTGACGCGACCGTCATCGTCGACGAGCAGTCGGCTGCGGGCCTGACCATGCGCGACTACTACGAGTTCATCTGCGCGGCCAAGCCGGCGGCGCCGAAGTCTTAGGGCGCGTCGGAGTCATGGTAAGAGAACCGCGTTCTCAACAAAAGCCTTCAATCGGTCGGCCGCCGCGTCCCACTGAGCGGCAATGTGATCGAGGCACTGTTTCGCCTTTTCCAGGCGCTTTAGGTCCAGTGCCCAGACCCGCTCGCGCCCCCGGCGGGCATTGCGCACCAGCCCGGCATCGCCCAGGGCGTACAGGTGCCGCGTGATCGCCTGACGCGTCACGCCGGTGCCTTCGCTCAAGCGCGTGATCGAGAGCGGCCCGTCGACGGACAGGCGCCCCAGGAGACGGAGTCGTGTTGCGTCTCCCAGGGCGGCGAACACCGGCACGGCTTCGGTCAGCTTCAGGGCGGTCGCGCCGCGGTTACGAGACATACCGCGCGAGGTTCTTGATCTGACCGGCCCACCCCTGGTCGTTCATGCGCAACGCCTCGGCCCGCCGGTCGAGCGGGATCCGGTCGAAGCCGGACTCGACGATCGTGACGGCGGTGCCGTCGTCCATTTCCTCGAGCATGAACTCGACCAGAGTGGTCGGTTCGACTGAGTAGTCTTTCTTGGGGTCGATCGGGTAGGGGTGCCAGCGGTACGAGAAGTACCGCTCGGGCTCGATCCGCTCGACCAGCACCTCCATCGTGAGGTGCTCGTAGCCCGGATGGGTGATCCTGCCCCGGATCGTGGCGCCCTTCGCAAACGTGCCCTCGAGGTTCACCCGGAACCATGCTCCAAACTCCTGTGCGTCGGTGATGGCGCGCCATACGCGCGCACGCGAGGCGCGCAGGACGACCCGTTTTTCGATACGGTCGGTGCTCGAGCTGGCTCCAGCTGTATGGGCTTTCGCGGTCATGCGTGGTGCCTCCGCTGCGGGGTCCGTAATCGGTCCAGGAACATGTGCAACGTTCGTGTTGCATATCATAGCATGGGATCGCTAGATATGCAACAGTAGTGTTGCGCGTTCAGGATAGGCCCTACCGGCGGGGCCCGCCTACAGGATGGATGCGAGCGGGCACGCGAACCCGGGGAGCACGTCCTCGCCGTCGAGCGTGCCGTCGGCCGTCACGATCGGTTCGCTGCCGTCGAGGCGATAGACGCGGGCGAGACGGCGCTCCGGGTCCACGACCCAGACGAGCCTGGTGCCCGCGCAGAGCCAGTCGGCGACCTTGGCGAGGACCTCGCCTGGGCGATCGCTGGGGGACAGCACCTCGACGACGAGATCGGGCGCGAGGTCGGGGAAGCCGGCGGAGTCGGGGTGCGCGAGGCGCTCCCCACGCACGAACGCGACATCGGGGGCGCGGACCGTGTCGGGGTGCCGGGCAAGCATGAATCCCGTTTCCGCCGCGTAGACCGGGCCCAATCGGTGCGCGTCCGCATGGTTCGCGATGTAGCGCGCCAACGCCATCGCGACCCTCCCGTGCCGTCCCCCCGCGGGCTCGCGGACCACGAGCAACCCCTTCACGAGCTCCACCCGCTTGTCGGGGATATGGAGGTGCAGCAGGTCGTCTGCCGTCATCAACTGGTCGGGACGTGACATGGCGGGAACGTAGGCGCGCTCGGCGGGCATCGCAACTGGAATGCTACACGGCGGGCGTCAACCGGAGGTCAACGGGCAAAGGCAGGGGCCGGAGGCGTTCACCCTGGCTACCTCTCCGATCCGGTCCTCACCCCCTGGCCCCCTCGACGTGGCGCTCCTACTGCGGCGTTTCCAGCGGATGCTTGCTCCGCTCGTAGAACTCATTTTGCAATCGCAGGCTCTCCTGGTCGGCTTTGACGGCGCGGATCGCCTGCACGGTACCATTGATCCACGTCTTCGCCTCGAACTCGCCGAGCTCGCGCGACGCCGCGGCACCTTCGCCGGCATAGTGATTCGGGAAGCGCGCGTACCACCAGATGCCGGTGTATAGGCCTTCCGGCAGCTTCAAGCGCGCCTGATCGGCACCCGATTCCTGCGGCGCGCGATCCAGGTGCACGAGGTCGGGCCGGGCGATCATGCTCAGGGACGTTTCGCTCTCACCGGCATGCATATCCGTCGCGGGGTTCGATTTGTGCTTCGGCTCGCCTTGCGCGCTGCGGGTGATACCTAGCACATAGACGACGTAATCATGCGGCGTGTCGAGCTGCGTCTGCGCGAAATACGGAAGCAGGCTGTTGTTGCCACCGTGACCGTTCACGATGATGATCTTCCTGCAGCCATTCCGTGCCATCTCGTCGGTCGTTTCCTGCAGCAATTCGAGCTGCAGGCGCCGGCTGTAGGCCACCGTGCCTGGCTGAGGTTTCGCCTCGAAGATTTGCCCGAAATAGTATTCGGGAAAAACGATGGCGTATTCCTGCTGCGCGGCATTGAGCGCCACGTATCGCACGTTGAGCAGATCGTTGCCCAAGGGCAGATGCGGCCCATGCTTCTCCATGATGCCGAATGGGAGCAGGCATGTGCTTTGCGCACGGGCGATGGCGTCGCGGAAGTCGGCCGCCGTCAGTTCTTCCCAATGCACCGACAGCTTGCTTTGTGCCGACGCGGGTGAAGGTGACTGCGCCCACCCGATCGAGGCGCAGAGTGTGGTGATCGAAAGCAGCAGTGATTTGGACACGTGTCCTCCTGCGATGATCATTTCACGATTTCAATGCGGAGGCCGAGGGAGGGAGAGAGTCGCGCAAGAAGCTAACAGGGTCGGAGGGTGGGCTCAACGGGGGCCACACCGTCCGGGTTCAACTGGACGGAGAGTGTGGAGCAGGCGTAAGATCATCGTCATGCCACCCAGCGACGCGCTGATTCAGCGAGTGAAGGCTTCCCTGGCAGGTGCCCCCCGCCTCGAAGAGAAGCGGATGTTCGGCGGCGTGACGTTCATGGTCCGCGGGAAGATGTGCGTCAGCGTCGGTGAGGGCCGGATCATGTGCCGGATCGATCCGGCCCTGCACGAGGCTGCGGTGAAGCGGAAGGGGGCCCGAACCGTGGTGATGAAGGGGCGACAGTACCGCGGGTGGGTGTACGTCGATGCCGCGGCGGTGAAGACCAAGCGTGACCTCGGCTACTGGGTTCGGCTGTCGCTGGACTACAACACCAAGGCCAAAGCTTCAGGATGAACTCCACGCCAGCCGCAACGCGAACTCCCGCCGCAGCAGCACCATCGCGAGCACCAGCTGCACGAACACGGACGCCACCGACAACAACCACAGCCAGCGCAGCTCGAAGCCAGGGAGGCGCGCGACGATCACGCCGGGGATGGCGACGAGGGCGATGCGCACCACCGATGCGATGAGCGACGGGACCGTGTTGCCCATTGCCTGGAAGGTGCTCGAGGCCACGAACACGAGGCCCGATGCGACGTAGTTGAACGAGATGATGCGCAGGTACTCGGTCCCGACCGCGATGACCGCGGGGTCCTTGCTGAAGACGCGCACCAACGGTCCAGGCAGCATGTGGCAGGCGACCGCGAACCCCACCATGAGGGCCACCGACATCCACGCGGCATCCTTGAACGTGTCCTTCACGCGTTGGGCCAGGCGCGCGCCGAAGTTCTGGCCGGCCACCGGAGCGACGGAGAACGCCAGCGCGACGACGGGCATGAATCCCGCCTGGATGATGCGCATACCGATGCCGAATCCGGCCTGCGCCGCGGCGCCGAAGGGCCGGGTGATCGAGTAGACGAGGGCCAGATACACCGTCGTAATGCCGAACTCCACGCCGCTCGGCAGGCCGATGCCGAGCATGCGCTTCCAGACGGCGGTGCGCGGCCGCCAGGCGCGCGGATCGAATCGCAGGAAGGAGCCGACCTTCCGGAAGAACGCCGTGAGCCACACGAGCCCGACCACGATGGCGACGAGCGAGGACAGGGCCGCGCCGGCGACGCCGAGCGGCCGGCCGGTGCCCCAGCCGAAGATGAGGAACGGCGCGAGGAGCATGTTGAGGATGACCGTCGCGGTTCCCACCACCATGCCGGTCTTGAAGTTGCCGATGGCTCGCAGGGCTGCGCTCATCGCCACGAGGCCGAACTGGAGCGCCATGGCGGGGACGAACCAGGCGAGGTACTGCGCCGCGAGCTCGGCGGTGCGCGCGTCGGCGGCCATGCCGCGGGCGTAGGGGAGGCGCGTCACCAGCCCGACTCCGAGGAACAGGGCGCCCGTCACCATCGCCAGCACCTGCGCCTGGTTGAACAGCATCACCGCTTCGGGCGCGTCTTTCCGGCCGACGGCGTGTGAGATCACGGCGGTCGTGCCGACGCCGAGCATCTGCGTCAGGGCGAGCACGATGAAGGTCAGATTGCCGGCGATGCCGACGGCGGCGACGGCGGCGGTGCCGAGGCGGCCCACCCAGTAGAGGTCGATCAGGAAGTAGAGGGTCTGAAACAGCATCGTCACGAGCATGAAGCCCGTGGTTTTCAGCAGGTGGCGGGTGATGGGCCCGGTGGTGAGGTCTTGCATGGCGACCGATAATGGCGCGAAAGCTCTCCGGCCGCCACGAAGAAAAAAGCCGCACTGCGGCGCCTTGCCTACCGACGGCGACCCGCCCTTTCTTATCCCGGTATGGCTCTCGTCGTTTTCCTCCGCGGTGTCAATGTTGGCGGGCACAGGACGTTTCGCCCAAGCCTCCTCGCAAAAGAGCTGAGCAACTATGATGTCGTGAATGTGGGTGCTGCCGGCACGTTTGTCGTTCGCAAACCTCGATCTCGAGCAACGTTCCGTGCGGCATTGCTCCGGAAGCTGCCATTCGAAGCCGAAGTCGTGCTCTGCGACGGCCGCGATCTTATCGGTCTGGAGACGGAGAATCCGTTTGGAACTGAGCCGTCGCGCCCTGATGTCGTTCGATTCGTGAGCATTCTGTCGAAAGCCGGCCGCGTCCGGGCTTCCATTCCAATCACGCTTCCGCCAAGTGGGGAGTGGTTGTTGCGCGTTATCGCATCGAAAAGCCGATTCGTCTTCGGAGTGTACCGTCGTCACATGAAGACGATCGGGTATCTTGGCCAGATCGACAAACTGTTCGGCGTGCCGGCGACGACACGGAATTGGAACACCATAGTTGCGATCGTGCGGATTTTGAAAGGCCAGGGGAAGCAAGGCCGCTGATTACACGCCACCAGGATGCATGACGTGCCGGTGATGCAGCGCGAGCAGCAGGCCGGGCGTGACGGTCGCACACGGGCACGCCCGACATTGCTTGACTTTTCATCTATCAGCGTGGATTGTCTTGTCAGCTCACACGTCCCTCCCTTTTGCGTTCGGCAGTGAGAGAGGGGACTGCATCAACGTCCCGATCCTGCAGAGGGCATCGCTTATGATAGTGCTCCGTCGCCTCCTTCTCTCGCTGGCCGGTGCCCTCTCGTGCGCCGCAGCGTCCCTTACTCCCGTCGGCGCGCAGCAACCCACGGGTACGATCACCGGGCAGGTCATCGACGGCGCGACCCGACAGCCGCTCGTCGGCGTCAATGTCGTGGTCGAAGGCACCGGACTCGGGGCGATCACTCGTGAGGACGGTACGTTTTCGATCGTCGACGTCCCCGCTGGCACGCACACGCTGCGCGCGCGCCGGATCGGCTACGGGTCAGTACCGGTAGTGGTCAACGTGTCCGAGGGATCGACCGTGTCGGTGACGTTGGCGCTCGAGAAAGGAGCGGCGGTTCTCGACGAAATCGTGGTCGTTGGATACACCAGCCAGAGGAGAGCGAACATCACGGGCGCCGTCGCCACTGTAGACATGGCGGATCTGGAGACTCGAAGAGTTCCCGATGTGGCGCAGGTTTTACAGGGGCAAGTTGCCGGTCTGGCGGTTACACAGAGTACCGGTGCGCCGGGAGAGGAAATCAATATTCGTATCCGTGGTGAAGGCACGATAGGTAACAACAGCCCGCTCTTCATCGTGGACGGAGTCCCTAGCCGCGACATCTCGTTTCTGAATCCCGCAGATGTGCAGTCCATGACCGTGCTCAAGGATGCTTCTGCTGCCGCTATTTATGGCTCCAGGGCGTCTGCAGGCGTCATCGTGATTACGACCAAGCGTGGAACGAGCGGGAAATCCACATTCGACCTCGACTACTATGCCGGGGTTCAGCGGGCGACCAATCTCCCGACCATGCTGAATGCCACGCAGTACATGAACAAGATGGAGGAAGCCTGGAACAACTCCGGGTTCACCGGCACAAACCCGTATACGGTGGACAAAGGCCGGACTGATCTCGCCAATACCGATTGGTTGCACGAGTTATTCACCACGGGAAGATCTCAAAACGTGCAGCTGACCGCGCGTGGTGGTACTGACAAGATCCAATATCTCATGTCCGGGGGACTCAATCAGCAGGATGGCATAATCATTTACGCGAATGACAGGTATCAGCGGCTCGATTTCAGGACGAACATCAATGCCGGCGTGAGTGATCGCTTCAACATTGGAACCAACCTCCTGCTTTCCTATGCCATGCAGGACAAGCTTTCCTCCAAGGGAGATGCACCCGGCATTATCCGTCACGCCCTGATCAGGCCTCCCGTCATACCGGTCTACAAGGATCCCAGTGATCCCACGTATTCGGCGAGCGACCCATTTACCGATTTGCCGTTTTTCGCAACGCCCTGGGACAACAACAACAATCGATACGAGTTCGGCTCTAACCCCGTTGCCCTGGCGTATTTCACGAATGACAAAAGAAATAACTTCAAAACGTTCGGCAATATCTACGCGGAATACGCTGTGTCGCCGGCTCTGAGATTCAAGAGCAACCTCGGGGTTGATTTAAACTTGAGACACAACAAGGCCTTTAACCAGAATTTCGGCGATGATAACGGAGGAGGAAGTGCGTTGGACCAGGGAACCGGTCGTCAAAATCGTCCCACCGGGTTGAACGAAGACAGAGGGCAGGAAACGACCATCACCTGGAACAACACCCTGAATTACTCGAAGCAGCTTCAGCGGCAGGAGATCAGTGCGCTGGCAGGCACCGAGTATATCACCAACTACTCCTCTTCAATTGTTGGATCAAGACAGAGATTCGACTATGTAAGGGACAACTTCCAATATCTCAACTACGGTGGAACACTAGATCAGAACACCGGAGGTTCTGCATCTGAATGGAGACTGTTCTCCCTATTCGGGTCGGCGACGTACGTGTTTGATACGCGGTACATGATTACCGCCAATCTCAGAGCCGATGCTTCTTCCAGGTTCGCCGCAAACCATCAATGGGGGTATTTCCCTTCGGTCTCCGTAGGCTGGCGAATGTCCAATGAGCGGTTCATGCAGAATGTCGGATGGATATCTGACCTGAAACTGAGAGCCAGCACCGGCACATTGGGCAACCAGGAGATTGACAACTACGCCTTCCTGACATTGCTCCGCAGGCAGGGAGACCAATTTCTCGTTTCACGCTACGGCAATCCCGATCTGAAATGGGAGACTACTGCACAGAAGGACATTGGCGTGGATGTGGGGGTGCTGAACAATAGGCTCTATCTCTCCCTGGATTACTTTGTGAAAAAGACTTCCGACATCCTGTTACCCATTTCGTTGCCATCCATAGTAGGGAATGTCTCTCCGACTATCGTCAACGCGGGTGAAGTAACGAATAAGGGATTTGAAGTCGCTCTCAATTTCACCGACACCCGTGGACCGCTCACATATGGCATGAATGTGAATGCGGGCACCGTAACGAACAGGGTGGACAAATTACACCCGAATTTGCCGAATATCATCGGGGATGTGTACAAGACAGAAGTGGGGCATCCGCTCGGCGCATTCTATGGTTACGTGATGGAAGGCATTTATCAGAATCAAAATGAAATCAACACGCATTTGTTTGGAACGGTGAATCCTCCAGACAAGCCGGGTGACATCCGATTCAAGGACTTGAATGGCGATGGCAAAATCAACGATAACGACCGGACGTTCATCGGCAATTCGATTCCAAAACTCACGTATGGGTTGACCTTATTCGGCGGCTATCATCGTCTCAGGGTGTCGGTGTTCTTTCAAGGCGTCGGGGGAGTCGACAAATACAACGATGCCAAACAAATAACGGATTACGATAGCCGCCCCTTCAACCATAGCGTCGCGGTGTTGGGGGCTTGGCATGGCGAAGGCACCAGTAACACCATTCCCCGCACCACCTTCAACGACAATGGCAGCAGCAAGAAATCGAGTATTTTTGTGGAGGATGCTTCGTATTTTCGCCTCAAGAACCTCGAGATCGGATATGCCGTGGGACCTACCCGGCGCGTGTACGTATCCGCCCAGAATCTTTTTACCATCACCAACTATTCGGGATTGGATCCGGAATCCACCGATATCCTGGACAGGGGAACGTACCCCCAGGCGACGGCACTCCTGTTCGGAATCAACGCGGCATTTTGATCGGGGCAATCATGAACACGAGACTCAAGGCAGCTGCATCGGTCCTGGTCCTTTCACTTGTCAGCTGCGATCTACACCAGGATCCTATCGGTTTGCTGACGCCGGGGCAGATCAGCACAGACCCGACATTGAACTCCGTCAAGGTGTCGGTGACATCGTCCTATCAGATGCTGGCCAGTACACTCAATCTCCTGGGCGAATGGCGATGGGACTTGGGCATAGTGTTCCGAAACGATTTCATCGTGGACGACATCGCTTCGGATGATGTCAAAAAGAAGTGGAACCCCGATGGCGACCAGGCGTGGATGGATCAGGTCCAAAGCTTCAACTTCACCGCCTCCAACCAGGCGTTTAATGGTCAGTGGAGCTACGACTACGAGGGGATATCGCGGGCCAATCTGGCCATCAGCTATTTGACCGATGCCGCCATAACCGCCAAAATCGGCATCGATCCGGCCTTGAAGGACAGGCTGTTGGGCGAGGTCTATTTTCTGAGGGCGTTTTACTATTTCGATCTGGTGAACAACTTCGGAGACGTACCCTTGGTGCTGAAGCCACTTTCCAGTTTTGACGAAGCCTACAGTGTGGCGAAGAGAGAAACAAAAGACAAAGTGTACGCACAGATTTCTGTAGACTTGGGTCAGGCCAAGACATTATTGCCAAACAGCAAGCATTCCGATCCTGTGGAAACGTGGCGGGCGTCCAAGGGAGCTGTCCTGGCCTTACAGGCCAAAGTGGCGCTCTACACTCAACAATGGACGGATGTCATCAGTATCGTGACCGAATTGGAGGGCCTGAATTTTTACAGTTTGAACCCCAATTATTTCGACAGCTTCGATGTCGCCAAGGAAGCCACCGAGACGGAGGTCATTTTCGACTACGATCACCAGTCCCTGCAAACGCCGAGAAAGGGCAACGGACTATGCGCTCCGCTGGACTGGGGCTTTATTGCTCCGACCGATAATTTTCTCGCCGAATTCGAAACCGATGACCCACGGTTGCTGTACACGGTAAACGTCACCGATAAGGCTGTGTACAAGTTATTGGGTGCGACCAACACGATTTATAAAGGAAATGACGATGCGCCAAGCAACAAAATCTATATTCGTCTAGCAGACGTCTTACTGTGGAAGGCCGAGGCATACAATGAAACTGGCAATTACCCGGAGGCCATTGCCATAATCAATACGATCAGAAACCGGGCGCGGACGAGTGTAACGGTGAGCGGTGCGTTGCCCCCGCCTGGTACGCTGCCTGACAGAAGCGTTGCCTCCGTCGATAAAGACGAGATCATGGGCTGGTTGATGCATGAAAGAAGAGTAGAGCTGGGTTTCGAATCGCAGCGGTTCAACGATCTGAAACGATGGGCAATCGCGAAGCCGGTGTTGACCGCTCTGGGAAAAAATTTCCAGGACTTCAACTACGTCTATCCAATTCCACAAGGGGAAATTGATAAATCAGGCGGGACCATAACGCAGAATCCCGGTTATTGATTTCACGCTCAAGGTCTCGACCAACGCCTTCGCCCAATAGACGAGCGTTTACATCCGGCGTCTGACGGCGCTCCGTTTCAACGCACCCCGTATCCCCCCTCGGGCGACGTCCACGCGGGCTGCGACTGATGGAAGAGGTCCAGCAGCTGCCGCTCAGTGAGCTCAGCGAGGGATGCGTCGGAACTCTTCGATCCCAGAGGCGAATAGCGAGTGAAGCGGCGCTTGCGCTCGGGGCCGGTCCC
>Ga0209056_10003721_pt1 | contig 16178 bp, 12 predicted proteins | sample GraSoiAngelo_114_FD_185876 | JGI IMG/M metagenome (GOLD analysis project Ga0209056, IMG submission 185876) | Grasslands soil microbial communities from the Angelo Coastal Reserve, California, USA - 14_0903_13_40cm (SPAdes) (version 2) | ecosystem: Environmental > Terrestrial > Soil > Grasslands... | reverse complement strand
CGGTACCCGCCGTCGTTGGAATGGCGATGAACGGCAGCATCGGCAGGCTGGTTTTGCCCACCCCCCAGTAGTCCTGCACCCGCCCGCCGTTGGTCAGAAGAAAATTGCAACCCTTTGCCGTGTCCATGCTGCTGCCGCCGCCGAGACCAACGATCGTGTCGATGCCGGCAGCTTTTGCAACTTCAAGGCATTTGTCCACGTCGCGCGTGGTGGGATTCTCATGCACTTCGGCAAAAACGACCACGCCGAGTCCGCACGATTGAAGAATGTGTTCAACGCGGTCCACGTGTCCGGCGGTAACGATGCCCGGGTCAGTGACGACCAGAACGATTTTGGCGCCAAGCTCTCGCGCCAGCTCGCCGACACGTGCCACACTGTTCAGACCAAAAACGATCCGCGTCCGTGGTTGGTAATCAAACAAGGGAAGAAGGGAAGCAGCACCCGCGCCTTGCGGGCGGGGTTGGGCTTCACGCCCGACTCGCTCTCTGATTTTCCCGGATACTTTGCTCATTCGTTTCGCTCCCAGTTTGTTGGCATGACTGCCGTGGGATTGCAAGTGGCCAGGGCTAGTAAACCCCTTCCACAATTTGCTTCTCCATCGCGCCGAAGGGCCGGACTTCAGCGACGCCGTCCCAGGCGTAAGGCGCGCGCGGTTCCCGGCGGATAGCCTCGTCGCGTTCCAGGAAGCGCGGCATGAAGAATTCCTTCGTCAACGTGGTCAGCTCGACGCGGCCCCACGCGTCGTACTTCACCAGTTGGTCGGTCTTGTTCGGCTCCACCACGCGGAGCACGGCGCGCGGTTGCGGGGCGTAGTAGGTGATGGTGAAATTGTCCTCAGGCCGTAACGGCACGCTGGCCGCGAGGCCCATCAAGGTGTTTCCGTAAGTCGGATAAAAGCCGATGCGGCCTTCCAAAACTTCTTCGACGATGAAGCGGACGTATTGCGGGGCCATGGTCGTGCCACCGCAGAACACGCCGCGAATACCGGCCTCCCACAAATTGATTTTCTCGGCCAGCGCCTCCAGCAGTTTCGGTGTGGTGAAAAGGCCGCTGACTTTGCGATGTTTCAAAATCGTGACCGCCTGGTCCACGACATGTTCCAGGTAGGCCTTCGCCTGGTCGGCTTTTTTCTCCCCGATGACTTTCTTCACCCAGCGCGGGTCGAGATCAACGAAGTAGCACGAGCTGCCGCGGAAGTTGGCGAGGTGCTCGATGGCGAGGCGCAGGCGGCGCGGACCGGTCGGGCCAACCATCAGCCAGGCGCCGCCGCGCGGGAAATGTTCGTCGGAAACTTTGCCGGAGAATTCCTCGTAATCGACCTTATAGTCGTCCCAACCGATGCGCTGCTTGGGCATGCCCGTGGTGCCGCCGGTCTCGAACACGTTGAAGGGCCGGCCTTTGAATTTTGCCGGCACCCAGACTTCCGGTTGCAGGTCGCGCAACGACTCGTCCGGGAAATGAGGGAACTTTAGCACGTCAGCGAAGCTTTTGATTTCCTTGCGGGGATCAAAGTTTTTCTTCGCCCAGTCGAGCCAGAACGGGCAGCCGGTCTCCGGTGAAAAATGCCACTGGACGATTTCGCGCAGGTGGGCGTCGAGTTTTTCCTGCGCGGCTTTGATGGCGGCCTGGTCAACAGACATAAATCAATTTTCGATTTAAGATTTGCGATTGTCGATTTTGATTTGGGGTTTTTTACCGGGTTGCCGATGAACACAGCCCTGGCGACAAGGAGATGGAGCGTTCCGTCTGATGATCCCAAAATGAGTTTAAGGCAACGCTCGCCCTCACCCCTGACCCCTCTCCCATCCGATGGGAGAGGGGAACCGCAGGAGAGGGAGAAACAATCTCGGTCTCTTTGCCATTCTCACGCTCTCTGGTGTGGCTCAGGCCCATGGGACTCACCAGGTCGGCTCGAGCTAGGCGGTTCCGCTATTTTTTTTCACCGAGTCCTTTCGGGTTCACGTCCACTTTAGGCTGGTCGCTGCTCGGCGCGTGGCGCGCGGCGTCGTGAATCGCGTAGAGATGCGCGTTGCTCGCGACGTAGATGACGCCGTTGGCCACGACCGGCGTGGAATAAACCGGCGATCCGAGATTCGGGCCGTCCTCTTCCTTGCCGGCGATCAGCATCTTGCTCAGGATTTGCTTTTCCTTGCGGGCAGCCAGGACCACGAAGTCGCCGTCTTCGTCTCCGCAATAGACCTTACCGTCGGCGACCAGCGTCGAGCCCCACATGTGCGCCTTCATGTCGTGCGTCCAGTAAAGTTTCCCCGTCTCGGCGTCGAAGCAATGGACGAAGCCGGAGAAATCGCCGACGAACAGCAGACCCGTGTTCGGATCAATCGAGACCGTCGAGATGCTGCGGTGGATTTTGTCGTAGCTCCAGATTTTGCCGGTCTGCGTGATATCGCCGGTCCTGGTCGCGTCGATGCAGGTCAGGATGCCGACGCCTTCACCGTGCTCGGGGTCCTGACCAACGGCGACGTAAACGCGGTTCTTATAGAAGACCGGTGTCGCGTTGATTTCACTGACGCCTTCTGCCGCGGGGTACTTGAATTTCTTCCGCTCCGGCGGGTTGCAATCGTATTTCCAGGCAACCTTGAGGTAGGTCGAGTCTGTTCCCTTTACCGGCTTCGCGTCGAAGGCGTAGCAGTAGCCGTCGCCGCCGCCAAAGAAAACCAGTTTCCTGCCGTTCACCACGCCCATCGACGGCGAGCTCCATTGACCATGGAAAATGTGCGGACCGATGTGAGCGTCGTCCTCGGCGACGAATTCACCGGTCTTCTTATTGAGCGCGATGAAGCTGGGTGAGTTGGGCGACGGAATGTTCACGTGCGACCAGTCCTGTCCGTTGGAAGTGCAAGCGTAAACCAGGTCGTCCACAATGAGCACGGAACAGTTCGACGCGTTGTGTGGGAAGACTCCCAGTTCGTCCATCATGTTATAGACCCAAATGATGTCGGCGTCGTGAGAGCCGATTTTCGCCTTCGGTTTGCCAGGGCCGACGACGTATTGCGCCTCGTCTTTGAACGGGCCGTCGTTACCGTTGGCCATGCCTTCGGTGTCGAGACAAATCACTTCACAGCGGCTGGTCACGAGATAAACGCGGTTGCCTTCCACGCACGGAGAGGAAAGCAAGCCGAGTCCCTCCCAGTCATTGACTTTGCCGGACGCCAGCTTGGGAACGACGAGTTGCCAGAGAAATTCGCCGGTCTTCTCGTCCAAACACAGCAGGATGCTGCGGTCGCCCTCATGTTGCGGATCGCGTGGATTTTCGTTGTTCGTTCCGATGAAAACCTTGCCGCCGGCGACAACAACGTTGCCGTAAGCCTGCGAACCGAGCTTGGCTACCCACTTGACGTTTTTGGTGGCCTGCATGTCGATGTCCTCAGTGCCGGATTTGGGTTTGCCGGGGTCGAAGCGGTCGGGCAACCCTTTGGCGGGCGAATACATATTGCGTCCAGGGTCGTTGCCGCCCCAACGCGGCCAGTCCTGGGCGGGCATCGCGGGGCAGATTAAGATTAAAAGGAAGATTAAGAGAGGGGCGGCCGTGTTCTTAATCTTACTCGTAATCTTCGAAGTCGAGGCGCGGTCTAGTTGGCCGTGAACGGAGAGCTTCGAAGGAACGCGCTGCAGGATGTCGGTCGTCCAAGTGATGAATTTCAACGAGCGATGGTAAACGTTTAATTTCTCATGATCGAAACGGATGGTTTTCATGGGGGATTAAGATTAAGAGGAAGATTAAGATTAAGAAACTAGTTCGCCATCACCAAAATATTGTCTATGTAAACGCGCATGTCCTGCGGCGAAAAGCCGAACAGTCCGGGGCAGCCGTTCTGATGCGCGTGTTTGTGGGGCACTTCAAACGTCCAGGCCGCCGGCTCCGCCTCGCCTTTGGGCCAGGCTTTCGCGCGCACCACGCCCGAACCGTCCGCCGCCACATCGACTCGCCCCTTCAAGTGATACCAGACGTTCGGCGACCAGTTGAATTCCTTTCCGAAACGGAACAATTCGTCGTTCGAGCTGATTTCCAGTTTCTTCTCGTTGCCCTTGAGCACAATCTTATAGCGCTGATTGATGACACCCGCGTCGGACATCTTGCGTTTATTGCCTTCGCTCATCACATCGGCTTCAATCGTGTAATTCTTTAACTGCGGGTCGCCCATGAACACAGTCGCGCGCTGGAAAAAGCGATTGTCGATGGTCTTGACCAGGGCCTTGTTGCCGTCCTTATCGCGCACGTCGAATTTGAACCGCGCGCCAATCCACGGCAGCGGCGGATAGGCAAAGGGCGTGGGCGGCTCGACGTTGTTGGTCGTCGTCTCACTCAACTGGAACGCCTCAAAATCCTGTTTGATGGGCAGTCCGGGAAGGACGCGCCCGCGGAACGTGCCGCGCAGGTTGCCGGCAACCGCTTCGAACGCGCCCGCCGAAGGCGCCGGGTCAGAAGCGGCGACCAGTTGCCCCGCTTCATTGAAGTCCGCTTTTATCGAAGCCCTCACCCGCGCCGTCGGCGGAATGTAATGCGACCATTTGATCTGCTTCGGGTCTTTGACTTCCTCGACGGTCAACCCGTTGGCGTCGAGCGCGCGCACGCGAAACGAAACTTTGTCGCCGGGTTTCAACAACACCTCCGAGGGAATGATCTGAAGCCGGGCCGGGGGGCCGGGCGCAGGCCACTTTTCTTCAGCCGGTTCGTGCGGCAGACCTGGATTGTTCCCTTTCCTGCCAAAACAATAAAGCTGCTTGCTCGTCTGCACGTAAATCTTGCCGTTATAAACTGACGGCACACCGAAGCAGCGACCATCGAGCACCGCGTGCGCGAGGATTTCGCCGCCGCTGGCTCCCGGTTTGACAATGTAAAATGCGCCTCTGCCAGCGGTCTCGTCGCCGCCTTCCTCTTTCTGGCCCGGTTCGTTCAGAATCGGCACATACAACTTGCCGTCGGCATAGATGGGGCACGCGTTGCGTTGCTCGATGCCGAGCTTCAGTTTCCAAAGAATTTTTCCGCTGTTTGCGTCGATGGCAGCGAGGTTGCCGACCTCGCTGGTCAAATAAACCGTGTCGCCGACGAGAATCGGTGAGCTGGTGGAAGTGCGCAGCTCGTTGCTCCAAAGCTCGACCTCCGAACGCGGTACGACGACCGGACCGGCCGCTGCGTTGGCCGGCGTCGCATGCGGGATTTTCATCGCCACCATCTGGCCGGGTTCATAAGGCGTGCCGTAAATCGCGATGATCTTGTCGTTGTGGTGGACGAGCACGGACGAATTGATGCCCGCTTTGAAGAGCGGGATGCGCCAGATCGGATCGCCGGTGCGGGCGTTGACGCAAACGATGCTGCCGTCGCCTGTGGACGCGTAGAAAACGCGCCGGCCGTCGAGCCAGTCCAACACCGGCAACGAAAACGAATTGTCATGCGGACGGTCGCCGGGAGACGAAGCCCAGACCAGTTCGCCGGTCTTCTTCTCGAAGGCGTAAAAGCGGTCGCCGCCGGGTCCGTGCGCACCCCAGTTCGCCGTGATACCGCGCGTAATCACGAGGTCTTTATCCATCAGCGGTGACGCCGTGCGGCCGTTGGGGAAAGTCAGCCGCCCATAAACCTCCATCATCGACACGTCCCAGAGCTTCTGACCGTCGGCGGTGAAGGCCGCGAGAATGCCCTGCGTGCCCTGCATATAGACGTTGCCGGTTTCGGGGTCAATCGTCGGGCTGGACGTGGCGTAGCGATGGTAAATGATGTCGCTCAGAAAATCGCCGTAACCGTGCTGCCAAAGTTGTTTGCCGGTCTCGGCGTCGAAGCAGGTGAGAACCTCCTGTAAGTCCGGACCGTCCCCGACATAGCCCATGATGTAAAGGCGGCCATTGGCGATGACTGGAGTGGATTGGCCGGGCAAATTCGCCGTCCACAACGGATATCCGGCGTCCACTTTGTCCGGCAGGTTTTTTTCGAGGGAAGCGCCGTTTTGGTCCGGTCCGCGCCAGGTCAGCCAGCCGTGGACCGGGCCGGCATGCGTCGCAGAGAGGATGGCAAATTGACAGCCAACCAACAGGCTGAAGGGGCCGGCAAAAGGCGAGCGTAAAAGTTTCATGGTCGTGTTCCGGTCGTAAGTTGAACGTCTTTCGCGAAAGAATTAAACAAATTTTCTTTCCTCGAGGACGGCGACTATTCTACACCACAGAAAAGATTGCAATCGTAAATAATACCTATACGTATAATTTTCAAGCCCCATTCAATATTTGTCATGACCGCCGCGAGAAAAATCCGTCCGGCCGAATCGCTGCCGATCGACGCGCCCGGCCGGCGGCGCCTGCCCATCCTGTTGCGCCACGCCTGGTATGGATTGAACCAGGCGTTTCGCCGGCGCATCGCGCACCTGGGCATCACGCCGGACCAGTTCACCGTCATGCGCACGCTTTTGGAGACTGGCGGCATCACCCAGAGCGAACTCACCGGACTGATGAGCAGCGACCCGAACACCGTGGCGTCCTTGCTGGAGCGGATGGAGAAGTCCGGCTTGCTGGAACGCCAGCCGCACGAAAGAGACCACCGCGCGCACCGGCTGGATTTAAAGGCCGAAGGCAAACGCAAATATCAAAAGGCGCGAGAAATCGCCATCGCCTTGCAGACCGAAGCGCTCAGCGTGTTGCCGGAGGATGAACGGGAACATTTTCTCGGACACCTGGCGCTGGTGGCTGACGCCTGCCGTGCCGCGGCGGACAAAGCACCGAAGCGGGGGAGGTGAGTTGACTAATCCAGCGCCTTGATTTGCGCGTTGCGGATCATCACGTGCTCGCTGCCGCGGCTGAGTTCCTGGAAACCGATGTGGCCTTTGCGCGGGCGATCCTTCACCGGCGGCGCGTCGCTGCCGTTATGGCGTTTCACAGTCTGGTTTTGCTCGTCGAGGTTCAGATCCTGAATGGTTTGACCGTTCAGCACGACTTTGAGATGCGAACCCTGTAGCAGGACGTGGTATTTGTTCCACTCCGTTGGCTTGTAAACCTGCTTTGTCGGGGCGATGGCTCGATAAATGCCGCCGGTCAGTTCCGAATCTTTGGCGCTGGTGTTGTATCGAAAATCCGCCATCTGCAGCTCCATGCCGTCGAAGGCGGGGTCACCGTAGAGCGGAGCGCGCAACGCGCAGCCGCTGTTGCCCGTCTCGCCGAGCTTGAATTCAAATTCGAGTTCGAAGTCGCCGTATTCCTTTTCACTGAGGAGCCAACTGCCACGCGGTTCGCCGCCGTGCAACACCCCGTGCTCGACCTTCCAGACCGGATTGCCCTGCGCCGGGTTCCGCACGTCGTCCCAGGCGCGCACCAACCATCCTTTCGGCACGCCATCTTCGGTAAACAAGGAAACGAACTGCGGCTCGGCCGCCGCGAGTCGGCAGGCCGCAACCACCAACAGGAGGTCAAGAAGGAGAAACACGCGATTTGATTTCATGGCTGAATAAAATTCCCCGGCCGGGCGCAGTTCAAGACTTTTTATGCAGTGTCCTGATTTGGCCTTAGCCGCTGCTCTGTGAGCTCACGTCGGCCGCTACTACGGTTCAGGCGCACAAGGCGCGGAGTTTTGTTTCGGGGAAATCTCTCCCTATCCGCTGGGGAGGGAGTGGTTGCCGGGCGTTGAGTCCTGGAATTCGCTGAAGCTCTCCTGATAAATCGCTTCGCAGCGCGGCGTAAATATCGGCGGGCTCCAGCGCACAAACCGATCCTCGCCGAAACCCGCCGCCCGCTCGTCCGAGCCGGGCAATACAAGCACGTCCAAAAACCGGTGTCGGAATCGGACGCCGCTGGTGAGATGCACCACGACTGGCTATTGTTCCTTTGGCCGAAGGCGCATGCGCAGTTCGCTGAACGTTTGAGTATGGGGTGGCATAAAACCCTATTGACGCCTTCGACTCGGATCCTATGCTGGCGTGCTTATCTGGGGCCGGACGCGGAGAAAGCGGCGCCCGACTTGACTCGCGCGCTCAGAGATGAGAACCCCGAAGTGCGGCGCGTTGCAGCTTCGACGCTCGGAAACCTCGGCGTTGTCACGAAACGGTCCGCCCCGGGTCTGATCGTTCTTCTGGAGGATCCGATGACCGATGTGCGACGCGCCGCACTGAAAGCTTTGGGCCAGGTCGAGGACGACGCTGCCGTGGTGGTGCCGGCAACCGCTCAAATGCTGAAAGACACCGACAGCGGGGTGCGAACGGATGCCGCGCAACTCCTCAGAGACCTCGGCCCGAAGGCCAGGACAGCATTGGGGGCGCTCACAGAAGCGCTAAGCGATCAGAACGATGATGTTTTCCGTTTTGCGGCGATGGCCCTGGGAAAGATCGGTCCGGATGCCAAAGAAGCTGTGCCTGCGTTATTGCAGGCGTTGCGAGAAAACCGGGCTTACAGCGAAACGACCATACGTTGGGCATTAAGACAAATCGATCCTCTGGCCCTGACCAAAGCGACAGCCAATCGTTAAGCTGGGCCAATGCCACTCAAAGTGCGCCTGATGCATTCCCCTCTGGGGACAGCGTCACGAAAGGTCTGCGGCGCCAGCCGACCGTAATCAAGTTTATCGCCAACAACGCTGGCCTGGTGTATCTGATACTGACCAACGCAAATCGTGATTCGTTCCAACGCTCAAATGATGAAAGGCAAACCTATGAAACTGACCAAACCATTGATCATCGTTCTGGCGGGTCTCGTGAGCATCGTCAACCTCACGCGGGCGGCGGATGCCAGGGATGAAAAGAAGCCCGCCGCAGAAAAGAAGGAAGCCAAACCCTTCAAGAACGTAAGGGTCGCCGGGTTCGAAAAACTCCGCGCGGACAGGAAAAACGTGGTGCTCGACGTGCGTTCAAAGGAGGAGTACGCCGCCGGCCATATTGCCGGCGCGGTCAACATCGACGTGAACGCGCCGGATTTTGAGGAGAAGGTCGCCAAGCTGGACAAGAACAAGACGTATCTCGTGCATTGCGGGGCTGGTGTGCGGAGCGCGAAGGCTTGCGATAAAATGAGCAAACTCGATTTCCCTAAGCTTTACAATCTCGAAGGCGGCTTCAAAGCGTGGGAAAAGGCGGGAAACAAAGCGGAGAAATGAGAACAAGCTGATGGTTAGCCGGCTTCTCCCTGCCCATGAACCCCCTCACCCCTTCCCTCTCCCCATCCGATGGGGAGAGGGTGGCCGGAGGTCGGGTGAGGGGGTCTCTTGGGGGTTCAAGGGCGCATTGCGCGTTCAAAGTTCGGGGCGTTCTCTCCCTGGGGGAGAGGGCCGGGGTGAGGGCGAGCTCTATTTTATCGGTCGGGGCTCGATCCCGCAGTCCGCGGAATTTCCGCCACGTAACCAACCAAAACCAATCGGAGTCACGAAAGGAAAGCCTATGAAAACATGGAAAGCGCTCGCAGTCATCACAGCTGTTTCAACCTCTTGCCTGACCTCAACCCGTTCGCTGCGCGCGGCGGAGCATGGCGACAAAGCGCACGGCGAAGCCTGGGCTGCCGTGAAGCAAGTCGTCGCCGTATTGCACGCGACTGCCGGCAACAAATGTCACGGCACCGTGCGTTTCACGCAGGAAGGCGACGCGGTGAAAGTCGTCGCCGACATCGAAGGCCTGAACCCGGGCCAGAAACACGCCTTCCACATTCATCAATTCGGCGATTGCACATCGTCGGACGGCATGAGCGCAGGCGGGCATTACAACCCCGAAGGCCACCAACATGGTCTCCCGGAGAAGGAGATGCGTCACGCCGGCGACCTTGGCAATCTTACCGCCGACAACGAGGGCAAAGCGCACTACGAGATCACCGTGAGCAACATTTCGGTTGCGGGCATGAAGAATCCAATCATCGGCCGCGGCGTGATTGTGCACGCGAAGGTGGACGATGGCAGCCAACCGGTAGGCAACGCGGGCGGACGCATTGCTTGCGGCGTGATTGGCGTCGCGAATCCTGGCGGCGAAAAGAAGTGACGCAGCTATTCAAAAGTGCCGGGACTCCGTTTCGATCAAATGAATTCCTCACTCACTCGTCGTGACATGATTCGCGGCAGCGTGGCGTTCGCCGCGCTCGCCTTCGCTCAAACTCCGCTCTCCGTCTTCGGCCTCGACGAGCCGGGCACGGACGAGACCGTCGTGCCGTTCCTCGACGTGCAGCCAAAGAGCAAAATGCTTTACTGGCAGGACCTCACGAGTTGGATCACGCCGAACGATCAGGTTTACCAGGTCCAGCACTATGGCGTGCCCGAAGTGGACGGCGCCAACTGGCATCTCGAAATCTCCGGCCTCCTGAAGATACCGCGGACACTGTCGCTGGCCGAAATCAAGGCACGCAAGCGCAAGACGATCACCGCCACGCTCGAATGTTCGGGCAACAGTTCCAATCCCGGTTTCATGGGCGCCATCGGCAACATTCGCTGGACCGGCGCGCCGCTCTCGCCCTTGCTCAAGGAATGCCATCCGCTCGATCGCGCCATCGAAGTCGTTTTCTTCGGCGCGGATGAGAAGGTTGAAAAAATCCGCGACAAGGAGTACCTGCAAAACTTCGCGCGCAGCCTCTCACTCCGCGACGTGTTGAAGCGCGACGACATCTTGCTGGCCTATGAAATGAACGGCCAGCCGTTGGAAAAGGCCCACGGCGCGCCGTTGCGGCTCATCGTGCCCGGCTGGTTTGGCATCACCTGGGTGAAATGGCTCACGCGCATCGAACTGCTCGACCGCCGTTACATGAGCAAATACATGGCGCGCGAATACGTCATGATCCGTGGCGAGGAACACGGCGACAAAACGGTCTGGCGCGAAACCAGCGTCGGGCCGATGGACGTGAAATCGGTCGTCGCGCGCGTTGCGCGGCGCAAGGGCGGCTCCCTGCGCGTGAGCGGCGCGGCCTGGACCGACGGCGCGCCGCTGCAACGCGTGGAGTTGAGAATCGACAATGGCAACTGGGCGCCGGTGCAATTGGACAGGAAGCAACGCGCGAAATACTCATGGACATTCTGGAGTTATGACTGGAAGAACGCCGCTTCCGGCGAACACACGCTCGTCTCGCGCGCGATTGACACCGAAGGCCGCGTGCAACCCTCCGCTGACGAACCTGAAATCAAATTGAAACGCACTTACTGGGAAGCCAACCAGCAGTGGGTGCGGAAGATCCGGATTTGAAAAAACACAGCACGCGCAGTCAGTTGTTTACGTTCTCACCCGCACGCTCCCGTTAGCCGGCGCAATCACCCCAGGTCTTCTTCTGTGTTCAACTGCCACCCTGCTAAGGTGGATGCTCCAACGCCTTTCAGGGTTTCACCCAGCTACAACAAAAGGGGGAGCATGATTATGCTTTCGAGTCGCAACCGGAGCGGCGGCGACCCGACGACAAGTCGGAACGTTGGGCAGTATGAAGACGTATATTTTATGAAGTCGATCCGCTTCCGACCAATCGGAGTGGAACCATACGGACGGCCGTCAAAGTTCAAACCAAAGGTGGCCGGTTCACCTTGTGGGTGTCTGAGCATAATCGCACCTTTGGTTCTGCTGATTCCCCATCCAGGCCGCGCGCAGCCGTCCAACGACGCGTTCGCCGATGCCCAACCGCTCAGCGTCAGCGCGGGGAGTGTCACTGGCAGCAACGTCGGCGCCACCAAAGAGGCCGGCGAACCCAACCACGCCGGGAATTCTGGCGGACATTCCGTGTGGTATCGCTGGACTGCGCCATTGAGCGGTTCAGTGACGATCGACACGTTGGGCAGCGATTTCGACACCTTGCTGGGCGTTTATACGGGCAACAGTGTGAGCAGTCTCACGACCATCGCCAGCAACGACGACATCTCCTCAACAATATGGCAAAGCCGCGTGAACTTCACGGCCATGGCAGGCACCACTTATCAAATCGCCGTGGACGGTTGGAATGGCGGCGCGGGAAATATCACCTTGAATTGGACCCAGAGTGACCTGCCGGACTTGATCGTCTGGGGACCGTCCATCAGTCCCAGGATCGAAACGGTCACGTTTTCGTCCACCAGTTGTGCGGTGATCGAAGGAATGGTTCAACCCGGCACACGCAAGCTCCTGCGCTTCTCGACCGAGACGCGCAATCAGGGGACGGGGGACATCTCTCTGGGAAACCCGGCCACCAATCCACAGTTCGTCTGGGCGCCGTGCCACGGTCATTACCACTTCAACAACTACGCCAACTACCAGCTGCTCGACAGCAACGGCCAGTCCGTGGCCACGGGTCTTAAGATCGGTTTTTGCCTTCTGGACTCCATCCGTTGGGACGCCAACGCGCCCTCCAGCGCCAGATATAACTGCAGCAACCAGGGAATACAGACGGGCTGGGGGGATGTTTACTATTCCACACTGGACGGCCAATGGATTGACATTACCGGCGTCCCGGACGGCAACTATACACTCGAAATGGAGGTCAATCCCCAGCACAGATTGCCGGAGTCCAATTACGACAACAACATCACGCGCACCCCGATCACCATCGGCAACGTGCGGCCCGCCAACGACAACTTCGTCGATGCTGGAGGTTTATCCGGCAGTTCAGCGAGCGTGAGCGGCTCAAATGTGGGCGCCACCATGGAAGCCGGCGAGCCGAACCACGCAGGCAATGCCGGCGGGCATTCGGTGTGGTACGTCTGGACCGCGCCCAGCGGCACGCCGGCGATGGTGGACACCATCGGCAGCAGTTTTGACACGTTGCTGGCAGTCTATACCGGCAAGAGTGTCAGTGCTCTGACCGCCGTCGCGAGCAACGACGATATCTCCTCAACAATCCGGCAAAGCCGGGTTGCCTTTAATCCCCTCGCCGGCACGACTTATTACATTGCCGTGGACGGTTGGAATGGCGCCACCGGCAACATCGTCCTGACGCTGGATCAAAGCGTCGCCAACGATAACTTCACCAACTGCGAGTTCATCGGCGGCGCCAACGGCACGGTCACTGGCAGCAACGTCGGCGCCACTAAAGAGGCCGGCGAACCCAACCACGCGGACAACCCGGGTGGACATTCGATCTGGTACTGCTGGACGGCGCCGGACACCGCCTCCGTGAGCTTTGACACGGTCGGCAGCACATTCGACACACTACTGGCCGTTTACGTGGGGAACTCAGTGGACGGCCTTACGGCGGTGGCCAGCAATGACGACATCGCCTCTACCAATTTTCAGAGCCGCGTCACCTTCACCGCCTTGGTGACCACACAATATCACATCGCGATCGATGGCTACAACGGCGCTTCCGGCAACACGACGCTCAACTACTCGCAGCCGGCGCACACCCTGGGCCTCCTCTTGGGGGCCAATTCCACTTCGAGTCCTGCCAAGGAAGCTGACGTCCGGGGCAAGCGTCCCACGCTGAGCCGTAATCTCCTTGCCGCCGGTGAATATGAGCTGACAATCACCGGCCAGCCGCTGCGTTCTTACACCGTCGAAGTCTCTTACGACCTGATAAAATGGACGCCGCTGGCCACGACGCTGGCCGACCTGGCCGGCGTAGCTTATTTCCGCGATAAGGCGACCATGCCCGCGCACCGCGAAACTGCCGGGAACAACGGAGCCGGCCCGATTCAAGGCGGCCTGAAGGACCCGGTCTGCGGTGTGTCGGGCGGGAGCACCTTCTCAGGACCAGCCGGTCCGGGCGAAAGCCGCTTTTACCGCGTCGTGGAAGCGCCGTGAAGCAGGTTGCGCTCGTCGTTTTCTTCAGATGTCATCGCCGAACCTGCCACCATTTGAAGGCCCGCGGGCCGCGAGCGTTGGTATCTGTCGCGCCTTTGTGTCCCGAGTCATGAAACGCTCTCTCGACACGCGACGCCGAAACGCATAAGGTATCGCCATGATCGCGGAAGCGGCATCAGCGAAGAGAATCTGGACAGAGGCTGAATTGCAGTCGTTGCCTGAGGACGGTTATCTCCACGAAGTGGTGAACGGCGAGCCGGTCATGAGCCCCAAAAACGATTTCTTCCACGGCCGGATTTGCACGCGATTGTCAACCGCCCTTAATAACTTCGTGACCCAACAAAAACTCGGCGCCGTCCTCGACTCCAGCACCGGCTTTTGGATGCACAACCACAACTGTCGGGTGCCGGACATTTCCTTCATTTCGAAAGAACGCCTTGTTCGCTAGGGATTCAAACCTTCCACACGAAAGTTTTTCCCCGGCGCTCCCGATTTGGCGGTGGAAATTCTTTCACCGAACAACACTCGCGCCGAGTTCGATGAACGGCTCAGGGACTTTTTCAGCAGCGGCGCGCGGGTAGCCTGGATCATCAATCCGGATGCCGATTGCGTCGAGGTCTGCCACGTGCCGGACAAGCGCCGGCTTCTCGGTGCCGGGGCCGAGCTGGAAGGCGAGCAACTGCTGCCGGCTTTTCGCTATCCCATCGCCGATTTGTTCAAGGATTGGGATTGGGAGTAGCAAAGCGTCGCGCAACTGTTCAAGCCGCGGAAACGTGAAGGCATCTCGCACAAAGCGACGGATGCGTCTTTGCTGGCCGCCAGCGGCTGAAGGCTGCAAGACCGCGTGCGACCGTCCGCCGACGATCCCGAAATCAAATTGAAATACGAATTGGTAGGCCAACCAGCAATGGGTGCGGGAGAGAGCCCGCGCCCACGGGCGCTGGTTTTATACGGCGCCCTTGTGTCCCGGGCGCAAATCAGATTTTGGACAATGCACGCAATCCGTCAGCCACGGAGTGGCGGATGAAGGTAGCCCATGGCGTCAGCCGTGGGAGAAAATGCGCCACCGCCAAAAGCCCCGTCAGGGGCGATAGAATTCCGGCCCACGAGAACTTTCTTTCGCCGCTTTGCGGCTTGGGATTTCCAATACGCCAACCCACGGCTGACGCCGTGGGCTACCTTCTACCGCTGCTCTGCAGCTGCTTAGCGGCCGCTCTCAAAAAACTGATTTCGCGCCCTTGTGTGCCGAGTCATGCAACGCTCTCTCGACATGTGACGCCGTCAGTCTGTGCGTGATGGTGTGCACGTAGCGCGGTCGAATAATAATGTCTGACTCACACACGCCCACATGCGGATAGCGATTAGTCGTCGGAATGTTTTGTTGGTCGCGATTGTTGTCGGGGTTGTTTTCACCTCTGTTTGGCGGTTACGCTCTCCACCAAGACGCGCCAGCTTCAGCCACTGCTTGCAGACATGGATAGTTACAGGGCAAGTAACGGCGCATATCCTACATCGTGCGTGAGTTTTGCCTCGTTCACTCAGCTCATGCAACACTTTAGCATTTACACGGGCGGACGCGACACGAACGGAATCACATGGGAGGCTCGTGAAGTGAGTGATCACGATTTCACTGTCATGGTGGATCGAGAGGGTTACGAAGTATTTCTTCCGGTCGAGCGGATGAAGCTCATTTCTTTTTCGAGTTTTCCGGTCTGGCGTTATGATTCAACCGGACACCGGTGGCGGAAGGGACGTATTCATTGGTCGTATTCTACAGATTATTCAGGAAGTTATTGGTCTAAAGAGTGAGCCTCCTATGAGGGTTAAGGTATCAAGTGCTGGTTAAGGATCTCACTTCTTTGGAACAGGCGTTTGGCCGATGATGCGGCCGATTAACCCAACACATCCACGCAAACCAGATCGCCCCGGGCATTGCGGAAATTTATAAGAAATACAACCAGCCAGCTTCGCTTTTAATTTGTTTTCCCCGACACATCCACGCACACCACCTCGCCTCTGGCGTTGCGGCAATAGACTCTCCCGTTGGCGAGCGCGGGCGAGGTCCAGCATTTGCCGCCGAGCACTTGCGCGCGCGCCACCGGTTTGAAGGCCTCGGATGACGGTTCGGCAACCACCAGTTGGCCCTTTTCACCGAGGATTAACAGTTTACCGTCGGCGCCGATGAGCGAGCCTTTGCCGAGGCTCTGCTCGGACCACCGCACGCTACCCGTCTCTAAATCCAGGCATTTGAATTCCGATGATTCGTCGAAGCCATAGACGCTGTCGCCGACGGCGAGGGAGCTGTTGAAATGGTTGCGCATATTCTCGTTTCGCCAGAGCACGGAGACTTTGTTGCCAACCACCCGCAAGAGCGCGCAGCCCTGGTTGTAGCCAGAGGAAATGAAAATTTTATCGCCCACGATGACCGGATCGGCGGCGTTCACGCCCCAGGAAGTCTTCCAGGGATGTTCCCAGAGCAGTTGGCCGTCCTCCGGATTCACCGCCGAAAGCGCTTTGATGGAAAAGAGC
>Ga0209056_10003720_pt1 | contig 16180 bp, 17 predicted proteins | sample GraSoiAngelo_114_FD_185876 | JGI IMG/M metagenome (GOLD analysis project Ga0209056, IMG submission 185876) | Grasslands soil microbial communities from the Angelo Coastal Reserve, California, USA - 14_0903_13_40cm (SPAdes) (version 2) | ecosystem: Environmental > Terrestrial > Soil > Grasslands... | reverse complement strand
TCGCGTATCGGCGTGAAGGTGCCGGTGTAGGTGGCTGGGTTCGAGCGGGGCGTGCGGCCGATCGGCGACTGGTCGATCACGACTACCTTGTCGAGTTGTTCGAGGCCCGTGATGGCATCGCATTCGCCCGGCCGATCACGCGCGCCGTAAAGGAGCTGCGCGGCCTTCTTCGAGAGGATGTCGGTCACGAGCGTCGACTTGCCGGAACCTGACACGCCGGACACGCAAACGAACTTGCCGAGCGGAATGCGCACGTCAATGTTCTTGAGGTTGTTCTCGCGCGCGCCCTGGACAACAACCGTCTTGCCGTTTCCGAGGCGCCGAGCTGAAGGGAGCGGGATCTCACGCTTGCCACTGAGATACTGGCCGGTAATCGACTCGGGTGTTGCCGCAACATCGCCCATCGAGCCGGCGGCGACGAGGCGCCCGCCCTGCTCGCCAGCGCCCGGACCGAGGTCGATCAGATAGTCGGCCGCCCGCATCATTGCTTCGTCGTGCTCGACGATCAATACTGTGTTGCCCAGATCTCGCAACCGCTTGAGCGTATTAATGAGCCGCTCGTCGTCCGCGGGATGGAGGCCGACGGAGGGCTCATCGCACACATATAGCACCCCCATGAGCGAGGAGCCTATCTGCGTCGCCAGGCGAATGCGCTGGGCTTCGCCGCCGGCGAGGGTACCCGTGCGTCGCTCGAGTGTGAGGTAATCGAGGCCGACGTCGCGCAGGAACGTGAGCCGCGAGCGGATCTCTTTCAAGATCTGATAGGCAATCGTCCGCTCCCTCTCGCTCAAGGGAGAAGTGGGAGCTTGGAGGCTTTCGACCCAAGCAAGCGCATCGTCAATCGAGAGCCTGGTGACCGCAGAAATATTGCGCTCGTCAACAGTTACGGCGAGTGATTCGGGCTTGAGGCGGGCGCCGCCGCAGGCCGGACAAGGGTTCTCTGCCATGTACTTCTCGATCTCGGTGCGGATGTAGTCGGAGTCGGTTTCCTTGTAGCGGCGAGAAAGGTTCGGGATCACCCCCTCAAACGTGGTGTTCCAGCGGTTATCATGCCCTCCGGAGCCGGTATACGAGATCGTGATCTCGCCACGATCGCCGTAGAGCACATAGTTGAGCTGTTCTTCAGTCAGCTCTCTGACCCGGGCATGGACCGAGAAGCGGTGCTTCCTTGCCAGCGCCTCAAGCATGCGCATGTACCAGGTGGACACTGTGCTCGTCCGTGCCCACGGTTGCACCGCGCCTTCCGCAAGCGACAGATTCTTGTTCGGTATGACCACCCGCTCCGGGTCCAGCTCCATCTTGACGCCGAGACCGGTGCATTCTCGGCAGGCGCCGTGCGGGCTGTTGAAGCTGAAGTTTCGCGGCTCCAGCTCACCGAATGACAGGCCACAGTCCACGCAGGCGAAATGCTCCGAATACGTCCGTTCCTCCTCCGCCTGCCCGCTCACATCATCTGTCAGCAGTTGGACGACAACGATGCCGCCACCTAGTCGCAAAGCCGTCTCGACCGAGTCCGTGAGCCGTGACCGGGCAGAATCGTCTTCGGGCTGCTCCTCGATAATTACGCGGTCAACAACGACGTCGATCGAGTGCATCTTGTAGCGATCAAGTGTTATCTGCTCATCCAGGTCTCGGACTTGTCCGTCCACGCGGACCCGCACGAACCCGGCCTTCCTAGCATCCTCGAATACCTTGTGATACACGCCCTTGCGGTCGCGGACGATCGGGGCGAGCACCATCAATCGCCTGCCGGGCGGTAACTCCAGCACCGAGTCGACGATCTGCTGCACGGTTTGCCGCTGGATCGGCTTCCCGCACTGAGGGCAATGGGGCCGGCCCGCGCGGGCGTAAAGCAACCGTAGGTAGTCGTAAATCTCGGTCTGCGTAGCGACGGTCGAGCGCGGATTGCGTGACGCGCCCTTCTGGTCGATGGAAATGGCGGGTGAGAGGCCCTCGATGTAATCGACGTCGGGCTTCTCCATGAGGCCGAGGAACTGGCGGGCATATGCGGAGAGGCTCTCAACGTAGCGGCGCTGGCCCTCGGCGTAAATCGTATCGAACGCGAGCGAAGATTTCCCGGAGCCAGACACGCCCGTTATGACGACCAGCTTCTCTCGTGGAATCTGGACGTCGATGTTCCTAAGGTTATGTTCGCGGGCGCCGCGAACGATGATGAATTCGTGGGGCATTGCTTTCTTGGCTCAACCGGATATTTTAAGTTCGATTGCGAATTAGAACAAGGGTTTTAGGGTCACCTTGATTAGTCTCCTGTCTTCTATTTATGTAAATATCGAGTAAATACAGCAGCACCCGGCCTTGTCCACCGGTAACGTCATTTCCTTCTACGGCGTCCGCATTATTGGAGGCAATGTAACAAGCGTGAGCGTCCGGTAGAGGGGACTGAATGACGGCAATGGTAGGCACACACCCTTCAGAAGGGCCCATAGCTGAAAACGCGGAAGAATCACTCACGATATCCGAGACGCGCTCTTTCCGGCTGCTCCGCTGGGCCGTTGCACTACCCGTCGCTGCCGTTGCAAGCGTCGTTTCCGCCTTTGTGCTCCCCGAGGAAATAACTTTCGCCGTTCTTGCCGGGGAGCTGGCGTTACTCGGTGTCGCGGGGATCATTGTAGAGATCGCCCTATACAGGACGGAGCGGCGTTTGACACACGAACGCAAGCAGGTGCGCACGCAGTGGCTGAATCAGCGTACAGAGCTGCTCGACGTTGCCACGCGAGACGAGCTGACGCAGCTGCAGAACCGCCGGTTCTACTATGAGCGACTCGCGGCAGAGCTTACGCGGGCTGAGATGAAGAATGAAGCGCTGTCGATTCTGATGATCGATGTAGACGACTTGAAAGCCATCAACGACGAGTTCGGCCACCTCGTGGGAGACAAGGTCCTTCGTAGCTTCGCGAGGATTCTCAACAGCTCCTCACAGGATGGCAACGTCACGGCACGGCTCGGCGGAGATGAATTCGCCGTAATTATGCCCGGTGCAGATCGGCGTGAGGCCGAACTGTTTTCACTTCAACTCTGGCAGAAGTTGGCCGACGCGCCGATTTGCGAAACGGAGCACGCAAGCATATACCTCGGCGTTTCGATCGGCAGCAGCGGCTATCCCTGGGGCGGAAGCACAGTCGAGGAGATCACCCACTGGGCAGACACGAAGCTCTACGCCAACAAGCTGGAACGCAAGGGTTTCAAGCAGGGGCGTGGCGACAGGCGAGACGACCGGCTGGCGGCGGCGGTGGTTGAGGTCCTCTCGACCGCGCTCGACGTCCGAGATAAGATGACCCACCGTCATGCGCGCCGCGTAGCCCGAACCGCAGCTGAGGTAGCACGCTTCATGCAACTTTCCACTGAGAACGTTTCCGAAATCGAGTACGCGGCCGCGCTACACGATATCGGCAAGATCGGTGTCGCGGACAGCATCCTTCGAAAGTCCAAGTCCCTTGATGCAGATGAGTGGAAAGAAATGCGACGCCATTCGGAACTCGGCTATCAGATTCTCAAAGGGATTGATTTCTTCCAGAACGCCGCCGAGATCGTCTATGCGCATCACGAGCACTTCGACGGGACCGGCTATCCACGAGGTCTCGTCCGCGAGGAGATACCCTTGGGCGCGCGGGTTTTCGCCGTCGTCGACGCCTACGATGCTATGACCTCTCGCCGGCCTTATCGCGATGCCATACCGCGCGACGAGGCACTCGCTGAAATCGCCAGCCACTCGGGCACCCAGTTCGATCCTAAGGTCGTCCAAGCCTTTCTCGCTGTCATCCGCCGCAGCCCAGACGGCTTCTACGAGGAAAACGAGGACGACTCCGTCTTCGGATCGCGTGTCTCCACTGCTGAAGTGCCAGTTCGAACACCGGGCGCGCAGACACTGGTCACGCGTTAGCGCATCCCTGCCTCGCCATCAGAGCCCGATGCTACAATTGGCGCGTTCGCGCGCTGTTCGTACGAGGAGGCTGCGATGGACTGGCGCTCTCAGGTCGGCGAAAAATTCACGTCGGCGGCGGAGGCGGTGAAAGTAGTTAAGTCAGGGCGTCGAGTTGGCATCGCGCCCTTCACCTGCACACCGTTCACGCTCTGTGAAGCCTTGTATGCGCGCCGGGCCGAGCTCGAGAGTCTAGATATCGACCACGCCGCCGGGCTATTCGCATGGCTGCGACCTGGTGAAGAGAATGGGTTCACCGTCCGCGATAACTACGCGACCCCGCTGAACCGCGAAATGGTTCACGCCGGCAAGGTCGATTACTTGCCGATAGGCCGCTGGCGCGCGGAGGAAGTCGCGCCGGGTTACGACCGCCCTCTCGACGTATTTATGGTCCCGCTCTCTCCGCCCGACAAGCAGGGTTACTGTAGCTTCGGCCCGGGCGTCTGGATGTCGAAGCGGCTGGCGCAGGGGGCCGGCATTGTGTTGGCGGAGGTGCACGAGAACTTTATCCGGACAGGAGGCGACAACTTCATCCACGTGTCCGAGGTGGACCTCTTCTGTGAGGCGGTGAGGCCAACTGGCAACCTGCCGATACCGCCACGCACGGACGAGGAGACGCTTGTGGTCGAGGTTGCCTGCACGCTCGTCGCCTCCGAACTCGTGCGGGACCGCGATACGGTGCAGATGGGAGTTGGAACAGTATCGAGCGCGCTGGGGCTGTACCTGGGCGAGAAGCATGACCTAGGCGTTCAGACTGAGTTGGTGACGGGCGGTATCGCCAACCTCGTACGCCAGGGAGTTGTGACTGGAAAATACAAAACGCTCCATCGGGAGAAAGTCGTCGGCAGCGCCCTCGTGGCTCTAGACGAAGAAGAGATGCGACTGATCGACGGCAACCCCGTCTTCGAGCTTTACGACTTCGGATACACGGACGACGTCCGGTTGCTCCTCCAGCAAGACAACCTCGCCACAGTCAACAACGCCCTGCTAGTGGACTTGACGGGACAGATCGCCTCGGAGTCGATCGGCCACAAGGTCTGGACGGGAGTCGGCGGGCAGACGGCCTTCATGATCGCGGCTCAGTACTCGCGGGGTGGCCGGTCGATCATCGTCCTGCCTTCAAGCCACACGATCAACGGCGAACGGGTGACGCGGATCGTGCCGCTCCTTCCCGAGGGTACCCTGGTGACCGTCCCGCGAACTCTTGTGGACTACGTAGTTACGGAACACGGCATCGCGTCGCTTCGCGGCAAGACGGTTCGAGAGCGCATCGGCGAGCTGATTGGCGTCGCGCACCCCGATTTCAGGGGCGAGCTAAAGAGTGAAGCGAAACGACTCTACGGGATTTCCGTCTAGGTCCCGGCTGACGGTTGCCTTTCTCAATGGGCGCTTATTTGGGCAGGCGCTCCTCAAACTCGCGTAGGCGGTCCTCAAGCTGGCGTTGGGCATACGCCATCGTATAATCACCGCGCGTGCGCTCGAGGATGCCCCTCATCGCGTCCGCCGTCCGCCTGAGGCCCGATGTGACCGCCTCGGGGTAGTCCATCGTCACTAGGACATCGTAGATATCGCCCATCGCGGCCAGGCAGTCCTCGCAGTGTTGAATATCGCCGGCGCGAAGCGAGTCGAGGAGATGGCGGCGCAGCTCGCCGACCGTCTCGCCAAGGCCGTTGAGATAAGAGCCGGCCATCACTCCGAGCGTCGCCGGAGCGGGCAGCGGACGCCCCGCGATAAGCGCGAGCGAGCAGTGAGCCTCCGCAAACTCCTTTTGCGCATCGTGAACGAAGCCGGCGTGGAAGATGTCTCGATGCTGCGAAAGGGCCGCTTCCGTCTGCTCGAGGTTCGTCTTCGCCTTCGCCAGGAGCCCTTCAGCCGCGTCGAACTCTCGGCGGTGCACGGCACGGATTGCGTTCGCCGACAAGCGAATCACTTCTCGCGTAAGCGCCAGAGCCTGTTCGCGCGCCTGATGCTTGGCGTCCAGATGGGCCCGCATCTGGTCCGCGATTGCGTTGAGGCCGTCGGTGTTCACAGGTCCTTGACCGGCTCAGGGAAATCACCCTCGCGCGCCGCATCGATCATTTGGCGCGCCTCCTGCGGCATGTCGATTCCGAACTCGTCGAACTTGCGCTCCGCCCAGCGCCCTATCTGGCGGGGATCCTTGTAGTCGTCCAGGCGCTTCGGTTCAGCGCCGTAGTCGCGCAGCATGTCGGCCTCCGACTTATGATACGCGAAGCGCGAAAGCGATCGATCCAGCTTGCCCGAGCCGCAATGCCTGCATTTGGCATCGACCTGGGAATTGACGGTTCGCGCGAAGACGCTGCTCAGCCGCCCGCACTCGCTGCACTTGTATTCGTAAATGGGCATGGCGTCAGAAGATCAGGTCTAGCAGTTCTCTATGTTCTTGCACGGGGAGGCCGGCAGCCGAAAGCGCAGTGACTGCGCCACTGTCCGTATTCGTATCTTGGGGGCACGAAGATATGAAAGAACAGCAGAGCGGCAGTTGCGACAAGCGTGAGAAGCACCAAATGCCGCAGGGTGATTGGAGCCGCGGACTTGCGCAGCAACCGCCCGGTACTTCTCGCCGAAGCGCCGGTCGCGACTTCAGTCCACGCCCGCGAATTCATCCTCGACTTCTCCTCCGCCGAAGTCGTCCGGCATCTCGCCCGCCTCCATGCGCTCGAGGTCGGCCTCCATGTCGGCGTCGAGCGGCTCGCCCATCTGACGGCTCATCTTGCGTACCCACCGGGCCATCGAACGCGGGTCGTTCTCGTCCACATCACCCAGACTCGACTGGTCAAAGCCATCGAATGAGTCGCTCTCTGAACGGTGGACGGCCACACGCGACATCAACCGCGAGAGGTCGCCGGATCCGCAGTGCTCGCAGGCAGCCCCAGCCGGCGCGCCGATGCTGCGCGTAAAGACCGAGGTCCGGCGGCGGCAAGCGTTGCAGCGGAACTCGTAGATCGGCACTGCTTACCAGTCTTCCGCCAGGCGCCTGCGTTTTATCTCTTCGCGTTCAGAGCACGCATACAAGTAAGGGCAGTGGCCGCAGTGTTGCCCCACGTTCGGCGGGAATTCGCTTATCGATTGCATCTGGTTCACAGCTTCGAGGAGTTCTGAATGAGAAAGCCTTCTTTGTGCATAGCCGAAGTCTTCCGTCCAGGTATTGCCGTCGTCCAGGTGCCAGAAAGAGGTGGTGGCGACCGGTTTGCCCAGACTTTTCTCGGCCATTATAGCGTAGAGGCGTAGCTGCTTCGCGTCTACCTCGTCCGGGTACGAGCCGGTCTTGTAATCAATGAGGTGGAGGCTTCCGTCGACTCTTTCATCGATGCGATCGACGCGCCCGAAGAGTGTTACGCCGGGTTCGACCTCGACCTGAAAATAGGGCTCTACGAGAAGGGGCCGCGCCGATAAGTCGTGCTGCTTTGCCAACATGCGCAGCTGGTCGATTGACTTTTCGCGCAGCTTATCGACTCCCCTCATGCGGCGATAGCGGGGCGAAAGCGCCTCCCATCCGTCCTCAAACATACGAATGAGCCGCTGTCCATCCCTCTCCTCGACTGGCACCTTGGAGAAGAAATCGCAGAGGACGCGGTGCAGCAGCGACCCGACCGTGTCCTGGGGGCGAAGTCGCGCGGGTATGCGATTGAGGTACTGATAGCGGTAGCGCAAGCGGCAGGTATAGAACACGCGAATGCGCAGAGGAGAAAGACGAGATACAGTGCTAATTAATTTCGATATCTGTGACATGAATCACGGTTCTAGATATTGGCCAACTCCCGGCTCTATGGTAATGTTGCCACAAATCTATTAGAGTAGAGGTAGGACTTGCCGATGGGGCCCGGTAGGACCGCAGCCACTGCTGCAACTAGGAATCTCCGCACTCAACTCCACCCAATCATGACGAGGACGACTTACGCATTGAACCCGGTGCTCAAATGGCGACCCGGCCTCAAGGACGGCGCCGAGGTGTTGCTGCTTGCAATGGCCTTGCCGCTCTACTACCTCGTCCGCGGCCAGGTGCACCAGCGTGTGGACGAAGCGGTCCAGCGCGGTATCGGTGTCGTCTCTCTCGAAAAGAGTCTGGGCATATTCTGGGAGGTCCAGTTACAGAGGGCTATACTGGATTACAGCTGGTTTGTCGACTTCCTAAACGGCTTCTATCTCTACGGGCACCTGCCGCTGATCGGGTTGCTTGCCGCTTGGCTGTATTTCTGGCACCGCCCGCAGTACTTGCTCATGCGGAATGCATTTCTGCTGTCTGGGGCCATCGCCCTCGTAATCTACGTGAACTTCCCAACCGCTCCACCCCGGCTCCTCCCACCGCATTTTGGAATCGTGGACACGGTATTCAATCAATACGGCCAGGAGCGACCATTCACCCCAAGCTTCTTCGTGAACCAGTATGCAGCGATGCCAAGCATGCATTTCGGCTGGAATATGCTCGTGGGCATCGCGCTATGGCTTTCCACGAGAAATCCCTTCCTTCGCGCACTCGCAGTCCTGATGCCGCTTGGCATGTTTACCGATATCATTCTTACTGCGAACCACTACCTGCTCGACCCGATACTCGCCATTCCGGTAGTGGCACTCGGCCTGGCAATCACGCTGGGCGGAAGGTGGCTCGTGCTGCGAGCGCTCTCACCGGAGAGCAAGTCTGCCAAGGAGCATGGGTGGGTGAGCTGGGTCTACTGGTTGGTTGCAATTGACGAAGCAACCGTCCGGCAGCAGCAGCAGAGAGCGCGACAACCTGCCTGATCACACCGCATGATGGCGATCGCCTGGAGCGACGCTGGTGCAAGTTAAGAACCTTCTGACCACACTCCCACGCATCCTCTTCACTAACGCTCCACTCGACGCCCAACTCATTGTCACCCGTCGCTGCAACCTGAGCTGTGGCTACTGTTCTGAATACGACAGCTTCTCGGAGCCCGTACCGACTGACGTGCTCAAGCAGCGCGTTGATGCTTTGCATCGCCTGCACTCGGCGAATATCACGATGCTCGGGGGGGAGCCGCTGATGCACCCGGACATCGCCGATCTCGTCGCCTACGCCGGCGGGAAATCGAACACGAGCGTCGTGACGAATGGGTTCCTCTTGCGGAACGGAGTCATAGAGTCGCTGAATGAGGCCGGCCTCAACAATTTGACCGTCAGCATTGACACCCTTCACGCCGACCCTACTCGTTTCATTCAGAAATCACTGCGCTCCTTGAGGACACGGCTGGAGCGGCTACGGAGGCTCGCCCGCTTCGATGTTCACGTGACTGCGGTTCTCTGCGAATCGTCGGCAAATGACTTCCCGCAACTCGTGCGCGAGGTCGAGGGTTTCGGGTTTCGCATGTCGATCAACCTGATCCATAACGCTAAGGGGTACGTAACTATCGGCGGGCAGCCCTACCTCGAGTTGTATGAAGAGTTCTATCGCGAAGGTAAGCCGTTCACGTATCTCGACTACGAGTACGGCAAGAAGCTCCTTCAAGGCGAGCGGCCGGACTGGAAGTGTCGCGCCGGCGCCCGCTACCTCTACGTGGACGAATTCGGAAACGTTCAGCTGTGCGCATCGCAGCTTGGAAGGCTGGGGAAGGCTGTCGACGAGTACAGCGCGAAAGATCTCCGGGAGCAGGCGAGGACTTATAAGGAGTGCGAAGAGGGGTGCTCGGTCGGTTGCGCCTACCGTTGCTCGCTGGTGGACAATGATAAGCCTCAGTTCGTGAAAGCCCTCCTGAAGGGCTTCGTCAGCGGGACTTTGCGCGACAACAGCCGGCGGCGATCGCTCCCAGCGGGCGTTCAGGCCGGGCCGGCGCTCGGCGACAAGTAGCTCACTCGGCCCAGACGGCGCCTTCGATGTGTTCGAGGGAAAGCAGGCGACCGCTCGGCTCGAAATCGACGGCGATAACATCGATCCTGCGGCGCTCCGGCAGTCGATCGTTGGTCTGGCCATAAGCTTCGGCCAGACCAACCAGACGCCGCTGCTTCGCGGGCGTCAACGATTCGCTCGCCGTTCCCAGAGTTTGGCCGCGTCGGCAGCGCACCTCGATAAAGGCAAGCAGGTCATCTTGTTCGGCGACGATGTCGCGAATGCGATATCCCTTCGCCAGCAAGTGCTGGACGGCCAAGCGCTCGCCGAGATCCCCGAGTATCCGGCGCGGCGGGGGCACTAGTAAGCGCCCTGCTTCTCAAAGATGCGGCGAGGGTTCTCAACGGTCATCGTCCGGATTTGGTCCTCGGTGACGCCTGCCTCGCGGAGTGCCGGCAGGACATTGTCCGGAATGTGGTTGAAGTGCCAGTTGGGAACGATCCTTTCCCTTAGCGGCGGGTCCACCCAGCCAAAATAGCAGGCTGCATCGTGCGATAAGACCATCTTCTCGGCATAGCCCATCCCGCACATCTTCGCGATCGTCGCAATACGCTTCTCATTCTCGAGGAAGATATCGATGCCAAAGCGGTCCATGCCGATATAGCTCCCGCGGTCGCAGAGCTTCCTCAGGTAATTCGTATCTTCTGTGTCTCCGCTGTGCCCTATGACAACCCGCGAAAGGTCGACTCCCTCGCTCTCGAAAACGTCCTGCTGCTTGAGACCGACTTCGCTGGCCGCATGGGTGTGCGTGGAGATGGGGACGCTGGTCGCACGATGGGCTTTGGCGGACGCCCGCAAAATCCGCTCGACATCCTGCGTGACGCCGGGTTCGTCAGTCGCGCACTTGATGATGCCCGCCTTCACGCCGGTATCCATGATTCCGTCCTGTATGTCCTTGACGAACAATTCGGCGATGTAATCGATATTCCGGCCGGTGATCGAGCGGAAGTGGTGCGGCACCTCCCAGTAGATCCCCGTAGCCACAATGACCTGCATCCCGCTGCGGCGGACGACCTCTTTCACGAGGGGAATGTCGCGCCAGTCGCCGGGTGTCAAGTCCACGAGGGTATTGACGCCGCGCTCCATAACGTCTTTCAGCTTGGCCGCTGCTTTATCGATTTCCGCCTCCCGGTCAATGATGGGAAAGTTTTCCTTGACGCCGGGCGACTCGACGATGATGTGTTCGTGCATCAGGGTGAAGCCGAGGTCGGCAGTATCGATGGGCCCGGATACGGTGTTAACGGCGGGCATAGAAGCGGGGCGTCCTTCCTACCTGTATCAGCGCCGATTATAGCGGAAGACGAGGCATGACCATCTCGCGAACGGGCGAGAACGAACGGCGGTGCAACTGGCACGGCCCAAGACGGTCGAGTGCGGCGAAATGCTCCGGTGTGGCGTACCCTTTGTTCGTCACGAACCCGTAGCCGGGATACTCACCGTGCTGCTCCGCCATCAGCCGGTCGCGCGCCACTTTGGCGATGATGGATGCGCAGGCGATCGACATGATCTTTTCATCGCCGTTGATGATCGCTGTTTGGGGGAGGCGGCAAGCGGGCAAGCGAAAGGCGTCGAGCAAGAGGTGGACGGGTTGTACGACCAGCTCAGAGATCGCGCCAAGCCACGCCTGGCGGGACGCCTCCGCGATTCCGATGCGATCAATCACGCTAACTGGAACGAAGGCAACTCCCGCCGCGAGCGAGTGCCTCCAGATATACCCCGAAAGCTCTTCGCGCGCGGCTGCGGTCAACTGCTTGCTGTCACGAACGTCGCGCAGCCAGCGAAATTGCTTGGTGATCCGATCGATCCGAGGGAGAACAACCGCACCCGCTGCCACCGGCCCAGCGAGCGGCCCGCGACCAACTTCGTCGATCCCGGCGAGGAACCCGACACCTGCTCTCCAGAGGGCGCGTTCCGCGACGAGATCGGGTGCCCGCATGGCCTTGAGTTCATGCTAGACGCGACATTCCAGCGAGTCAATAGAGGTAAGCTGATTATCATTTCCCGCTTGACCGGTGCTTTTGCTGCCGCATAACTTGTGCTCAACCATCAGAAGCGAGGAGTCGCAAGAGGAGAAGGAGAAGCATGCCCATCGTGCGTATCGAAATGTGGACAGGGCGGACGGTCGCTCAGAAGAAGGAGCTTGCACGCGTTGTCACCGACGCGATGGTGAACATCGCGCATACGACTGCTGAAGCTACCATAATCGTCTTCGAAGACATCGCGAAAGACGATTGGGCACAGGCAGGGGTACTGGCATCGGCAGAGATGTGATCGCCGGTTGTAACTCGCTCGCGGCGGGGCCCGTCCTTTCAGTATGAGCGGCGGCGAGGCGGTCGTGTGCTATAATCGAGCCAGATGCGGGTAGGCCTCAGGCCTGCCCAATCGCTTCTCAGGGGAAGAGACTTATGTACGGACGCTGGTTGCGGAACAGCTTTATCTACCTTCTGATCTTGGTCGCCATCGTGGCCATCGTCTTCACGGTGTTTCAGGGAAGCGGATCCGGAAGGGTCAAGCAGGAGCTTCCTCAATTTATTGAACAGGTCAAGGCGGACAACGTACAAGACATTAAGGTCGATGATACGAACGTCACCTATAAGCTCAAGGATGACCCTGACCACGGTTACAAGACGGAACTAGAAAAGGGCGACACGCTCCGTCAAGTTCTAGTCGATGCCAAAGTTACGACTTTGCCGAAGTATGAGATCAAGGATCCCAGTCCCTGGACTAACTATCTTGGCCTACTTATCAACTTCCTGCCCATCATTATCATTCTTGCAATCGTCTTCTTCTTTTTGAGGCAAGCCCAGGGTTCCAACAATCAGGCCCTCAACTTTGGGAAGAGCCGCGCGCGGATGTTCAGCGGCACCCGCCCAAGTGTGACGTTCCTTGACGTGGCGGGCGTGGATGAAGCCAAGGAAGAGCTGAAAGAGGTCGTCGAGTTCCTGAAGTACCCGGAGAAATTCGCGGCGCTGGGCGCTCGGATTCCGAAGGGCGTCTTGTTGGTCGGACCCCCGGGCACCGGCAAGACGCTTCTCGCCAAGGCGGTCGCCGGCGAGGCGGGCGTGCCTTTCTTTTCGATCAGTGGCTCTGAATTCGTCGAGATGTTCGTGGGTGTCGGTGCCTCTCGTGTGCGCGATCTCTTCGATCAGGCTAAGCGAAACTCGCCATGCATCGTCTTCATCGATGAGATCGATGCGGTTGGCCGTCATCGAGGCGCCGGGCTAGGGGGCAGTCATGACGAGCGTGAGCAGACACTAAACCAGATCCTCGTCGAGATGGACGGCTTCGACACGAATACCAACGTGATCGTTGTGGCCGCAACCAACCGTCCCGACATCCTTGACCCAGCCCTACTGCGGCCGGGACGCTTCGATCGCCAGGTCGTTCTCGACCAGCCGGATATTCGCGGGCGAAAGGCCATCCTGGAGGTCCATGCGAAGGGCAAGCCACTAGATGGGGACGTGAGTCTCGAGGTGCTGGCGAAACAAACGCCTGGCTTCTCAGGGGCGGACCTGGCCAACCTTATCAATGAAGGCGCCATCCTGGCTGCACGCCGCGGCAAGAAAAAAATCCAGATGCCGGAATTCAACGAAGCAGTTGACCGCGTGATCGCGGGGCCCGAGCGCAAAAGCCGCGTTATCAGCCAGAAAGAGAAGGAAATCATCGCGTACCACGAGGCTGGTCACGCGTTGGTCGGCCACATGCTCCCGAACGCGGACCCGCCTTACAAGATCAGCATCATTGCGCGCGGGATGGCGGGAGGCTTCACTCGCTTTCTGCCGGAGGAAGACCGCCACTTCTACAGCCGCAGCCAGCTCATCGACCGCTTATCAGCGGGCTTGGGCGGGCTCGTCGCTGAGGAGCTCGTGTTCGGGGAGAGTACTACAGGCCCTCAGAATGACCTCGAACACGCCACTCGTCTTGCGCGTCAGATGGTAACGCAGTGGGGCATGAGCGACCGGCTTGGCCCTCGTACCTTCGGCCGCAAAGAAGAGCTGGTCTTCCTTGGTCGGGAGATCTCGGAACAACGCAACTACAGTGAGAAAGTCGCTGAGGAGATCGACGAAGAGGTCCGGCAGATTATCGATAAGGCCTACCAGACGGCCAAGAAGCTGCTTACGGATAACCGCGATCGCCTGAATGCAATCGTTGGTGTGCTTCTTGAGGAAGAGACCATAGAAGGTGACCCGTTGACCGCTCTCCTCTCTGGCAAGAGGCCGGAAGACTCTACTCCGGGCCCCAAGCCGGAAGAGCCGACGGCACCTCAAGAGAGCGGAGAGCGAAAGAAGGGCGTCAGCCAGCCGAAGCCCGGCCTAGCCTGGGAGCCTCAGTCTCGGCTAGAGAGCCCAAGCAGCGGCTAACTCACCCCCGCTTCCTGGACAGACTTGCTTCACGGCGAATAGAATCGAACTCTGGGCCGGATACACGGCCCAGCGGCTGCGCAGCCATGGAGGAATCCCATTTACGCCGTAATAAGAACCGGTGGCAGGCAATATCGCGTCGAGACCGATCAGGCCCTCGACGTTGACCGCCTAACCGTCGAAGCGGGCGCCACGGTCGAGTTCAGTCACGTGTTGCTGGTGGATGACGCCGGCCAAGTACAGCTGGGAACGCCTTTTGTGGAAGGCGCGCGCGTTGTCGCCGAAGTTATCGAGCACGGGAGGGACGCGAAGATACTCGTGTTCAAATACAAGAATAAGACCCGCTACCGGCGGCGAAGGGGACACCGCCAGGCATACACCCGAGTGGCTGTCCGGCAAATCCTGACCGGCGGACGCCAGGCCACGGAGATCGGAGAGAAGCCGGCACGAAGGCCCCGCCGGCGATCAACTACGGAGAAAAGCGAAGGGCCCGTTCTGGCTGAGTCCGAGGCGATTACCGAGGGAGTGCCTTCGCGGGCGGCCACCGCAGCAACGATGGAGGAAGCGCCTCCAACAGCGCACCGTGCTGCCCGCCCGCGAAGGACCGCGAAGCCATCCACCGAGACGGCGGATGAGGGATCAGGCGTAAAGGACGCGAAACCGGCGAGGCGGGCGAGAACCAAGAAAGTTGAGAGTGGAGAGTAGGGCAGGATGGCACACAAGAAGAGTGGCGGCAGCGCCAAGAACGGGCGAGATTCTCAGTCCAAGCGACTGGGTGTGAAGCGCTTCGATGGAGAACTGGTCTTGCCCGGCACGATCATCGTGCGGCAGCGCGGCACTCGAGTGCACCCGGGTGTGAACGTTGGGTTGGGCCGCGACCACACCATCTTCGCTCTCACCGAGGGTAAGGTAAAGTTCGCGCCGTATAATAAGGGAGGGCGAAAGAAAGTTAGTATCGTCCCGAGCGAGTAAGGACTAATGAAGGCAAAGATTCATCCAGAGTACGTGCAGGCCACCGTACATTGTGCTTCCTGTGGCACTACGTGGGAGACCCGCGCCACAAAACCGGATCTGCGCGTCGAGGTCTGCAGCAACTGCCACCCGTTCTTCACCGGCGAGCATCGAATCGTCGATACTGCCGGACGAGTGGAGCGCTTCAAGCGCCGCTACGGCATGAAGTAGGAACGCAGGAACAGGTCACGATTTCCGGGCCGGGGCCATCTCCGGCCCGATTGTTGTAAAACGGTGGGAAATGGCTGAGCGCCGGGTTTATTACGGGGGACAAGCGGTCATCGAGGGCGTGATGATCCGCGGCCCGACGAGCATGGCCATCGCCTGTCGCAAGCCAGACGGACAGATCCTCGTGCGCGAGCAGCCGCTGGGTGGCGCCTATACGGGCCCCTTGCGCCGCCTGCCTCTCGTACGAGGCATCATCGTCATGTGGGAAACCCTGGCACTCGGTATCGGCGGGCTGGTCTTTTCCTCGAACGTCGCGATGGGCCAGGAAGATAACGAGATCAACTCGCGCGCTCTGTGGGCGACCGCCTTCGCCTCGCTAGCATTGATCGCCATTATCTTCTTCGCCGGGCCTCTGCTGCTGGCGGACTGGCTCGAGAGCCTGGCGCACAATCACTGGTTAGTCATCCTGATTGAGGGCGCGATCAGGCTCGGAGTCGTGGTTGGCTATATGGCGGCAATCGGACTGCTGCCGGATGTGCGCCGCATCTACGCTTATCACGGGGCGGAACACAAGACCATACACGCGCTGGAAAAAGGCGACCCCCTCGAACCACGAGCGGTGCAGCGCTATTCAACTGCGCACGTGCGTTGCGGGACGAGCTTCCTGCTCACTGTTGTTGTTGTGAGTATCGTCGTGTTTGGGCTCGTTGGTGATCCGGACCTCTGGCTTCGCGTCGTGTCGCGCGTTGTGTTGATCCCGGTCATTGCGGCGATCGCATACGAACTCATCCGCCTCGGCGGTGCCTTCGAATCGAGCCCGGTGACGCGGGTGGTAATGTG
>Ga0209056_10003714_pt1 | contig 16200 bp, 10 predicted proteins | sample GraSoiAngelo_114_FD_185876 | JGI IMG/M metagenome (GOLD analysis project Ga0209056, IMG submission 185876) | Grasslands soil microbial communities from the Angelo Coastal Reserve, California, USA - 14_0903_13_40cm (SPAdes) (version 2) | ecosystem: Environmental > Terrestrial > Soil > Grasslands... | reverse complement strand
CCCGTCATGAATGTCCTTCTGTTTTCCATGCCGGACTCTTTCGAGCATATGCCGCCGCTCGGCATCCGCATGCCGAACGGCGCTCTGACCTCGCTTGCCGGCAACGTGGATCCCCATCACAGTGTCGCCGTCGCGGATCTGATCCTCGCTCAACGGCGCATCCGCGAGACCGTCGAGCAGCTTGTCCGCAATCTGAAGCCGGACCTGGTGGGGCTGTCGGTGATGACGTTCCAGCGCGCGACGGCGAAGAGAATCGTCGATCTCGTCCGTTCGCTCCGGCCGGATGTTCGCATCGTCGCCGGCGGATACGATCCCACACTGGCAGTCGAAGCCTATACGGAATGTTCCTCCGGCGTCATCGACTTCGTCGTCCGAGGCGAGGGGGACATCACCTTCCGTGATCTTCTGCGGGCCATCGAATCAGGCGGAGGCTACCAGCGGATCGCAGGCCTCTCGTACCGGGACGGACAGGTGTTCCGTCACAACCCGCCGCGGCCCGTGCACCGCCTCGCGGGAGACGAGATACGGCCGCCCAAACGCGACGCGCGCGTGCTCAAGGGATACACGCTGCTGGGCCGGCAGGTGGACGTGGTCGAGACGTCGCGCGGCTGCACGTTCGACTGCAGCTTCTGCTCGATCATCGAAATGCGCGGGCGTAACTTCCACACCTTCGATCTCGAGCGCGTCCTCGCGGATATTCGGGACGCGCACGATCGCGGCGCGCGCGCGATTTTTCTCATCGACGACAATATCATGCTCGACGTGGCGCGGTTTGAAGGGCTCTGCCGCGCGATCGTGCGGGCCCGGCTCAACAAGATCGACTACTCCGTGCAGGCGATGACCTCTTCGATTGCCAACCACGGAGAGACGCTGGCGCCGTTGATGCGTCAGGCAGGTTTCCGCTACGTCTTTCTGGGAATCGAGAATATCCTGGAAGGCGATCTGGAGTTCCTCCGCGCAAAGGCCAAGAATGAAGCGCGGGAGCACGGCCACGTGGTGGGGAATGCCACGATCAAGGCGATCGATTACGTCCACCGCAACGGAATGTACGTGGTCGGAGGACTGATCGTGGGGAACCCGGAAGACACGCGCGAATCCGTTCGGACGAATCTGGATTTCGCGCGCCGCTACGTGGACTGGCCGTACATCCAGCATCCGACGCCTTATCCCCGAACTCCCATGACACGGGAGTTTCGCGAGCGCGGTCTCATCACCAACGAGCGCCTGGAAGAATACGACGGCACGACGGCCGTCGTGCGCAGCGAGCATCTCACGGCCGAGGAGATCGAATTCATGCGCTGGCGCGCAGAGCGCTGGATGAAAGTGCGCCACATGCCCGCTGCCTTGCTTCATAGCCCAGGATTTGTGCTCCGCAACGCCCGCAAGATGCTGGCTCACACCTTCCGCGGGATATCCTGGAAGTCGCTGCTCCGGCTCGAGAACGACCGCCAGATCTTTCAACGCTACCGCGCCCTGCGCAAGGCCGAACGCGCCTACCTCTGATCCTGTGCACGCACCACGACCGACAGAATGACTTGCCACGAATTTCACGTAAACTGCACAAATGAAACCACAGACGAACACGGATGAACACAGAGACAGCCGAGCCGCAACCAAACTGATCTGCTTAGCGTTTTCTTTGCGTCCTTCGCGTCTTAGGGCCCGTCAGAAAATAAGGTGTGCATTTTGGCGCGAGCGCCGGGCGGGCAGATGCAAGGCGCCGCGACGCAGGCGATGTGGTGGCATCGTCGAGGAGCGGCAACGCCGCAGATGCCCGCCCGCCGCCGCGCCCCTCCGGGCTGCGGCCCGCAGGCCCGCTGGCTGTGTTGCTCGCTCCTTACATACCGCACCGGGTATGCTCGTCGCTCGCGCCTTGCCAGCGGGCCTGGGGGCCAGCAGCAAAATGTACACCTTATTTCCTGACGGGCCCTTAGCGGTGAAAGCGCTGTCCGGAATTAACCGCGAAGACGCGAAGAGCGCAAAGAATCCGCGAAGAAGAATTCTTTCCAAGCGGCAAAGGATTTGCACCTTAGTAGTACAGATCCGTCCAGCGGTAGTACAGATCTGTGTTCATCTGTGTTCATCTGTGGTTTCATTCATGCCTTTGGTTGCGTCTCGAACAGGCGGGCAATTTCATCTACTTCGAAGCGGGGCAATTCTGCGGGCCTGCCTCTCTTCAGATCGACCGCTTCGATCCCCGCGCCCTTGTCCAGAACCTCCCCAATACAGGTTACGGCTATACCGGCTTCGCGGATCGAGCGCATGAGCTCTTCGCAATGGTCTCGCTCGCAGCATATCAGCAGGCTGCCCGAGCCTATCAGACCGAGTGGATTCATCTTTAAGAAATTGCATATCCTTCGAGTTTCTTTCAAAACGGGAATGCGGTCCACGAAGACCCGGATGCGGCGCCCCCCCGCGGCGCTCAATTCTTCCAGCGCGGTGGCTGCCCCGCCTTCGGTCACGTCGTGCATGGCTGTAACTCTTCCGGACCGGGCCGCGATCCGCGCCTCCTTCAAAATGCTGATGCCGGGATCGTACAGAAATCGCCGGCATTTCTCTATTTCCCGAGCAGACATCCCCATCCTTCGCAGTTTTTGAGGAAACTCGCGCGCGATAATGCACGTCCCCTCCACGGCCATGCCTTTGGTAAGAAGGATCTTGTTTCCTCCCCGCATGCCGCGCTTGTCTACCAGGTTCGTTCTGGGGACGGTGCCGGCGGCCTGCGCCACCACGACGGGACGGGTGACCGCATCGGTGATTTCCGTGTGGCCGCCGCAGAGGAGGAGGCCGTGCTGGAGCGCGACTTCGCGCAGCTCTTTCATGACCTGTCCCGCCTGCGCGGCGCTGGTCTCCGCGGGGAAAAGAAGCGTAGTGAGAAGCCATCGCGGGGCCGCCCCCGAAGTCGCCAGGTCGTTCACATTGACAACCACCGCATAGTAGCCGATAGCGTCGGTGGCGAAAGTCACCGGATCGGATTTCAGAACAAGCACATCCTCGCCGTCGAGTTGGATAGCGGCCACGTCTTCGCCGACCCCAGGCGGGATCAGAAGGGACGGATCAACGCATTCGCCCAGGAAGCGAGCGAGCAGCTCGTTGGGCAGTTTTCCGTTCCGCAGGGGAGAGTGCAATCGGACGATATCCTGGAGCTCCTCGAGGTTCCGGGTCGTGAAATCAGGCGGATGCCGGAATGCCGGTGAGGCCGAGCCATTGGTCAGAAATGCCGTATGTGCGCCGGCATTTTGCCCCGCCTCGATGTCAAAAACAAAATCTCCTACAACCAGCACCTGCTCCGCCGGGACCCCCATCTTCACGGCAGCGGCAAGGATGCCTTCGGGGCTCGGCTTCGGCAGCTGCGGGTCGTCGCGCGTCATGATGACAGAAAAATCGGAGGCTCGAATGTGGCGGAAATTCCTCAACGCTCGGCGAATGGAGCGCAGGCTGTTCCGGCTGATGATCCCTATTTTCAGATTACGCGAAAGAAGCAATCGGAGCAGTTCTTCCGCGCCGGCATTGGGGCGGGAGAGACGCGAGGCCTTCCATTCGATCTCGTCCAGAATGCGCAGCGCCTTCGCGCGCCGGGCGCGCGACCGCATGCGCGCAATGCACTCCAGGATCGGAGATCCTTGACTGCAGCCGATGGCATCCCGAATCGCGCTGTAGTCCAGAGTCCCCGGCTCCGTCAGAGTCCCGTCAAAATCAAAGAGCACCGCTTTGATCCGCACAGCTCGCCTTCCTCAATGGTGAAAATATGGGGACGGAATGATCCCTCAGCCTCAGGAGGAACCTGGGGAAAGAACTGACGCCGAGAAAGACTTTGCCACGAATTCCACGAATTTTCTTCGACTACAAACGGTGTATGTCGTTGGTGAGCGTGATGTGATGCAAAAGCTGCGGGAACCGCCCGCCCGTTTTCGTGCAATTCGTGTAATTCGTGGCCAGTTTTTCTCCGGGTCTCTGTGGCGAATGACGCCTTTCTTGCCACGGGGCCACGGAGCCAAAGAGAAGAAAGCGCTGCGCGCGTGAGCAATCCGACGGGCCGATAGGATCTTTTCACAGCTTCTCGGTTATAATCGTTTCCGTCCCAAGCTGCGGAGCGGAGGATTTGTTATGCCGACATACGAATACGTTTGCAAGAAGTGCCGAAAGCGGTTCACCCTGTTGATGACGGTGATGGAGTATGAAAAGAGGAAGACTCGCTGTCCGAAGTGCAGCAGCAGTCAGATCGAACAAGTACTTCAGACTTTTGTTGTAACCTCGAAAAAGAGTTGAGTCACACCTCAGCGTCGAGTGTACGGACTTTCGCGCTTCGCCCTTCACGTCTTCGCGGTTAATTCGGGCTCAACTTTCACCGCGAAGGCGCGAAGGGCATCGCGAAGGTTGGTTGCGGCCGGACGGCTCCGCCGTGGTGAAGCTCTAGTCCAGATCGATATCACGGGTAGTCTTCTCTACCGGCTCATCTTTCGTCTTCTTGAGCGCCTCCTGAAATTTTCGTTCCAGCACCTCCGACTTGACCTGCTCCCTTTGCGCACTCTGTCTGAACAGAAGTTCACGGCGTTGCGCTTCCTGTTTCAGAAATGAGGCGGCGTGATCGATATCCGGGACTTGGGCGTGCCCGCTCGGTTTTTCGTGGGCAGCCACCCGGCGAAGCTTCGCGTCGATAGTCAGGCGCGCGCCGCAACAGGGACACTTCACGGTGAAATCGCAACCTTGATCCTTCATGATTTGCCAGCCTTTCGCATAAAGCCTTTTGTCTTCTATCCCATTCCCGATTCCTCACCTCGTCTTTCGTCTTCGTCATTCCCTTTCGTCACTCGTCTTTCCAACTATTGCTCCGCCCCGAAATCACCGCCCTCCCGAACCTGAGCTGAAGGGGACTTCATAGTATTCGAGCGACCATTCCTGCATGTACCGCACACGGTTCGGGTTAATCCGGTAGACCATCAGCTCAGGATTATCCAGAGAGCCGAGATACTGCCGGAGCAAGGGGTTGGTGTCCCAGATTTCCCGCAGAAGCTGGCGGTCCCCGACGATTTCCGCTGTTCCGGTGATTCGGACGTGGTTATGCTCCTCGTCCATATAACAGATCTCGACGTTCTCGTTGGCGGCAATTTCGACGGTTTTGTGGTAGCGGCGCAAATTCGCCACATAGACCGTAAAGCCGTCGGTACGAACCGGGGAAACAGGGCGGACGCGCGGTGTGTCGCCGTCGATGCTGGCCAGAAACGGGAAGCGGGCCGATTGCATGACGGCAGAAGCGATCTCCCCGAGTCTGTCAGGATCGATCGGTTTCGGTTTGGGTTTGGTCACGGGCTTATTCTAATCGCAGCGGCAAGGGGAGCGAAAGTTCAAATGCAATCCCTGAGTTTTCGTCTGCAGTAACCTGGACAAAATGAGACCACGGATGAACCTGGCGCGGCATAGCTGCGACCAAAAAGATCTTCTTAGCGTTTCCTTTGCGTCCTTCGCGTCTTTGCGGTTAATGCAGTACAGCACTTTCACCGCGAAGACGCGAAGAGCGCTAAGAATCCGCGAAGAAGCATTCTTTCTGAGCCCCGAAGGATTTTTGGCTTAGTAGTACGGAGCAGCCCGGCCGCAACGGCAAAACAAGAGCCTCGGAACCCCATTCGTACGAGGTTTGGAGTTCAGCCTTCAGGCTGCACTGCGTCCGAGCAGGCTAAAGCCTGAACTCCGAACTTCACCGCAGAGACGCCGAGAACGCGGAGGTTCCGTCCCTGGGAGCGCGCGCATCGTGTCTTTGTGGTGAGATTTTGCGGCTGGGCTGCACCGTGTTCATCTGTGTTCATCTGTGGTTTCCTTCCGTTCAGTTCGCGTCTTCGCGGTGAAATCCGCGCCTGGATTTTTTCAACGGTCCGCGGTGTGGCAGTGCTATAGTTTGCAAAGTCATGATTGGGACGAATGACAGGTTGATCCGATGGGAACCGGTCGCACTCGCAAAGTCTTGAATCAATTCACGCGCGGGGTCGCGGCGGCCGGGGTCTTGCTGGGGCTCCCCTGGGTCCTTCACGCGTTCGACAGGGCTGTTGAGTTCAACCGCGACGTACGCCCGATTCTTTCCGACAAGTGTTTCACCTGCCACGGCCCGGATTCCCTAAGAAAAGGCGCGCCCTTCCGGCTCGACATCGAGGCATCCGCGAAAGGCGACCTTGGAGGACGGCGCGCGATCGTTCCCGGCGATCCCGCTTCGAGTGAGCTGCTAAAGCGGGTTACGGCGGACGAAGCCCGGCGGATGCCTCCTGCCTGGTCCGGCCTGAAGCTGGCCGAGCCGGAGATTGAGACGTTGCGTCTCTGGATCGCCCAGGGAGCCAAGTGGCAGAAGCACTGGGCGTTTATTCCGCCCGAGCGGCCGCCGCTCCCTGCAGTCAAAAACGCCTCCTGGCCACGGAATCCCATTGACTATTTCGTCCTCGACCGTCTGGAACACGAGGGACTGCGCCCTTCGCCGGGGGCGAGCAGCGAAACTTTGCTCCGGCGGGTCACGTTTGATTTCACCGGGCTGCCGCCGTCCCCCGCCGAAATCGATGCCCTTCTGAACGACCACTCGCCCGGCGCTTACGAAAAGGCCGTCGATCGTCTCCTGGCCTCGCCTCGCCGTGGCGAAAGGATGGCGGCGCGCTGGCTGGATGCGGCGCGCTACGCCGACACCAACGGCTACCAGTTTGACGGCGAGCGCGTGATGTGGCGATGGCGCGACTGGGTGATCGACGCGTTTAACCGGAATCTGCCTTTCAACCGGTTCGCGATGGAACAGATTGCCGGGGACATGCTGCCGGACGCGACGATGGACCAGAAGATCGCCACGGGTTTCAACCGCAACCATCGCGGCAACACCGAGGACGGCATCGTGCCGGAAGAATATGCGGTCGAGTACGTCGTGGACCGCGTCGAAACCACGTGCACCGTCTTCCTGGGCCTCACCATGGGCTGCGCGCGCTGCCACAATCACAAGTACGACCCGTTCACGCAGAAAGAGTTCTACCAGCTCTTCGCGTACGTCAACAACGTCCCGGAGCGGGGCCGCGCAATGAAGTACGGCAACTCCCCGCCGCTGGTTCCTGCCCCCACCCAGGACCAACAGGTCAGGCTGCGAGATCTCGACAGGCGCATCGCGGCGCTCCGCGACTCGCTGGGTAAGCGCAATCGCGCAATCGAAAAGGCTCAGGCGCAATGGGAGCGGAGTCTCCTGGATGCGGAGCCGATTTACTCGGGGCCATCGCGGGCGCTCGAGGCTGCCTTCCCGTTCGAGGAGCTAGGGAATCTCAAGGAAGTGGGCGGCAAGGTTTCTCTGTGCCCGGGCCGGCTGGGACAGGCCGCCGCATTCGACGGCGCCGTCCACCTCGAGGCGGGAGACATCGCGAAATTTGACATCGAGGACCCCTTTACGATTTCCGCGTGGGTCTATTCCGAGACCACGCCCGACGGCAGCATCGCCAGCAGGATGGCGGAGAACCCCAAGGGGAGAGGCTATGGCGTGCATCTCAACCAGGGGAAGGTGCACGTACACCTCACGAGCGACTGGACGACCGACGCCATCCGGGTAGAGACCGGGGAAGCATTGGCACCCAACCGCTGGTACTCCCTCGCCGTCACCTACACGGGGTCCCGCATGGCGGAAGGGGTGCGCGTGTACATCGACGGCAAACGCGCGCGCCTGAACGTCCAGCTGGACACACTCTACAGGCCCTTCCGAAACGCCGGGCAGAAGTTCGCCGAGCCGTTTCGAATTGGCGGCGGCGCCGGACCCGGGAGACGATTCAGCGGGCGCATCGACGATGTCCGGGTCTATTCGCGCGTCTTGAGCGAGCAGGAAATCTCTGCTCTCGCCGTCGGCGAGTCGCTGAACACGATCGCGCGAAGAGCCAAATCGAACCGCACCCAGTCCGAAGAGCTTCAGCTGCGTTGGTACTTCCTGGAACGCGCGGCCCCGGCCGGCCTGCGCGTCGCCTGGAGCCGGCTGGTCGCGCTCGAGCAGGAAAAAGACCGCCTGGAGCGGAGCTTTCCTACCGTGATGGTGATGGCAGAGAGCGAGACGCCGAAGGATACATTCCTTCTCAACCGGGGCGCGTACGACAAGCCCGGCGAGAAGGTGCAGCCGGGAACACCGGCCGTCCTGCCGCCGCTTCCGGCCGGCGCGCCCAACAACCGCCTGGGGTTCGCCAGGTGGATCGTGGATCCCGCAAACCCGCTGACCGCGCGAGTCGTGGTGAACCGCTTCTGGCAGATGCATTTCGGCACCGGCCTTGTGAAAACGGTCGAGGACTTTGGCGTACAGGGGGAATGGCCGTCGCACCCGGAGTTGCTCGACTGGCTGGCAACGGAGTTTGTCCGCAGCGGTTGGGACGTGAAAGCCCTGCAGAAACTCATCGTCACCAGCGCGGCTTACCGGCAGTCGTCGGAAGCGACTCGCGATCTCCTCCAGCGCGATCCGGAAAACCGGCTCCTTGCCCGCGGCCCGCGTTTCCGTCTGCCCGCCGAGATGATTCGCGACCAGGCCCTGTTTGTGTCGGGTCTCCTGGCGGAAAAGATCGGCGGGCCCTCCGTGAAACCCTACCAGCCCCCGGACCTGTGGAAAGAAACCTCGATGCAGGACATGGAATATGAGCAGAGCCGCGGCCCCGACCTGTACCGGCGGAGTCTTTACACTTTCTGGAAACGCACCATTGCGCCCCCGATGATGATCAACTTCGACGCGGCGATGCGGGAGACCTGCGTGGTTCGAGAAGCGCGGACGAACACTCCCCTTCAAGCGCTTAACTTGATGAACGACGTCACGTTCGTGGAAGCGGCCCGCTTTCTTGGCCAGCGGATGATAAAAGAGGGGGGAAGTACGCACGATTCCCGGCTTCGATTCGGATTCCGGCTCGTGACGGGGCGCTGGCCGGCAAAGTCAGAGGAGGAGATTCTGCGCGGCAATCTCGAGTACCACCTGGAGTATTTCTCGCAAGATCCAAAGAGGGCCGCCGCATACCTCCGGCAGGGCGACTCGCCGGCCGATCCGAAGCTCGATCCGCGCGAGCTGTCGGCCTACGGAGCGGTCGGGAGCCTGCTGCTGAATCTGGACGAAGCTGTCACGAAGGAGTGAGCCATGAACCCGATCGATGAAAGAAAACTGCTTCTGACGCGCCGTCATTTCTTTGGACTGGCGGGGATGGGGCTTGGACGGGCCGCGCTGGCGTCGCTCCTGGCTCGCGACGCCGAGGCCGACGCCTTGCCGGGATTGCCGCATTTCAAGCCGAGGGCAAAGCGGGTCATCTACCTGTTCCAGCACGGCGCGCCCTCGCAAATGGACCTTTTCGACTACAAGCCCGGCCTGGCGCGGTTTCGCGGAAACGATCTGCCGGACTCCGTGCGAATGGGTCAGCGCCTTACAGGGATGACCGCATATCAGGAGAAGTTTCCGACAGCCCCTTCCATTTTCAAATTCGAACGACACGGCCAGTGCGGCATGTGGCTGAGCGATCTGATACCGCACACGGCCCGGGTCGCCGACGAGATCTCCCTGATCAGGTCGCTGCACACGGAGGCCATCAATCACGACCCCGCCGTCACGTTCTTCCAAACCGGCTTCCAGCTTGCGGGGCGGCCCAGCATCGGCTCCTGGATTTCCTACGGCCTCGGAAGCGAGAATCAGTCTCTTCCAGCGTTCGTCGTCATGGTCTCACAGGGAACCGGAGGCACGCAGGCGCTCGCGGACCGCACCTGGGGGAGCGGCTTCCTTCCGACCGTGCACCAGGGGGTGAGGTTCCGGGCGGGGGCCAATCCGGTCCTGTATTTGAGTAACCCTGACGGATACTCGGAGCAGGCGCGCCGGCGCTTCCTGGATGACCTGACCCGGTTGAACGAGCTGAAGTTCAAGGACTATCAGGACCCGGAAATCACCACCCGGATCGCCCAGTACGAGATGGCATTTCGCATGCAGGTTTCGGTGCCCGATCTGACCGGTCTTTCCACAGAGCCCGAGTCCGTTTTTGAAATGTACGGACCGGATTCGCGGAAGCCCGGCACCTACGCCGCCAACTGCGTCCTCGCGCGGCGCCTGGCCGAACGCGGCGTGCGTTTCATCCAGCTCTTCCACCGCGGCTGGGACCAGCATAGCAACCTCCCCCGGGAGATTCGCGGCCAGTGCGAGCAGACCGACCAGCCGACCTGGGCTCTGATTCAGGATCTGAAGCGGCGCGGCATGCTCGAGGACACGCTCGTGGTCTGGGGCGGAGAATTCGGCCGTACGGTCTACTCTCAGGGGACGCTCACGGAAGACAACTACGGCCGCGACCACCATCCGCGCTGCTTCGCCGTGTGGCTCGCCGGCGGCGGGATCAAGGGAGGGCTGACCTACGGCGAGACCGACGACTTCAGCTACAACATCGTCAAGGACCCGGTCGACGTTCACGATCTGCACGCAACCATCCTCCACTGCCTCGGCGTGGATCACACGAAGTTGACCTTCAAATTTCAGGGACGCCATTATCGGCTGACCGACGTGCACGGCCACGCCATCCAGGCACTCCTCGCTTAGCGCACCTTCGAATACCGGCGTATTTGGGGAACTACCAATGAACACAGATAAACACGTGCAGCCCTACCGCAACCAAAAAATCTCACCACGAAGACACGAAGACGCGAAGAATCGCAAAGGGATTTCTTCGCGTCTTCGTGTCTTTGTGGTGAACAGGGTGCTTGCGCTCCCAGGAGAACGCACAAAAATCCTTGCCAGGTTGCAAAGGACCCCCGTTTATCCTGTCACTCTTCACGGATGCCTGTCATTTGTAAGAGATCACAACCTGCTGAAAGCCGCCTCCCAGCGAGTGCATTTCGCTGCTCTTAAAGCCTGCGTTGCGGAACATCTCTTCGTACTCACGGAAGGTGTAGGCGTCGCCGCTCGGAGTGGTGCCCAGCATCATGAGACTGAAGGAAGCCGCCCTGGGAGGGGACACTCGGTCTTCGTTGGGAACGAACTCCAGTGTGATCGCGCGCCCCGCCTTGCGCAAAGCGGCGTGGGTTTTGCGCAGGAGCCGTTCACAGGTGGGCTTGTCGAAATGATGCAGGAAATTCGTCAGAAGTACGACTTCGTAGTCATTCCCGAAATCCGCGTCGAAAGCGCTGCCTGCAATGGTCTTGTAGCGGGCGCCGATCCCTTCCGCCTTCGCATTTTCAACAGCGACCTCCAGAACGTTGGGCCAGTCCAGGGCGACAATTTCCGCTTCAGGATACTCCTTCGCGAAAGCAATGCCGAATTTGCCATGCCCCGCCGCGATGTCCAGCACCCTGGCGCGGCGGGAAGGATCGAGCGCGGCAAGCCGGGCTAGCGCCTGGGCGGGAATCGTGGTTACGGGCGCCATGGAACGCGCAAACTCGACCCACATCGGATGTTGCGGCGCTACCGAACCCTCCTCGCTTATCACGGTTCCCCCCTTGCGCACGACGGCCGCCAGGTCTGTGAACGCGTCCGTCAACATCGGAGAAAGCAGAAACTTGATCGCCCCGCCGAGGTATGCGGAAGATGCCCTGCTCAGGAATACTGCGGAATCATCCGTGAGGCCGTAGCGGCCGCCTTCCTTCGTGAGAAATCCAAGCACCACCAGGTAGTCGCAAAGAGTGCGCGCGCCGCGCACTGCCGCCCCGCACCGGGCCGCCAGGGCCTGCGGCGTGTCCTCGCCTGCCGCGATTGCGGTGAAGATGTCCAGCTCAATCGCAGCCTTGAGAGCAGCGGTCCGCTGGTATGCATTGACAGTGTCAAAAAACAATTCCGGAGACGGCATCTGAGCTTCAATCGGTTTTCCCATATCCTCTTCCTCTCCCTAATCCATCAGGTTCATTTTACACGAGCAAGGAGACACTTCACGCTTCCCCATGCCTCTGGTGAAAATTCCAGCTCCCTTGCAATGCATAGGGGCATAAAAGCCACAAAATGAAAGCACCGATCAACACAGAGCAGCTGAGCCGCAACCAAAAACTTGGCGATTCTTTGCGTCTTCGCGTCTTCGTGGTAAAGACCGGACCCAATCCACCACGAAGACGCGAAGAACGCGAAGAATCACGAAGAGTTTTCGATCAGCGGAAAAATTCTTTCCAGCATGCAAAGGATTTTTGTGCGTTTTCCTGGGAGCGCACGCATCCTGCGTGCGGGGAGTTAGAAACGCTGAGCACGCTGGAAGTGTGCGCTCCCAGGGACGACCTGCGCGTTCTCTTCGGTCGCGAGAAAAAAATGTAGGGCCGGCTTCCAGCCGGCAAAGACTGTTGACGCAAAGGGAGTTGTCGAGGCTCACCTGCCGGCGAGACGCCGGCGCCACGATTTTTTCTCACCGACCAGCGTCTCCGCGGTGAGATCGGTTTTGGTTGCGGCTGGACTGCTCTGTGTTCATCTGTGTTCATCGGTGGTTTCGTTTTGGTTGCGGCTCGGCTGCAATGCGTAATTCGTGGCCATGCCCTTCCCCTCCCCGATCTCGCAATCACAAAACAAGTCACGATTCAAGAGAATTTTCAAAAGCCCGAGCCTGCTTTGGCCGATTAGAACTTTTGGGCTATTACAATACCAAAGAGAGGTTCGGTCAAAAAATGAAAACCATTTTGCATATCCTTCAAATACGTCCGATTTTATTGGTCTTATCTCCAGTTCTGTTTCTCCTGTCGCCAGCTCTTGCCGAAGGACGTGAGATCCGCACAACCGTGCTCACCGAGCGCCAGTACGACGCCGTACCGGAAAGCGATACCGTCCTCTTCGCCGGGTTATGGAAAAACTATATTTGCCAGCCTGGTGACGTTCCGATTGCTACCACTACAATCTCTTTTGAACCCAATGAAATCGGCCAGGATTACAACGCGGCGCACATTCTGGCCACGGCTCAGGCAAGAAAATTGGGCGCGGATCTCGTGTTTTTCGTCTCGGGCACGAACCACAAAAATACAGGGGAGATTGCGTCAAGAACTTATCGCTGTCTGAGATCCGGAAAGTATTGCAGGCTGGAAGTGCTCGAACAAAAAACACAGCTCCGCCAGCAGATGTGGGATCAGCTAAAGGGTACGGAGTTTGGGGTCAGGTATCATGAATTCCTCAGCTCAACGAACCTCCGGGCACGGGTCTCCGCCCGGCTCGGAGTAACGGAACGGAAAGTCGCCCTGGCGAATGGAGAAAAAACCACCGACTATGTCGAACAGAAAACCGGCAGGCGAGTGCCGTGCTCAGAATACAGGCGACGCTTCAAGAATTATGCCGTCGATGCGTGGTTTAGATTCTTCAAAGAGAATATAGACACATACAGATCCGACTACTTCCGAATCCAGGAGATCAAATCGAAATACCATGCCTTCATGATGGGTATGCCATTGCCGATTCTGGGCCCACAGGCAGAAATAGATTTCGATGTGATAAGGGAACAAATCGCCAATTCTTTGTTTCCCCAAATCGCCACAAGCTGACGCTCAAGAGGCGTGAAACAATCCATCAGCCCGTAGGGGCGGCCCTACGCCCCGTCAATTTTTTCACAGCTTCTCAATCCTTGGGCCCTTCTCAGAACGGAGTTCTTGAGCCTCCATTGAGGGAAGATCATTCCTGGTGGCAGAGGAAAGAATTTTCGTTTGCGGCTATGCCGCGCCAGGTCCTGGCACTCCGCAGCCCGCCTTCGTCTGTTTTTGGAAACGAGCCACAAATCCGGGGATTCGGCTGACACCATGCAGACGTCGTAGCCATTCAGGCTAATGCCTCGGTGCTTGTTAGACTTATGCGGATCGAGCCGATCTAGTATGGGAGAGACGATCCCACCCCCGGTTCTTTCCCATAAACCTTGAGGAATTGATGATGGTCAGACGTGCGTTCAGCCGATCCGTTACTGCTCTAGCTGCGATACTTCTTGTGGTGGTCTTGTTTTCGATGGGGACCCGGGCCCAGGACCGTAATCCGCCGGCGCGGCAGTTCCCCGATATCCAGCTGCCGTCCCCCGCACGGGGGGCCGCGGCCCTCAGCGCTTTGGCTCCTTACCTGCCGCAACTCGCGGCATCGTATGGCAAGTCGGTAGACGAGCTGCGCGATCTCTTCCTGCGCGACAACACCCTCTGGACCGACACGCACGGCCGGCTTTTTTATGGATGCGAGTTCGGAGCGCCCCCGGTGAGCACTGCCGGCGCGGAGAGCACCGGCGCGGTCCTCGAAGCTCCATTCCCCGACGATCAGACCTTCTTACTTCACAGCCGCCCCGGAGCCACCAAGGTCATATATCTCGATTTTGATGGCCACGTTACGACCGGGACGCCCTGGAACATCTTGGACACCGGCGGACTGGACATTGTCTCGGCGCCCTTTGACCTTGATGGGATCCCTTCGAGCTTCAACAGCGCGGAGCGGGAACGTATCCAGTACATCTGGCAGCGGGTTGCCGAGGATTACTCTCCCTTCGACATCGACGTCACGACACAGGACCCCGGCATTGAGGCACTCCGGAAGACCGATACCAGTGACACCTCTTACGGTGTTCGCGTGGTCATCAGCCCAACACCCTGGTATGGCCTCATTCACAACTTCTACCCGGCCGGCATCGCCTACGTAGGCTCATTTACCTCTAGCAGCGATACCCCCTGCTATGTTTTTGCCGAGGATCTCTCGAACGACGAGAAAGACATAGCCGACGCGGCATCCCACGAGGCTGGACACACGCTTGGACTGCATCACGACGGTGTGACAGGCGGAGACGCCTATTACTACGGCCAGGGCAACTGGGCGCCTATCATGGGTTCAGGTATGTACAGGGACATCACCCAATGGAGCAAGGGTGAATATTCGGGTGCGAACAACAAGGAAGACGACCTCGCCGTGATGCAGACATTCGGTATCAGCTATCGCGCGGACGACCATGGCAACTCCATCGGTACGGCCACGGCGCTCACCGGCACAAGCATCAGCGCGTCCGGGGTCATCGAAACACGCGGCGACGTGGACATGTTTTCCTTCCGGTGCGGGGCCGGCCCGGTCTCTTTCACGGTTGATCCCGCCCCTCGAGGGCCGAATCTCGACATCTACGCCGCGCTATACGACGGCTCGGGAAAACTGGTGACTTCCAATGACGGCCCCGGACTATCCGCGAGCCTCACAGCCACAGTCACGGCAGGCACGTACTACCTGGCAATCGACGGCGTGGGGACCGGCGATCCGGTCACGGACGGTTATTCGGATTACGACAGCCTCGGACAGTACCAAATCACGGGGACTGTCCCAGCCCGTGTAACACAGAGTCCGGTTGCCTCGGCTTCGGCTTCGCCGACGAGTGGAACGGCGCCGCTGGCCGTAAGTTTCTCGAGCGCCGGCTCTTCAGATCCCGACGGCACAATTGTGAGCTACCAATGGAACTTTGCTGACGGATCGATCTCGAGCTCGGCCAATCCAGCGCACACATACAGCGTGGGAGGCACCTACACTGCCACCCTTGTGGTGACCGATGACGACGGATTGAGTTCCTCCAAAACCGTCACGGTCACTGTCGTAAACCCTCCGCCGACTGCGCCGGGTAGCGTCAAAGCCACCGCGGCGAGCGCCACCAAGGTCAATCTGACGTGGACCGCGTCGACGAGTCCCATCGGGATCAGCCGTTACGAAATCGAGCGAAGTTACAATAACGGCGCCTATTCACTGATTGGAACCGCCACTACCGCTAGTTTTGCGAATGGCTCGCTCACTTCGGGAATTACCTATGTGTACCGAGTGCGAGCGGTCGACACTCAAAACGTCTTTTCTCCGTACAGCAATCGGGATCTGGCGACGACAATCCTTTTCACCGACGATCCTCTTGTTTCAGGGCTTACGAAAGTCCGGGCGGTGCATTTTAGCGAGATGCGGCGGGCTGTGGACGCAGTCCGCGCAAGCGCGGGGCTCGCTCCTGCTCCGTGGACCGATACCAATTTGGCGGGGATTCCGATTACGGCGGTACACATTAAGGAGATGAGAAATTATCTCAGTCCGGCCCTGGTCTCGCTGGGGTTTTCCGCTCCCTCTTACACGGACCCAACACTGACAACCGGCGTTACGTGCATCCGCAAGGTCCACCTGGACGAGCTGCGCCAGCGTGTGAAATAACCGCAACCAAAGCTGCGAACGAAACCACAGATAAACGCAGAACACAGAGCAGCAAAGCCGCAACCAAACTAGAGTCCTTCGCGTTTTCTTCGCGTGCTTCGCGCCTTCGCGGTGAAAGTCCA
>Ga0209056_10003713_pt1 | contig 16201 bp, 17 predicted proteins | sample GraSoiAngelo_114_FD_185876 | JGI IMG/M metagenome (GOLD analysis project Ga0209056, IMG submission 185876) | Grasslands soil microbial communities from the Angelo Coastal Reserve, California, USA - 14_0903_13_40cm (SPAdes) (version 2) | ecosystem: Environmental > Terrestrial > Soil > Grasslands... | reverse complement strand
AACCAAAGCAGTTGAGCGCTTCGAACCGACCAAAGGCGCGAAGCTGAGCACATATGCGATGTGGTGGATCAAACAATCGATTAAGCGCGCCTTGGCCAACCAAAGCAAGACGATCCGAGTTCCGGTGCATCTCGCCGACAAGATCGCAAAGGTACGCCGCGTCTCACTCCAGATGAGCGACGAGCTCGGCCGCGAGCCGACGGACGACGAACTTGGTCAGGAGATTGGCATCGACAGCGATAAAATTACGCGACTAAAGAGTGTCGGTATCCGCCCGGCTTCGCTCGACGCCCCGATTGCGGACAATGACTCCACGGAGTTTTCCGAGGTGATCGGTGACGACGAAGCGCAAACCCCGTTTGAATTGTTGCGCGACAAGAATCTGCTCGGCGAAGTGGACGGACTCCTTGAAGTGCTCGATCCCCGAGAGAAAAAAATCATTTCGCAGCGCTTTGGCTTGGACGGTGGAAAGCCGAAGACGCTGGAAGATGTCGGTAAGGACTTTGGCATTACGCGAGAGCGTATTCGCCAACTACAGAACATTGCTTTAGCGAAGTTGCACCGCGCACTCATTAAGAGAGAGGAGATTCTGGAACCAGAGTTGCTGGCGGCAGCTTAAGAAAAATAAAATCACTCATGGAAACACATGGCCCTTTGGTGACTAACACAGTTCTTTGGCTGACTATGCTCAGCCCATTAATTGGCTTAGTTGTCGCATTTTTGGGTGCGTGGCTTTTCGGTCAGCTGAACGTGTAGGAACATTGTGCAGCGCCGCGCGTAGCAAGAAAAGCGTGCGCGATTATCTGATTCACTACTCGCGATTTCAAACATGAACCTCCAACTCGAAAACAAACTCGCCCTTGTCACCGGTTCCACTGCGGGAATCGGTTTAGCCATTGCCAAAGCGCTCGCCGCCGAAGGCGCTCCCGTGATCGTCGCCGGCCCGCTCCCATCGGCTACGACCGGCGCGGCTTTGCGCGCCGATGGCGGTGTGGTGCGCTCGGTTCTTTGAGTCGAATCTTGGTTTGCGCTTTACGCGCTGCGACCAAAACGATAGCACTCGACTTGGCCGCCCCTGCGGCAGAGCCGGTGGCGGTGACGGCTTGGAAAGGAAAGATCAACAGTCGATGATCGGCGAAGGCATTCAGAGTACGAATCAGCGGAAGCACTCCTACGTGCGCGATAACGTTGAAGTGGGATTTTTTACCGATCCGACTGTTTGCATTGGATGTAAAGCTTGCGAAGTCGCGTGCAAAGAATGGAACCAGGTGCCGGATGACGGCTATGTTTGGTTAGGAAATTCTTACGACAACACCGGCCATCTCGGCGCATCGACCTGGCGCCATGTAATGTTTCTGGAACAGGACCGCGCGAAAGGAAATCAAATCGCGGGCCCGATGGGTTTGCTCAATCCGCAATCAGACCTGTCCGCCGTAGCCTCGGCGGAGGCGGAAGATCCATTCCGCTGGGTGTTCTTGTCCGACGTTTGCAAACATTGCGAGGAAGCCGGTTGTCTTGAAGCGTGTCCAACCGGATCGATCGTGCGCACGGAAGTTGGCTCAGTGCTGGTGCAGGACGATGTTTGCAACGGCTGTGGCTATTGCGTGGTGTCGTGCCCCTTCGGCGTGATTGATCGCCGACCGCAACCGCTGCCAGACGCAGGCGGTGCATTCAAATGCACGTTCTGTTACGATCGACAAAAGAGCGGACTCGTTCCGGCCTGCGCAAAAGTTTGTCCAACTGAATCGATTGTGTTTGGCCGACTCGACGATTTACGCGCACGTGGAGCGGACCGCGTGCGGCAACTACAACAAAGCGGTTACAACGACGCACAACTTTACGATCCGACGGAAACAACTGTACGCGGCATTCACGCGTTCTTTTTGATTCTTGGCGAACCGGAAGCCTACGGGCTTCCACCGAAACCGCAGATTCCAACGATTTACCTGAAGTCGGCGTGGACTTCTGCATTCGCGACGGCAATTGCATCAATCATCGCAACGCTCCTGGCGTTCGCGTTTTTCTCATGACACCCAATTCGCCATCCGAAAAGCGCCTCGACGAATTGCGCGAGGAGGCGTGGAAGGAGGGCGTCGTTGCCGGCAAAGGCGTGGACGTTGCCGGTGGCCCGATTCCGCGCAAACCCGGCTACTACGGTCAGGCCGTGGTGAAACCGCCGGTTTGGACCTGGGAAGTCCCGTTTTATTTTTTCTTCGGTGGAATGGCGGGAATGTCGGCCGTAATCGCAACTGGCGCCTCTATCTTTCATCATCTCGATCTTGCGCGCACAGCCATGTGGATCGCGTCCATAGCTGGGGCAATTCTTTCGCCAATTCTGCTGATCATGGACCTTGGCCGTCCGCGTCTCTTCCTTAACATGCTGCGCGTCTTCAAACACAGATCGGCCATGTCCATGGGTGCATGGATTCTCACCGCATTCGGCGCGTGCGCCGTTCCGGGTTTGATCGCGCTGGAACTAAATGCGCATCAGATCTTCCCTGGGACACTCGATCAACTTTTGCGTGTCGCTGCCGGCATCTTTATTTGTGGTGCGGCGATCTTCGGAACTCTGCTCGCGACTTACACTGGCGTGCTGATCGGCGCTACCGCGATTCCAGCGTGGTTTTTGCATCGCACGCAGCTGCCGATTCATTTTGGCACCGCAGGATTAGGATGCGCCGCTGCTCTGTTGGAATTGCTCGGGCACCGAATCGCTGCGCTTAACTTCCTCGGGTTCTATGCAGCCGGGGTTGAGACCGCGCTGTTGATCTGGCTCAGTGTCGATAAGCACGGCGCCGCTGATCGCGCGATCCACGAGCATCGCTCGGGTTGGCTAATTCGGATCGGCGAAGTCTTGAACGGCCCGCTCGCGCTGATCCTGCGGTTTTTCGGATTGGTTCCATTGGCAGCAATTTCATTTCTAATCGGCGCGCTTGTCAGTCGCTTCGGCTGGATCGCCGTAGGCAGAGTTTCCGGCTCCGATCCGGAAGCCGTCTTTGCCGCGGAACGCTACTAGTCTGGGGAGCGCACGCGTCTCGCGCGCCAACGCCAGTCCAGCTCGGACCAATGGCGCCCTCGCCATCGCGAATTTTTTTGCGCTTTCACTCCCGCAGCGGAGGGAGCCAATAACACCTCTTTCGAGGGAGGAAACAAAAGTGGCGCGACGCCGATGCGATTGTTAGATTCCTGGCATGCGCACGCGCGCAAGAACGCTTTTTGGAGTGCGGCGACGTGTCGCCGCTTTTCAAAGCGCGGACATGTCCGCGCACTCCAAATTTCAACGACGTCGTTTGCGCCAGCGACTAAATTGTTATGAAACTTGAAGCCGCGGCAGCAGAGCCGACCGTATTCCAAACGAAAAATCGATCCGGTGGTACAACGGGCAAACTCAGTCCGCGAGCCGAGCCTTGTCAGGTAGCCAGTGATGGCGAAAGCGCAGCAAAATACCTGTTTAAGTTATCCCAGGATGTGATCCTCTCCCTCGATCGCAGCGGGAACATTCTTTGCATCAATCAGCGCGGCGTTCAATTGAGCGGCTATTCGGAATCGGAATTACACGACGCAAATCTTTTTGAACTTCTCCTTCTTCCCGAGGACCGCCAGGTTGCGCGTGAAGTGCTCGCGGATCTGCTTCAGGGCAAAGCGCGCACGTACGAAGTTCGCTGGAGAACAAGAGATGGAGCGATTGTCCATTTCGATGGCGCTTCTGTTCCACGCGTGTCCAACACTGGCGAGTTTTTGTCCACCCTTTGCACATTGCGGGATGCGACGGAGCGCAAATGCGCGGAGGAGAGACTGCGCAAGAGCGAAGAGAAATATCGGGACCTGATCGAAATTTCACCCGATGCGATCTACGTCGTCGATGCCATTGGCATTTGTGTTTTGGGGAACCGCGCGGGCGCTCAGCTTGCTGGAATTCCCCAGGATAAGCTGGTTGGGGCTCCACTCGCGGACACCTATCTGCCGGAAGAACGCCACATGTTTCGAGAGCGACTCGAGAAATTAAAGACCGGAGGGACTTTGCGCTTCGAGAGGAAATTCGTGCGCAAAAATGGGGAGACCGTCCCGGTGGACGTTTCCGTCTCCGCGATACGCGGCGGATATTTCCAGGCGATCCTGCGCGACATCAGCGAGCGGAAGAAAGCCGAAGCCTTGCTAACTGCAGAGAAACGGATCCTCGAGATGATCGCGACCGGCGTCGCGTTGAAAGAGATCCTAAATGCATTGTGCCTGTTTATCGAAGAGCAACGGAGCGGCACGCTCGCTTCGGTCTTGTTGCTGAATCCCGATGGTGCTCATCTGGATTCGATTGCAGGACCGAGTCTCCCCAAAGAATGGACACAGCAGATGGAAAGTCTGCCAATCGGACCGTGTGCCGGCTCTTGCGGCACCGCGGCTTATCGGAGATCACAGGTGATAGTCTCCGACATCGCGACTAACCCGCTATGGGACGTGCCGGAGCATCGCGCTGCAGCGTTGAAGCACGGGTTGCAGGCTTCCTGGTCGAATCCAGTACTCTCTTCGAAAGGAAAAGTCCTGGGAACCTTCTGCATGTACTATCGCGAACGGCGAACTCCTACGTCCCAAGACCTCGAGTTGATCGAGTTGGCGACGCACCTCGTACGGGTTGCGATAGAACGTGATCGTGCTGAGGAGGCTCTGCGTGCTTCGGAGCAAGTCGTCCGCGGCCAGGTGGAGGCACTGACCTACAGCCTGGATGTGCTCGCCACTGCACCAGCACCAGACAAGTTTCTCGGGCAAATGCTCAGCACAATCGCCCGACTCTTGGCCGCCCAAAGCGTAATCCTTTGGCTCCTGGACGAATCGAATGATTCGCTCGTTCTGCGTGCATGGGCAGAGGGCACAAATTCAGCCAAGGTTGATCCGGAGCATCCGTTCATCAGGAATCCTGCATCGTGGAAGAACGATCCCGGACTTCAAGAGTTGTTTTTTTCAGGAGCCCCTGTCGCCTGCGAAGATATCGACCATGATCCGAACATCTCCAGCGCTCTCCGCGATTACTTGAAATCTGGAGGAACCAGGAAATTCCTGAGAATTCCAACCCTGGTGGGCGGTCGTGTGCGAGGGTTCATCGGGATTCGTCACGGCAATCGGCCGCCGTATCGGCCGGAGGAGATTGAATTGGCTCAGGCGCTGGCTCACCAGGCGATGCTAGCGATTCAACTCAATGAATTTGCCGAGCAAAGCCGTCAGGCAGCCATTTTGGGGGAACGCAATCGATTGGCGCGAGACATCCACGACACGCTCGCGCAAGGCTTCACCGGCGTGATCGTGCAATTGGAAGCGCTGGAGGACGCCATCGCCTGTTGCCGGCGAAAGGAAGCGAACCAGCATTTGCAGCGCGCTGGTGAGTTGGCGCGGCGCAGTTTGAATGAGGCCCGCCGGTCAGTCCACGCGCTGCGGCCGCAGGCTTTGGAAGGAGGTAACTTTTGGGACGCGCTAAAGGGACTTATTAAGAACACAACTGCGGGGACTGCGCTTCACACGACTTTCAGTCTTCGTGGCAAACTGCGCCATCTGCCGCTGGCTTGGCAGGAGAATTTGCTGCACATCGGCCAGGAAGCGTTAACCAACGCTCTCAAATATGCGCACCCGCACAATTTTGAAACGCGATTGATCTTCAATACAAAAGAACTGCGTCTGGAACTTCGCGATGACGGCGAAGGATTCAAAGTGAAAGAGCGGCATGATGGGTTTGGTTTGGCCGGCATGCGGGAGCGCGTCGAACAAATGGGCGGGAAACTAAAGATTAGCAGCGCACCGGGCAAAGGCACCGAGATCGTCGTGATCTTGCCCTATAATCTCGAGTCGGTACTGTGAAATCCAAAAGGAAAGCCGCTCGCAAATCTGGCACGGCGCGACCACAGCCTGCTCGCCGCGGCGAGAGCGCGCCGGGAGGGACGGCCCGTCCAAAAATTACCAAGCGCCGCATCGCCGTCCTTATTGCCGACGATCACAGCGTTGTGCGCGAAGGTTTGGTATCCCTGATCCGGCATAAACCAGACATGACTGTCGTCGCGGAGGCGGCCAACGGACGCGAAGCGGTCGATCTTTGGAAGGAGCACCATCCCGATGTAACGCTACTCGATTTACGAATGCCAGAGCTCGATGGTGTCGGTGCGATCAAAGAAATCCGCGACCACGATGAGCACGCGCGGATTATCGTGCTGACAACGTTCGACGGTGATGAAGATATCTACCGCGCGATCCAGGCGGGAGCGAAAGGTTATCTGCTCAAGGACGTTCCGCGTGAAGGGCTGATGGATTGCATCCGCCGCGTACACGCCGGCGAAACCTGTGTTCCGGTGCATCTCGCGGCCAAGCTGGCTGAGCGCGTCAGCGGCGAAACATTGAGTGGACGTGAGATCGACGTACTCAAACTGATGGCTCAAGGAAAGAGCAACAAAGAGATCGGCTCCGCCCTTTTTATCAGTGAAGGCACTGTGAAATCGCATGTGAAGGCGATCTTCGCCAAGATGAATGTCATCAGCCGCACCGAAGCCGTCGCCAACGCCACGCGACGCGGCTTGATTCAATTGTAGGCGCATTCACCGATTGTAGGGCGTCCGCCGCGGCGGACGCCGTTCTATCTCGAAAGAGGGAGTGCGATCCACCTCGCGAGTGGTAATCGAAAATCCTGCGTACGCGAAATAGCGTTGATCTGATCAGGGCCGATTTTTCACATCGTGAAAACGAATACTTTTCCGGGGCCCGGTGAGATCCACTCCTACGCTGACCTTCAACGTCAGATTCACGATGCTTTACGCGTAGAGCATCCAGAATGGGTTGAGGCCAACGGTGATTGTCCGACGTGCGAATCTTACGAATCGCGCCTTGCTGAGTTGCTCGGACTTTCTTCTGAGAAAAAGGATCGACAGGTCGCCTATTAACGTACCGCAAAAAATTATGAGTGTGAATGCAATAAAACACGCGCCCTGGCGTCTGCGAAGACGCGATTGGCTCTCCTTGCGAGAGGCGATTCCTCTTTGGTTCGCCATTTCCAGCCCGTTGACTGGCTTAATCCTCGGATTGCTCGGTGCGTGGTTCTTTACCTGGCTAACGAGCTAAGAAAGCCAGGAAACAGCGTAATCGAAAGTATGAGCAAGGTGATCGAAGTAGACTTTCTTCCCCGGGAACCCAACGCCAGTTTCTCCTGGCCAGGTTCAATCGGTGGCTGGGGAATGAAGGAAATACGGCGCATCCTGATTGTCGATAACGATGCCGACACCACTCACCTGGTGAAAGTTCTCCTCGAAAGAACGGGGCACTATCAGGTGCTCGAAGAGAACGACGCTACCAAAGCTCATCAGAGCGCCCGGAATTTTCGGCCAGACCTAATCTTGCTTGATATCGTGATGCCTGAGACCGACGGAGGCGAAGTAGCAGCATGGATCGAAGCCGACCCTGAATTGCAAAACACACCAATCATATTTCTTACGGCATTGGTGACGCGGGCCGAGACAAAAAGTGGTCTAACCATACAAGGCCACCCATTTCTCGCGAAGCCCGTCAGCATTCCTGAGCTGATCAACGCGATTGAGGAACATCTGCCCGTGCGGGCGTTATCTCACGTTACTCTCCCGAAGGAGAGACCACACGGCCACTCGTAGGTATAACCGTAAAGTCCTACGGACGCGCCGTGGCAATAGGCGGTGCCGGTTGGGACATTTAGGTATGAAAACAACAAAATTACTCAGCTTGATAATCACCGCTCTTGTTGCGCTTACTGAGCCGACATGGGCCCGCGGGGGCGGTGGTGGGGGTGGTGGCTTCGGTGGTGGCGGTGGTTTCCACGGAGGAGGTTTCGGTGGTGGTTTCCGAGGCGGTGGCTTTGGTGCTGGAGGTTTTCGTGGCGGCGCTTTGGCTGCCCAACGCGGTGGTAGCGTTAGCTTTGGCGGTCCCCGTTTTGGGGGCGGCGGATTTCGCACAGCCCCGCAGGGCTACGGGGGCACTCATTTTGCCGCTAGAAGTTTCGGCGGACCAACCGGCGCATTCCGATACTACAACGGAGGCAGCCGCACGTCTGCCGCTCGGACATACCAATTCAGCGGAAGGGGAAACCAATCGATGAAATTGTATGGCGCCAGCAACGCAACCGTTGCTCGCCAGCAGAATCGATCGGCATCCCTAACAAGGCAAAACATGAGGACCTCGACCGCGCAGTCGTCGGCGGCGGTCCGGAGGGCGATGGCAAATCACCGAGTGTTCGCGCGTCATGATGGCAACTGGCACCATGATTGGGACAGGCATCGCGCCCACTTTGATCACGGTCACGTTTTTGTGTTTACCGACGGCTTCTGGTGGGGACTTTACCCATGGGACTACTATCCTTACGACGTTTACGGATCATCCTATCCCTCGGATTACTACAGCTATCCCTCTGACAATGATTATCCGTACGACAGCAACGACTATAACACCCAGGACCCCTATAGCTACTATAATGGCTACACTGCCCCAGCTCAAAGTAGCAACGGAGTTGTCAGCTCCGTCCAGTCGCAGCTGGGGAAACTTGGGTATTACCGCGGCGCGATCGACGGAATTGAGGGAGACCAAACCGAGGCGTCTATCGCCCGTTATCAAGAGGACAATGACCTGAGCGTAACAGGGACAGTTACGGCGGCGACGCTTCAATCGCTCGGATTAGGAGGACAATGAGTTAACGGGAACAGCGTTTCGTCACCCCGTGAAATTCGCAAACGCAGCACATGAAGGAAACAAAATGAAAAACGGAAAACAAAATGGAAAAGTTGCGTTCGTTACCGGCGCTAATCGCGGCCTCGGTTTGGAGACTGCGCGAGAGCTCGGCAAGGAAGGTATCGTTGTAATTCTCGGGTCACGCGATACGAAAAAGGGCGAAGCCGCAGCTGCGACGCTTCGTGATGAAGGCATTACTGCGGAAAGTCTGGGCTTTGATGTAACTAAATCGCAGGACCATCAGAAGGCTTATGAGTACTTCGCCAAAAAGTACGGGCGGTTGGATATTCTCGTCAATAATGCCGGCGTTTTGAAGGAGAACCAAATTTCGGCAGCTGGCTCAGGGCCAAACCCTGTCAGCGCGGTGTCGTCGGAAACTTTGCGCGAAACATTCGAAACGAATTTCTTTGCGCCGGTTGCGCTGACTCAAAAATTGTTACCGCTCATAAACAAGGCGCCGGCAGGCCGCATCGTGAATGTTTCCAGTATCCTGAGTTCTCTCACGTTGCATTCCGATCCGAACTCGCCGATTTACGAGTTCAAGACTTTCGCCTACGACGCATCGAAAGCTGCGCTAAATTCGTTCACGGTGCATCTCGCCTACGAACTGCGCGACAACAAAATCAAAGTGAACTCCGCGCATCCCGGCTGGGTGAAGACGGAGATGGGCGGTCCCGATGCGACGATGGAAGTCAGTGAAGGTGGTAAGACGAGCGCGCAACTCGCCACACTTGCCGATGACGGCCCGAGCGGCGGTTTCTTCCATCTCGGCAAGCCTCTTCCGTGGTAAAATCACAAACGAAAGGAACAAAAATGAAAAACGGAAAACTAAATGGAAAAGTTGCGGTAGTAACGGGAGCGTCGAAAGGAATTGGCGCGGGCATAGCGAAAGAGTTCGCGGCGCACGGTGCGTCCGTGGTCGTTAACTATGCTTCTGCGAAACAAGACGCGGATCGCGTGGTCGACGAAATTAGTAAGCGCGGCGGAAAAGCGGTCGCGGTTCGGGGCAATGTCGCGAAGAAAGCAGAAGTCGAGGGGCTCTTCGCTGAAGCGGAGAAAGCTTTCGGAAAAATCGATATCCTGGTCAACAACGCCGGCGTTTATGAATTTGTGCCGCTCGAAGAAGTGTCCGAGCAACAGTTTCACAGAATGTTCGATGTGAACGTTCTTGGCATGCTTCTCGCCACTCAAGCAGCGCTCAAGCATTTCAATTCCGATGGCGGGAGCATCATCAATATCGGTTCGCTCGCCAGCTCTCTCACTCCGCCGACTGCGGTGGTTTATAATGCGACAAAGGGCGCAGTGGACGCAATCACGCGGACGCTCGCGAAGGAACTTGGCCCGAAAAAAATTCGAGTGAACTCCATCAATCCCGGCATGGTGGTGACTGAGGGAGCCGTAGCTGGCGGTTACACCGAAGGCGATATGCGGAAAATGTTTGAATCGCAGACGCCGCTCGGTCGCGTCGGCCAAACCGACGACATCGCGCCCGCGGCAGCATTCTTCGCTTCGGATGATTCGAAATGGATTACCGGAGAAACTCTTCTCATTGCGGGGGGTTTACGTTAGTATGTGAAGGCAGCAAATGATTCAGCAACAGGAAAGGGGAACCAAATCATGAAAACAACATTGTTCGGCTTCGCGCTTGTTGTGAGCGCGGCCACGATTGCTCAAGCAAATCCAGGAAGCGTTCACCGTGGTGGAGGAGGTTTTCACGGAGGCGCAGTTGCACACAGTGCCCCGGCCGTTCACGCTCCGATGCGGGCCGGCGGTTTTTCATCTTTTCGCTCGACGCCGATGCGGCCCGGCGGTGTCTCATCCTTCCATCGGGCGCCCGCGCGAACGTACGGCAGTAGACCGCTTTATTCAGGCCAACGCCATTCCTCGTTTGGAATGCGTTCGTCGCCATCATCTGCGTACCGGCGGCCTTACATTTCTCCGAGTCGAGGTTCGTTCACGCGTTCGGGTCCATACACGGTGGCAACTATCCCGCAAGGCAATCGTATCGCGTCATTCGCGAATCGCAGAAATCCAGCTGTCACAAGCATGTGGAACCAGCGAAACACCGGAACCCAGTTGCGGAATGGAAATAATCTCCGAAACGCAAACAATCTTCGGAATGGAAACAATCTCCGAAATGCAAACAACCATCTTCGTGGTGATTGGCAAAAACACGTTTTCGCGCAGCGCTCAGGGAATTGGCATCGCGACTGGGACCGTCACAGCGATCATTGGTGGAATGGTCACCGGTGCTGCTTCATTAATGGCTCGTGGGTAATCTTCAGTGTGGGATTTTATCCGTGGTGGCCGTGGTACTACCCGGACGATTACTACTACGACTATGGCTTTCCGAATGATGGCTACGGCTCATCGACCTACGGGTACGATTATCCGAATTCGTACAATTACGACCCCGGCTACTACAACTCCGGCGATTACCAAGGCCAGATGGATTACGATCAAAACAGCTATCCCGATCAATCGCAGGGCTACTACGATTCCACTGTTTACCAAGCTGAATCGTATTACGATCCCAATGGGTACAGCGATCAATCGCAATCAAACTACTCCATCGTTGTCGCAGCGCAGGAGCGACTCGCACGCGAAGGCTACTATCGCGGCGAGACAGACGGTGCGCTAAGCCCTGAGATGCAGAAAGCAGTCAGGCGTTATCAAATCACCAACGGCTTGCGCCCTAGTGGCTACCTCGACGGCGATACCCTGGCGGTAATGGGATTGCGGTAAGGCCAGAGTACTGCCATGAAAAAACAACGGATGAATTCAAAACGATCAAAAAATGACGGAGCGACAACGATGAATAAACCCGATTCAAGAAAACGCTTGGAGCTCACGCAGAGACGCGACGCACCACTCGCAACGCGAACGGATCTATCACAAGCAGCCACCAAAGACATAACAGGCACGATGAATGCCATTCTCGCCGATGTGTTCGCGCTGTACGTGAAAACCAAGAACTTCCACTGGCACATGAGCGGTCCACATTTCCGCGATTACCATTTGCTCCTCGACGAACACGCCGATCAGCTTTTCGCCATGACAGATCCCGTCGCGGAGCGAGTCCGAAAGATTGGTGGTATTACATTGCATTCAATCGGTGAGATTGCGCGGACTCAGCGCGTGCTCGATAACGATGCCGAATATGTCGAGCCATTAGACATGCTTGCCGAGTTGGCAGACGACAACAAGACATTGGCCGCGCGCCTGCGCGAAGCACACAACGTTTGCGACGAACATCGCGACGTTGCGACCGCGAGTCTGATCGAAGTTTGGATCGACGAGACCGAACGGCGCACCTGGTTCCTTTTCGAGGCTACGCGTCGAGCGAACTGATTCGGCCCGCAGCATGAAGTTGCCGGCAGTCACCGACAACTACCTCCGCGCGAGCAACGCGCACGACGTGATGTCGATCTTGTCGTGCTTTTCGGAGGATGCCGTTGTTCGCGACGAAGGAGAAACGCTGCGCGGGAAGAAAGCGATCGAAGGGTGGATCGCTAAGTCGATCGAGAAATACAAATTCCAGTTCAAGCCGCGAAGCGTCAAAGAGGACGACGGCGAAGTCGTCGTTAGCGTGAAAGTCTCGGGAACATTTCCTAGCAGCCCAGTCACTCTCGATTATCACTTCAAGCTCGAGAACGAGAAAATCCTGTCGCTAGCAATTGATTAAAAACTGGCGAGGGCTTACAAAAATTTCAGCAGCGCGTCGGTCGTTTCCTTTGGCCGTTCTTCGGAAATCCAATGTCCGGTGTCTTTCAAGACAACAACTGTGACATCGTTCGCAACCAGCTTCATTTGCGCGCCTAGCTCGTTGCCCAGTGATTTGTCCCCGCCAATCGACAACACAGGCGTGGTCAGTTTTGTTTGCGAGAGTTGTGCGAAATCTTTGGCCAGTTGCGGCCACGAAACGAAATAGGCCCAGCCGGAATGCATTCGTCCCGGTCGCGAATAGGCCTCGGTGTACGCTTTCCGATCCGTTTCCGGGATCGAATGAGTTTTGTCCGCAGCGAGAACGTTCCAGAAATATTCGAAGTAAGTGCGCTCGCGCCCCCTCACCAATTTTTCTGGATACTCGCCGTTGAAACGAAAATGCCAGGTATTCGGATTATTGTAGATCGGTTCCCATCCGGGAACCCCGGGGAGAAACGCATCCATTACCGCGAGCTTCTCCGTTTCGCCCGGGAATTGAGCGGCGTAAGCGTACGCGACCATCAGCCCGATGTCGTGTCCCACCACGCGGGCCTTGTCGATCTTCAACGACCGAACCAAGTCATGGATTTGCTTCGCCGCGATGATCATGTCGACCTTGTTGTCTGCCGGAATCGAAGAATCGCCGATGCCCGGTAAATCGACCGCGATCACGGTGAACTTCTCGGCTAGCAACGGAATGATCGGCCGCCACATGCGCGAAGTTTGCGTGTACCCGTGAAGAAGAAGAACGGCTGGCCCGCTTCCGGCAATCAAATAGTGAAGCTGCCCACCGTCGATGCTGGCAGTGCGCGATGCGATCTCCGCCGGCGCTCCATGACTAGGACTCGCAAGCAACGCGAATATAAACAACAATCCGATCCGGAGTATGTTCAAAGAAAAGAAAATCTTCATAGCGGTCTCCTCACCCTTGCCTATACGGTCGATTGAAACGTCGGACAAACGTAACGCGACCGGACGGCGGCAAAATGGAGCTAACATCGACATCAATCATGCATCCCTCCTAAGTGGCACTTCAAAATCCCACTGACGCATCATCGCTAGCAACTCGTTTTGGTTGGAACCTTGACCATCAACTACGCACTACTCAGAATAACCTTTAACTATGCAGCCCCGAAGAGCTGGACAGAGAAAACCTATCCCAAACTGATTCACTACAACCCACTCCAGAAAGGCGGGCACTTCGCGGCCTGGGAGCAACCTGAGCTATTCACGTAAGAGCTGCGAACCGCATTCAAGTCGCTGCGTCAATAGCGAGGAGCTACAAATGAGTGACAAACGAGTTTTCCTAACCAAACATTCGCGGACCTGTTGGCGCGTCACGTTGAATCATCCGCCCGTGAATATTTTCGGACCGAAAACAATTCCGCAGCTTAACGAGATCATCACGGCCATCGAAACCGACCAGGAACTCAAAGTAGTTGTCTTCGACAGCGCCATCGACGGCTTCTTCATGACCCACTACGATTTCCTCGCGAAACTTGAAGAGACGACGAGTCTGCCGCCGGGTCCAGCAGGATTGCAGCCTCTGCCCGATATGCTCGTCCGCCTGAGCCGTGCTCCGGTTGTATCGATTGCGTCAATCCGAGGACGCGCAACCGGTGTCGGAAGTGAACTCGCCCTGGCCTGCGACATGCGTTTTGCGAGCCGCGAAAAAGCGATCTTATCGCACTTTGAAGTCGGGGCGGGTATCGTGCCTGGCGGCGGGCCGATGGCGCGGCTGCCGCGTTTAATGGGACGAGGACGTGCGCTGGAAGTACTTCTGGGGGCCGACGACATTCCTGGTGATCTGGCCGAACGATACGGATACGTTAACCGATCATTGCCGGATGCCGAGCTTGATGAGTTTGTCGATTCGTTAGCAACTCGAATCGCATCGTTCGATAAGCGGGCGATCAGCGAGACCAAGCGCTTCGTCGACGTGGCCAGTTTGCCCCCTGACTACGAAATCGCACCGGAGTGGGATGTGTGCATTGCCTCGATCATGCGGCCGCCCGCGCAGGAGAGGATCAAGAAGTTAATGGAACGAGGATTTCACCAAGCAGGAGATGTAGAAACGCGGCTCGGTTATCATGTTGGCCAACTCGGCGCCACGTCTCCGCAGAAATGAGGATGTAAATGTCACATCACGCTTCCGGCCCCAACTTCGGGTTTCCGCGCGGAGATGCCCGATTGGACATGACCGATCTCTACGCGTTTCTCAAACCGGGAGATACTTCTAAGTCAATAATCCTCCTCAATGTGCATCCTTCTTTCAGGTTGGACTCGCCGGAGCCGACAACGAGCGAGCCCTTCAAACCGGGAGCGTTGTACCAAATCAAGATCGATACAAACGGTGATGTCATTGCCGATATTTTTTACAGCGTTCAGTTCGCATCTTCCGAAGATGGAAAGCAGACGGCGACAGTTCGTCGTGCTCAGGGCGCCCAAGCCGCTGGCGAGGGCGAGCAGGGCGAAGTTATCGTCCAGCAGGCACCGGTCCCAATTGGACGAGAAGCCTTGGTGACGAAAGCCGGCGACTACCGTTTTTTCTTCGGTTGGCGCGGCGATCCTTTCTTTTTCGACGTGAACGGCAATTTCAATCACATGCAGTTCACGGGCGACGACTTCTTCAAGGACAAAAATGTTTGCAGCATCGTGATTGAATTGCCCAACTTGGCTTTGGGGAACAATCAGATAGGAATTTGGGCTCGCACGGTGGACAAAACTGAAGAAGGTTGGGGCCAGGCAGATCGGGGTGGAAGACCAATGCAGGCGGTTTTTCTCGTTGGAGAACAGAGGGAAGCGTACCTCAGCGGAGAGCCGGCGGATGATGATCGCTTCATCGGCGTCTTTGCCCACGAACTGGAACACACAGGCGGCTATACGCCGCAGGACGCAACATCCGTCGCGAGAAAGTTGTTGCCAGACATTCTTTCGTATAACCCTCGCGAGCCAGCGCGCTTCCCGAACAATGGCCGGACACTGACCGACGATGTTGTCGATCTTTTCTTCTCCATGTACGCGAACCGGGAGGTAACAGATAAAGTTGGGCCGCACGGCGATCTGCTAGACGAGTTCCCATACCTTGGGCCACCGCACGATTAATTGCCCAACAGGAAAGCAAAAGCTTATGGAAACGAAACCAACTGATCAGCAGTCGCAAAACCCCGAGCCGAAGAATTCAACCAAAACAGCAACTCGTCCCCCGCTCCCTCCGTTTACTTGCGAGACTGCGATCCAGAAGGTCCGTCTGGCGGAGGACGGCTGGAATTCTCGCGATCCAGGAAAGGTGGCGCTCGCTTACACCATCGATTCGCGCTGGAGAAATCGCGCTGAATTTCCTAACGGGCGTCAAGAGATCATCGAATTTCTCGCAGGGAAGTGGGCGAGAGAACTGGATTATCGGTTAATCAAAGAACTGTGGGCGCACGACGGCAATCGCATCGCGGTGCGTTTCGCCTACGAATGGCACGATGATTCCGGACATTGGTTCCGCTCGTACGGCAACGAGAATTGGGAGTTTGATGATCATGGATTGATGCGCCGTAGGTATGCCAGCATCAACGATCTTCCGATCAAGGAATCGCAGAGAAAATATTATTGGCCGCTGGGCCGGCGGCCGGATGATCATCCGGGATTGAGCGATCTCGGGTTGTAACTCGTTAGGCACGAATGAGTCCCATGCCCATATCGCGATGAAACTTCTCTCTATTCAGGTTGGCTTGCCTCGGGAGGTGCAATGGCAAGGACGGATCGTTACAACTGGTATCTTTGAAGA
>Ga0209056_10003710_pt1 | contig 16206 bp, 16 predicted proteins | sample GraSoiAngelo_114_FD_185876 | JGI IMG/M metagenome (GOLD analysis project Ga0209056, IMG submission 185876) | Grasslands soil microbial communities from the Angelo Coastal Reserve, California, USA - 14_0903_13_40cm (SPAdes) (version 2) | ecosystem: Environmental > Terrestrial > Soil > Grasslands... | reverse complement strand
TGAGCAGATTCGTGAGGAACAGCTCCGACGACTGCGTCAGGTCCGCTTCCGCCATGTCCGAAAGCGTGATCTCGACGCTCTTCTCCAGCATCTGCTTCAGTTGCTCCGGCGACAGGGGAGAGACGGGCCCCTTCTCGCCCCGTTCCTGGCGCAGCTTCATGAGCAGCTGCACCGTCTCCGGCTTGAAGTCGCCCCGGAAGTCCACGGGCTGCGGGCTCTCGTACGGCATTACGTCGCCCTGAGGCATCTGTAGGTCCATCGAGTCTCCAAGAGACTCGCCCGTGTTCGGCAGCACCTGAAGGCTGTCCTCATCCAGCTCCTCCCAGTCGTCCATCATCTCCGGCGTCAGGTTCGGTATCTGCTGCGCGAGCTGGTACAGCCGAACCGTCGCCTCAGCGGCGTCCTCCACGAGCGCCTGCGGCTGGCGGAGCGTCTCGATGACGCCGACCGCGTCCTGCATCATCGGCAGCAGCGACAAAGGCCACACGATGCGGTCTGTGCCGTCCAGGCTCGTGCGCACGAGGTTCTCGACGAACGCCTGGCGCAGCGGCATCTGCTCCGGCGAGGGGCGCCGCTCCAGCTCCCACTGCTGCCGCTCAGCGTAGGGCCGCCGGATGCCCGCGTACTCCTTCGAGATGAGCACGTCGATCCGCGCGTCCTCCACAATCGCAAACAGGTCCGACGCCAGCCGCCGGTCAGGGAACAGATCGAAGAACCGCTCCATGTCCGTCAACGGCACCCGCCCCGGCGGCGCCTCCGCCGACTCGAGCACATCGAGGTCGGGCCCGCGGACCGCGCCACCACGCAGGGGCGAGGCATTGGGATCACCATCGGCTGTCGAACCTGATCCCATCTCGCCGTCAGCGCCTCGGGCAAGGGATGCGCCCTGATGCCTCGGCCCGGACGCTTGTCCTTCCGACGACGCCTGACGTTCGGCACCCGACGCTTCCGCCTCCATCTCCCCCCTCGTGTTCTCGAATATCCTGCCGGCCCGCTCGAACTCAAAATCGAACGTCCCGAACTCGAGGTGCCCCGCCTGGTGCGTGCCATACACCTTGTAGACGTGAAAATTCGCGTCCTTCTCGTGGAACTCCTCGACCCACGGCGGTAAGAATATTGCGGTGCCCTCCGTCGAAGGCGCCTCCGTCTCGACCCAACCGATGCCCTTCTCCGCGAGCGCCTCCGCTGAATGCACCGCCACCTCGTACCCCGTCAGCGCCTTGCAGTACATGCGTAGGATGTCCGACACGCGGCTAAGGTCTACCCGCGATGAGAGCGACTCCAACACTTCCTCGCCTTTGCTCGACTCCAGGCGGAAGTAAGCCTCGCCGCCCTCAATGCTCACCTCGAGCAGGTTGCTGCCCTCCTTGTGCCAGAGCCCAATCTCGTCTATCGGAATGCGCTCCAGCACGGCCGCCGCCGTCTTGAGGAACTCCATCGCGGAAAGCGGCGAGCGGTTCACAAGCTCCTCAGAGAGCGAGAGCAGCAGCCCGTGCGACTCCGGGTCGATCTGCGCCAGAGCTCTCGCGGCCTCTGCGAAGAACGAGAACGCCTGCCGCCCTTCCCGCCGCGCCAGCTCCCGGGCGAGAGCCAGAAAGCGTCCTCGCTGCGGCGAATGAACGTGCGCAAGCAGCGCCGGCCCCTTCTCGAGATACGACCGCGCGTCCGCCCAGCCGGTGGATGCCAGCGCCTCCGCAAACTGCAGGAAGGCGCCTCGGTCCTCGCCGCCCAGCGGCTCGAGTACGTGCGGCGCGATGCTAAGGCAGTGCGAAGCGAGGTCATATGACCGGTCGCACAGCGCATCGACGAACCGGACCAGGACGCGGCCCTCCTCCAGCGTCATGCGTGGGAAGAACGTCGGGCTGCCTTCGAAAAACTGAACGGCCAGTGAAGCGGAGCGCCACGTTCCCTTGTAGAGCAGCCGCCCCAGGTTCACCCAGTCGCCGAGACGGACAAAGGTGATCGACGGCAGCGTGGCCGGCGAGGCCCGGAAGTACGCCGCCGCCAACGCCGAGGACATTTCCGCAAGATCGCGCCCGTACTTCGCCCATCGGCGGAAGCCCTCCCAGCCCAGCATCGGCAGCATCTGCGGCGCCACTCGGAAATACTCACCTGCCGCCTCCCACGACCGCCACGACTGCCGCGCCAGCTCCAGCCCGTCCTCCGCCCACGCTTCGAGCTCCTCATTCGACACCGCATCGCCGATCGCATCCGCGGACCGTATAAATTCAGCGACAAGGCTCGTCGAGAACAGCGTCAGCTGCTTCTCGTAATGCGCGTACAGCTTGCGGCGATCGAGCATCGGATTCACGACAGCCCCCCGCGTTCACGCAACAAAAAATGGGCGCCGCCAGCGCGGGGGTCTGGGGGTGTCCCGTAGTTTCCCCCTCTCGGGCGGGTGGGTGGGAAACACTGCACTGCTAACACTGAACGGAGGAACACCACATTTTCGAGTGACACGCGGGCGAGGCCGTCGGTTGGTAGCGAGCGCCTATTCAAAGATCGACGACACCACCTCTTCGATGCTCCGCTGCACGTCTCGATCGTCCGTTAGCGCCCACACGACAGCCACCTGGCACGCGCGCCGCGCCGGTATCCCTTCGTGGATCAGGCGCCCAGCGTAGATCAGCAGCCGCGTGCTCACTCCTTCCGCGAGCCCGTGCTCCTTCAGGTGCCTCACTTTCTCGCCCAGCTTCGCCAGCTCCGTCGCGACACTCTCCGACACCTGGCTCTCGTGCGCGATGATCCGCGCCTCCATGTCACGCGGCGGGTACCCGAACTCCACGGCCATGAAGCGTTGGCGGGTGCTGTGCTTCAGGTCCTTGAGCGCGCTCTGGTATCCGGGATTGTACGAGATTACGAGCAGGAAACCTTCCTGCGCCTCGACGATCTGTCCGAGCTTCTCGATGGGCAAGATGCGCCGATGGTCTGTGAGCGGGTGGATGAGAACGGTCGTATCCTTGCGCGCCTCGACCACTTCGTCGAGATAGCAGATCGCCCCGGCCTTCACCGCGCGGGTGATGGGGCCGTCGATCCAGCGCGTCGAGTCGCCTTCCAGCAGATAACGGCCGACCAGGTCCGATGCCGTCAGGTCTTCATGGCAGGCGACTGTGACCAGCGGGCGTCCCTGCAGATCGCCGTCTCCAGTCTGAGTGACGTCGCGGATAACCGTAACCGGCCGGCTGAGTTTGAACGCCATGTACTCGATGAAACGGGTCTTGCCGCAGCCGGTGGGCCCCTTCAGCAGTACGGGGATCTTCTCTTTGTACGCCGCCACGAACAGCTCGATCTCATCCTTCACGGGCAGGTAGAAAGGCTCCGCGTGGACTATGTACTCCTCGATAGCGTACTGGCGATAAGTCTGCTCGGTCGTCATGGGGCGCTCTTCTCCGATGCTTGCTCGCTCATCTTACATTAGCACGTCGCTACTCGCTGAACTGTGACGAGTGTCCCATGGCTAGCCGCGAACAGCTCGCCTGCGTTCAAGCCCCGTCCATGCCTCGATCGTTCGCCGCCGCGTATCCTCGAGCGTTCCTGACGTATCGATTACGACATCGGATCGCCGGATGCGCTCGTCGCTCGCCATTTGCGCCTTTTGGATCCGCTCCAGGACCTGCTCGACAGGAATTCCGCTCCGTTCCGATGCCCTTTGGGCCGCTGTCTCGGCGTCCACCACGGTGACCCAGACTTCGTTCGTCAGATCGTCCCAGCCGGCGTCGAACAAAAGGGCCGCTTCAAGCACAGCGATCCGCGTGCCCACCCGCTCCGCTTCCGCCAACTTTTCGCGCATCATCTCCTTCATCCGAGGGTGCGTGATCGCATTCAGCCGCGCCAGTTTATCTGGGGAAGAGAAGACGATCGACCCAAGCTTCTTTCGATCGATCGTGCCGTCCTCAGCGACAACATCCCGCCCGAACTCGGCGACGATGTCGTCATAAACCGGCGTCCCGGGCAGGTAGGCTTCGTGGCCGACGAGGTCGGCGTTCAGGATCTCGGCGCCTTGCTCGCGCAGTATCTCCGCGACCACTGACTTCCCCGTGCCGATGCCGCCGGTGAGGCCGATTACGTACATGCGCCCGACGTCCTAGCGATCGTTGTGTCATTCCGAGCTCGACGGGTGGGGCCGAGCGGTACTGGGGTGGTGGCGAGGAATCTCAGCGCTAGCCAAACAGAATCGACGCCCGCGCTCACTTCTCAACCTGCTTCGTAAAGTTGTACGACTGACTCATCCCCTGCGATACATAGAACCGGTGCGCGTCCGCTCCCCCCGCGCCGGAACCGAGCTCGAGATGCGTACAACCTCTGTCTCGAGCCCAATTCGAAGTCGCGTCCAGCAGCTGCGCGCCGATGCCCCGGCCGCGATGACTCGCCGTCACGACGAGGTCCTGGAGCCAGCAGCGTGGCCCGTACCGGATCGAGAGAATATCCGCGTACACCGAAGCCAGCCCGACAACGAGATCACCCTCTGCGGCGAGCAAAATATCGGCATCGCGGTCGTGGACGGCATATTTGAAGTCGGCCCGTCCGCGCTCGGCGGTGTACCCGGGTGCGCGCACGCCCGGCGGCTCGAACAGCTCCTCGATTAACGCCAGCGCGGCCGCTTCGTCTTCCGGGGTGGCGGGGCGGATGCTGACAGCCGAACGCTGATCGCTGACTGCGGACAGCTCCTAGCCCGAGGCCTTCAGCTGCCGCACCTTCTCCGTGAACGCCGCGACGATCTCTTTCCAGTCACCCACGACCGCGAATCGCGACGACTTGAAGATGCTGGCGTCCCCGTCCTTGTTGATCGCCACGATATTCTTGACCGACGAGATGCCCGCCATGTGCTGGCTCGCCCCCGAAATACCGACCGCGATGTACAGATCCGGCGTCACCACTTTTCCGGTAAGTCCTACCTGGTTCGCTACCGGATACCATCCGAGATCGCACACCGCCCGGCTAGCCCCGACCGCGCCGCCGAGTACCTCAGCCAGCTCCTCCAGCGGCTTGAACCCTTCTGGCCCGCCAAGGCCCCGGCCCCCGCTCACTACAACCTTCGCGTCCTCCAGCCGCACGCCCTCCGCCTTCTCCTTCCGCCGCTCGACGATACGCGTGCGCACATCGCCTTCGCCTACCCCCGCTGGCTGCTTCACTATCTCCGCTTGGCGCGAATCGTCGCGCTCCGCCGGCTCCTGGGCCTTCGCCCTGACGGTTGCGATCTGTGGCGTGCCGTTGATGGTATACCGGGCTCGGGCGCTTCCTCCGTAGCACGGGCGCTCCGCCAGGAGCTTGTCGCCCTGTATTTCAAAGCTAACGCAGTCCATCGCGACCGCCGTCCCGAGCCGCTGCGCCAGGCGTGGCGCCATGTCCCGCCCCATCATTGTCTGTCCCATCAGGATCACAGCGGGGTCCACTTCTCTCGCGATCCGGACCGCGATTGGCACATACGAATCGCCCTGGTACTCCTTGAGAATCGCGTCATCAACCACGATCACCTTGCTCGCACCGAACGCCGCCGCTTCCTGCGCCAGCCCTTCCACGCCCGAACCGAGCAGGGCCACGGTGACCGGCCCGCCCAGCCTGCGGCCGATGCCGATCAACTCCGGCACGACCGGGTTCAGCTTGCCATCTTCAGTAGCTTCTCCGATTACAAGTGTTCCGCTTGCCATCCCTTACTCCTGGCTCCTGACTCCCGGCTCCTGACTCCTTGTGTCCTAGATCAGCTTCGCCTCTCGCAGGCGCGTCGCCAGCTTCTCGGCCTTCTCCTGCGGGGTGTCGCCTTCGATGAACTCTGTCTCCACCTTGGTCTCCGGCACAAACAGGGCCTCCAGCGTAATCCGCTTGTCCGGGGCGGCGATCCCGATGTCGCCCAGCGTCCACGGCTTCACTTCCTTCTTTGCCGCCAGCATGATCTGTCGCAACTGTGGGTACCGGGGCTCGCCCAGCTCATTGCTTACCGTAACGACGGCCGGCGTCGGCGCTTCCACGGTCTCGAACCCGTCCAGCAGGACCCGCTCCACCGTCACCCTGCCGTCGTTGTGCTGGATGTCCTTCGCGATCGTGACCACTGGAATGCCGAGGATCTCAGCGATCGTCGAGCCCACGATGCCCATGTCCCAGTCAACCGCCTGGCGTCCCGCGATGATCAGATCAAACGGCTCGAGCTTCTTGATCGCGGCGGCCAGTATCTCGGCGGTCGCCCAATGGTCGGCGTCGTTCACGGCAGGATCGTTGATGTGCACGCCTTCATCGGCGCCCATCGCCAGGCAGTGCTTGATGGTGTCCCGGAAAGAGTCCGGCCCAAGGCTAAGGATAGTGATCACAGTATCCGGCTGCTTATCTTTGATCCGCAGCGCCGCCTCGACGCCTATCGTGTCGAATTGGCTCGGCACCGGCTGAATGCCCGGAGCCGGCAAAACCTTCTTCGCCGCCTCGTCTACTCGGAACTGCGAGGCAGGGGTTTCCGGGTCAGGCACCTGTTTGGCTAGGCAGATGATATGGGGCACAAGCGATCTCCTTGATCAGGGAATGACACGAATAGCGGGAGCTGCGGGGCGTGGTTCCTAATTCCCGGTTCCTTGCACCGCTAGCTCTGGTTTTGTCACGCGCAGTAGTATAGCAGCCGCTAATTTTGTCGCAAGATGCGCGCCCGCATGCCCGCCTTGGGCGTTTTCGCCGACCGCACGCCGAACTGAACTCCGCCTCTACTCCAGACGGCGTAGATCTGCTCGAGGTCAGCCCCTGTGACCGGACGGATTTCAGGCGTCACGGCTCGCGCGGTACCAGCGCCAGCGCGCCGTCTTCACCGCGCTCGACGACGGGTACCACGTCCGATAGGTCGAGCTGCGCGCAGTACGCGACGTCAGCGCCCAGTCCTGCTTGTATCAGCTCCCTGGCGTGATAAGACGAAGCGATCGCACCCGGCAAGTCATTGCCTGCGGTGAGGAAAGCATCCCGCGCGAAGCGGGCGGCATCCGAGGCTTCGAGGGGTGAGCCGGCCGACAGCACCGAGTCGACGATGCCGCCCGCGCCCAGGGCGTCCTCGAGCACGAACGTCGACCCGCCGTAGGCGGCCGAGCACAGCACCGCAACATCCAGCGCACGCTCGCCCGCAATCTGCACCGCTGCCTCCGCTACAGCCCGCTGGTTCAGCAAGCAGCCGACGAGAACGGCCGGCGCTCCGGCCATCGCCGCGAGGAGTCGCGTCCCATTCGACGTCGCCAGAATCGCGCCTTTGCTACCGAGCTCGAGACGGGAGAATTCTGCCGGCGAGTTCCCGTAGTCGAATCCCGGTGGCGGAAGGCCGCCTCTTTCGCCACAGAGTAGGCAGCCGGTTAGCTTCTGGTGGAGACGCCTCGCTTCTTCGATGCTGCCGGCCGCCACTAGAGGCCGGGCGCCGCGTCCAAGCAGCGTAACGATGCTGGACGACGCCCGCAATACATCGACCACAATGCAAACAGACCGAGTGTAATCGAACCCCTGCCCCGCCAGCAGTACCGCATCAATCCGCATCGCCTATCGACTGATTCCTACTTCTGGCTCATACGTACGGGCTCCTTGCCCCTTGCTCCTGGCTTCTCATAATATGCTGTGAGGCGGCTACTTGAAGCAAAGGTCAGCAAGGCGCGCGAAATCCCGGCCGGTGGGCGCGACACGGCCGGGGGCATAATCCCAATGTTCTCCGAGAAGGTCCGGGCAGCCGCGGAGACCAACAACAGCTTCCTTTGCATCGGCCTCGATCCTGATCCGGAGCTGATGGCCCACCCGCACATCCCCTCCTTCCTCCAGGAGATAGTCGATGCCACGAGCGATCTAGTTTGCGCGTATAAGCCGAACCTCGCCTTCTTCGAAGCCCTCGGAATGGGCGGTATGCAGACGATGCTCGAGTCGCTCCGCTCCGTGCCCAAGCACATCCCGATCATCGCGGACGCCAAGCGGGGGGACATTGACAACACCGCCCGTTTTTACGCACGGGCGCTATTTGACGTTTACAAGTTCGACGCTGTGACAGTCAACGCATACGGTGGCCGAGACGCGGTTCAGCCGTTCATCGACTACGCGGACCGCGGGGTCCTTGTCTGGTGCCGCAGCTCAAATCCGGGCGCCGCCGACCTCCAGGACATGAAGCTGGAAGACGGCCGCTTCGTCTATGAGGCGATCGCCGAACGAGCGCGGGAATGGAATACCCGCGGAAACGTCGGAGTCGTCGCCGGGGCCACCTGGCCGGAACGGATCGAGCGCGTGCGCGACATCTGCCCGGACATGTGGATCCTCGTGCCCGGCGTAGGAGCACAAGAGGGCGACCTCGAGGCGGCCGTGCAGGCTGCGATGAACGCCGATGGCGGCGGTTTCATCCTCAATGCCTCGCGCGCTGTCCTTTACGCCGCGAAAGATGACGGCTACGCCAAATCGGCGCGCAAGGCCGCTCAGAAACTACGGAGTCGCATCAACCTGATGCGCGAGGCGGCGCTGGCTCGGCGGTGACCCGTGATAATGGAGATACGCCTGGGCGACGTCGTCCGCCTTAGGAAGCAGCACCCCTGTGGCGGCTTCGAATGGGAGGTTGTTCGCCTCGGCGCCGACATCGGCATTCGCTGCCAGACCTGCTCCCGGCGCGTCCTGCTTGAGCGAAGCGTCTTCGAGAAGCGCGTGAAGACATTCATCTCCCGAGGCCCTGAAGAGGACGCCTAATGTCGGTCCGCGACGAAGCGCAAGACCAGCCCGCGCGGTTCGACCCGAGCGTCCGCGAAGTGATGCGCTCGCGGGCGCTGCTCAGGGACCCGCGTTTCGCCAACCTCTGGATATCGCATGGGCTGGCTCTCACTGCGCAGAACGCCCTTCTCTTTACGTTGCTCGTGGTCGTCTTCAAGATCACGGGCAACTCGCTTACCACCAGTATCCTTGTGCTCTGCTTCATCCTCCCCTCGATTCCTATGGGGTTCATCGTCGGCGTTGTGCTGGACCGCACGAAGAAGGAGACCGTCCTCGTCGTCACGAGCCTCGTCCGTGCGCTCGGGTGCATCATGTTCCTCCTCTTTCACGGTGAGGTATGGACGATCTACCTCATCACAATAGGCCATGCCACCGCTGGGCTCTTCTTCAATCCGGCCGTCATTTCGCTCATCCCCACGCTCGTCTCGCGCGACCGGCTAGTGCCGGCAAACAGCCTCTACAACTTTACCCTTACGGCGGCGCAGCTCGTGGGCATCGTGTTCCTTGCCCCCGCGATCATCAAGACGCTTGGCGCGGACGGCATGTTCATCATTGCCTCGGTGATGTTCCTTTCATCGGCAGCGCTGGCATCTCGCTTACACACGGTCCAGGGGGAGGCCGAACACAAGCTTCCGCAGGGACCGATTTTCGGCGGGCTGCCGACGGACTTCCGTGAGAGCTGGCAGATGCTTTTTTCGGACCGCTACTCCGTGCTTGCCTTGGTGCAGCTCATCATCAGCAGCACCCTGGTGCTTCTATTTTCGATCCTCATCCCGCGCTACATGCAGGACGTCATCGGCGTTCCTCCGGAGAGCGCCGCCTTCGTCTTCGCCCCCACAGGCATCGGTGCGCTTGTGGGTCTGCGCTTTCTGCCGTGGTTCACGAAGATAGGAAAGAACCGTGTCGTCATTATCGGCCTCGGCGGCATCGCGGCCTGCCTGGTGCTGCTGGCACTGGTGGAGCCGCTGGCACAACTGACCGAACAGGCGCCGGGTACCGACTGGCTGGCGCGTCAGCTCCGGTTCTCGCTCCTCCAGGGCTTGACCATGGTCATCGCCGGCCCGATGGGCTTCTGCTACGCGCTGCTCAACGCCCCCGCGCAGACTGTCCTGCATGAGCGCGCGCCCCCCGAGATGCGGGGACGCATCTTCGCCACGCAGGTGGTCTCCGCCAACTTCATCTCGCTCCTGCCCCTCCTCGTCATCGGTGCTGTCACCGACCTCGTAAAGGTGCCGGCGGTGCTTCTCATCATTGCCGCTGTCGTAGCCGTCGTGGCCTTCCTGAGCGCAAAAGTGACCGAACGTGAAGAGCAAGAAGCGGAAGCGCGGCCGCCGCGCCGTCCGTCCAGCGAGCGTCAGGAAGTGGGAGCGAGTGGGCGCTTCAGTGAAGCTGAGCCTGGCCGGGAGCACGGAACGGGAGAGCATTAACAGAAGCACAAGTCCTCGGCCAATTCTGGACGTCGCTTCCTTACCACCAGCTCTCCTTGCTCCTGGTTCCTGGCTCCTCCTGGCAGGGGCGCCGCGCCCGCCTCGAAAAGGCTGCGCGAAGGCCTCATTCCGAACGTGCGCAGGCGCTCCAGCCTACTCAGATTCCGTTTGACACCCCTCTGGGCGGCGGTCTAGAGTTAAAGTGCATCGACACTGGGAGGTGGCCGTGTGGTCGAGTTGACCATCGAAAGTATACGCGTGAGCTTGATGAACTATCAGCGCGTGGTCATCTTGAAAGAGAAAGAGTCGGACCGCTACCTCCCGATCTGGATTGGCCCCGCCGAGGCGGACGCTATCGCCGTGCGCCTCCAGGAGGTCGCGGTGGCCCGCCCGCTCACCCATGACCTGCTCCGCTCGATCATCGACTCCTTGGGTGCCAGCGTCGACTACGTCATCGTCAACGACCTCTCCAACGACACCTTCTTCGCCCGCATCATGCTCCAGATCGACGGCCGCGTCATGGAGATAGACTCCCGCCCGAGCGACGCCATCGCCCTCGCCGTTCGTGTGCAGGTCCCCATTTACGCCGACGAGTCTGTGCTCGAGAAGGCAGGCGTCAAGCTCGACCAGGAAGGCCAGACGCTCGAAGCCATCACCGGCGAGACCCGAGAGGCGACAACAGAGGTATCACCCGAAGAACTCGAGAAGCTGAGCCCCTTCCGTGACGTCATCGAGGGCCTCGACCTAGAAGACTTCGGCAAAAAAGAAGCCTAGCGGCTTCTCACCTACCTCGAGACACCTAAATACTCACACTGAACCACAGGGGCGCTGACTTGTCATCCCGAGCGAGCGGGGTCGGATGGGCGGCAGCGGGGTGGAGGCGAGGGATCTAGCGCCGCCATTCTGCACCACGCCCGTACCCAAACAACTGACTAACACCTAACACCCGCTACACGGTTATAATCACTTCGATTCCGGAGGCATGCCATGCTCCTCGCTCCTGGCTCCTCGCTCGTCTGGCTTCTATCTCCTTGCTCCTTGCTCCCAACTCCGCTCTCCTTGTTCCCTGCCCCCTCTTCCTTGTTCATACGCGAACTTTGTGATAATCTTCGCAATCGCCGGGGGCAATCGTGCTAACAAGAATGCCGCGGGCTCTCAGCCTGCTCAGTATCGGCTGGTACTTCGCCCTTTGCATCGTCGGTGGAATAGCCGGAGGACTACTCCTGGACGACCTCGCAGACACAAAGCCCATCTTCGCTCTCGCCGGGCTCTTCCTTGGGCTGGCTGTCGCCTTCTGGGGCGGTTACAAGCTACTGATGCAGGTCATCTCGGCTTCATCAGCAGGGAACGGAGCTAATGAAGCTTAGTCCCAAAGCGATCATCATCGCGCTGTTCACTCTTCTTTTCTTCCTCATCGGTTTCGTCTTCTTCCGCGGCCCCACGCCTCACATTTCCATCAAGCCTGAAACGCTGTTCAGCGTCGGCCCGATCGACGTCACGAACACCATGCTCACCTCGTGGCTGGTCGTCCTGACGATGATCATCGTCGTCTTCCTGGCGACCCGCCGCTGGGAGCTGGTGCCGCGCGGCGCCCAGAACGTCGTCGAGGCCGTCGTCGAGGCGTTCTTCAACCTCGTCGTCAACGTCGCCGGCGAGAAGAATGGGCGCCGGTTCTTTCCGGTCGTCGCCACAATCTTCTTCTTCGTTCTCGCCGCTAACTGGCTCTCGCTCCTACCGGTGTTTAACGTCATCGGCGGCGTTCAGGAGGAAGAGCACGGCTTTGTCATGGAAAAGACGTCCGTCGGCTCGCTCGATGTGAACTACGTGCCGTTCTCGAGCCCGGGCGGCCTTAGCGCCGACAGCATCGACGCGGACGACCCGAAAGCAAAGGAGCAGTTCGAAAAGGCCCACGACGATGGCAAGGCCGTCGGCGAGCTCCTGCCGTTCTTCCGGGGGCCCAACACCGATCTGAACACCACGCTTGCCCTGGCGATCGTATCCGCCATAGCCGTCGAGACCTGGGGCATAACCTCCCTCGGACTCTTCCGCTATGGAAGTAAGTTCTTCAACTTCGGTGGCATGCTCCGTGGTGTCGCGAAGCTGAGCCCGGCTGCCTTCTTCCAGGGCGCGATCGACGCCTTCGTCGGTTTCCTCGAATTCGTCTCGGAGCTCGTCCGTCTCCTCAGCTTCACCGCCCGTCTCTTCGGGAACATGTTTGCGGGAGAAGTTGTGATCCTCATGTTCACTTTCATGACGCCATTCCTTCTGCCGCTCGTTTTCTACGGCCTCGAACTCTTCGTCGGTGTCATCCAGGCCTTCATCTTCGCGATGCTGACTCTCGTTTTTGGCGTCATGGCAGTGGCGCACGGCGGCCACTCGGCCGAGCACGAATCGCACGCACATGAACACGCGGACGAACCCGTCCACCATATGCAGCCAAGTGAGACCTAAAACAAAGGAGGAATGATAAATGGACCTGCTGCTCGCTATCGTCGCCCCCGTGGTCGACACGTTGCACGCCGTCGCTCAACAGAACTCGACAACGTTCTCGATCAGCGACAAGGGAATCAAGTACATAGGGGCAGGGATGGCGATGGGGCTCGGCGCTTTCGGCCCGGCGCTCGGCATTGGTAACATGGTCGGCCGCGCGCTGGACGCCCTCGGCCGCAATCCGGAGGCCCAGCCCGTAATCCAGACCAACATGATTCTGGGGCTCGCGTTCGCGGAAGCCATCGGCATTTACGCGCTCGTGACGGCCGTAATGATCGGCTTCGTCTTCTAGTAGGGGCGCTGCTTGCGGCGCACTCGATGGGATGGCGCAAACCATGCAAACGATACTTCTCGGAATCGGCGCTCTTGGGCTGAACCTGCCGGCTCTGGTCGCGCAGCTCGTCAGCTTCACGCTGCTGCTTGTCGTCTTTCGAGCGTTCCTCTACAAGCCCGTCATCCGCATGCTCGATGAGCGCAAGAAGCGCATCCAGGAAGGCCTCGACGCGACCGAAGAGGCCAAGCAGCGCCTTTCTCAGACCGAGCAGGAAGTGGCGAAAGAGCTCGAGAAGGCCCGCCAGCAGGGCCAGGAACAGATAGCCCAGGCCCAACAGATTGCCGCTCGCATCCAGGAAGATGCTCGACAGGGGGCTCGAGAAGAGGCGGAACAACTCCTCGCACGCGCCCGCAGTGAGTTCGAGCTCGAGAAGAACAACGCCATCGCTGCACTGCGACGGGAGTTCGCCAGTCTCACGATCGGCGCCGCCGAGCGCGTCATCAAAGAAGAACTGAACCCCGAAAAGCACCGCCGCCTCATCGAGGAGGTACTGGCGGAGGCGCCTTCCACAGGCACCGACGGAGCCGACAGAGGGTGAGCAAGACCGCGCTTGAAACGGTCCGCCAATCGGGCCGGGTCTATGATCCAAGTTCCAAGTTCCGAGTTCCGAGTTCCCTGTTCCTTGTTCCACCGGAGCGGCCCCCCTCGTGATCCGCGAAGTCGCCGCCAGGCGCTACGCCGAAGCCGCCTATCTGCTCGCCCGCGAAAACGGCAACGAAGACGCCTGGTCCGCGGGTCTCGCCGCCATGGCCGCCCTTTTCGGCGATGAGCGGGCCGAGACGCTGTTCGAGAGCACCCGAGTGCCGCATTCCCAGAAGGTGGCACTCGTGGAACGTGCCCTCGCCGGCGTCGACCCGCTCGTCCTGAACCTCGCGAGCCTCCTCGTCCGCCGCCGCCGCACCTCACTCGGGGCCCAGATCGCTGAAGCTTTCCAGGCGCTGATCGATCAGGCAAAGGGCATCTCGCACGCGACCGTTACGAGCGCCGTCCCCCTTTCGCCCGACGATAAGCGGGCCGTCGAGCAGAAACTGCGCGAAATCACCGGCGGCGAAGTCATCCTCGACACACAGGTGGATGAAGGCATCCTCGGCGGGCTCGTCGTCCGCATCGGCGATCGTTTGATCGATGGCAGCACCAGGAGCCGCCTCATCGCGCTCAAGCAACGCCTCGAAGGAGCGCGCGCGTGAGCGACCTCGATCGAGCCAGCATCGAGACAAGGCTCGAAGAGGAGTGGCGATCACTTGAAGCGCTGGTCGATGCGCTCTCGGCTGAGGAGCTTCAGCAGCCGGGCGTCGTCGAAGACTGGTCTGTGAAGGACCTCCTCGGCCACATGGCTTTCTGGGCCAACAAGGCCGCGGGCGACCTCGCGCTGGCGCGCAGCGGACGCGCCAACGAGATCGAGGTCCCGTTCATCCCGAATGCCGAAGGCTCAGGCGGCGAAAACGTAACCGACGACTGGAACGCCCGCGAGGCCGCCGCCCGCAAAGGCAAGTCTCTCAAGGATGTCATGCAGGAGTGGGAAGATAGCTTCCAGACGGCGCAGGCGGCGCTTAAGGCCTCGCCGCCGGAGGTGCTTGAGCAGGAAGTCCGGGGCTGGTCCATGCTCGTGCGCTTTCGTGAAGATACGTACAACCACTACAAGGAGCACGCCGAGCAGATAGGCGAATGGAAACGCAACCTGGAGACCACGGAAGCGTGAACAGCCCATGCTTCGGCACTCTGCCGAGTAGATGCGCTCGTCGGGGCGACGATCGCACCGAAGGAACCGATGATGTCCGCTAGAACAGAACTGATAGCCCTGACAGATCCAGTCATGGCTGACGGCTCCGTTGTGGGGAAGCCGCGAAGGAACGAAACCTGGGTGGTCCCCTTCATACTCCGAGTAGGAGCATCGTAAGGCAATGACAGTTCAAGAAATCAGCGCCGCCAGGCCGGGGGTTTGGGGGTGTCCCCCAACTTTTCCCTTATTGGGGGGTGGGGCGGGCGCGACCGCCACCGGCACGTGCAAGGCGAGAGGAGAACGACATGGCTGTTAAACCCGAAGAAATCGCTTCCATCATCCGCGACCAGATCGAGCAGTTCGGCACCGCTATCACCGCCGTCGATGTCGGCAGCGTCGTCGAGGCCGGCGATGGCATCGCCCGCGTCTACGGCCTCGGCAACGCGATGTACAGCGAGCTCCTCGAGTTCCAGACGATAGACGACGCCGGGGGCGGGGGCACAGTCATAGGCATGGCGCTGAACCTCGAAGAAGATACGGTCGGCGCCATCATCCTCGGCGATTACCTCGACATCAAAGAAGGCACCGAGGTCCGCTCCACAGGCCGCATCGTTCAGGTGCCGGTCGGCGATGGCCTAATCGGGCGCGTCGTGGACCCGCTCGGACAGCCGATGGACGGCAAAGGGCCCGTGCCGTCGGACAAGCAGCGGCCGGCTGAGCGGATTGCCCCCAACGTCGTTCAGCGTCAGGCCGTGAACACGCCGGTACATACCGGCGTCAAGTCTATCGATGCCATGATCCCCATCGGCCGCGGTCAGCGAGAGCTTATCATCGGCGACCGCTTCACCGGTAAGACGGCGATCTGTCTGGATACCATCATCGCTCAGAAAGGCGGCGACGTGACATGCATCTACGTCGCCATCGGCCAACAGGCCTCGAAAGTAGCCCAGGTGGTGTCAACGCTGGAAGAGCACGGGGCGATGGCTCACACTATCGTGGTCGCCGCCAACGCCTCCGATGCGGCAGCTCTCCAGTATCTCGCGCCCTACTCCGGCTGCGCCATCGGCGAGGAGTTCCTCGACAACGGCAAGGACGCGCTCGTCATCTATGACGACCTCTCGAAGCACGCCTGGGCCTATCGCCAGATGTCGCTGCTGCTTCGGCGCCCGCCCGGCCGCGAAGCATATCCCGGCGACGTCTTCTACCTGCACAGCCGTCTGCTGGAGCGCGCCGCCAAGCTCGCGCCCGAGTACGGCGGTGGCTCGCTCACCGCACTGCCGATCATCGAGACGCAGGCGGGCGACGTTTCCGCCTACGTGCCGACAAACGTCATCTCGATCACTGACGGGCAGATCTACCTGGAGAGCGACCTCTTCAACGCCGGAATCCGTCCCGCCATCAACGCCGGCCTCTCCGTCTCGCGCGTCGGCGGCGCGGCGCAGACGAAGTCCATGCGCCAGGTCGCCGGCGGCATGCGCCTCGGCCTCGCTCAGTACCGCGAGCTTCACGCCTTCGCCCAGTTCGGCACCGCGGAACTCGACGCG